>WBZP01004209.1_pt1 | contig 15125 bp, 7 predicted proteins | sample 5204301 | NCBI WGS metagenome assembly WBZP01 (sample SAMN12412401, study PRJNA552823) | activated sludge metagenome | isolation source: activated sludge from nitrification reactor of wastewater treatment plant... | place: USA: Pennsylvania | collected 2017
GGGGTGCGCATCTGAGGATGCGCACTCCGCGGCGGGCGGGGGCGGGTGGCGGGTGGCGGGTGGCGGGGGCGGAGTCCGCATCCTCAGATGCGGACGGGCAGGGCGGGGTGCGCATCTTAGGATGCGCACTCCGCGGCGGGGCGGTGGCGGGGGGCGGGTGGCGAGTGGCAGGTGGTGGGGGCGGGGGCGCGGTCCGGCGGTTAGGCGGTGTGCGCGCCATTGACGGGCGGGGGCAGCATGGCCAACTCGTTGGCGGTCTGTTCAATCTCGGCGGCGATGTTCATGCGCCGGAACAGATCGAGGGCCGCGCTCAGGGCCACGGCCGCCGCCGCCGGTCGCCCTTGCTCGCGGTGCAGCCGCCCCAGGTTGCGCTGCAGAAAGGCCTGAATGTAGATGTCGCCGTTGTGCTGGGCCACGCTCAGGCCGTCCTCGAAGGCGACGGCGGCGTAGTCGGCCCGCTCCTGCCGCTGGTGGATGAGACCCAGGCTATAGAGCGCGTAGGGGCGCGAACGCGGGTTCTCCAGTTGCAGCACGCGCTGGGCATAGGCCAGCGCCTCGTCGAGCCGGCCCAGCTCCAGATAAGCCTCGGCCAGATTGCTACAGATGGATGAGATCCAGCGCTCGTGGCCGATCTCCTCGAAGTAGCGCAGCGCCGTCAGGCTCGGCTCGATGACCCGCTCGAACTGCCGGACGTTGAGGTTCATGCCGGCCAGGTCGGCGCGAACCCCCTCTAGTTTGAGGCGATTGCCGGTGCGCTTGTAGTAATCCAGCGCCGCGGCACCGTGGGGTTCGGCTGTGCCGGCGTCGCCGCTCATGATGGCCGCCACGGCCAGCCATTCGTGGGCCTGGGCCAGCAGGTCGGGGGCATCGAGGGGCGTGGCTTCTTGCAACGCCCGGCCGAATTCGACGCGCGCCCGGTCATACTCCCCCTCGTTGATGGCCAGCATCCCTTCCAGAAGGGACATGCGCACGCGCGCCCGGCGCACTTCGGCGCGGGCGGTGTCAATCTCGCCCATGTCGCTATAGAGCAGGCTGCGGCGGGTGTAGGTGTCGGCGGCCACCTCGGCGTTGCGGCCCAGCGCGGCGATCACCTGGCCGTAGTTGTCGAGCGCCGTGTCGTAGCGGCCCAAAATGAAGTTGGCCTCGGCCGCCTGGCGGTAGGCTTCGGCGGCGTACTCGTCATCCAGGTCCCACTTCAGCCGGGCCATGCCCACGGCCACGCGCTCGGCGTTGCCCTCCAGCAGGTCGAGTTGGTTCTGGATGAGGCGCAGGTGTGCGGCGTGGGGCGAGGGCAGCCGGCCGGCCGAGATTTGGCTGAAGACGGCCAGCGCCGCGCCGCCCAGACCGCGCCGAATCTCCAGTTCGCGGTGCGGAAACCACACCTCGACCGCGGCCTGCGGATCGCCGGCCTGCCAGTAGTGATAGGCCGCGGCGGTGTACTCGCCGCGCAAGGCGCGCAATTCGGCCGCCTGGGCGTGGGCCGCCTCGCGCTGTTCGGGCGGCATGGCCTCATAGATCAGCCCGCGAAAGAAGGGCAGCACGGCCACCTCGTTGGCGGTGGCCTGCACGACGTGGCGTTGCAGCAACTCTTGATAGGCCGGTTCGCGGGCCACCACGTCAACGGGCGCCGGCCGGCGCAGCACGGCCAGCGCCACCAGCAGCTCCCGCTCGGCCATGTCCAGCTTGCGCCACAGGCGGTAGAACAGCGGCCGGACGTCGGCCCGCGTGTGCAGCCGGCCCAATTCGGTTAGGTCGTCGCCGCCGCGCAGCAGGGCGATGACAAGTTCAACCAGGCGCGGCAGCCCGCCGGTGACTTCTTGCACGCGAGCCACGGTCGTGTGGCGCGTGGCCACACCGCCGCCGCGCAGCAGTGCCTCCGTCTGCTCGCTGACCAATGGCTCCAGCACGATGTGGGTCGGCGTGTCAATGTAGCCGCGCTGACCCACCAGCAGCACCGCCGTGGCCGCGCACAGGGCCTCCAGAAAGGTCAGCAACTGCAGGTGGGCCGCCGAACGGGTCTCGCCGTCGGACGTGCGCAACAGGTCCACCTCATCGAAGCACAGCAGCGGCCGGTGGGGGCGAAGATCTTCCAGATCGGCGCGCAGGATGGCCAGCAGTTGGGCCGGGTTGCGCACTTGGCCCTGGTCGGCCATGAGTTGCAGCCACAGCGCCGAGGGTGTCCACTGATGGATAAAGTAGCCCAGGGCGAAGAGCAGGCCGGGCAGGTTGTCGTTCAGCCCGGGCAGGAAGGTGTACCAGAAGGTGGCCGGCGTCGGCCAATCGGCGACGGCCGCCGCGGCCAGGGCCGTCTTGCCCACGCCGGCCATGCCGGTGATGCTGACGCTACGCCCGGCCAGCAGCTCGGCGCGACAGCCGGCCAGCTCCGCCTGGCGGCCGACGAGGGCCACCCGCGGCCGGGGCCGCTCGGCGCGCCAGGCCGGCTGCGCCAGCCGCAGCACGCAGTCGGCCAGCAGGTCAATGGCGTCCTCCAGGTGAACGAAGAAGCGCGTCGTGCTGACGTTCAGAAAGACGGGGATGTCGCCGGCCTGGGCGGGGTACTCGTTCGGCCCGACAAAGTCGCGGAAGTAGCGCAGTTCGAGCAGCAGAAAGGCGTAGATGTCGCCGCTGTTGCCCTCGCGGCGGCGGGCGGCCTCGGCCACGGCCAGCAGTTCGGCGCGGTCGCGCGGCAGGGGGCCGGGCCACAGGCGTGCCTGGGCCGCGCGCAACAGCTCTTGCAACGCCCGGCCGCGCGCCGGGGCATCGGGCAGCCCGTCCGCCAGCCGGTCGGCCAGAAAGTAGGCCTCGGCCAATGGCGAATAGGCCGCCAGCCACTCCGGCTCGTGAAAGTGTTCCAGAGCGGCGCGGATGACCGCCTGGAAGGCGGCGGCCGGTGTTTGGTGCTTCTTTTTGGCCATCCGAGCGCTTTAATGACTATGCTTGACGAACGACACATCCTTAAAGGGTGGCGAGAGTATAGCCAAGGCCCGACGACCAAGCCAACAAACGGGAATGCCCCGGGCCAAATCGGGAATCGGATCGCCTCATCGTCTGTTATAATCGCCCGCAGGTTAAATGTGTCTATCAGGCCGCAACGGTGCAGGGCTTTTCAGTCATCGCCAATTGACTCAAGACCTGACAGGTGGGCGGCCAACGGTACTCTGCCGGCAACGAGGCTTGAGGCCGCCCACCTGTCAGGTCGGTACACGATGGACGACTGCTGAAAAGCCCTGCGCAACGGTGTGTCAGCCGCGCGGCCGTCGCAACAGGAGGTAAGTAGCATGGACGTAACCCAACCGGAGACGATCAGCTTCTGGTCGCTCGACCTGCGCGTGCGCGACCCCCACCCCGAACAGGGCGAGATTCGCGTGAACGACGGCAACGTCAATGACCTGATTCGACTGGAGCACCACCGTTGGAAGTGGCAAGCGCCCCAACTCTATGACCTGGAGCCGACGCGCAAGAGCGGCCCGCCGGTGCTGCCCACGCTGGAAGCCGAGGCCACGCCAACGCCAATCGCGCTGTCGCTGGTCGGCGATAAGGACATCGTCGTGCGCGGCGACCGCATCATCCTGCGCAACAGCGGGCTGGCGGCCATCGTTGACCAGGGCGAGGATCAGCGCGTGCTGACCGAGCCGGTGGATGGCACGGAGAACGTCTCGCTGACGGCCACAGTGGGCGGCATCGTCGAGGCCGGCCAGGAGCGCGGCGTGCGCCATCTGGACGACGAGACCCGCCTGCCGGTGGCCGCCCAGCAGCCCTTCGAGCGCGCCGGAACGGCGAAGCGGTTGGGCGACTTCTACAACGTGCAGCCGATCTTCTATCTGGAACAGGATGTGGGCTTCGTCCTGCTGGCCGAGGTCTTCCAATCACCGCAGGAGCGTCGTTTGATCTACACCCTGCGGCCGATGACCGAGGATCAGGCGGCCGGTGAGCCGAACGGCTCCATCTCCAACGCCCAGGTCAAGGCCACCACGCCCGCTTTCCGCCTGGCCGACGGCGGGGCCATGCACACCATCCGCGCCCACCAGGACGGCAACCTGGGCAAGCGGCGCGGCGTCCACCACGGCTATCTGGAGTTCTGGGTCAACGGGCTGCCGTTGGGCATTCGCCGGCTGCCGGACGCGCGCTTCCGCTTTCGCGGCGGCCAGGCGCGCCTCTACATCGGCGCGTGGCCGCGCGGCGACTCATGGCTCTACCTGACGGGTGAAATCGTCCACATCAACTTCGACCCGATCAACAAGTGTATGCCCTGTTGAGTTAGGGGTTTTCTCTGAGAGCGCAGACCTGACAGGTGGACGGCCGGAACTAGTTTTCCCACCAGAGAGAGGTTGGCCGCCCACCTGTCAGGTCTGCGATTGACGGGCGACTTGGGAAAAGCACGGCCTCTTGAACCAAAGCGCCGGCCAACTGTAATCTACTTTACAGAGAGACGGGAGTGGCTGCGCCGTTTGCGGGAGTCTGGCGGCCGGGTTCTACAGTATCCTGTAGATGTTCCAGCCTCTTCCAACGGTGAGCGGGCCAGCAGAATAAACCGCTCCGCCGTCTCCTCTCTCCCGTGCCTCGGACAACCGGGCGGCGCACAACCGCTGCGCCGCCCGAAGTCCACTCCGCTAACGTCACCCAATGCGCGTAAACGTCAACTGCCCGCGCGCGCTGCGAATCGTCAACTGGTTGCCCTCCACCGTGAAGCCCGACGCCGAGGCCAGCACAAGCTGGTAAAGCTGCTCCTGCTCCATGATGCCCGCCGGCCGGTCGCAGAACTGGCCCGAGCCGCTGAGCGAGCCGACGGCCAGGCTGCTGCCGTTGATCTGATAGGCGGCGCTAAAGGTGCTGCAGCCCGATGAGCCGCTCAGATTGCCGCCGTCGCCGAAGATGGCGGTGATCTCCGTGCCGGGCACCAGATTGGCCCCGTTGAGATTGGTCAGCCGCCAGCCGCCGACGAGGCCGCTGCCCTGCCCCGCGCCGACCGTCACCGAGGCCTGCTGGAAAGCGAGAGCGCCGTTGGGGGCGATGGCTTCGACGCGATAGGTGTAGGTTCCGGCCGTGTTCAGGCAGTCGCTGAGGCTGCCGCTGATCAGGGCGAAGTCAAGAGCGACGGCCCCGTTGCGCAAAATCTGCACCCGCGCCACGTTGCCGCCCACGCTCCAGGAGACGCCGACGCACTGGCCGGGGACGATCAGGCTGGGCGCGACGGCGAAGAAGTTGACCACTGGGGCGTTGTCGCCGATGGGGGGCACGGCCGTCGCCTGGGCCGGCAGCACGGTGACGGTTTGCCGGCCGGCGGCCGTGCCGCTGGGGCCGCTAACGTCCAGGGTGTAGACGGCCTCGCCCTGCGGCGGGCAGTCGCGCGACGTGCCGTTGAGCGGCGCGCCGTCCCACAGGGTGCTGTCGTTGCGGGCCACGCGCACGTTGCCGACCTCGCCCTCCACCTGCCAGCGCACCTCGACGCACTGCCCGGCGGTGATCTGGAAGCTGGGCGTGACGGTGAAGAAGGCGATGAAGGGCGCGTTGGGCGCGGGCGTCACCTCGATGCGCAGGGGGCGCAGGTCGAGCGTGCCGTCAGGCTGGTTCACGCGCAAGGTGTAGGTTGTCGAGACGTTGGGGCATTCGGCGCGCGTGTCGCGGTTGGCCACGCCGTTCAACTGCCACGGCTGCCCCTCGGCGTGGAAGTAGACCTGCCCCGCGCCGCTCACGTCCCAGGCGAAGGTGACGCACTCGCCGGCGCGGATAGCGCTGCGGTCAACGGTGAAGCCGACGCCGGGTAGAGGAATGGCCGTGGGCGGCGGCGTGGGCGTGGCCGGCTCAGTCACCTCCACGCCGACCCAGATGCGCTCGCCGAACAGCAGTCCATTGGGGGCGCGCATGGACCAGAAGCCCTGGTAGACGCCCGGCGTCAGCGGCGCGACGAGGTCAACGCTCAACTCGACCGTCGCGCCGGGGGCCACCGCGCCCGGCAGCGGCGTGGCCGTGCCGCCCATGCGCGCCGCGGGCACGTTGCCGCCCACCGGCGACAACTGGTAGCTGCTGTCCCAGGTACAGGTGCCGATGTTCTGCACGCGCCACGTTTTTTGGAAGGCTTCGCCGGGGCTGACGGGCGGCGGCGACTCCATGTTGCTGTCGTCGAGATTGACGTGGGCGACAAAGGCCATCGCATTAATGCAGCCGGTGGCGGGCAGCACGGCGCGCTCTGTCGGCTGCGGCTCGGGCGGGGGCAGCGGGGCCAGCTCCGTCTCCTCCAGGCTCAGGTAGCGCTCGGCCAGGTCGGCCAGCACGCCCTCGGCCTGCAAGGCGGCCAAAGCCCCGTCAATGCGCGGCGTCAGGTTGGAGCCGATGGGCAGGGCCACGGCGAACTGCTGCTCGTTCAGGCCGCGGCCGACGAGCACCAGGGCCGCGTCGTCGCGCGCGGCCATCTCCAGCGGCAGCCGGTCGGCCACGATCACGTCAATCCGCCCGGCGATCAGGTCGTCAATGGCCTGGTTGCTGTCGGTGAAGGCCAGCAGGTTGTCGGCCGGCAGCACCCCCGCGGCCACGCCCGCCTCTTGCAGCCACGTCTGGAAGACCGACCCCTCCTGCACGCCGACGCGGTAGGGGGCCAGATCGGCCAGCGAGCGCAGAGCGATGCCGCTGTCGGTGCGGGCCAGCGCGGCGTCTTCGCTGACGTGGTAGACGCGGGAGAAGTCCACCAGCGCCCGGCGGGCGTCGGTGACGGAGATGGCGGCGATGGCGGCGTCAATCTGGCCCACCTGGAGCGCGCCGCCCAGGCCGTCGAAGGCCATGTCGCTGAACTCGACCGCCACGCCCAGCCGCTCGCCCAGCAGCCGGGCCAGGGCGATGTCGAAGCCGTCCAGCTCGAACTCTTCGGTGTAGAAGGCGAACGGAGGGTAGTCGGCGGCCGTGCCGATGATGAGCCGGCCGCGCTCTTGCACGGCGGCCCAGGCGTCGGCCGCCGGGGCCGGGGCGGGGGCGGCGGTGGCGGTGGCGGCGGGCGTGGCCTCGGCCGGCTCAATTGTCGGCGTCTCGACCGCCGGTTGCCGGCAGGCGACCAGGATGCTGAGCAGCAAGATCAGGATCAGGAGGCGATTGGTACGAATGTGGGCCATGAAGCACCTATTAAGCTGAACCTGCCCTCTCCCTAACCCTCTCCCAAAGGGAGAGGGAACTCTGATCCCCCTCCCCTCGGGAGGGGCTAGGGGAGGGCGCTCTCTCAGACCTTCTCAGACCCTCTCCCTAACCCTCTCCCGGGGGGAGAGGGAACTCCGATCCCCCGCCCTTCGGGAGGGGCTAGGGGAGGGCGCTCTCTCAGACCTTCTCAGACCCTCTCCCTAACCCTCTCCCAGAGGGAGAGGGAACTCCGATCCCCCGCCCCTCGGGAGGGGCTAGGGCAGGGCGCTCTCTCAGACCTTCTCAGACCCTCTCCCTAACCCTCTCCCGGGGGGAGAGGGAACCAGAGTTATGGTTCGGGGACGAAGGTCATCGTCCCGCCGTCGGCCATGAGTTCAATGGTCAGCACGCCGTCTTCGCCGACCTGGAACGGGCCGGCCTGATTGAGGTACTCAACAAACGAGTCGCCCAGCGAGCCGGCCGGGCAGGCGGCGTCCGTTGTCGCCCGCACGACGATGGTCAGCGTGCCGTCGCTGTTGACTGTGTATGTGCCGTTGCCGCTGTTACAGTCGGCCACGACGTTGACCGCGCCATCGTCGTTGAAGACGAGGGTGTAGTCAGTCGTCGCCGGCACGGCGTACTCCTGCTTGGCGTCGCGGAAGGTGGCCCAGCGCCAGGTGACGCCGGCCAGCGGCGCGGCGTTGCCGCCTTCGGGGGCGTCAATGGCGCCGCCGGCAGCCGTGGCGTCGAACGGGCCGCCGTTGGCCAGCGCCAGCGCCGTGCCGTCGTCCAGCGTCAGCAGCAGTGTGTCGCCTTCCAGGGTATAGCTGACGACGCGCTCGAAGAAAGCGGCGAACTCGTCGCTCAACGAACCGGCTTCGCAGGCGGCCAGCGTCATCGCGCCGGGCAGCAGTGTCAGCGTTTCGCCGTCGCGGGTGTAGCTGCCTGAGCCGCTGTTGCAGTCGGCCACGAAGAGATACGTGCCATCATCGAGGAAGGCCAACGTGTAGCGCTCCGGGTTCGCGACGGCCGTGGCCGTGGCCGACGCATCCACGTGGGCCGTCCACTGCCAGAGGGTGTTGAGCAGATCGCCCTCCGGGGCCGCCGTGTCGGTCGCCGGCGCTTCGGCCGGGCCGGCGTTGACGAAGGTGGCGCTGCCGCCGTCGGCTGTGGTCATCGTCACCGCGCCGTCGCTGCCCACCGTTGCGCCGCTGACGCCGCCGAGGAACTCCAGGAAGGCGCCGGCCTGCGACCCCGCGGGGCAGGCGGCGCGGGTCAGCGGGCCGGGCACCAGCGTCAGCGCGCCGTCGTCATAGGTGAACGTGCCCGCGCCGACGTTACAGTCGGCCCGGATGGTGTAGGTTCCGTCGGGCAGCAGCAGGAGCGAGTAATTCTCCGGGTTCGCGACGGCCACGGTCGTGCCGTCGGCGGCGGTGAAGCCGGTCCAGTGGAGGTTGACGCCGGTGAAGCCGGCGTCGGCCGCGGCCGGCTGGTCTTCCGGCTCGGTGGCGTCGGCGGCGGTGTCGGCCTGGCCGGTGTTGGCGAAGATGGCTTCGCGGCCGTCGGCCAACGTCAGGATCATGTCGCCGCTCTCATCGAAGGCCAGCGACCGGGCCGCGGGCAGTGTTTGCAGGAACTCGACGTCCTGCGAACCGGGGTCGCAGGCGGCCCGCGTCATGGCCCCCGGCTCCAGGCTCAGCGTCCCGTCGTCGGCGATGCTACTGACGCCGCGGCCGACGTTGCAATCGGCCATGAAGTTGAAGGAGCCATCGGGCCAGAAGACGAGGGCGTAGTCTTGCGGGTTCTCGACGGTGGTCTCGTCCCCGTCGCCGCCGCGGCTGCCGGTCCAGTTCCAGACGATGCCGGCCGCGTCGGCGGTCGAGGCCGTGGGTTGGGTCTGGGCGGCCGGCTCGGCCGCGGCCCGAACAGCCGCCGCGCCAATGGCCAGCGAACCGGCCACGCGCCGCAACTGGGCCAGGGGCGGGGTCATGGCGTCGTCGGCCGCGTCTTCTACCTGGGCGGCGACGGCGTCGTAGTAGGCCGCGGGGTCGGCGGCCAGTTCGGTTTCAGCCTCGGCCGCGTCTTCGGCCAGGAAGTCGGCCTCCATCGGCCAGGCCATGAAGACGTAGTGGCGGCCGTCGGCGGTCAAGCCCTGGTAGACGTAGTTCAGGCCCGACTCGTTGGTGACGGGCGTCACGTCCTGGCCGGTAACGTGGGCCACGTAGCCGACGCCCTGCCCGTCGTGGAACTGGCCATAGGCCATCTCGACCACCATCGCCTGGGTGGCGTCGCTGAGGATGGGCGGCGTGGGCGCGCTGGCCTCGCCGGCCGGCGGCTGTTCGTCCAGCAGCGATTGCAACTCCTCCAGCGCCTCCTGCCCGGCGGTGTCGCCGCGCGCCTGGAGCCAGGCCAGCAGGGTGGCGATGGGCACGATGCGGATCTGCGGCTGGTTGAGGTCAATGCTGTCCGGTGTGGCCAGTTCCAGTTCCGGCTGCTGCGGATCGCGAAAGGTCAACAACAGATGGGGCGGGATGCCGACGCCATCGGCGGCCTCGGCCGGGGGCACGCCCTGGACGATCTGGGCCAGCCATTCGGGGGCCTGCACGCCGCCGGTCGGGGCCAGGCCCGACGGGTCTACGGCCACGTCTTCGGGGGCCAGCACGTCCGCGTCGCCGGCCGCGCCATCGGTTGCGGCGGTAGGCTCGGCCGTCGGCTCCTCGGTGGGGGCGGCGGCCGACTCAGGCACAGCCGTGGCCGCGATCACCGGGCCATCCTCGGCCGTTGCGTCAGTTGTCGGCTCGGCGGCGGCCACCGCCGTCGGCGCGCCGGTCGCCACCGGTTCCGCGCCACGCATGGCCGCCAACCGGTCGCGGGCGAACAGCAGCAGCCAGATCAGGCCGATGACCTGTAGGGCCAGGATGATCCAGGCCAGCGTGACCCGCCGCCCTTCACGGGTTCCTTCTTCGTTGTAGTCCGCCATCTTCTCTCCTCCGCCGGCGTGGCGATGGTGGTGCCGCCCTGGCTCCTGCGCCGCGCCTACTTCTTTTCAAAGGCTATCAACGTGGCCCAGTCTTCCGACATGGCCTCATCGGCGGTAACAGAACCGATCATCTGGATGATGCGGGCGATGAGGCCCGTCCAGCCCGTTTGGTGGCTGGCCCCGAGGCCGGCCCCTTCGTCGCCGTGGAAGTACTCATAGAACAGGATGAGATCGCGCCAGTGGGGGTCGGTCTGGAACTTCTCGGCCCCGCCATAGACGGGGCGGCGGCCGTTGGCGTCGCGCAGGAAGATGGACGCCAGCCGCCGGCCCAGGCCCATCGCCACCTCGTAGAGCGTGGCCTGCTGCCCGGAGCCGGTCGGAAACTCGACCTTGAACTCCGGCCCATAGTAGCGGTAGAGTTGCAGCAGGGCGCGCAGCAACAGCATGTTGACCGGCAGCCAGATCGGCCCGCGCCAGTTGGAGTTGCCGCCGAACATGCCGTTGTCGGACTCGGCCGGCAGGTAGTCCACCCGGTACTCCTGGTGGCCCACGCCGAAGCGATATGGCTCCTCCAGGTGGCGGCGCGACAGGGCGCGGATGCCATAGGGGCTGAGGAACTCCTTCTCGTCGAGCATGGAGCGCAGCACGCGGCGCAGCTTGTCCTCGTTCATCGTGGATAGCAGGTAGCGCCCTTCGCGGCCCGCCTGGCGCGGCACGCCGATCGTGGCCGACAGTTCGGGATGGCGGTCCAGAAAGCGCTGGATGCGCCCCAGCAGGTCGGGCATGGCCTTCAGCACGTCCGGCTCGATGACTGTCGTGGCGCAGATGGGCAGCAGGCCGACCATGGAGCGCACCTTCAGGCGCACGGCCGTGCCGTCGGGAAAGCGCAATACGTCGTAGTAGAAGCCGTCTTCCTCGTCCCACATCTCGTCGGCGTGTTCGCCGATGCGGTCCATGGCCGCGGCGATGAGAATGAAGTGGGAGAAGAACTTCATGACCATGTTGCCGTAGAGCGCCGGGTCAATGGGCAGCAACTCCAGGGCTATTTCCAGCATGTTGAGGCAGTAGAAGGCCATCCAGGCCGTGCCGTCGGCCTGTTCCAGAAAGCCGCCGGTGGGCAGCGCTGAACTGCGGTCGAAGACGCCGATGTTGTCCAGCCCCAGAAAGCCGCCCTCGAAGAGATTGCGCCCGCTGAGGTCTTTGCGGTTGAGCCACCAGGTGAAGTTGAGCAGCAGCTTTTGGAACGACCGCACCAGGAAGTTCACGTCCGGCTCCGCGCCCAGCTCGGCGTCAATGCGGTAGACGTGGAGCGTGGCCCAGGCATGGACGGGCGGGTTCACATCGCTGAAGTTCCACTCATAGGCCGGAATCTGGCCGCCAGGGTGCAGAAAGCGCTCGCTCAGGAACAGATCGAGCTGTTCCTTGGCAAAGTCGGGGTCAACCATGACCAGGGCCAACGTGTGGAAGGCCAGGTCCCAGGCGGCGTACCAGGGATACTCCCACTTGTCGGGCATGGAGATCACGTCGGCGTTATCCAGGTGAACCCACTGCTGATTGCGGGTCGAGCGGTTGGTGTTGGGCTTCCAGGGGTGGGCGCCCTGTTGCTCCAGCCACATATCCAGGTCGTAGTAGTAGAACTGCTTAGTCCACATCATGCCGGCCAGCGCCTGGCGCATGACCGCCTTGGCGTCGGCCGACAGGCGGCCGGGGGTGATGGCGTTGTAGAACGTATCGGCCTCGTCCAGGCGCTCGCGGAAGATGGTCGCGAACGCCTCACCGAAGGGGGCCGCGTCGCCGGCCGGCGCTTCCCGCGTCAGCCGCAACTGGACGGTGGCCGACTCACCGGCGGGGATTGTCAGCGCGTAGTGGGCCGCCGACTTGGTGCCGACGTGCTGCCGGTCAATCGCCTCGCCCTCCCCGTCAATCAGGTAGCGGTGAAAGCTGTCCTTGGTGTAGGGCGTGCTGTTGGGCTTGTTGTACAGTCGCCGCTCGTTGCTCTCGTTGTTGGTGAAGAGCAACTCCACTTCGCCCTGGGCATAGAGAACCATGTCGCCCAGCAGCGGATGGTTGGCGGCGATGGCCGCCGCGCCCGCCGGCCCGTCGAACGCCCTCAGCGCCGGCCGCGTCGTCTCCGGCTTAGACGACCAGATGTTGCGAAACCACAGCGTCGGCAAGATGTGGAGCGGCGCGGCGTCCGGCCCGCGATTGCAGGCGGTGATGCGAATGAGGATGTCCTCGGCCGACGCCTTGGCATACTCCACAAACACGTCGAAGTAGCGGTCGTCGTCGAAGACGCCAGTGTCCAGCAGCTCATACTCCGGCTCCAGCCGCGAACGGGCGGCGTTGGTCGTGACGAGATCCACGTAGGGAAACGCGCGCTGCGGGTACTTGTAGAGGTACTTCATGTACGAGTGCGTCGGCGTGCTGTCCAGGTAGAAGTAGTACTCCTTGACATCCTCGCCGTGGTTGCCCTCGCTGTTGGTCAGCCCGAAGAGGCGCTCCTTCAGAATGGGGTCCTGGCCGTTCCACAGGGCCAGGGCGAAGCACAGGTATTGCTGGTCGTCGCTGATGCCGGCCAGCCCGTCTTCGCCCCAGCGGTAGTAGCGCGAGCGCGCCTGGTCGTGGCTGAAGTGGGCCCAGGCGTTGCCGTCGTGGCTGTAGTCCTCGCGCACCGTGCCCCACTGGCGCTCGCTGAGGTATGGCCCCCACTTCTTCCAGGCCGCCTCTTTTTCACGCGCCGCCTGCAATCGCTGCTTTTCCGGGTTGTTGATCATATCGTGTTTTTGGAGCGCCGGGCACAGTCTAACCGCTAGCGCGCCGCGCCGGTCGGGCGCGGCCGGCGGCGCTCTAGACTACGTCATTAGCGGCATTCTCGGCCGCGTCGGCGGCGTGTTTGGCCGCGTCCTCCGCTCGCTCGGCCGCTTCTTGCGCCTCGACGCGGGCATAAGCGGCATCACGCGCGGGCGCGTCGCCGTCCAGTTCGTCTACCCGCTCCTCAAATGTACCTTCGACGACCTTGTCGCTCAACATGCGGTAGCCGACGTAGAGCGGCACGATCTGATAGAGGGCGAACCAGGCCAGCAGGCCGGTGACCACCAGCTTGATGGTGTTCAGATTGGCGTTCACCTGAGCGCGGGCGTTCTCCAGCGAACCCGTCGTCTGATCGAGCACGGCGATGTACTGGTCGAGCAGCGGGATGAAATCCTGGACGGTGGTGTTGATGCCGTCAATATTGGCCGAAAGCTGGTCAATATTGCCGCCGACAGCGCCGATGTTGGTGATCGAGGTCTGGAGGTTGCCCTCCAGGGCGCGCAACTGGTCGGGCACGGCCTCCAGGCTCTCGCCGACCTGCAACACAGCCTCGTCAAACGGCTCGGTGGGGTTGTAGTTGATGCCCAGGTCAAAGCTGAAGCTCTGGCCCAGGAACTGGCGCTCCAGTTGGAAGTCGCTCAGGCGGCTCAGCGTCGTGTCAATGGTGCCGGCGATGCCCGCCAGATTGGGCACGGCGACGTTGACCGCGTCGAGGCTGGCCGGCAGCGTCTCGGTGGTCAGCGTCGTCACCTGCTCCAGCAGGGGTTGCGTATCAACCAGCGTCGTGGCCGCGTTGCTGGCGGTCAGGGAGACGGTGTCGAGGGTCGCGCCGACTTCGGTCAGCGTGGCTTGCACGTTGCGCAAGCTGTCGGTCGAGGTGCCAACCGTCGAGTTCAGCGTATCCACCACGGAGTTAAGCCCGGTGACGGTGGCGTCAATGGCCCGGTTGGCGAAGAAGGCCCCCGCGCCGGCAATAACCAGCCCGAGAATGGCCACGATGATCATGAGGAAGCCGATGATGCGACGAAAGATGGACATGATAACCCCTCCAGACCAAGAAATAGGATGTCAAAACGGCGCGGCGGCGCGGCGCGAAACCGGCCGCGCCGCGCCGCCGCGCCTTGATGATCTAGCGCTGAGCGCGCAGCAGATCGCGAATCTCAGTCAGCAGCTTCTCTTCCACCGACGGGGCCGGCGGGGCCGGGGCCTCGACCTTCTTGCGGTTCATCCGGTTCATGGCCCGGATGAGCAGGAAGAGCACCAGAGCAATCAACAGGAAGTTGATGATCGCCTGGATGAAGTTGCCATAGGTGACCACGGCGTTGCCGACCGTGGCGCTCAACGAGGTGAAGTCAACGCCGCCTAGAATGATACCGATCAGTGGCATGATGATGTCGTTGACCAACGAATTGATGATCGCTGTAAAAGCGCCGCCAATGATGACGGCCACGGCCAGGTCCATGACGTTGCCGCGCATGATAAACTCGCGGAATTCTTTGATCATGATATTACTCCTAACTCTGCTCAAACTTGCTAACGTTGGCCGGCGGCGGGTTGGCGAACCGAATTCCCGCCGCCGGTGATCCGGCTGGGCGACAAGCGCTAGCGGGGATCGTCCAACAGATCCATAAAGTCGGAGCCGGTATCCGACGATGAGGATTTCTTGGGAGTGGTTTTGGTCGTCTTGCGGGTAGATTTCTTGACCGGTTTGGGGGCCGTCGGGTCGGCGGTGGCCTTGCGGGCCGTCGTCTTCTTGGCCGCGGCCCTCTTGGGCTGGGCGGCCGATGCGCCGGCCTGCGTGGCCATCAGCCCCATCGCCTGTTGCAGGCCGACGACGGCGTCGTCTTCGCTAATGCCCATCTGGGCCGACAAACGCGAGGCCACGCCGCTGGAGCGAATGTAGTCGGCGTCGGTGACGCCGGCCAGGTCTACGCTGCGGCCGCTGTGCTTCTTGGCCATCGAGGCCGTCAGCAGGCCGATGGCGCCCATGATGAGCATGTTGGCCATCTGCGGCGAAATGCCCAGCTTTTCGGCCAGCGTGTCGGCAAAGGGCAGCATCGCCCCGCCGCCGCCGCCGAAGGTCGCCGGCGCGCCGCCGCCGCCCAGCAGGCCGCCCAGCAGCCCACCCAGGCCACCGGCCCCGCCGCCGCCCAGCAAGCCGCCCAATAGACCACCCAAGCCACCGGCGTCGGCGCTGCTGCCGGCGCTGTCGGTCGCCCCGCCGCCCAGCAGG
>WBZP01004210.1_pt1 | contig 15121 bp, 15 predicted proteins | sample 5204301 | NCBI WGS metagenome assembly WBZP01 (sample SAMN12412401, study PRJNA552823) | activated sludge metagenome | isolation source: activated sludge from nitrification reactor of wastewater treatment plant... | place: USA: Pennsylvania | collected 2017
CCGCATTAAGGATTGGCGGCGGATTGCGATGCGTTACGACCGCTGCGCCCACACGTTCTTCTCGGCGATCTGTCTCGCCGCAACCGTCATCTTCTATCTCAAAGAATGAGTCCTGAGCCTAGCCACTTACCCCAGGTACATATCCCGCCTCTCTTCAAAAAAGGACTCTTTCCTAACCGGCGGCTGCTTGCACCCCTCCGCTCCTCAGCACTCGGCTGATCGTCAACGCTTGCACCAGAATTGAGGACACCACGACGAAAGAGGTGATCGTGACGAGGGTGTCACCGTGCGGGCTGTAAACTCCCGGACGAGACTGAACAGCCTGAGCTGGAACAGGATGCTCAGCCATCGCATTGGCTCTTGGTCGTTTTCTAAACAGGGATTGGTCGAACTATCTTTCCCCCACTCATCAATTGGTAATCCTTTCTACCCATCGCAGCCCCATCAGGAGATAACGGTTCAAGGATGATGAACCGAGGGTCTCATGATCTTGAACCGATGCCTCAGGTCGTCAATTCCGCCTCTGCATGCGCTTCGACTTCTCTTTTCCTTCTTCCACATCAGTAACCGTCCCCATGTGGGCATCAATGTGGATCTCCATGACCCGTTTCTCCGGCGTGACGACTTCGACTTCCCATATCAATCTGTCGTGTTTCTGCTCAAGCCCAGCTTGAATGACTGTCCCTGACACTTTCTCCCGTGCCAATGTGATAGCCTCATCGATCGGTACTTTTGCTGAAGCGGCCTTCTCGACCTTATTCGGTTCCGCACAGGTGTACTCCGTCATGGTCACGGCTCCGGCGGTTACCACAAGCACGATCAACCAAATCCTTGTAAACAATCCCTTGCACATCATTTTCTCCGCAACCTCACCGTGAAGTCCTACGCCCGCCGCTCACGCAATGTTTGCCTCGTCCTTTCGATATAGTCTCTGCGCATCGTATCAATCTCCTTCGGGCTAATCCTCACAAGGTAGCCACATCCGGAGTCGGGGCCGATATATATCGACCCAAGTAGTGGGGCGCGGAAGAAGACAAAGTTGGCAATCTCCGCTTCGAAGTACTTCGTGCTGAATCGCATAGACCTCCAATCCTTCCCCAAATCCAGTTCTACTGCCTGTACAGGCTCGCGTCGGTGGCCGTATGACGCTTTCTCTCCTGCACAGCGCCCGTTGTTGTCATCGTCGGTTCATCGCCAAGCTCAATTCGTTGCCCTCACCGTTCGTGAAATGGCTGAGCCCCAATGATTCCGTTTATCGAATGCAGGCAATTGGGGATCCAATAATCGCTGAGCTCTGTCCTCGTTCTTGCCTACCGCACAACCAGTTCGTTCGGTGCTCCGACCGACCTCCTCCATACTGAAATTGAGCAAGGCTTCTTCAACCGGCCTCTTCTCAGTTCCAATCCCGACGCGCTGACTCACAATCCGTCTGCACGCTCCATACGTGGCAACTGCTATGGACACATTCAGCATACCCAGCAACACTACCCACAGCACTCCATTTCCCAACGTACCAACCTCTGTCACCTTTCCCCTTCACTCCGGCCATAATGACCGGACAGTACGATATTTCGAGCTCGCAGAAACATTCACACCGTATCAATGGCATGGCACAGGGACACGCCACGGGTGAACGTCCCAGCGAAACGTGTACCGCCAATTGATAGGCCCCTAACGAAGACTACGATTGAGGAGGATGAAAGACTGCGGTCGAGAAGATTGGATGATACCCGGGAGATTGACTCTCCACACGAGAACGAGAGTGGCTCGGAACACCCGGTTCCGGTGTGACCGGAGGAATAGAGAAGCCTTCAGAGAGTGATTCCATAGGAGTATCCGACGTCAGAAGACCAAACAAGGTGACGGGAACTCCAAGCATTTGAAACAGCACGCAGACACAGATGGAGAGGATCAGCACAGCAGAAACTGTTCCCGCAGGGACGAGCCCCCGTCTCATACTGTCTATCCAACGCATGGCGCGTACTATACCTAAGCACAGATGGGTGGGCAAGTAAGATCAACAGGGGGGGGCTCCGACATAGAGGAGCCGGAATCATTCGCCATTCTTACCGTTATCGCGGATGGAAGTGCTGTCACGCGTCTGCTGGCGTGCAATTGGCCGGCACAACCGTCAAGCCCTTCGCTGATCCGACCAGGCAAAGGCCGCCCCAAAACAAGTGCCCGCTACGGCCGCTTGGATGAAGGCATTGTCGGCAGGAACCGCAATGGCCCACCACACGATGGCTGCCAGCAACCCTGAGACTCCACCAAGGAGAATCTTGCCCCCCGCCAGCTTGAGCCAATCCGTGAGGGTTACCCAGGCGGCCATATACACCACGCCAGCCGCAAGTGAGGCCCAGAGATGCATGAGATCACGTTTAAAAAACCAAACCTGGATTGCGCCGGCGAGACCTCCGAGAATGAGGCCCGTGATAGCCCGTTTGATGAAGATCGAATAGTGAAACATTGAATCAGACAATTCACCCTCCCTCTGCAAGCAAGTCTGACCACACAACAGCCGTCTGTCGAGTAATGACAGGAGAAGTAATCAATACAACCACACCTGTCCGCCGGATCGAAGCGTGACCCCAGACTGCGGTCTCACCTGTTCAATACCAAAGAACGAACGACGCTCAGGACGCATCAGGTATAACCGAGCCGACTCCCGCATTGATCGAGTCCCTTGCGATTCCATAGCCCGTTCTCCCAAAATCTCCTGCCAGGCTGTGCGCCAGTATGACGGCCGCACATGGATGGGATCGAATCCATACCAAACAGGATCAAGTTCAAAAAACTTCGCCCCATAGACCGAGGACAACTTCACCAACCCTTCGTGCACACCTTCGGCTCGGTCGATGACTTGGCTGAGCGTAAGCCGACAAGACGGCACGAGCATCGAACGGAATGCAAGAAATTTGATCTGTGAGAGCCGGTAGACGGCGTCAAGCGGCAACCCCGTGAGGACGATATCCTGTGTCACATGAGTCAGACGACGAAGGACCTCTTCGACCCAGCCCAACGTTCGCTCGACGGAAAAGCCGTACAGAATGTCATTGCCGACGTCTGTGACAAGTGCTCTCGTGGTCATCGGAGGACGCTGCTCCAACTCCGCCCAGAGCCCAGACTTGAGAATGGCCGGCAGCGTGCGAAAAAGAAATTGGCTCGGTGCTCCGTACGATCGTCCATGACCAAACGCTGCAAGTATTTCGACCTTCGGCCCCCACACCGATCGAGCGGTCGAGACGATGGTTTGGAATCCCCGAGTGAGGTTACTGGCTCCGAGAGCCACGATGCGTGCCATCTCCCCTCATCCAGGTCATGGAGTCGGAGGACAGGTCGTTTGCCTCGTATCTCTCCCCAGCCCCTTCGTGACTTCGATTCGTGCGACCCCTTTGACATTGGCACAGAGATCGCCCAGCCCCGGCGTCACCAGACGGAACGGCCCACCGTTCGCATCCGGTAGCGCTGTGCCTTGAAGCTCATAGACCAACACCCCAAATTCTTTCGCCTGTTGCAGTGTCAGACAGGCCGAGTACGTCCCGTCCGATGCATGGAAGACAACATGATCTGCATCGATCGCCAATGCCGGAACATCCAGGAGCCCCTTCAATCGAATCCCCAGCCCCTGCATCCCGGGCATGACGGTGGAAATATCCAGCTGATGCTCTGCGGGCAGCGCCGCAAGTGCGACACGATCGAAGGCAACCGACTGGACGACAGCCCCCTCGATCCGAACTCGACCACGACCGGTCGGCTCCTTCTCCGTGATCGTCTTGATCATGGCCGTCAGGGCTTCGTTGACCGGCGTGGGAATCCCAAGCTCTCGCCCCTTCTGAACGATGAAGCCGTTGAGGTAGTCGATCTCGGTTCGTCGTCCCGCCTTCCAATCGTCATACATCGACGTATGAATATCGCGAATCTCCTGCGTCGCTTTCACGACTCGTTCCGGCATATCCGGCGGTAACGGAACCTTCATCGCCGCCGAAATCGCCGCAACTTCACCGACGATCTGCCGGATCACGCCCGTCATTTCCGGATGATCGAGTGCCTTCGCCACATGATCGTCGATGAGCACGGTGATCGGATTGAAGACACAGTTCCAACACATCTTCTCCCACTTACTTCGACGAATGTCTTTGGACAGGTGACAGGGAATATTCGCCGACGCAAAAATATCACGGATGGCAAGCAGGCGGCCACTCTCATATCCCATCAATTCGCCGATGGCGACCGAGCCTTTCTTGTAATGATCGATCACACCCGGCTCTGCAATTTTCGAATAGATGTACGCCACACCACCAACGACGCAATCGCGTTGGAGTCGCGCCAGGAGCCTGTCTTCGGTGTCGATTCCGTTCTGTAACGTCAGGATAACCGTCTTCTCCGTGATCGCCGGTTCGAGCTGAGTCAGCACTTCGTCGAGATCATAGGCTTTCACAGCGAGCACGATCAGATCCGGCTGAGGAAGCTTACGTACATCTGCGGCGGCGTGAGGCCTCACCGTGAAGGTTCCATCAGCACTGCGTATCGTCAATCCATTCCGTTTCACGGCCGCCAGCGTCTTGGGCCGCAATAAGAACGACACGTCGGGATTCGTCGTGGCCAGTCGAGCCCCGAAAAATCCACCAACCGATCCAGCCCCGACCATCAAAATCTGTTTCATACGCCTATCCTCATATTGCGTGCGAACGGAGGGTACTATAGCATGCGGCTGTGCGGCGACGCAGCCCGCCCGGAGAAGACCGGACAGAGCATGGCACCTGGTTCACATCTTGGGCTTGTGAGACAACACCTCGCCACGGCTCGGAATATCACCGTGCTGACCGGTGCGGGCATTTCGGCCGACAGCGGCGTGCCAACATTTCGCGGCGCAGACGGTTTATGGCGTCACTACCGGGCGGAAAGCCTTGCCACACCGGAAGCATTTGAGCGCGATCCACGACTGGTGTGGGAGTGGTACAACTGGCGGCGCGAGCTGATCGCGACGAAGCAGCCGAATGCTGCCCACCTCGCAATTGTAGAATTAGAACGTCGCGCTCCGGCCTTCTGGTTGGTAACACAAAACGTCGACGGCTTGCATCGAGATGCCGGCTCACGGAACCTCTCGGAGATTCACGGCAATATCTGGAAAGTCCGCTGCACCGGTTGCAACGCAGTGGACGAGAACCGAGACGTCCCAATTTCCATTCTCCCGTCCTGCTCCCAGTGCGGGGCTCTGCTGCGTCCGCATATCGTCTGGTTCGGGGAATCCCTACTCGCGGCGGACCTTGAGCAATGCGCCACGGTCCTGAGACATTGCGACCTTCTACTCGTCATCGGCACATCTAGCGTCGTCTATCCGGCCGCCGGCTTTGCTGCTGCGGCCAAGGAAGCCGGCGCATTCGTCGTTGGAATCAACTTGGATCCCATATCGCAATCCTCGTCTGTCGATGTCTCGCTGCAAGGTCGTGCCAAAGACCTTGTCCCGCTCCTACTTGATCCGATCGAGTAATGGGAATAGCTCCACCAGGCTCGTGATGCATGGAACGTCGCCCGGTTGTGTGCTCCCGTCACGGTTCACCAACGCGACATGCAGTCCGGCCTTTCTTGCACCCTCCACATCCTCTCGAAGACTGTCACCGATATGCAGCGCCTCTTCCGGATCCACGGCATGCTTTTCTAAGGCGCTGTGAAAGATCTGTGGAGCCGGTTTTGCCGCTTGGGCCAAACTCGAAATCGTCACGGTATCGAACGCTTCAGCGATGCCAAGTCCCCGCAACACGCCAAAAAGCCTGGAATCAAAATTTGAGATAATCCCCAACTCCAACCCCTGCGCCTTCAGCCGAGTCAGCGTGGAAACCGTTTCAGGAAATAACCGCCAAGACCCATGATCCTCGAACACACGAAACACGTGATCGAAAAATTCGTCGAACCGCTCAAACATTCCGACGCGATAAAAGACGTTGTGAACGATATCGAACCACCATAATCGCTCACTCTGTTTGAGCCGTACCGGATCCGCCGTGGCAAACACCGGTGGCGGCGCCTCGCGGAACGCTCGGCTAAATGCTTGCTTGATCGCTGACAACGAGTCCGGTTTCCGTGAAAATCCGAACTCGATCGCATGCCGAAGATAGATCTCACCGACCGACCCGTGCACATGAAAAAGGGTATCGGCGGCATCAAAAAATACGACACGTATCGAGGAACTCATCGCGCGACTCCTATACATCCAAATAGTGAACAACGTCGACTGCCGAACGACCTCGGCAACTCACCCATCTCTGTATTGCTGGTTTTCTTGACAAAGCATACCCCCCTTGTTAGCTTCGAAGAAACCCCAAAAAGATGGAGTGCGTTCCATGGCATCGCCGATTTTTGTCGTAGATAGCAGCCCCGCCGTCCGACGACTGGTCGAACAGATCTCCACTCCGGAAGGGTTTGAGGTTCAGGGATTTCAAGATGGCCCAACCGCACTTGAAGCCGCTCGACGAAGTGCCCCGTCTCTGATCATCGCCGACTACCAGCTCGACAACATGACCTTTTCGGGGTTTTGTAAGGAGATCGGCAAATTGGACACGCTCGCCGAAACCGCTCTCATCTCCTTGGTCAATCCGGCTGATCACCCGGACGAGAACCATCTCCGCACATTGGGTGTCAAGGCATTCCTGAAGAAGCCCTTCCACACGGAAGAATTACTGACTGTACTGAGATCTCTTCAACAGCACCAGACGAGCACTGCACCCAGTACAGGCCTGAAACGGCGCGTCTGGCCACCGACCTCGACTGGGGCCGATTCCGAGAATGACGAAACTGACCAGGTGTCCGTTCTCACCGGTTTGGAGGAGCCTATGAACCAGCCTGTCAGCGCCCCCGCTACCGCACCGACTCCACCGATCACCCCCTCGGCTTCCGACGATGTCGTGAAGAGCCTCGCTGACCAACTCATACAGGCCATGACCACGCGAAGCGAGCGGAGCCTGGCTGTGTCATTACCAAAAATACTGAATGAGCAATGGGGAGCACAAGTACGGCCGCTCGTTCAGCAGGAGCTACAGGTCCAATTGGGAAGCATTCTGTCTCAGGAATATCTCACGACGATCATTCAACCGCTTGTCGCTGAAGCATTGCCCGCAGTGATCCGAAAAGAACTCGCGACCAGCGAACCGATCATTCGACAAGCCGTTACGGATCTCTTCAAACCTCCGCTCGCAGAACCTCTCGCGCAGTTGGTTCGAGAACAAATGCAATCCGTCTTTCATCAGGACTTACCCGCCGTCGTGCGGGAACAGGTAGGAACGATCAATCAGCAGGTTACCGATGCGGTTCACCTGGAAGTGGTGAAACAAACGCCACTCGTGGTTGAAACCGCAGTCAAAGCCTCGGTTGGCCTCGCCGTTGAACAGGCTGTTCAGCGCATCGTCCCTGATGTCGCGGAACAGCAGATCAAAGCGGAAATCAAACGACTGATCGAGACCGAAGAAACTTCGCGTTCCGCAAAACTCTAGCTTTTCTTCCCCTTTTTCCCTCGTCGAGCCTTCGCCAGGGCTTTCACCCGCTTGACATTCTTCCGATGCTTCTTGCGCGTCTTCCGATCCTTTTCACGACCTCGTGCCATGGTCCTCCCTACAATAAAGTGGTGATCACTTGGGTGCGCGACTGTATAGCATATGCCACTCCTGGCTACAAGCTGAGACTCACACCATGTTCTCAGCCGCACAGACATGCTAAGATGCCGCCCGCACACTGGGACTGAACACCTATGGCTGCATCTCAGCTCGAAAAAATCTACGACCCGAATGCCGTTGAAACGCGATGGTCGCACGAATGGCTTACACGCGGCTATTTCCATGCCTCGCCTCAGCACTCAGGTCAGCCCTATTGCATTGTCATCCCCCCGCCGAATGTCACGGGATCGCTTCACGTCGGCCACGCCCTGAATCACTCTCTCCAAGATATCTTGATCCGCTGGCGCCGCATGCAGGGACGGAACACGCTCTGGCTTCCGGGAACGGACCATGCCGGGATCGCCACACAGAATGTCGTCGAAAAGCAGCTGATGGCCGAAGGTCTTTCCCGAGAGACGCTCGGACGGAATCAGTTCATCGAGCGCGTCTGGCAATGGAAGGGGACGTCGGGCAACACTATCGTCAACCAACAGAAGCAGCTCGGTGAATCCTGCGACTGGGACCGGCTCCGGTTTACGATGGACGAAGGATTATCGAAGGCCGTACTCGAGGTGTTCGTCCGGCTCCACGAGGATGGGCTGATCTATCGCGGCGAACGGTTGATCAATTGGTGCCCCCGCTGCCTCACCGCACTGTCGGATATTGAGGTTGAACACGAGGACACGAAGGGGAAGCTGTATTCCATCGATTACCCGCTCGCGGAGAATCCAACCATTCATCTCACCGTCGCCACAACCAGACCCGAAACGCTGCTCGGCGATACTGCGGTCGCGGTCCACCCGGACGATGAACGGTTTATGCATCTCATCGGCAAACAGGTCCGCCTCCCTCTGACGAATCGAACAATCCCCATCGTTGGAGATGCACTCCTCGTTGATCGTGAATTCGGAACCGGTGCCGTCAAAATCACTCCCGCGCACGACTTCAACGACTACGAAGCAGGAGGACGACATGCGCTCCCGCGACTCGCGATCCTCGACCATCACGCCCTGCTCGAGGCGGCCGGTCTGCGTGCAGCCGGCGTGGATCCCATCGTCATCGACCAGTTGCAGGGCCTGCCCGTCTCAAAAGCCAGGCCCAAAGTTGAGGCGCTGCTGAAAGAGCGTGGACACCTGGTCAAGGTCGATGACCATAAGATGGCCATGGGAAAGTGCTACCGATGTAAAACTGTGGTCGAGCCCTATCTGTCACCACAGTGGTTCGTCAAGATCAAGCCGTTGGCCGAACCGGCCATCGCAGCGGTCGAAGAGGGGCGTATCCGTATCATTCCGGAGGGTTGGACCAATAATTACCTCGGCTGGATGCGTGACATTAAAGACTGGTGCATCTCCCGCCAAATCTGGTGGGGCCACCAAATTCCAGCCTGGTACTGCTTGTCGTGCAACGTCAAGCAGGTAGTCAGAACTGAGAGCCGAACAGCGATCTTGTCGGGAGCCTCGCCAATCGTCTCCAGGACCGCACCGGCGACGTGTCCGTCGTGCGGCGGGACCGATCTCTATCGAGACCCCGATGTTCTCGATACCTGGTTTTCGTCCGCACTCTGGCCGTTTTCAACCTTGGGATGGCCCGATCACACACCGGAACTCAAGACCTATTACCCCACATCGACACTGGTCACCGGTCTCGACATCTTGTTCTTCTGGGTCGCGCGCATGATCATGATGGGGCTCAAATTCATGGGAGACGTCCCCTTCAAAGACGTCTACATCCATGCACTCGTCCGCGACGCCGAGGGCAAGAAAATGAGCAAGTCGAAGGGTAACGTGATTGATCCCCTTCACGTCATGAATGAGTTTGGGACCGATGCGCTCCGATTTACACTCGCCTCGATGGCGTCGCCAGGACGGGACGTGAAATTGGCGGAAGAGCGGATTGAGGGGTATCGCAATTTCGCGAATAAAATTTGGAACGTCGCGCGATTTGCGTTGATGTACCTCGACGGCCCACGCGTCACCCTTCCTCCGACGCAACGAACGTTCCCCGACCGATGGATTCTGAGCCGACTTGCCCATACGATCCGAGTCGTCACGACGGAGTTGGAGTCCTACCGATTTGACCGGGCTGCAACGGCACTCTATCAATTCTTCTGGCACGAGTACTGCGACTGGTATGTGGAATTGATCAAGCCGGTCCTCCAAAGTCCCGAACACCCGGATGGAGCCGGCACGCGCCATACGCTCGTGGAGACGCTGGAAACCACCATGCGACTACTCCACCCCTTCATGCCGTTCCTCACAGAAGAGATATGGCAAACGCTCCCCCATCAGGGCGAGAGTATTGTCGTGCAGACCTATCCGGTTGTCGACCAGGTATGGGTCTCGCCTGAGACTGAACAGAAATTTTCCCTATTGGAACAGACGGTGGGACTTACCAGGACCGCCCGAGTTCTCCTGAATTATCCGCCGGGACAGCAGATCACATTTCATGCCGGGCACGATGACCCGGGCAGGCAACACCAGCTCAGCCAGTTACAGCCGTATATCACCCATCTGAGTCGTGGTCGCGTCGACATCGGTCGGCCGCATGATTGGCCGACGACCAGATTGCTACGACTCATCGCAGAGGGCCTCTCGGTAGGCATCCCCGTCGCGGACGATGTCGACCTTCAGAAAGCCATCGAGCGTTTGGATAAACAAATCGCGGAAACGGACAAGGAATTGCAACGAATCGACGGGAAGCTGAAAAACGCCGAGTTCACCTCGAAAGCACCGCCCGACGTGATTGCCGAGCATCAAGATCGGCTACAGACCCTCTCACGTGATCGAGCCTTACTGGCCGACAGCCAACAGCAGCTCCGCACAATGCTCGGAGCCTGACCGATGGTCACACTTCCTTCCGCAGAAATCCGACGGGCCGTGCGCCAGGGACTCGACGAAGATCTTGCCCAGGGAGACGCCACCACCGCTGCGCTCTTTGCGACTCCGGTACCGGCGCGAGCCACGATCATCGCTCAACAGCCTTTGGTCGTTGCCGGAATGGCCGCCGCGGTCCAGACCTTTCTCATGGTTGATCCTGCCCTACGACTCTCTGTCTCCAAGGGGGACGGTGTGCACGCGAAGAACGGAGAGCTGCTGCTTCAGATCGAAGGAGACGGACGGTCCATCTTACAAGCCGAACGGGTTGCTCTGAACTTTCTTCAACATCTCTCGGGGATCGCCACCGTGACGCAGCAATTCTGTCGAGCCGTGCGCGATTACTCAGTCAGTATCCTGGACACCAGAAAAACACTTCCCGGCTGGCGCAAGCTTCAGAAATGGGCCGTGGCGCTCGGTGGTGGAACCAATCACCGGTACTCCCTGAGCGACGGCATTCTGATCAAGGATAACCATCTCGCCCTTCTTCGACGACATCGACGGCCGGTGGAAGAGGCCTGTCGACTCGCGGAGCGCCGTCGATCGCCTACACTCCCGATCATTGTCGAGGTGGAGTCCCTCTCCGAGGTTCGGCAAGCGTTGGCGAGAAAACCCGACGTGATTTTACTGGACAACATGACGCCGGACATGGTCCGACGCGCCGTCGCGCTCATTAACAATCGGGCCCTGGTGGAAGTATCGGGAGGGATCACGCTGAACAATATCCGTGCCATGGCGGCGGCCGGCGCTGATCGAATTTCCATCGGAGCCTTGACCCATTCTGCTCCGGCTGCCACGGTCAGTCTCGTCATGACATCGACTGTACGTGCACGACGCCGGCATCGCTGACCCATGGCGTCCTCTGCTCCGCTCAACATCGAAGCGATTCGCAGTACCCTGGCTACCACGGCGCTGGGACAGACTCTGTATCTGTATCAGGATCTCCCTTCAACTAATCGAGAAGCCAGCTCGCTTGCGCAACAGGGCGCCGCGCACGGCACAGTGGTGGCGGCCGAACAGCAATCAGGCGGCTACGGACGACATGGGCGCACCTGGTTTTCCCCGCCCGGATACAACATCTATTGCTCCATCGTCGTTCGCAGAAAAAGCCAGAGCCTCCCCCTAGCACAATGGTTATCCTGGATACCGCTGGTCACAGCACTGGCGGTCGCCGAGGCGACTCGACACAGTACTACTGCGCCCCTCGCTCTGAAATGGCCCAATGACCTGCTTCTTCAGGACCGTAAAGTCGGTGGGATTCTCTGCGAAAGCACCATGACGACGACCAACGGCCCGATCGTGATCATTGGAATCGGGCTGAACGTGAACGTCCCGCTCCAATCATTCCCGGAAGATTTGCGTCCCATTGCCGCCTCATTGATCGAAACCGTGCCGCAACCGATCGATCGAAATCGGCTCCTCGCCCAACTTCTGTGTGAGCTTGAACAATGTCTGGACGAGCTGCAGTCTCATGGGTCCACCCGACTGCGGCAGGCCTATCTCGCTCGTTGTGCCACATTAGGCCGTCAGGTGAAGGTCCTGTTCGCCAACGATCAGCAGATCCTGGGCACGGCGGAAACGCTCTCCGCCGATGGCGCCTTACAGGTACGGCCTGTCTCTGCTTCCCCCCGCACGCAACCGCCCGCGCTCATCGATGTCCGCGCCGCCGATGTGATTCATCTGAGAGAGTAGCGAAAGCCAGCCGCCCGAAGTACAATGAATCCCATGCTGCTGGCGATCGATATCGGCAATACCAACATCGTCGTGGGAATCTTTGAGGGGCCGACGCTCCTGAACCACTGGCGGTTAGCCACCGACCCCAAGACGACGGCCGACGAATATGGTGTCCTCTGTCTCAGCCTGATGGCCAGGAACGGCCGAATCCCTGAACATATTTCCGGTGCGATCATTTCGAGTGTCGTGCCGGCTCTTACAGAAACATTTGAATCGATGGTGGAAACATCCTTCGGCTGCACGCCTATCACCGTCTCATCCGATCTTGAGACCGGGCTCACCATGAAGTACCTCAACCCGAAAGAGATCGGCAGCGATCGGATTGTGAATGCGGCTGCTGCCTATGAGAAGTTTCGTCGAGATCTCATCATCGTTGATTTCGGCACCGCGACGACCTTCTGTGCCGTCAGCGGGACCGGCGAATACCTGGGGGGCGTGATCGCACCGGGTTTGGGAATTTCGGCTGAAGCGCTGTTTAGCCGGGCAGCCAAGCTGAGTAAAGTGGAGCTTGCCCGTCCCAAAACCGTCATCGGCACCGATACTGCCAGCAGCATTCAGTCGGGGCTCATCTTTGGGTATGCTGGCCTCGTGGACACCCTTGTTCACCGTATTGAAACTGAAATGGGACATTCCTCGTTTGTGATCGCAACGGGTGGATTGGCCCAGGTGATCGCATCAGAGGCGCGATCCATTCAGCATATCGAGCCGTTCTTGACACTCCAAGGGCTCGAACTGCTGTATCGCCGAGCCCGCGGGACTTATCCAGCCCACTGGGTGTAAGGATTCCAGCACCCGTCTCATTTTATTTTCGATGACCCGTTGACTTCCTTCCGCTTATGGATATCTCCAGCGCTGTACAGGTATTCACATGACTGAAGACCACGCACAAGAAAAACCAAACGCCAATACAATCGAGAACTTAGAAGAGGTCTCACCTGAGGCATCGACCGCTTCGTCCTCGACGCAAGACGACCTCGCCGTCAAGGTGGAGGAATGCGCTGCGCTCAATGAGAAGTATCTCCGGTTGGCAGCAGAATTTGAGAATTATAAGCGGCTGACACAGCGTGATCAGCGCGAACAAATTCGATTCGGCAACGAACAACTGTTGAAAGAGCTCCTGCCGGTTGTCGATAACATGGAACGGGCAATCAAGGCGGCTCAGGCAAATGGAAGCGATTCGGCACTCATTCAGGGTGTGGAATTGACACTCAAACAACTGTCCGGCGTCTTGTCCAAGTTCGGTGTGCAGGCCATCGAGTCGACTGGACAGGAGTTCGATCCCCACACGCATCAAGCCGTCTCGTACGGACCATCCACCGAGGTGCCGGCCAATCGTGTCTTAGAGGAGTTTCAGAAAGGGTACCGATTGCACGACCGCGTGTTGCGTGCCGCCATGGTCAGCGTGTCGTCCGGCCCACCCCAAGCAAGCGAATAGGATGCGACAGCGTACTGATTTCCTGTCGTCGTTGTCGAGAAGGAAGGAGTCTACCAATGGGTAAAGTTATCGGTATCGATCTCGGAACCACCAACTCTTGTGTGGCAATTATGAGCGGCGGCGACCCTGTCGTGATCGCCAACGCCGAAGGAAGTCGAACCACTCCTTCCGTCGTGGCCATCACCGACAAGAGTGAGCGGCTGGTCGGCCAGATCGCCAAACGTCAAGCCATTACCAATCCGGAGAACACCATTTTCTCAGTCAAGCGACTGATGGGGCGAAAGTTCAAGAGCCGCGAAGTCCAAGAAGCCATGAAGCGGCTCCCGTACAAGGTAGTCGAAGCCGACAACGGCGATGCTCATGTGGAGTTGCGCGGCAAGAGCTATAGCCCGCCGGAAGTATCCGCCATGATTCTGCAGAAGATGCGGCAGACGGCGGAAGACTATCTCGGTGAAAAAGTCACCGAGGCCGTCGTGACCGTTCCTGCTTATTTCGATGACAGTCAGCGCCAGGCAACCAAAGATGCGGGTCAGATCGCCGGGTTGAACGTGCTCCGCATTATCAATGAGCCGACAGCGGCTTCGCTGGCCTACGGCTTGGACAAGAAGAAGGATGAACGGATCGCCGTATACGACTTGGGCGGAGGCACCTTCGACGTGTCCGTCCTGGAAATCGGCGAAGGCGTCTTCGAAGTGAAGTCCACCAACGGGGACACCTATCTCGGTGGAGACGATTTCGATCTTCGCGTGATGGACTGGCTAGTCGACGAATTCAAGAAAGACCAAGGGATTGATTTACGGAAAGACCGGATGGCCCTCCAGCGCCTGAAGGAATCGGCCGAACGGGCCAAAATCGAACTCTCATCGTCTCAAGAAACCGAAATCAATCTCCCCTTCATTACCGCAGATGCCAGCGGCCCTAAGCATATGGTCACCAAGCTGACCAGGGCCAAGCTGGAACAGCTGGTCGATGATCTCATTCAACGGACGATCGAACCTTGCCGCAAAGCCTTGTCCGATGCCGGCGTCACGGCCAAAGACATCCAAGAAATCGTCTTGGTCGGCGGTATGACCCGTATGCCGAAAGTGATTCAGGTCGTGAAAGATTTCTTCGGAAAAGAGCCGCACCGCGGTGTCAATCCGGATGAAGTCGTCGCCATTGGAGCCGGTGTTCAAGGCGGTGTCCTCAAGGGCGAGGTCAAGGACGTGTTGCTCCTGGACGTCACACCGTTGTCATTGGGTATTGAAACGCTCGGCGGCGTATTTACCAAACTGATCGAACGTAACACGACCGTTCCGACCAAGAAGAGCCAAGTCTTCTCGACCGCAGCCGATAACCAAACAGCGGTGACCATTCGCGTCTTCCAGGGTGAACGGGAAATGGCGAATGACAACAAGCTGCTGGGACAATTCGATTTGGTGGGGATTCCACCA
>WBZP01004211.1_pt1 | contig 15121 bp, 11 predicted proteins | sample 5204301 | NCBI WGS metagenome assembly WBZP01 (sample SAMN12412401, study PRJNA552823) | activated sludge metagenome | isolation source: activated sludge from nitrification reactor of wastewater treatment plant... | place: USA: Pennsylvania | collected 2017
CGCCGCCCGATGCCCTGGAAGTTCAGCAGGGCGCGACGGATCGCGGTTTCCGCCACGCCCAGTTCCAACGCCACCGCGATCGGCGCCAGCGCGTTCAACACGCTGTGCCGACCCGGCAGGTTCAGAGTGATGGGCAGCGGCGTCTTGAGATTGGGCAGATGCGCCAGGAAGCGGGTGCGCAACCCATCCTGGACGATGTCGGTGGCCCGGGCGTCGCAATCCTCGCTCGTGCCATAAGTCAATACTGGCCGACTCAGGCGCGGCAAAATCGCCCGCACCTGTGGATCATCGGCGCACAGCACCGCCAGCCCGTAGAACGGCAGATGATGCAGAAACTCGATGAAGGTCGCGCGCAGCCGTTCGAAATCACCGCCGTAGGTCGGCAAATGGTCGGCGTCGATGTTGGTCACCACCGCCAGCATCGGTTGCAGGAACAGGAACGAAGCATCGCTCTCGTCGGCCTCGGCCACCAGGTAGCGACCCGCGCCCAGTTTGGCGTTCGCTCCCGCGCTGTTCAGCCGCCCGCCGATCACGAAGGTCGGGTCCAGCCCGCCTTCGGCCAGCAGGCTGGCGATCAGGCTGGTGGTGGTGGTCTTGCCGTGAGTGCCCGCCACCGCGACGCCGTAGCGGAACCGCATCAGCTCGGCCAACATTTCGGCGCGCGGCACCACCGGAATCCGCGCCGCCCGCGCCGCCGCCACCTCGGGGTTATCCTCGACCACCGCGCTGGAAATCACCACGGCGTCGCAGCCGGCGATGTGCTCGGCGGCATGACCCGGACGGATCATCGCGCCCAGTTGGGCCAGCCGCGCCGTCACCGCGCTGGCGCGCAGATCGGAGCCGGACACGCTGTAGCCCAGATTCAGCAACACCTCGGCGATGCCGCTCATCCCGGCCCCGCCGATGCCGACAAAATGCACCTGACGAATCCGGCGCATGTCGCGCCAGGCTTCGGGAATGGTCCTGATCACCGGTTTATCCATATCCTCGACTCTCGTTGCATCCATCGTTCGTTCAGGAGCGCGCCTGTTCCAGGCACGCCAGCGCCACCCGTTCGGCGGCTTCAATTTTTGCCAGACTCCGCGCCGCCATCGCCATGCCTAGCAGGCGGGGGCGGTCGCCGAGCAGCTCGCGCAGGATCGCGGCCAGCCGCCCGGGGTCCAATTCCGCCTGTTGGTGAATCAGGGCCGCGCCGCTCCGTTCCAGAAACCGGGCGTTGGCGGTCTGGTGGTCGTCCACCGCGAACGGGAACGGGATCAGCACCGCGCCGATCCCCGCCGCCGCCAGTTCCGCAATCGTCAGCGCCCCGGAACGGCACAGCACCAAGTCGGCCCAGCCGTAGGCTTCGGCCATGTCCTCAATGAACGGCGTCAGCCGCGCCGTCATCCCGACGTCCCGGTAGGCCGTCGCCGCCGCTTGGTGCAACTGGCCGCCGGCCTGATGCCAGACTTCCGGGCGTTCGCCGTCACCGAGCAGCGCCAGCGCTTGCGGCACGAGCTGATTCAAAGCCTGGGCGCCCTGGCTACCGCCCAGCACCAGCAACCGTGGCCGGCCGCCACGCCTAGCCAATCGTTCTGCTGGCGGCGGCAGAGCGGCGATGGACTCCCGCACCGGATTGCCAACCGTGGTGGCCCGCTGCTCCCTTGGGAACGTCGTGGGGAATGCTTCCAACACCCGATTGGCGATTCGCGCCAGCCAGCGGTTGGTCAGTCCGGCGATGGCGTTCTGCTCATGCACCACTAGCGGAATCCCCAGCAGCCGGGCCATCATCCCGCCGGGACCGCTGGCGAAGCCGCCCATGCCCAGCACCACCCGCGGGCGCAGCCGCCGCAGGATCGCGCCGGCCTGCCACAGCGCCCGTCCCAGCATGAACGGCATCCGCAACTTCCGGCCCAGCCCCTTGCCCCGCAGACCACTCACGTCGATCCATTGCAGGGGGATGCCCGCCTTTGGCACGAGGGTCGCCTCCAGACCGTTCCGGGCGCCCATCCACGCCACCGGTACCCCGCGCGCGCGCAATCGCTCGGCCACCGCCAGCGCCGGAAACACATGACCGCCGGTTCCACCCGCCATGATCAGCACCGGATGCTCGCCGCTCATTCCTCGTGGACTCCCCCGGCGCGGGTCTCGACATCGATCCGCAACAGCAACGCCAGCGTCATGCACATCGCCACCACGCTGCTGCCGCCGTAGCTCATCAGCGGCAGGGTCAAGCCCTTGGTGGGCAACGCGCCCATGTTGACCCCCATGTTGAACAGCGCCTGGATACCGAACCACAGGCCGATGCCGTAGGCCAGCCAAGCCGAAAATTTCATGTCCAATCGTTCGGCCCGTTGCCCGATCTTGAATGCCCGCCACACTACAGTCATGAACAAGGCGACGACGACCAGGATGCCGACCAGCCCCAGTTCCTCGGCCAGCACCGCGAACAGGAAGTCGGTATAGGCCTCCGGCAGATAAAACAGTTTTTCCACGCTTCCGCCCAACCCGACCCCAAACAGCTCGCCGCGACCGATGGCGATCAGCGAATGGACTAACTGGTAACCACTGGTCTCCGGATGCGCCCAGGGATTAAGAAAGCTTAAAACCCGCTCCAGCCGGTAGGGCGAGGACAGAATCAGCACCCCCATCACCGCCACCGTCCCGATCTGCAAGGCGCCAAACTGCCAGAGATTGACCCCGGCCAGAAACACCATCCCCAGTGCGGTCGCCATCAGCACCACCACGCTACCGAAATCCGGTTCCAACAGCAGCAAGACCGCCAGCACCGCCAGCACCACCATCGGCCGGAACAAGGCCAGCGCCGAAGTGCGAAAATTGGCGGTTTGCAATTCATCCCCGTGCCGCTTGAGGTAGCTGGCGATGTAGATCAGGGCGAACAGCTTGGCGATTTCCGACACCTGGATGTTGATGGGACCGACGTTGATCCACCGTGTGCTACCGTTCACTTCCTTGCCGATGCCCGGTATCAACACCAGCGTCAGCAGACCGATAGCCGCCAGCAGCAATAACGGACCCGCCCGCCGCCAGCGCGCCAATGGAATCTGGAACATCACTCCAGCCGCCAGCAGGCCGATTCCCACATAAACACCCTGGCGAAACAGGAAATAAAAGGGTTGACCGGTGTGGCGCTCGGCAGTGGGCATCGAAGCCGAGGCCACCATCAGCAGACCCAACGCCAGCAGCAACAGAGCCGGCACCAGCACCCAGGGATCGGGGAACGGCAGCGTGGATCGGCCCTCGCCGGCGCGCGGCAGTTTGTTCCGATTCAAGGAACCAGCAGCGGTCGCGCTCAGCATCCGGCCAGCCTCCGCGCCGCCGCGGCGAACGCCGCGCCGCGTTCTTCGTAACCGCTGAACATGTCGAAGCTGGCGCAGGCCGGCGATAGCAGCACACTATCGCCCGGTTGGGCCAGCCGGGCCGCCGCCACCACCGCCTCGTCCATATTCCCCGCCGGCTGCAAGGGCGTGCCATCGCCCAGAGCGGCGGCGATCCGCGGCGCGTCGCGGCCGATCAGCACCACCGCCCGCGCCTTGTCGACCAGCGCCGCTCGCAGCGGACCGAAATCCTGGCCCTTGCCGTCGCCGCCGGCGATGAGCACCACCCGGCCCGGTAAGCCGCGCACCGCCGCCACCGTCGCCCCGACGTTGGTGCCCTTGGAATCGTCGAACCAGCGCACTCCGGCGCGTTCCAGCACCAGCACGGTGCGGTGCGCCAGACCAGTAAACTCCCGCAACGCCGCCAGCATCCCCTCCCGCCGCAGGCCGAGCACGCGCCCCATGGCCAAGGCCGCCAGCGCGTTGGCGAGGTTGTGATCGCCGCTGATCTTCAATTCCGCCGCCGCGATCCAGCGCTCGCGACCGTAAGCCAGCCAAGTTTCGCCGCCGTCGCGACACAGGCCAAACTCGCCTTCGCCCGGCGCGGCCAGCGTGAAACGCACGACCTCGCGCCCCGGCTCGACCATCGCCATCACCGCCGGATCGTCGGCATTGACCACCATCGTCCCATCGCCCCGGAAGATGCGCCGCTTGGCGGCGATGTAGTCGTCCAGGCTGTCGTAGCGGTCCATGTGGTCGGGGCTGAGGTTCAGCACCGTCGCCACCCGGGCGTTCAGGCTGTGGGTGGTCTCCAACTGGAAGCTGGACAACTCCAGCACGTACAGCTCCGGCGCCGCGCCAGCGTTCCGCTCCTCCCGCAACCACAACTCCAGCGCCGGGGTGCCGAGATTGCCGCCCACCGCCACCCGAATTCCAGCCCGTTCGGCCATCAATCCCAGCAGGGCAGTGACTGTGCTCTTGCCGTTGGAGCCGGTGATGGCCGCAACCGGCGCCGGGGTCAGTTGGGCCAGCAACTCGATATCGCCCCAGACCGCCACACCGCGCGCCGCTGCATCGGCAATGGCCGGGGTTTTGACCGAAACGCCGGGACTGACCAGCAGCCGCGCCGAGCCGGCAAACAGCGCCGGATCGAACCCGCCCAAGTGACAGGGCAGGTCCGGAAATTCCGCCCGAAACGCCGACAGCCCCGGCGGGTCGCGGCGGCTGTCGGTCACCGCGACGGTCGCGCCCAGCGCCGCCAGCGCCCGCACCGCCGACAGGCCGCTTTTGCCCAGCCCGACCACCAGCGTAGTTCCATCCAGTCGCAGCATCCGCGGGTCTCCTCTTATCGGATCTTCAGAGTTGCCAGGCCGATCAGCACCAGCATGATGGTGATGATCCAGAAGCGGACGATAACCCGCGGTTCGGGCCAACCCTTCAGCTCGAAGTGATGGTGCAGCGGGGCCATGCGGAAGATACGCCGGCCGGTAAGCTTGAACGAAGCCACTTGCAGGATCACCGACACGGTCTCCATCACGAACACCCCACCCATCACGAACAGCACCAGTTCCTGACGCACCGTCACTGCCACCGCGCCCAGCGCCGCGCCCAGCGCCAGCGCCCCAACATCGCCCATGAACACCTGGGCCGGATAGGCGTTGAACCAGAGAAAGCCCAGCCCGGCCCCCACCATCGCCGCGCAGAACACCATGACCTCACCCACGCCCGGCACATGGGGAATACCCAGATAGTCGGCGAAGATCCGGTTGCCGGAGGCGTAGCAGAACACCGCCAGCGCTCCGGCGACCATGGCGGTTGGCACGATGGCCAGCCCGTCCAGCCCGTCGGTGAGATTGACGGCATTGCTGGAACCGACGATGACGAAGTAGGTCAGCGGCACGAACAGCCAGCCGAGATTCAGAGCGACGTTCTTGAAGAAAGGCACGATCAACTGGGTTTCCACCGGCGCCTGGGCGGTGAAGTACAGCAGCAGCGCCGCCGCCAGCCCGACGCCGGACTGCAAGGAATACTTGGCGCGCGCCGACAGGCCCTTCGAGTTGCGCAGGACCAGCTTCTTGTAATCGTCCAGCCAGCCGATGGCGCCAAACGCCAGGGTGGTCAGCAGCACGATCCAGACGTAACGGTTGCGCGGGTCCGCCCATAACAGCGTAGCGACCGCGATGGCGACCAGAATCAGCGCTCCGCCCATGGTCGGGGTGCCGGCCTTGGAAAAATGGCTTTTGGGACCGTCCTCGCGGATCTGCTGGCCGATCTGGTCGCGGCTCAGCCGCCGGATCATGGTCGGCCCGACGATCAGCGCGATAGATAGCGCCGTGAGCACGCCCAGAATCCCCCGCAGCGTCAGATATTGAAAGACGTTGAACCCACGATAAACATTCTCGGCCAACCATTCCGCCAGCAGCACCAGCATTAGCCGTGTCCTCCCTGAGTGGCGGATGGTTCCCCCGCCGCCACCAAAGCCGCCACCACCCGCTCCATCCGCATCCCGCGCGAACCCTTGACCAGCACGCTGGCGGATTCGCCGTCCTGGCGCAGATCGCGGCTCAAATCGGTAACGAGCGCGTCCACGGCATCGAAATGCAAGCCGCCCGTTCCGAACGCCGCCACCGCCGCCCGGCTATGCTCGCCCAGGGCGTACAGCCGCTCGAAGCCCGCGGCCCTGGCTTCGCGTCCGGAACGTGCATGCAGCTCGTCCGCCGCTGGCCCCAATTCCCGCATGTCGCCCAGCACCAGCCATTTGCGCCCCGGTCCGGCGCCCACCGCCTCCAGCGCCGCCGCCAGCGAGGCCGGGTTGGCGTTATAGGCGTCGTGGATCACCGCGCCGCCATGCCAACCGGGCAAGCGTTGCAGCCGGCCGCCAACGCCGCGCAGACTTTCGAGTCCCCGGCGAACGTCGTCCAACGTGGCGCCGACCGCCAGCGCCGCCGCCGCCGCCGCCAGCGCGTTGCGGACGTTGTGCCGACCCGGCAGCGGTAGTTGAATGACGATTTCGTCCCCATCCGCGCTCAGCCGAAACCGGTTGCTGGCGGAATCCATTATTGCGCCGCGCACCGCCGCTGGCCGGTCCAGCCCACAATCCACAATCCGCCGGCCCGGATTCAGCCCGGCCCAGTAGTCGGCGTAGTCGTCGTCGCGGTTAATCACCGCCACGCCGTCCGGCCTCAGACCCTGGAAAATCTCGCCCTTGGCGCGCGCCACCCCGGCCAGGTCGCCGAAGCCTTCGAGATGGCAGGGGCCGGCGTTGTTGATGATCGCCACGTCCGGCCGCGCCAGCCCGGTCAGATAAGCGATCTCGCCGGGATGGTTGGCGCCCATCTCGATCACGGCGCGGGCGTGCTCCCCATTGAGTCGCAACAAGGTCAGCGGCACGCCGATGTCGTTGTTGAGATTGCCCTCGGTCGCCAGCGTCGGCCCGCGAACCCGCAGGATGGCGGCGATCATTTCCTTCAGCGTGGTCTTGCCGTTGCTGCCGGTCAACGCGATCAGCGGGCCGGTGAAGCGCGCGCGCCACGCCGCCGCCAGTCGTCCCAGCGCCAGCCGAGTATCCGCTACCCGCAGTTGCGGCAACGGATCGGCGACCGGCCGGCTGACCAGCGCCGCACTCGCGCCGCGCTCGCGGGCGGCGGCGACGAAGTCGTGGCCGTCGAAATTCGGCCCGACCAACGCCACGAACAGCGCGCCGGCGGGCAACTGGCGGCTGTCGGTGCCAACCGCGGCAAAAACCGCGTCCGCGCCGGTCACTTCGCCAGCCAGCAGGCGGGCGGCTTCGCGCAAGCCCAAGGGTACAAAAACGTCATTCATTGTTATGGGTTTCAATCCCTGGTTTTGCTGGACAAACCTTCACCGACCACTCCGCGGTCGCTGAACGGCAACCGTTCGACGCCGACAATTTGATAATCCTCATGCCCCTTGCCGGCGATCAGCACGATGTCGCCGGCTTCGGCCTCGGCCAGCGCGTGCAGGATGGCGGCCTGGCGGTCGCGGATCACCGCCGCCGCTTCGGGACGCCGCATCCCGGCCAGAATGCCGCCGACGATCCGTTCCGGCGCCTCGGTGCGCGGGTTGTCGTCGGTCACGATCACCCGGTCGGCCAGCCGCTCGGCCGCCGCGCCCATCAGCGGCCGCTTGCCAGGATCGCGGTCGCCGCCACAGCCGAACACGCACCACAGCCGGCCGCCGCCGTGTTCCCGCAGGGCGCTCAACGCCTGCTCCAGCGCATGAGGCGTATGGGCGTAGTCCACCACCGCCAGCGGTTCGCCGGGTCCGCCGCCCAAGCGCTCCATCCGCCCCGGCACCGTGGCCGTCCGGGCCAGCCGCGCCAGCGCTTCGGCCAGCGGTATCTCCAGCGCCAGCAATACCGCCAGCGCCGCCAGCAGATTGTGGGCGTTGAACCGCCCCAGCAGCCCGACCCGCAATTCGCCATCGCCCCAGGACGAGCGGATGCGCAGCCGCAAGCCAGTGGCGGAGAGTTCCAGATTTTCGCCCCAGACGAATTGCTCCAGCCGCTCCGGCCGCGCGCCGAGGCCATAACCAATAGTGCGGGACGGATTACCTCGATCGGCGGCGATTCCACGCCCGAAGGCATCGTCCAGATTCAGCACCGCCCAGCCGGGCTGGCAGTCGAAAAACAGGCGGCGCTTGGCTGCGCCGTAAGCTTCCGGCGTACCGTGATAATCGAGGTGATCGCGGGTGAGTTGGGTCAGCGCCGCCACCACGAACTCGACCCCGTTCACCCGACCCTGATCCAGGGCGTGCGAGGATACTTCCATCACCGCGTAACGCCGGCCGTCGGCCACCAGTTTCGCCAGCCAGCGCTGTACCGCCAAGGGATCCGGCGTCGTGTGGAGCGAAGGCTGGGCCCCGCCATACACACCGGCGCCCAGGGTGCCGAGAATGCCGCACGGCCCGGTTTCGGCATCGCTCAGCGCTTGGGCGACAAAGTGAGCGCAGGAGGTCTTGCCGTCGGTGCCGGTGATGCCCACCACCCGCAGCCGCCGCGACGGTTCGCCGTAAAACCGGCTGGCGATCAGTCCCATTTTCTGGCGCAGTTCCGGCACGACCAGCAGCGGCGGCGCCGTGCCGGCCCCCGGCAACGAACCGTCGTAAGGCGGTTCCCACAGCACCGCCAGTGCGCCAGCGGCCCGCGCCGCGTCCAGAAACTCCAAACCGTGCCGGCGCCCACCGCGCTGGGCGAGGAACAGGTCGCCCGGCCGCACCGTCCCGCTGTCGGCCGCCAGGCCGCTCACCGGCCGGTCGGCCAACGCCACCGGCGTCTCGGCGAAGCCGGCGAGCAGCGCGCCCAGAGTCATCGGCATCGCCCGACTCACGGTGGCGTACCCGCCGGTGGCGTACCCGCCACCGGCTCGCCGCCCGCCAGGCGCAGGTTCGGCAGATCGTCCGGGGTAACGTTCAGGATGCGCAGCGCCCCGCCCAGGGTCGCGCTGAACACCGGCGCCGCCACCGTGCCGCCGTAATAGGCGCCGCCCTTGGGTTCGTCAATGATGATCGCCATCACCAGCCGGGGGTCGCTGGCCGGCGCCATGCCGGCGAACAGGGCGAAATAGCGGTTGGTGTAATGGCCGCCGGCGATCTTGCGCGCCGTGCCGGTCTTGCCCGCCACCCGGTAGCCGGGCACGCTGGCCTTGAACCCGGTACCCTCCTTGGTCACCACCAGCTCCATCATCGTCCGCACCTGCCGCACCGCCGTCGCCGCCAGCACCCGCCGCTCGTCGGCCGGGTCGAGCGGCTGCTCGCGCTTGAGCAGGGTCAGCGGCCGCCGCACCCCGTCCGCCGCCAGCACCGCGTAGGCTTGGGCCAGTTGCAGGATGGTGAGAGAAAACCCGTAACCGAACGAGTGGTTGGCGTGGCCGATCTCCGCCCACTTGCCGAAATGGCGCAGCACGCCCGGCTGCTCGCCGGTCAGCCCCACCCCGGTCGACGCGCCGAAGCCAAGATTCTTGTACAACTGCCACAGCCGCTCGGCTGGCATCGACAACGCGATCTTGCTGACGCCAACGTTGCTGGATTTGCTGATGACGCGGGTGATGTCGATCGTCCCGTAGTTATGCGTATCGCGCACCATGTAGCGCCCGACCCGCATCGGGGCGGTATTCACCATCGTGCTCGGCGTCCATTTGCCACTCTCCAAACCCATGGCGACGGTGAAAGGCTTCATGGTCGAACCCGGTTCGTATACATCGGTGATCGCCCGGTTGCGCAGCAGATCGCCGTGCAGTTCGGCGCGGTTGTTGGGATTGCCAGCCGGCTGATCCACCATCGCCAGGATTTCCCCGCTATGCACGTCCACGATCACCGCCGCGCCGGCACTGGCCTTGTTCTCCACCACCGCCGTCTTGAGCGCGCGGTAGGCCAGGTACTGCAAGCGCCGGTCGATGCTCAACGTCAGCGACTGGCCCGGTTGCGGCGCCCGCAGGTTCTCCACCTCCGCCACCACCCGGCCCAGCCGGTCCTGGATCACCCGCTTCTGGCCCGGCACGCCGCGCAATTGGCTTTCGAAGGATTTTTCCAGGCCCTCCTGACCGGCATCGTCGATGTCGGTGAAGCCCAACAGGTGGGAAGTCACCTCGGCGTCCGGGTAATAGCGGCGATACTCGCGCCGGGCGTACACGCCGGGAATGCCGAGATTCAGAATCCGCTGGGCCGTGCTCGGCGCCAGGTGCCGGCGCAGCCAGGCGAACTTGCCGCGTCCCGCCAGCTTTTGCTCCAGCTCCGCCACCGTCATCTCCAGCGCCGTCGCCAGTTGCGGCCAGTGGTCGCGCTCCTTGAGAAACTCCCGCGGATCGACCCAGATCGAATCCACCGGCGAACTGACCGCCAGCGGCTCGCCGTTGCGATCCAGGATCATGCCCCGGTGAGCCGTTACGTCCATCACCCGCACGAAGTACGTGGCGCCCTTGTTTTGGAGAAAATCCGTATTGATCACTTGCAGGTACGCGGCGCGCGCCACGATGCCGCCCGCCGCCGCGCACAGCAGGCCCAGCACCAATCCATGACGGGTCGTGGTGCGGGCGAACGCGACCGCCGCGCGCAGCGCGTTCGGAATTGCTCCGCCGGACGCCGGGGTTATTGGGGCGCGATGTACAGAATCGCGCCAGGGTCCGGTGCGAGCATGTTCAGCCGTGCTCGCGCCACCGCCTCGACTGCGGCGTCCGTCACCAGGGTACTTTGTTCCAGCCGCAATAATTCCCATTCAACCTCGAGATCGTCTCGCTCCGCTTGTAATTTCTGCCATTCAACAAACAGTTGCCGGTTGGTGTGCTGGGTGTAGACCACCCCCACGCCGGAACCCAGCACCGCCACGATCAGCAACACCAGCAGCAGGATCTGACTTTTCATGGCAATCGCTCCGCCACTCGCAACGCCGCGCTGCGCGCGCGCGGGTTGGCGGCGATTTCCACGGCGCCCGGCCGGATCGCCCGGCCGATCCGCCGCAGGGTCATTCCCTCCGGTCCACCCGGCACGGGTAGATCCAGTGGCAGTTCCCGACCCCGCGCCTGGTCCCGCACGAACCGCTTGACTATCCGATCCTCCAGGGAATGAAAGCTGATCACCGCCAACCGCCCGCCGGGAGCCAGGGCTTGCACCGCCTGCGGCAGCGCGGCGCTTAGTTCGCCCAGCTCGTCGTTGACTGCGATGCGGATCGCCTGAAACACACGGGTGGCCGGATGCTGGCCGGGTTCGCGGGTCGGCACGGCGGCGGCGACGATGTCCGCCAGCCGCGCCGTGGTGGTGATCGGCGCCCGCTGGCGGGCCGCGACGATGGCGCGGGCCACCCGCCGGTAAAATCGTTCCTCGCCCCATTCCGCCAACACCCGTTCCAGTTCGGCCTCATCCACCCGGGCCAGCCACTTGGCGGCGCTGGAACCCGCGTCCGGGTCCATCCGCATGTCCAGCGGTCCGTCCCGGCCAAAGCTGAACCCGCGCGCCGGATCGTCGAACTGTGGCGAGGACACCCCCAGATCGAACAGCACCCCATCCAGCCACCCGACCAGGCCGCGTTCGGCAACTCTGTCGGTGAGCCGTCCAAAGGTGCTTCGCGCGAACGCGAACCGGGCATCGGCGCCGAACCGGGCATCGGCGCAACGTTCCGCCGCCGGATCACGGTCCAGGGCCAGTAACCGGCCCTCCGGCCCGAGCGCCGCCAGAATCGCCGCCGTGTGACCGCCCCGGCCAAAGGTGGCATCCAGGTAATAGCCCCCTGGCCGAAGGTTCAGCCCGGCCAGAGCTTCGGTCAGCAGGACCGGCTGATGCGGTAGCGCCGCCGAATCCGCCATGAGCTAGAACGCCAGCGCATCCAGATCGGGCAAGGACTCGCCGCCGTCGTCTCCACCGGCCAGCAGCGCCTCGCGCCAGTCGTTCCAGGCCTGCTCGTTCCAGATTTCGAACTTATTGCCCTGCCCCACCAGCACCACCCGCTTTTCCAAATTGGCGAATTCCCGCAACGGCGCCGGCAGCAAAATTCGGCCGCTGGCATCCAGGGCGCATTCCTCGGCGTGACCCAGCAACAACCGTTTTAAGGCGCGGGCGCGCGGGTTGGTGCTGGAGAGTTGAATGAGTTGACGCTCGACGTCTTCCCAGATCGGCAACGGGTAGAGCAGCAGGCAACGGTCGCGATCAATGGTCAGGATCAACTGGCCACCGGCCGTTTCCAACAGTTGCTGGCGGTACTTGGCTGGCATCGCCAGTCTGCCCTTGCCATCCAGCGATAGCGGATTAATCCCCCGGAACAACGTCGCGTCTCTTCATGTGCTGGCTTGTCCCCGCGCCCCACTTTCTCCCACTTTTCGCCACTAACTATAGGTAGGTGTGCCGGTTGCTGTCAAGAAAAGCCACCGAATTGAATTTTAAATAAATTGTTTTTATACAACAGGTTATGATTTCTAAAAAATTAGAAGATTTATGAAGTCACCAAAATGGGGCATAAATAATCGGCGCGGGTTAATGCGATAGGAAAAACCGGGACGCCTTGATGGATAATTCCAGGATTCCCAACCAGGGCGTTGAGGCGGGAAGGAAGAATGATTAGGGAAGAAGGGAACCGGCCTGTAAGCCGGGTTCTGTCGAGGACGGTCATTCATCTGCGACGCTTGTCGCCAAGCGCCTGTAGCGACCTACCCAGGAGCCGCGCGGACCACACGTAAACGCTCCTCTATTTGGTCTTGCTCCGGGCGGGGTTTGCCGTGCCGCGCCTGTTGCCAGCCGCGCGGTGCGCTCTTACCGCACCTTTTCACCCTTGCCGGCTCCCGCAAGCGGGAACGTGGGCGGTGTATTTTCTGTGGCACTTTCCGTGGGCTCGCGCCCCCCAGGCGTTACCTGGCGCCCTGTCCTGTGGAGCCCGGACTTTCCTCCATACCGCATGGCGATACAGCGACCGTCCAGCCGGTTCCCGTCGTGTAGTGTCCATCGCAACGCCACGCTTGACAAGTCCGATGGGCTGGATAAAACGTAACCGTTCACTCCCCTCGCCCGCTTGCGGGAGAGGGGTTGGGGGTGAGGGCCGCAGTTTCAACGACTTACCCCCTCACCCTAACCCTCTCCCCCTTGGCAGGGGGAGAGGGGACTGAATGATTACTACAAAAGCTCCAGCCGACAGCGGTATTGATGGATTCCCCCCGCCGAAACGCTCCAACCACCCCGGCGCTTCGCGCCACCCCTCCTTGGCCAAGGAGGGGAAAATCCAGGCTGGTCCGGACCAGCGCCTGGAACGGCGGCACGGGTCCGGGGGTGGCGGGTCAGTGCCCGGCCAACTGGGCGAGTTGACCGGGAAGGCTGGCCCAGACACTGAGGTCGGTGGCGTACCAGATGCTACCGTTGTTCGCCAGCCCGACCAGATCGGCTTTGCCGTCGCCGTTGAGGTCGCTGGTGGTCAGTTGGCTGAGCGCGCCGGGTAACTGGACCCAGGCGCTCAGGCTGGTGGTGTACCAGACCGAGCTGTTGCCGGCGACGCCGACCAGATCGGCCTTGCCGTCGCCGTTGAGGTCGCCGATTTGAAGCTGGGCCAGTTGGCCGGGGGCTTGGGCCCAGACGCTCAGGTCGGTGGTGTACCAGACCGAGCCGTTGCTGGCCAGGCCGGCCAGGTCGGCCTTGCCGTCGCCGTTGAGGTCGCCGACTTGAAGCTGGGCGAGTTGGCCGGGGGCTTGGGCCCAGACGCTGAGGTCGGTGGTGTACCAGACCGAGCCGTTGCCAGCGATTCCGGCCAGGTCGTCCTGGCCGTCGCCGTTGAGGTCGCCGACTTGAATCTGGGCGAGTTGGCCGGGGACTTGGAACCAGACGCTGAGGTTGGGGGTGTACCAGATGGAGCCGTCGCCGGCCAAGCCGACCAGGTCGTCCTGGCCGTCGCCGTTGAAGTTGCCCACGCTGATCTGGCTCAATCCGCCGGGCACCTGGGTCCAGGCGCCGCGCTCGGTGGTGTACCAGATCGAGCCGTTGCCAGCGATTCCGGCCAGATCGCCCTCGCCATCGCCGTTGAAGTCGCCCACGGACAAACGGGCCAGTTGGCCGGGCACATAAGTCCAGGCGTTGCTGGCGTAGGTGGCATTCGGCGTCTCACCCACGAGTAGCCCGTCGCCCGCGCCCGTCGGCGTCACCACCGTATAGTAGATCTGGCCGGCGCTGGTCAGGCCGGCCAGCACGCTGGATGGTGGTTGTACCTCCGCCGCGCCGATATCCACAGTCTCGTTGACGATGCGGGGGAACCCGGTCCCGCGCTGGTCGGTAGTCACGCCCGCCGGAATCAGGGCGTTGTCGCCCGCGTTGATCGCCGGGCCGTCAGGGACCGGCAGCAGGGTTGGCGTCGGACCGCCATTGTTGGTTACCGGGTTAATGACGGTGTTGACCGAACCGGAAGGAATCCGGTCGCTGGGATGCAACACCGCGTTGGATACTCTCGACTGGCCATTCTCACCGAACAGGTTGTGACCCTGGGAAGCAAAGGCGATCGAGCTACCCAAATTACAAACTTCGATCCCTTGTTGAAGGGGGTTCGGGAATTGTATGGTATTACCACTGACCAGACTGTTGGCGATCGTCACGATATGGTCGCTGCCGATGCCGCCGCCGCAATCGGCGGCCTGGTTACCCGTCAGGGTGCTGTTATAAACGCTCAGGGAGTTGGAAGGGAAGTTGTAAATACCGCCGCCGCGCCAGCCAGCGTAGTTGCCGTACAGTGTGCTGTTGACGATCGTCAACACGCCGCCGTCACCGCTGCCGACGCCGCCGGCAAAGGTTTGGGCGGAGTTGCCGAACACGGTGCTGTTGGTGATCGTTAGCGCACCTCCCTGGTTGCCGATGCCTCCACCATTGGAGGCCGAATTATTCGATATGACGCAGCGATCGACGGTCAACGTACCACCGTAGACGAAGATTCCACCGCCATCGCCGGTAGCCGGGCGGCCCTCCTTCACGGTGAGCGCCTGGATGGTGGCTACAGCGCCCTGGTCGACCAGGAAAACCCGCGACGTGCGTTTGCCGCTGATCGCCAGCGCGCCTGCTCCCGGGCCATTAATCACAACATGGCTCGTGATGGACAGCACTCCGCTGCTCAGCGTGATCGTTCCGCTCAGGCCGTTTTGGAAGTTGACGGTGTCATCGCCCGCCGTGGCGTTGGCGTCGAGGATCGCCTGGCGCAGCGAACCGGGGCCATTGTCGTTGAGGTTGATGACGGTGAAGGTGGCCGCTCCGGCGGGCAGACTATAAATAGCTAATGCAATCAATGATATAAATGGAGTTTGGGGAGGTAACTGACGGCGAAACATGGGGACTCC
>WBZP01004212.1_pt1 | contig 15119 bp, 18 predicted proteins | sample 5204301 | NCBI WGS metagenome assembly WBZP01 (sample SAMN12412401, study PRJNA552823) | activated sludge metagenome | isolation source: activated sludge from nitrification reactor of wastewater treatment plant... | place: USA: Pennsylvania | collected 2017
TGGGCCGGCTGGCTGACGACCGTGGGATCCATGAGCTGATCGGTCAACTCTTGGAATCGCGATGCCACAGATTCCCATTTTTTGAGTAGGGCGGCTTCCATCGTTCTCGTTCCTCAGGCGCGGTCACACATCCCGGCCAGGCCATAAAAACAAAGAGACCCTGCTCCAAGGCGAAGCAGGGTCTCTTCTATGACACGTAGAGTGGCTACTTGTCCTTCTTCGCGTACTTCTTCTTAAACCGTTCGACCCGTCCTTCGGTGTCGATAATTTTTTGTGTGCCGGTAAAGAACGGATGACAGGCACCGCAAATATCGACGCTGATTTCCCCGATGGTCGTGCGCGTCTTGAATGAGTTGCCACAGGCACAATGGACCGTGGCTTCCCGATACATTGGATGAATACCCTTTTGCATGACCTACGACTCCTTGCCAAACATTCGCTCAGGTTCCTGGCCCCACGCCAGGAGGGCCACACTCTATCCGAACCACAGGGGTGGAAACAAGCGTCTTTTACCGATTCATGGATTGCAGGAACTCCTGATTGGTTTTGGTCCCGCCAATCTTGTCCATGAGGAACTCCATTGCCTCCATCGTTCCCAACGGACTGAGGACCTTCCGCAAGATCCACATCTTATTGAGCCGATCCTTATCCACCAGCAACTCTTCTTTTCTGGTCCCGGACTTGCTGATATCGATCGCCGGGAAGAGGCGCTTGTCGGCGAGGCGACGGTCCAGATGGACTTCCATGTTTCCGGTTCCCTTGAATTCTTCGAAAATCACGTCGTCCATACGGCTGCCGGTATCAACCAGGGCGGAGGCCATAATCGTCAAGCTTCCGCCATGCTCGATATTGCGTGCGGCTCCGAAGAACCGTTTCGGCCGTTGGAGGGCGTTTGAATCGAGACCGCCGGACAGCACCTTGCCGCTGGGCGGAGCGATGGTATTGTACGCACGTGCGAGACGGGTAATGCTGTCCAACAGGATCACCACGTCCTTCTTGTGCTCGACCAATCGCTTGGCCTTCTCCAGCACCATTTCCGCGACTTGAGCATGGCGCTGTGCCGGCTCATCGAACGTCGAACTGATGACTTCCGCCTTAACCTGCCGCTGCCAGTCGGTGACTTCTTCCGGGCGCTCGTCGATCAACAGAACGATCAGAGTCACTTCCTTATGATTTTTGAGAATGGCCCGGGCAAGAGCCTGCAGCAACATCGTCTTACCGGTGCGGGGAGCGGCCACGATCAACCCACGCTGCCCTTTGCCGATCGGGGTCGTCAAATCCATCACGCGAGTACAATACTCTTCGCGGTCAAATTCGAGATTGAGGCGTTCTTCAGGATAGAGGGGGGTCAGGTTGTCAAAGAGGATCTTATCGCGTGAGACTTCCGGGTCTTCGTAGTTGACCTTCTCGACTTTGAGCAGGGCAAAGTAGCGTTCACTCTCCTTGGGAGGCCTGATCTGTCCTGAGACGGTGTCACCGGTACGCAGGTTAAACCGGCGAATCTGTGACGGAGAAATATAGATATCGTCGGGGCCTGGGAGATAGTTGGAGTCCGGAGCACGCAGAAAACCAAAGCCGTCGGGAAGGGTCTCCAAGACACCTTCTCCGTAGACCACGCCGTTCTTTTCCGTCTGGCCTTGGAGAATAGCGAAGATCAGTTCCTGCTTTCGCAGGTTGGCCGAGCCTTCGATCTTGAGGTCACGCGCCACCTCGTTCAGATCGGCGATGGATTTCTGCTTCAACTCCGCCAAATACATGACCTCTCCCTTAGCAGCTTGCATAGCACTCCTATCGAGCCATTGGCTCTGTTGTCATGAACAAAAACTCACTAGATTGATTGACCATTCGTCGGAACAGATGTGTGTTTATGTTTGAATCAGCGATATCGTTGTTTTGGAGAGGACGATTCGTACGATGCCTTGGCTACGCACGCTTCGCTTCTTAGTTATGAAGATTCGGCCTCGAGTCTCTGAAACGTCTGAGAGAGTGACCGTGATCAATGGATGTTATTGGCGTTCGCCTTCTGCTTCGATGCTGACCAACTCAGTGTGGTTTCGATTCGAGAAAGATTCCGGAGGTTCAAATTACGTGGAGAGCGATTCGCATCAAATGTGAATGCTACGGCGGATGATACGCATGGCTCTCTCCATTGTCAACAGAACAAAACTTTTTTCTCCATCCTCCGGCAGCCTCCCCCCAAAGCGACGCCTCCCATTGAATCGGGAAAAGGGCTGTGATACACAGCCTCAAGGAGTACCGACTAACATGGCTGAAGACCGAGATGAAGACAGTCCTGGACGAGTATTTACGCTATTTGAGGCGAATCAGCTCATTCCGCAGCTCCAGACTCACCTGGAGACCGTCAAACAATTCAAGTCCGTCCTCGTCCAGACTCGCGATGAGGTCCGCAAGGCCGCAGAACGAGCGCTCTATGGGGGTGGAACTCCTGTAGGAACCCAATACGTGATCAGCCTCCAAACAATCAGCGCCAATCTTCACGCCATCCATGAATTGGGCGTCCACGTGAAAGATATAGATCTAGGCCTGTGCGACTTTCCTCACGCCCGTGATGGGAGAATCGTCTATCTCTGTTGGAAACTTGGAGAAGCTGAAGTCCGCTGGTGGCACGAAGTGACGCATGGATACAAAGACCGGTGCCCCCTTGAAGGCTCTGCCTAGACCTCATTCATACCAAAATTACCGAACCAGACCTGCTCACGAGGAAAGACCGACGATGAAATTTGTAATTCTTGGGTTCGACGGCCCTGAAGGAGAAGCGAAACGGAAAATCCACCGTCCAGCCCACCTTGCCAATCTTGAGCCATTGGCGCAACAAGGCCGCGTCATTCTTGCCGGCCCCCTCACAGACAAAGCGGGCAGTTTGATGGTGCTGGAGTTTGAGACGCAGGCTGAGGCCGAGCAATTCGCCAACCAAGATCCCTATATGGTGAATGGCGTCTTTGAGCGGGTTGAAGTTCACCCGTTCATGCAGGTATTACCCAAATAAATTGAGCACTTCTGCACTTCACAATATTTCATCTCACCATTTCTTGACTCAACTAAGATTCAATCGCTAGCCCTACCTTGGGTGCATTGTCCGTCATGACATCGCGCGGTATAGTTGCACTATGAATCGCCCGATTTTGCTGCTGCTCACACGTCTCACCCTCTCGCTATCCATACTCTTTCTCGTTGCCCCTGGCGCCACCGCAACCGAAGCCACGGTTGTGGCCGAAGGACAATATGTCATGGCCGACGGCGATACGTTGGCTATGGCGGAAGACAAGGTTCTGCAACGCGCCCAACGCAAAGCCGTTGAGGAGGCCGGAATTTATCTCGAATCAACTTTCCACGATTACGAATCGGTTCGGAACGGGAAACGTACGCAAATCAGCTCCCTTGAGATTCGAACGCTCGCTGCGGCCATTACCAAAACGGACGTGCTGGAATCCCGGCGCAGCTTTGAGCATGATCGACCGGTTTTCACCATTCGCATTCGAGCCGTTGTGAATTTAGATCAGCTCCAAGAGGCTGTTCGCCGATGGCGGTCCGAAGAACAATTTGCCGCGCATTTCCGACAATTACAAAAGGAAAACGCCGAGCTCAAAGCGCAACTCCGCGAGACACAGGCGCCGCCCTCAAGCGTGCGCACTCTTGTGATCGAGCCACCAGGCCGCACAGGGCCACAGGAGCAAGCGCGCCACCTCTTGGACACTGCCCTCCACTCGCACAACCTTCGTCAAAAAATCGACCTGACCTCACAAGCCGCAACGCTGGACCCTCAGTTCGTAGATCCATTGATTGTCAGGGGGCAGACCTATCTAACGATGGTTTCGCTGGCGTTTCTCAACAAATCTCGCCCAAGTGAATACTCTGAGTTTATCGACTGTGCCCGAATGGATTTTGACCGCGCCCTTATTTTGGACGCAAGAAATCCGTGGGCACTCCTCGGACAAGGAGATGTGAATACTTGGCTGAATCAGCCGGAAGAGGCCGAAAGGGCTTACGCGCAGGCCTTGGAAATCGATCCGTTTTTCGATATCGCCCGCCAGAGGCTCATTCGCGTTACCACTACTCAGGCCCGCAAACTGGTATCTGCCAAGCAATGGGGGCCCGCGATGACGACCCTCAATCGGACCCTCAACTCATCGGTCTCTGAGAGCTGGATCCCGTCTCAAAAAGAGGCCTACCTCCTCCGAGGTGAACTCCATCAAAAACTGAATCAGTCTGCGCAAGCTATTGATGATTTGAGCGTCGTCATCGGTATAGACCCTACCCATGTCCAGGCTCTTTTGATGCGAGGCAAACTCTACCAGGAACAACAACAAGGTCGTCTCGCCAAAGAGGACTTTGAGCAGGCCTGTATTCTCGGCGCTCCAGCCGCCTGCGAACAGCTCCCCTGACGCATCAATAGGAACACGAGAACACGGCAACTAATACATTTTGACGAGAGGTCGTTCAGATCAGAATCGGCCAGATCGTGTTTGACAAGGAAAAAGTCGGCCCCCTATAATATCGCCCAATTTGGAGTCAGAATCTCCCGTCCGAGCACACAGTTGGTAGTCCCTAAAGGCCTAATCTAACTCTGCCTTTATAGCCCAAAAGCTCCGGGAGGTGGGCCTTCTGTGAGGTTGCAGAAGGTGTGGAGAAAAGCTTAGAGTGTTGACAGGATTCAAGAGTCAGAACTGAGTCGTTGCTGAGGACTTTCACCCTTTTGCCCGGAGAGTAAGGCGTAATGAGTCAATACCGCGTGCTTCCAGGACCAGAACACTTTCTGCCCCCCGCTGCCGCCAGTATGGGCATTCGGTTACCGAACCCGGGCGAAGCCCACATCAACGGCGTCATTGTCTCCGAAGAAAAGGCCTATGAAGAAGCTGCCAAGCAATTCTTGATGGCCAAAGTACCGACCCTCTTCCCTGGCCCCCTGGTGCTCTGGGCTTGGAATGAAAAGGCTGCCAAGAAGGCGACGGCAATCCGCCATCTATACAACACCCTGAAGGAATGTGTGCAGCCAGGCCAAAAGCCCATGCTGATTCCCATGCCGGACTATCGCCCCAAGTATCCCAAGATCAATCCTGAAGTTGAAATCAATCCCAACCATCCGAATCTGACCATCTGGCACAACAAGATTGACTGCTGCATGTTCATCGGTGTGCACTGCCATCAGGCGAACCTGTCGCTCAAGATTATTCGGGGCGGGACCTCCTGCTATACGATTGCGATGTGTGCGCAGGCCGGCCATGAAGACGCGATGCTCTCCTTCCGTGATGCATCCGTCGAAAAAATCATGACCCTGGCAGATTGGGTGAGAAAGTTGAAAGGGACAGTCCAACCACGGCTGACGTCAGCCAAGAGTGGGGCGTCAAACTAAACCGTTTGAAACTCCCAGTGCAGTGAAAGGAGGCTAGGTCCATGGCAGAAAATAAATCCCTCATCGGGACAAAGAATAAAAAAGGACAGACCTTTACCGATACCTGGACAATGATGAACGACGCCCCTCGTACCCCGTCGTTCTATACAGGTAGCGAAGTCATTAAAGAAGCGTTGCGACGCGCCAGTTGCGACGTCATGATTGCCTATCCGATCACCCCGCAGAGTGAAGCAGCGGCTCTGATCGGCGAATTGTTCGCTGAAGGCTACATCGGTGACTACTTCCGCGGTGAGAGCGAGTTTGCCGTTATGTCCCAGTGCGCCGGCGCCGCATTCGGTGGCGCTCGCGTCTTTACGACGACCGCAGGCCCCGGCACAATGCGCGCCATGGAAAACTTCCCCATGTGGTCCGGTGCGCGGCTGCCGATTCAAATGATCGTCACGTGCCGCGGCATCAACTCGCCGCTCTCCATCCAACCGGACACACTCGAAATCGCGTACTTGTTGAATACCGGAATGCTGGTCTGGCATGCGGAAACCGCGCAAGACTTCTTCGACTGGATCCTCAAGGGCTACATGGTATCGGAAGAGCCGGACGTGCACCTGCCCCTCGCGCTCTGCTGCGACGGGTTCTTTGTGACGCACACGAAGGACGTCGTAAATCTCACGCCAGCCGACATGTGCTTGCCGCCCTACGACCCCTACCGCTCACCGGTCCCCTGCATGGACATGGAATGCCCACCGGTCCGAATGATGCGCGATCCCTTCGTCATGAAGAGCAATTACATCAGCTACGCCACACATGCCAGCTGGCAGCAGGAAATCTGGGCGGCGGTTGAACGCTCAAGAAAACATACCATCAAGTGGATCAACGGACTGGTCGATACTGAGAACACCGATGCGGAGATCATGATCGTGGCCTCCGGGACAGCCGTCTCACAGGGACGCGAAGCCATTCGCCTCTTAGAGGACGAAGGCATCCGCTGCGGACTGGTGAAAGTAAAGTCCCTGCGCCCCTGGCCGGAAGAGGAAATCCGGGAAGCCACGAAAAACGCAAAGCACATTTTCGTGCCGGAGTTTAACGTCACCGGGTGGCTGGCGAAAGAAATCAAGGCAACGATTCCCAATCACCATCGAGTCCATTCCGGTCCGCGCGTGTGCGGAGGCATGACGATGCCGCCGGAAATCATCGTTCAGGAAATCAAAACAGTCCTCGGGATGAAGACCGTCTCCCTGGCTGGTCGTGGGAGCTGAACAACTTAACGAACGGGCAAGCTACCTAATATTGAATGAGACCCCTTTGAGGAGGCATATATGAGTAAAGAACGTATTCAGATTTCAGAAGCCCTCTACGACATCATGCCGTCCGATTATCAAGACCTGGTCAAGAGCGCGACCTACGGCAAAGAAGACCGTGGATGGAAAGATATCGGTAACAGCAAGGAACTCATTGAGCAGCACTCACTCTGCGCCGGCTGCCCAGAGTCCATGGCGTTCCGCTATATCCTGGCCTCACTCCCCAATCCGGAAGACACCGTGATGGTTGGTTCAACCGGCTGCACCAGCTTGGTGTTCCCGATGGTGGCCGTCCACAACATTCACTCTCTCTTCGGCAACCAGAACGCCATCGCGTCCGGGTTAAAGCGCGCCCTGAGCGTCCGCTTCCCGGGCCGGACGAAAGACGTTGTGGTCCTCGCCGGTGACGGCGCCACCGTTGACATCGGCCTCGACATGACCCTTCAAGCCTGGTTCCGCCAGGAAAAGTTCACCACCATCTGCTTCGATAACGAACTCTACGCCAACACCGGCGGCCAGGAGAGCGGACTGATGCAGAAGGGATTTGTCGCCAAGATGGCTCCAGTCGGCAAGCTGTTCGACAAGGTCCGGTTGCCGGAAATCGCCCGCGAGTCCGGCTGTCACTATGTGGTGAATTGCACCGTCAGCAAGCCCTCCCTGGTCGAGAAAGTCATCCGTAATGCCGTGCATATTGCGCGCGAGATCGGCCCGACCTATCTCCAGCTCTATACGCCCTGCATTCTGGAAATCGGGAAAAACAGCATGGAAGGCCTTCAGGAGATGCGTGACTCCGAAAAGCCGACCGAGCGGTTCGCGTACAAGGAATACGTCAGCGAGCCGGCCAAGCAATTGCTGGCTGAACTGGCGGCGAAGGATAAAGAACGGAAAGCGGCCGCCAAGCAATTGGCCGGGCAAGCCTAACGAAACCGGAGGTTGTCCATGATTAAGAAGAGACTCAATATCCGGATGTCTGGTTTAGGCGGACAGGGCGCGGTCACTGCAGCCCATGTCTTGGCCATGGCCGCAAACCGGGACGGAAAGTTTTCGATCTCCAACCCGTTCTTTGGAGCGGAGAAGCGGATGGCTCCGGCGGAGAGCTATTGCCGTATCGGTATCGAACGGATCTACGACCGCGGCGAGTTGGTATTCCCGGATGTGATCCAGGTATTTCACCCTCAGGTCATCACGATGGGCAAGAGCTATACGATGCCATTCTATTCCGGCGTGAAAGAAGGCGGCGTCGTGGTTATCAACTCCGCGCAGCCCCTTCTGTCAGAAGAAGATATTCAGCGGCTCAAAGATTTGAATGTCGCTCTGTTTTATATCGCCGGGACCGAGCTCGCCATCGAAGTCGCTGGTACCGAGCTGTCCACGAACATGGCCATGATCGGATCTGTGGCGGGCATTACCAAATGCGTCTCGATGGAAGCCTTGGATGGGGCGCTTCAAGAGCGCTTCGGAAAGAAGTTCGTCGCGTCAGGCGGTACCGCTTCACTGGACGAAGCGATCAAGAAGAAGTTCGCCAAGAAGGAAATGCTGCTCGCCAAGAATCTGGCCACCGTGAAGGCGGCCTATGAAATCGCCAGCGAATGGGCGGATAAGAACAAGATCGAGTTACGAGTCGGCAATCCTGCCGTAGCCGCGTAAGAGAAGGAACTACGTCGCATGTATAACGTAGCGCAAGTCATCGATGAGAAATGCACTGCCAAGAAGGGCTGCCGCCTCTGCATCATGTATTGCCCGGAAGCCAACTGCCTGGACCTGAACTCCAGCAAGATGGTCGCCGAGGTCAATATTGATCGCTGCAAGGGGTGCGAACTATGCGTAGTCGTTTGCGACGCCGCAAAGCACAATGCGATTGAGATGCAGGCCGTGAGCGCCACCGGCCAGCTGATGGCGAAAAAAGGCGAGTCAGCAGCTCTGGGACAAGCCTACCAAGGCTAATTCATTACGATGAGAATAACGGGAAGCCCCATAGCGTCCGCGCTATGGGGCTTTTTGTTGAGAGAAGAGGAACCCCATGGACACTGAAGACAACGTCATCAATGAGCTCCTCGCAGAGATCTCCGGTCTGATCACACAATACCCCAAGGCGATTGAGCGGCGCGCGGCGCAAATCCAAGCCTCTGGAAAAGATCCTGAACTCGTCGATAAACTCGTCAAAGCGGCCGATACGATGCGGGATAGCGGTAATCTTTATCTGACCTGGGCAAAACACTATGCCGCGTTAGCCGACGGCAATACGGATGCTTCTTCAGACGAAGATGAAACCGAGGACTTTGACGTCTAAAAAAGACTCCCCCTCTGCAAGAAGTTTTGCTAGAATGGGTCCCGCTTCCATATGAACTCTCCGTTCCCCGGTAGCTCAGTTGGTAGAGCAGCCGGCTGTTAACCGGCTGGTCGCAGGTTCGAGTCCTGCCCGGGGAGCCAAAATGAAAAGAGGGCTGACGGCATTGTGCCGTCAGCCCTCTTTTCATTTCACCTGTCGTTCGTTTAAGCCGCCAGGCTCGACGACCGTTGATTAAACGCCCGCGCGGCAACCCCGCTTTTCAGCACGATCTCGCAAATATGATCCAGCCGCTCGATATGTTCATAGGCCGACCATGGATCCGCGGCCACGGCGCAAACTCCGTGATTTGCCTGCCCAACGATGTCGAATTCGAGCGCCCCGTCTTTCTTGAGTCCAAAGCATTCTGCCGTGGCATCTGCCAGATCGCGAGAAAGCGCCGGGAGGGCTGGAACGGTCAGACCGACTCGGGTATAGCGCGAGATCTCGGGAAACTCAGCGCTCATGGCCTGTAAGTCCACTCCCGCATAGATCGCCGCGACAATGTGGGTCGCATGCACGTGGACCACCGTCCGCGTCTTCTTGGAGTCCCGTTGCAGGTTCCAATGCATCCAGAGCTCGCCGGACGGTTGCTGTCCATCCCGAACTTTGGGGATCAGTTGATTCGTCACCGGATCGCTTATAATCTCCAGTCGAACCACGTGCTCCGGATGCACAATCGTCTTTCGCCATCCGGAAGGCGTGATATAGAGATACTTGCCCTCGCGTTTCCGCAAGCTGATATTGCCATCTCTGGTCGTAATCCACCCTCGCTCGTACACTCGCCGCATAACGTCGCCCATGGCTGTCAACATGTCTGCCTCCTTATACGAACTCCCAAGTCCCGTTATCGGTCGCTGAGCGTCCCCGCTTAAGGGGCAATCGCAAGTCACATCTGGAGAACTTTCAGTCTACGCTCCAGGGCAAATATTGTTTATGATGTAATGAGATGAATCACACAGACCACTTTGCTCCGCCAGCCATACTCCGAAATGCGCATCTCATGACCCTGGCGCCACGGTACTGGCCACGAGATCTCTCCCTGAGGCAAATTCCTCAGCGCGAACGCCTCTTTACCACTGAACCGAAAACGCAGCTCCTCGGATTCTGCCACTGGCAGCCACGTTCCTTCGAATCCCCCACACTCATTCTTGTTCATGGACTGGAGGGCTGCGCAGACTCCCATTACATGCGTGGGATAGCCGTAAAAGCCTACCGACGGGGATTCAATGTCGTGCGGCTGAACCAACGCACCTGCGGCGGCACCGAGCACCTTACGCCAACCCTCTATAACAGCGGACTGAGCAGTGATTATCGCGAGATCGTCAAAGAACTGGCGATGGTGGACGGCCTAACGCGCATCTGGCTGGTAGGCTATTCGATGGGTGGCAATCTGGTGCTGAAGGCGGCCGGTGAAATGGGAGGAGCGATACCAGCCTTCGCAGGAGCCGTCGCGGTATGCCCGAACATCGATCCGACCCAATGCGTAGCGGCTCTGGAGCAACCACGCAACTGGATCTATCACCACCACTTCCTGTCACAGCTCAAAGCACGCATGAAACGGAAGGCCGGGCTCTTTCCGGGGAAGTGGGATCTGCGTGCGATGGGCTCGATGAAGACCATCAGTCAGTTCGACGACTACTACACGGCCCGCGACGGAGGCTATCGAGACGGAGCCGATTACTATGATCGCGCAGGAGCCCGGCATGTGCTGCATCAAATCGCGGTCCCGACATTGATCATCACTGCCCAGGACGATCCGTTCATTCCCTATTCTCTATTTGCTCAACCCGAGCTCATCGGGAATCAATCCATCTCGCTTCTGGCTCCTCGCCATGGCGGCCATTGCGGATTCTTCAGCCTGAGCCAAAACGGTGAAGACTCCTACTGGGCGGAAAACAGAATTGTCGAGTTTGCGACTCGCGCGCGGTAGCCATCGTCGCGGCCCCAACCAAGAAGCCGCCACTGGAACTCAAATCGGCTAGGCAACTCTCTTCAGGCGCCGGGAAGCAGTCGCAGCGACAAGCGGGGCACAGGTTCTGACCCAGGTCAGAATGAGCCATGCAATGGCAGCCACAATACCCACGATAAACACCCAGTTATAGATTCCCTTGGCGAATTTATTCAGAAACGGCCCCCCCACCAGCAACAGGACGCCATAAGCCAGAATCACCGTGACCAGCGTCGTGACCGGAAGAATCAAGGCCCGATAGGGCGAGAGCCATTTCCACTCCTCGGGAGGATCGGCCGCCAACTGGCGCGCCCCAAGCCAGGCGAGGGCAATAGTGCAACCATACCCGAGGAACTGGACCAGATCGGAGGCAGCTAACTTCCCCACGGCCGTTTCACGAAACAGCGGAACTTGCCCGAGAATCAGGGCGAACGCGCACGCAAGCATCATCGCCACACCATATTGCATCATCCACGTCCGTGCCTTCATCGTAGACCTCCTGCTGGTCGCGGGAAGAATCACCCGTGCCGTGACAAGCATATCATTCCGCCATCGATTTCATAGAATCAACGTGTTATGCGCGCACGCGGTGAGCCCTGAATCACGGTCCGGTCAGATGGATTGGAGATAGGTGCGAACGTCCTGGACATAGGTTTTGAAGGGGTCGGGCATGGGAAACGGGGTACGCCCGTTGATCTGGAAAATGGACCAATTGATGACATAGGCCGGGAGGAATCCCTGGTCCTGAGTCTGGTCATCAATGGCCTCAGGGGGACCCGCCGCTAGGATATGGCGAACCAGCTCTCCCCGGCCGAAGGCGCGCGTGTTGCGTGGAGGATGTTCCATCGCCAGCGCAATTGCCTTGTCCGTCGTCATGCGAGGCACCCGCCCCTCTCCGAGCAGCCCAAAATAGAGACCACGGTCCACGTGCAGATTATGATATTCGAGATCGAGACTCTTGAGTGCCGGATCCTGCCATTCCAGCTGTTCGGCCTCGCGAAAGGATTCGAGCAGCCACAATTTGGAGGCCCAGTCGACCCGGCCGACCAGCTTGGCATAGTCGCCGCGCAAATCCGTCAGGACCGATTCCCACTGGTCCAGCACCCAGTCCGTTTCCTCATCCTGCCCGGCGTAGGCCTCTCGCGCCGCCGCGAGAAATTGCTCTTGAATATCGATCGCCGAGATTGTCTTGCCCGACTGCAACCGCACGATCCACTGGCGCTCTTGATCCTGCGAGATCTCTTGCAGCGTTTCGACCGGCTCGTCGAGTTCCACGCCGGCCGGCGCCTTTCCCTCTTCGATCAGCTGCAACACCAGTCCCGTCGTGCCCATTTTGAGCGCCGTGGCCACTTCGGCCATGTTGGAATCGCCGAGAAGCAGGTGAATGCGCCGGTATTGATTGGGATCCGCCAACGGCTCGTCCCGCGTGTTCACGATTGCGCGGTTCTGCTGCACCCACTCGAAGAAATCGTTCACGATATGATCGGCCCGCTGCGAAATCTGGAACGGCATCAAGGTCTGTGAGGACCGTTGCCGAAGCGCCCCACGCGGCACGATCAGGCGATCCACCTGAATCCAGGCATCCTGCGGATTCGCCGCGCCGATACGGCCGGAGCCGGTGAAAATCTGTCTGGTGACCAGAAAAGTCACGAGAGGACTCAACCCCCTCCGACTGAAGGGAAACCGGCGAGTGACCAGATAGTTCTCGTGCGATCCAAAAGTCGCGTCCGTTTCATGATCGATATTGTTCTTGATGAGCGAAATGGTCTCGCCGAACCCCAAGGCCTCAATCGCCTCCTGCAGCAGCTGATCGCCCGCCCGATCGACCGCGACCAGATCCACGAGCGACTGGCATTCCGGCGAGGCATATTCCAGATGGCCCATGTCGAGATACATCCGTCCGGCATTGGTGAGAAAGCCCCCGTTCCCGGGAGGTTCATCATGCCCGCGATGGTGCAGGTCGAGCACTCCTCGGTGCTGAACCTGGAACAGATAGTCCCGGATCTGGTGGGCAAACCATGTCGGGGAGTGATCGGGCCGATCCTGATTGACAAGAAGTCCGTACTCCGTTTCAAGCCCGAATATCCGGTTCAACATATTAGCGATTCACAACGGACTGATAGTCGCCGGGAAGCAGCCGGGAAAGCTCGGCCGGCTTCAGCGCACGATATTTGGATGAACCGACCTGCTGCCGCTCCAGAACCGCGCATTCCAGCGTCTTCTCCGCCAGCACCTCACGGAGATGCGCGAGCAGTGCGGCCTGATCGGGAATCGCTGCCACCGTCTCATGACTGGATTCAGTCCCACCATCAGCCCTCGCCTCGGCCGAATCCTGCTGATGCGCAAGCGACCCGATCGCCCAAGTGCGCAACGCGAGCAGCAAGCCTTGATCGAGGGAGCAGGGAGACGGTTTCTGAGCCTTCAGATACTCCTGCATCCGCGTCTGCGCCTGCTTCGTCGCGGCCAACACGGCATACTCCTTGAGCTCTTCGAACGTTCCGTCATAGTTGATCGTAAGCAGCGTATCCTTCTCCGGTTTCTGGCCCAACTCGGCCAGAACAATTCTGACGATGAATGGCGCCTTATAGACTTCTTCAAAGGCCTGCTTAATCACGGGTGCGATTCCGTATTTCACCAGGCGCGAACCGGTTACGTCTGATGGAGACCGGTTAAATCCCTCAGTATGCGCCATCTCCAACAGGCTGAATCGGAGCTTTTCCAGATCCGCCGGATGCCCCATGCCTCCGAGCGCAATCCGGTCGTAAATCTCGTACAGCTTCGAGGTCCCTTTGCTGACGGTCGTCAGGAGAAGACCCCCGTCGTAGCCCAGAGCCACCACCGGACTCCCCTGCCGAAACTGCTCATCGAGATAGGTCCGTCGATTACCGACCGCTTCCACCCACCGATAAGGTTCTTCATACATGGCGCACCACCTTGGATTCAAAGAGCGGTTTCAATCGGTCATCAGGAACTACCCGCACTCCATCTTGCGTAATCAATTTGATAATCGGATAGAGGCTGGACTCGCGATTGACGCCGCCGGTGGCCGAATCAAACTCGGCGGCACTGGTTAAGAGCCGCAACGCTTGCACGGTCGCCTCTTCCTCCGTCATCACAGCCAGGGGACGCTCACCCCAGGTATTCACATAATGCAGAATACCGCGGATCGTCGGCGACCCGGAACCTGACACCGCATATTCGACCCCTTCAAACTCGGCCCCGAGAATGTCGTAGAAGAATATCTTGGCCGCGCCCTGCTCGAAGTCATAGCCGGCAAACACCGGCACCACGGCGCCGGTTCCCGCCAAGGCCGCAGCCACATTTTCCTTCAAGAGTTTCGATACCGCACGCAGCTTCCCCTCGAAGCTCAACTCCTGAAGCTGGGTCCGCCGGTAGTACTTGAACGAGTGCTCCAGGATCCGCACCATCTCATAGGCCGTAGCCGGAACCCCCGCGATGGCCATGACGCTGTGGCGATCGATTTCGAGGACCTTGTCCGTCCGGTCGTACATCACCATATTGCCGGCCGTCGCCCGCCGATCACCGGCGACGAGGACACCGTCCCGATACTTGAACGCAAGAATCGTCGTCGCGCTCGGCAGATCCACTCCCGATCCGGCAGCCGTCGGCTGACCGAATTGATAGCCCTGCTCCTTCAACAGCTGAAAAAAGTCTCCCTGCATCCCCATCTTTCTTACCTTCCCCCTTCTCTTCTAGGATGGCTGCCGTAGCCGGGGTTTCCGGCGCGCATCGAACGAGGGCCTTCTGAGGCCGCGCGTTCGGCGAGCAAAAACCTCGGCTCGGCGGCCATCCTTATTCCCCCGTCCGCTGCCGGTACCGCTCGGCCTGCTTCGGATCGACTTTCTTCATCCGCTTCATCAAACTGTCTTTGTCGGGAGAGCCGGTATCGGGCCGCCGCGGCCCGCCGCCCTCTTCCGACGGGCTCGGCGCCTTCGGCATCGGATCGACCGGTCCCTCCCGTCGCTCAGGCATCATCTGGTAGATCATGACTGTGATTCCTTTCTTATACTCCAGGCAGCTACGGCCTCGGCCGGAGACCCCGCCTGCTCAAAAATCTCGGCACAGGCCCGCACCTCGATCGGATCGAACAGGTCGCCCATCTCCAAGTTCTTCCCCTTCAATCCGTCCGAGAACTGAATACGCTCCCACTGCATC
>WBZP01004213.1_pt1 | contig 15119 bp, 13 predicted proteins | sample 5204301 | NCBI WGS metagenome assembly WBZP01 (sample SAMN12412401, study PRJNA552823) | activated sludge metagenome | isolation source: activated sludge from nitrification reactor of wastewater treatment plant... | place: USA: Pennsylvania | collected 2017
GCCTTTTCCGGCCCACATTGTTAAGGTTCGTTTCCCAACATTCAGTTTGGGAAGGGTTCAGGTTTCCACTTGGGATTCCTATTTACGAGAAAGTAGAGAGAAAGGCCAAGAAGATAATCTGATGAGACTGAAAAGACCTTGCTTAGGCGGAAGACATCGTCCAAGCCTGGCATCCTTTGGCCACGTTCCCAGTGTCCAACGAGGCTGGGGCTCGTTCGTAACTGACTGGCAAACTCTTCAATTGATACGTTTCCAGAAAGGCCCTTCCGAAGTGCCCGCAAACGCTGTCCGAATCGAATCAGGTCAAAGGAATGTGCCATTTCTATTCCCGCATACCGGGCTCTCTAAAAACTGTGTCTCGCTTTCTGTAACGAAATAAAACTCGGAGTACTCTATTTGTAGCGCTTCCTCACAATGGGTAGTCTTATCGGCTACAAGTTGCGTATGTGGGATAGGCATTCTGGAATATAAAATAACCGCTAAGGAGTACTGCAATGAGAGTAGTCCACCCCTAGACTTACTGGCTAGAAAGTACAGGCACAGGAGAGTATATGCGTAGTTAAGGAGTCGTGCAATGAAGGATAATGGCACACATTTGGCATTGGAGCCGCGCGAACTTGCTGTTTCGCTCATGACCCCCGTAGAGGATCGGGTGCGTTTGCATCTAGCAAACAAGCACCCGCACTATAATCACCCTATTCATTTTGTTGAAGCTGTTCAGAGGCAACACGACCTTTACTTGAACGAGTTGATGCGCACTATTTCTGCCACCGGCGGTCCTACAGTGGTGCAAGTTCAAGTTGAAGCCCTCCTGAGTAGCTATGAACGCACACTTTGGGATTTTGCGCGGCTCATTGACACGCGCGCCAATACTGATGATACCGTCTCAGCTACGCCACGCGGATCCTGGCACAACTCGCTGGGGTATAGTGCCCATGTGGTTAGGCTAGCAGCCATGATTGGTGGAAGGCTTTTGCCTTATCCATCAAGATGGACCCGGGCAAGGGTGAAGCAACAAAATGCTTCTGAGCATCGCAAATCGTCTAAGACAGTGATCGAAGGAGATAACCTGAATCTTGAATAAGGAGTGAAAACATGAGCACGTACGATAACAGCCTCGCTCGTCTCAACGCGAACCTAGACCGCTACGTCCGCGGTGCTGAACTGATGACGAGAGCATCGGAGATGGTTCGAGCCGCCGAAGTACTGGCTACCTTTCTTTGGCAAGTTGGAAAGGCTTTTGTGCCGGCAGTGGTCGGATTGGTTATGGAGGCAATTGGTGCCATCGTCGAAACGTGCGTAATTCGATACGCAGAGATTCGCAGCCAGATCGAGCGTGCCCGAGTTCGCCAGATCGCTAACGACTTCGTTCAGCGTATGGCTGAAGCAGAGCTCTATTGCGATTCTATTGGGAAGGCTATGAAAGAGATCGCCGCAAAGGATTTCATCCGCAAGATGCAGGCCTTTGGCGGCACAAGCCTGACGGTTCCGCAGCTTATCGGGTAGGCTACCTGCGCGCCTGGTTCGCTTCTCTACACTAATCACAACGAGCATCCCCGGCTGTGAAGACTTGGGATGCTCGTTCCAATAATACTCTTAGAACTATTCTGAAGCGCCTCTCAAAACGCCCTTTAATACTCCAACCGTAGACGCTCTACATCGGCCACATTGGCGGCGACAGCTGGTTCAGTCAACTGGATAATAGCTAGACAGCGATCTGCTTCGGTAACGAATCTTCGTTGTTTTTTGCCTAGTGGCAATGGTATTGATGGATATCCATATTGTTACGACTATGGCCCAGTTTCCACCACCACCACCGGTATCCCCCTCCCCGCCCGCCTCGCATACCCCCGATACCCCGGATACAACGCCACCGCCCGCGCCCAACAGGCCGCCCGCTCTTGGCCGGTCACTTCGCGGGCTTTGTAGGGGCGCGCCTGGCCGTCGCGGGTGACGATCACGACCGGATTCGCTTTGGCGTTGTAGTACCACGCCGGATGCTTGGCCTGCCCCCAGTTGGAGGCGATGAGGATGAGCCGGTCGCCGTCGGGGATGCCGACGAGGGGCACGGTGCGCGCCCGCCCGCTCTTGGCGCCGATGGTCGTCAGTTGGATGATGGGCAGGCCGCTGAGCAGGGCCGAGGCCGTCGCCCGCCCGCCGCTCAGGCGCAGCGTGGCCCCGTCCACGCGGTGGATCGTCCGCGCCAGCAGCCAGGCCGCCGGCGGCGTGGCGATGACGCGCCGCACGGTGCGCTCGATGATGTTCGGGGAGTCGGCCCACTCGTTCATATGCTTTCCTGTAAGGAGAGCTCACGCAAAGGACGCGGAGGAAGCAAAGGACGCCAAGTCAGAAAGCTTTTTTCTTCTTTGCGTTCTTTGCTGCTTCGCGCCTTAGCGTGAGCTCTTGTTGTCTAACCTCGTTTTAGTTCGGCGATGACTTCCGGGTTGACCAGACTCGACACATCCCCCGGGTCCTGCCCCAGGTAGGCGCTGCGGATGACGCGGCGCATCAGCTTGGCGTTGCGCGTCTTGGGCAGGTCGCTGACAAAGTGGACGGCCGCCGGCGTCAGCGGCTTGCCCAACTCCGTCCCCACCAGCCGCCGCAGTTCCTCGGCCAGCCCGTCGCTCGGCGCGTGGCCCGGCGACAGGACGACGAAGCACACCAGCGCGCTACCCTTAACCGGATCGGGCACGCCCACGGCCGCCGCCTCGCGCACCGCCGGGTGGCCCACCAGCACCGACTCCACCTCGGCCGGCCCCAGCCGCTTGCCGGCGATCTTGATCGTGTCGTCGGAGCGGCCCAGGATGTACCACATGCCGTCCTCGTCCACCGCCGCCCAGTCGCCATGCACCCACACGCCGGGCAGTTGCGCCCAGTAGGTGTCGAGGTAGCGCTGCCGGTCGCCCCAGAAGCCGCGGGCCATGCCGATCCACGGCGCGCGGATGACCAGTTCGCCCACCTGGCCGCGCACCGAACGGCCGGCGCTGTCCACCACGTCGGCGGCCATGCCGGGGCAGGGCGCGGCGAAGGCCGTCGGCTTCAGCGGCAGCAGCGGGTTGCCCATGACGATGCCGCCGCTGATCTCCGTGCCGCCGCTGTAGTTGATGATCGGCCGCCGCCCCTCGCCCACCACGTCGAACAGCCAGCGCCACGGCTCCGGGTTCCACGGCTCGCCGGTGCTGGCGAAGAAGCGCACCGACGACAGATCGTGGCGGCGCGCCGGCGCCGCGCCGTGGGGGGCCAACGCGCGGATGAGCGTCGGCGAGACGCCCAGGTGGGTCAGGCGGTGGCGCGCGGCCAGCGCCCACAGACGATCCACGTCGGGGTAGTCGGGCGAGCCGTCGTAGAGGCAGAACGTCGCCCCCAGCAGCGTCGCCCCATAGACCAGCCACGGCCCCATCATCCAGCCCATGTCGGTGATCCAGTAGATCACGTCGTTTGGGTGAACATCCGTGCCGAAAGCCATGTCCTGCGCCGCCTTGACCGGGAAGCCGCAGTGGGTGTGGACGACACCCTTGGGCCGGCCGGTCGTGCCGCTGGTGTAGAGGATGAGCAGCGTGTCCTCGGCGGCCGTGTCGGCGCTCTCGGCCACGTCGGGCTGCGGGGCAACGAGTTCGTGCCACCAGTGGTCGCGGCCGGGGGTCATGGCCACGTTGTTGCCGGCGCGACTGAGGACGATGACGTGGCGCAGCGTCGGCACGTGGGCGGCGGCCTCGTCGGCGATGGGCTTCATGGGCGACAGACGGCCGCGGCGGAACGCGCCGTCGGCGGTGAAGAGGGCCACCGCCCCGGCGTCGGCCAGCCGCGAGGCCACCGCGCCCGCGCCGTAGCCGGAGAAGAGCGGCAGCGCCACCGCGCCGAGCTTGGCCAGAGCCAGCAGGGCGATGGCGATCTCCGGCGTCATGGGCATATAGATACCCACGGCGTCGCCCGTGCCGATGCCCAGCGACCGCAGGGCGTTGGCGCAGCGGTTGACCTCGATTGCCAGTTCGCCATAGGTCAGCGTCCGCGTCACTCCCTCCTCGCCCTCCCAGATGATGGCCGGGCGGTCGCGCGTCGCCGGGTCGTTGGCCCACTTGTCCACGCAGTTGTCGGCGATGTTGAGCCGCCCGCCGACGCACCAGCGCGGCCACGCGATGTCGGCGGACAGGTCGAGCACCTGCGTGTAGGGCACGCGAAAGCGGATGTCGAGGTAGCGCAGGACGGCGTCGGTGAACCAGGCCCCGTCGGCCGTGGAGCGGGCCATGAGTTCGCCGTAGTCGGCGATGTCGTGGGCGCGCATGAAGCGCGTCAGGTGGGCGCGTTCGGTGTAATCGGGCGTCGGCCGCCAGACGATGTCGCCGCCGAAGGAAGGGGTGTCGGTCATAGATCCCGCTTCTTAAGTAAGGTGAGCTATTCCACGTGCGCCGTTTCCAATTGAATCTCGCGCAGGATGGCGCTAATCTCCTGTTCCGATTCTAGATGGCGCGACAATACCGAAGCCGTACTCTCCAGAAGCCGCTCGCCAAACCGCCTGGCCAAATCCTGGCGCAACCCCTGGCCAACGTACAGTTTCATCAACGCTTCCACGCTCATGTCGCGGCCGTCGGCAACACGTTCCAGCGCCTCCAGCGTGTCGACTGGAACTTTCAGCGTCACGGTCTCCATCGGTCGCGGTTTCAAAGCCAGTTGAAAACCATCCTCTTCCAGCAGGTCGTCATTCATGTTCATAGACTCTCCTTTCAGAGCGGGTGGCCGGTCGGGCCGAGATAACGCGCACCCGTTCCTGGCGATCGGTGTAAACGGTCAGCAAGAGCCGCTGTGACAACGAATAGCCGATGATGAATTGTCGTTGCTCATCGCCCCGTGTGGCGTCACCGGCTACGTGGAACGGATCGAAGAACGCCTCAATAGCCTCGGTAAACGTGACCCCGTGTTTGTCATAGTTGGAGCGGGCCTTGTCATCGTCCCACTCGAATTCGGTTCCCTGGAACCAGTACCGCGTTGACATTCATGCTCCCCTATTGCCCCTATAATAACAGATCGCCTCGCACCTCTTCCACATCCGCCAAAATCTGCCCCTTCAGCGCCTCTAGCCCGGCGAACTTCATCTCCGGCCGGATGCGCCGCACGAACTCCAGCCGCACCTCCTCGCCATAGATGTCCTCGTCGAAGTCGAGCAGGTGGGCCTCGATGGTCACGCCGCCGCCGTTGACCGTCGGCCGCACGCCGACGTTGGTCGCCGCGGCGTAGCGCCGGCCGTGGATGGTGGCGTAGGTGGCGTAGACGCCGAAGCCGGGCAGCAGCAGCTCGTCCCACAGGGCCAGGTTGGCCGTCGGGAAGCCGATCGTCCGGCCGCGCTGGTCGCCCTTGACCACCAGCCCGCGAACGCTATGCAGGCGGCCGAGACAGCCGTTGACCGTGGCCATGTCGCCCGCCGCCAGCGCGTCGCGCACGCGGCGGCTGCTGACCGGCGCGCCGTCCCACTCGATCAGATCGGTCATCGTCTCCACGGTGAAGCCCTTCTCCGCCCCCTGTCGCCGCAGGAAGGGCACGTCCCCTTCGCGCTTGTAGCCCAGGGCGATGTGGCCGCCCCAGAGTTGGCGCATGTCCAGCGCGGCCAACATCTGGTCAACGAAGTCGGCGGCGCGAATCTGGCGCACTTCGTCGTCGAAGGGGTGGGTGATGATCAGGTCAATGCCCTGCTCGGCCAGCAGTTGCACGCGGTCATCGAGCGTGGTCAGGTAGAAGCGCGGCGGCAGGGTTTGCATCACCCGCCGCGGGTGGGGGAAGAAGGTCAGCGCCGCCGCGCGCGCGCCGTCCTGCCGGGCGCGGGCAACCATCGCCCGCAGCAGCGTCTGGTGGCCGAGGTGGACGCCGTCGAAGGAGCCAATGGTGACGTAGGTCGGGCGTTTGTGATCAACTTCGCTGAGATGGGTAACACGGACAAAAGATTGGGTCATATCGGGTTGTATTGGCAGCGTGGGGTATTGGCCGCCAAGCGAATTGTACCATAAAGCGAGACCTCTGAGGTTTGCGGCAAACCTCAGAGGTCTATCGTACTCAGCATCTTCCGTGGCCGGATCACGTCGCCATCTACCTCGACCACTCCCAGAAAGCGCCCATCTGGCCCGAAGGCGGCGGCGTGGCCCGCCGGCGCATCCGGCGGCGCGGGCAGTCGTTGGCCCAATGAGAGCCGCGTCGCCTCGATCTCGTCCACGTCCAGGCGCGGCAGGTGGGCGACGGCCGCGGCCGGCGGCAACAGCGCCGCGGCCACGCTCTCGGCGGTCAGCCCGTCGAGAGGCAGGGTGCCGGCCACGCTGAACGCGCCGACGGCCGTCCGCCGCAGCGCGGCCACGTGGCCCCCGCAGCCTAGCGCCGCGCCCAGGTCGTGGGCCAGCGAGCGGATGTAGGTTCCCGAAGAGCAGGCCACGCGCAGAGTCAGATGGGGCGGGTCGTAGGCCAGCAGGTCGAGGGCATGGATGACTACGTCGCGCTCCGGCAGTTCGACGACCTGGCCGCGGCGGGCGCTCTCGTAGAGGGGGCGGCCGTCGCGCTTGACGGCCGAATGGGGCGGCACGCGCTGGCGAATGGGGCCGCGGAAGGCGTCGAGGGCGGCGGCGATCTGCTCCGCCGTCACCTCCACCGGGCGCTCGGCCGTCACCTCCCCCTCGGCGTCGTAGGTCGTCGTGCTCTGGCCCAGCCGGATTGTCGTCTCGTAGCTCTTGTCCAACCCGACCAGGTACTCCAGGAAGCGCGCCGCCGGGCCGAGACCCAGCAGCAGCAGGCCGCTCGCCAGCGGGTCGAGGGTGCCGGCGTGGCCGACGCGGCGCAGCCCGGCGGCGCGCCGCACGCGGGCCACGGCGTCGTGGCTCGTCGGGCCGATGGGTTTGTCGAGAAGGAGGATGCCGGAGGTCACGCGGCGGGGGTTACCTGGGGCGCTGGCGGCCGATGGCCTCCAGGCAGGCGGCGACGACGGTCGCCTCGGCCTTGTCCAGCGGGCCATCGAGGCTGCACCCGGCGGCCAGAGCGTGGCCGCCGCCGCCCAGCCGCACGGCCACTTCGGCCACGTTGTAGGGCGGCACGGCGCGCATACCGACGCGCACCGCTCCCTCGGGCATCTCGCTCAGTACGACACCCATCGCCACCCCCTCCACGTCGGCCAGGAAGTTGACCAGGCCGCTGCTGCTGGGGCTGCCCTCGACGCCGGCGCGGCGCAACTCGTCGCGCGAGATGCTCGTCCACAGCAGGCCGTCTTGCAGCTTCATGCGCCCCAACCCCACGCCCCATATTTGGGCCGTGGGCAGCGGCCGGCGGTGCAGGGCGCGCAGGCTGATGTCGGCGATGTCGGCTCCGCAGTCCACCAGGTCGGCCGCGGCGCGCAGCGTGGCCGCGCTGACATTGGTCGTGCGGAAGCCCATCGTGTCGGTGACGATGCCCGTCAACAGGCTGTCGGCGATGCCGCGGGTCATCGTCGCGCCTATCTCGGTCAGGAAGCGGCACAGAATTTCGGCCGTCGAGCTGGCATCGGGTTCGATGATGTTGAACGCGCCGAAGCGGGTGTTGGTGATGTGGTGGTCAATGTTGGCCAGCGTCGGCTTGGGGTCGGGCAGCGCGGCGTAGGCCCAGCCCATGCGCGACTCGTCGGCGCAGTCCACGGCGATGACCAGGTCGTAGTGGATGTCGGTGTTGGGGGCGCGGCGCACGTCGGTGGCCAACGGCAGGTAGTGGAAGCGCTGCGGCACGGCGTCGTCGCAGGCCAGCGTGACCCGCTTGCCAAGCTGCTGCAACGCCTGGCCGGTGGCCGTCAGCGAGCCGATGGCGTCGCCGTCCGGGTCCATATGGGCAACGACCAACACGCGGTTGGCCTTCTCGATAGCGAACTGGATCACCGGCTCCCCCTGTCGGCTCGCGCCGGGCTACTCTTCTTCGCCGTCGTCTTCGTCGCCCTCGACCTCGTCGAGTTCGTCCGGTTCGACGACGTCGGCCGAGGCGACCGTGGACGTGGCGGCCACGTCGGCCACCGTGTCGTCGGGCTTGATGTCCAGCTCTTCCAGCAGCTTGTCCACCTCTTCGACGTAGCGCAGGCGCGGGTCCCACTGGAAGCGGAGGATCGGCGCGTTGCGCAGGCCCAGGCTGCCGGCCAATGTGCGCCGCAGGAAGCCGGACGCGCTCTGCAAGCCGGCCATCACCTCTTCCTGCCGCAGCTCTTCGCCCAGGGCGTTGATGTAGACGGTGGCATACTGCAACTCGCGGTCAATCTCCACCTCGATGATGGTCACGCCGGCCAGACGCGGGTCGCTGATCTCGCGCAGGAATATCTCGCTCAGCAATTGCTGAATCTGCTCGGCCGTCCGCTCTTGTCTGACTTTGCTCATAGTTACGCTTCAACCCGTTGCGTGACGTAGAACTCGATAATGTCGCCGGGCTGGTAATCCTCGAACCCGTCCAGGCTGACGCCGAACTCGAAGCCCGACTTCACTTCGCGCACGTTCTCCTGCAAGTGCTTCAGGCTGCTGATCGTGCCGCTGTGGAGCAGGCGGCTGTTGCGCACGATACGGGCCTTGGCGTTGCGTCGCCCTTCGCCGGTGCGCATGTAGGAACCGGCGATGTTGCCCACGCCGCGAATCTTGAACACCTGGCGCACCTCGGCCCGGCCGATGACCACGTCCTCGAAGGTCGGGGCCAACATGCCCTTCATGGCCTTCTCGACGTCTTCGATCAGCTTGTAGATAATGGAGTAGGTACGAATCTGCACCTCTTCCACGGCCGCGGCGTTGCGGGCGATGGGGTCGGCGTCGGCGTTGAAGCCCAGGATGATCGCCCCGGAGGCCGAAGCCAGCATCACGTCGCTCTCGCTGATGGGGCCGGTGGCGGCGCGCAGAATGTCGAGTTCGACTTCGCCGCCGTTGAGCCGCTCCAGCGAAGTGACGATCGGCTCCAGCGAGCCTTGCACGTCGGCCTTGACGATGAGGTTGAGCGTCTTGGCCTCGCCTTCCAACAGGCGGGCGAAGAACTCGTCCAGCGTCGGGCCGCGGCCGCGGCTGGTCGGCGTCACACGGGCGGCCTCGCGGGCCTCGTCAATGAGGCGGCGGGCCGTCTTCTCGTTGTCCACGACGCTGAACTGCTCGCCGGCCTGCGGCATGCCGTCCAGGCCGGAGATGGAGACGGGCGTCGAGGGGCCGGCGGTCTGGATGCGCTTGCCGGTGTAGTCGTACATGGCCTTGATGCGGCCGTAGTGTTCGCCCACCAGCACCGTGTCGCCCAGGCGCAGCGTGCCATTCTGGATGAGGGCGGTGGTCATGATGCCCTTGCCGCGCTCGATCTTGGCTTCCAGCACCGTGCCCGAAGCCGGCGCGCCGGGGTTGGCCTTGGGGTCTACCTCTTCGGCCACCAGCAGCACCGCCTCCAGCAGGTCGTCAATGCCCAGCTTCTCGCGGGCGGAGACGGGGATGACCATCGTGTCGCCGTCCCAGTCGTCGGGCACAAGGCCCATCTCGCTGAGCTGCTGCTTCACGCGGTCGGGCCGCGCGCCGGGCAGATCAATCTTGTTCAGGGCGACGACGATGGGCACGTGGGCGGCGCGAGCGTGGTCAACGGCTTCGCGCGTCTGGGGCATGACGCCGTCGTCGGCGGCCACCACCAGGATGGCGATGTCGGTCGCCTGCGCGCCGCGGGCGCGCATGGCGGTGAACGCCTCGTGGCCCGGCGTGTCCAGGAAGGTGACGAGGCGGCCGTCCTTCAACGTCTGGTAAGCGCCGATGTGCTGGGTGATGCCGCCCGCCTCGCCGGCGGTGACGTTGGCCTTGCGGATGATGTCGAGCAGCGAGGTCTTGCCGTGGTCAACGTGGCCGAGCATGGTGACGACGGGCGGCCGCGCCTGAAGGTCGCCGGCGCGCTCGCCGGCCAGCACCTTGCGCCAGCCGGTCTTCTCCGTCTCGTCCACCGCCGCTTCGGCGACGGCTTCCTGGTGGGCCACCACGTCGTAGCCCATCTCGCCGGCGACGATGGCCGCCGTCTCGAAGTCAATCTGCTGGTTGATGTTGGCCATGAGGCCGTTGGCCATCAACTCTTTGATGACGTTGATCGGACTCACGCCCATCATCGTGGCCAGCTCACGAACGGTCACAAAGGCCGGAATCTCAATTAATGTTTTTGTCTCTGCCATACTTGACTGCCTTTCCACAAGAACCGCAACTACCCAATTCTATCCGGCTTCTGCCGGTGTCGGGCGGCGCGGGTCGGCGGCAATGGCCGCCAGTTCCGCCTCCGTCACCTGCGCGTTGAGCGCCCCGTTCAGAATACCCGCGTGCCGGATGACCTTGTCCCAGCACGACGCCTGGTCACACAGATAGGCCCCGCGGCCGTTGCGCTTGCCGGTCGGGTCAATCAGGACGCCGCTGTCGGCGGTGCGCACGATGCGCGTCAGCCGTCGTTTGTCCACCTGCCGGCGACAGACGACACACGTTCGCTGTGGTACGTGGCGCGCCGGGCGTCCTGATCCCTTGCCAGTCATCGCGCTAAATGTTCAAGTCAATGTCTTCGTCTTCCCAGGCCGGGTGCTTGCCACCCTTGCGCTTGCGGTCGACGACGACCTGATTCAACTCCTCATTATAGACCAAGGGCTGCCCCTTGCGCTTCTTGCGCTTGGCCTCTTCCTCGGCCGATTCCTCGGTAGTCACGGGCCGCACGACGACGACGGCCGGCTTCTTCTTCGGCTCCGGCTTGGGCGGCGCGGCCTCCTGGACAAAGATGGCCGCCGACAGGTCATCGAGCGGCGTCAGCGCCTCTTCGACTTCCGGCTCAACCTCATCCAGGCTCAGCACGCCGGCGATCTCCATGCGGTCGAGCGTCTCCTCGTCGAAGGCCATCTCGTCCTCTTCTTCGGGCAAGACGAAGTCGGGTACGGCCGTGACCATGTCTTCCGACTGCATGATGCGCTCGATGACCGGTAACTCCTCGACGCCCAGCGCTTCGTCCACCTCGGCCTGAAGGTCGCCCGGCTCAATCTCGGCCAGCGCCTCGGCTTCGTCAGCCGTCTCGTCGGCGACGAGAACGCCGGCTTCGGCCGCGGCTACGGCGTCAATCTGGGCCGACTGGTAAGCCGACAGCGTATCCTTGACCGTCTCCAGTGCCTTCTCGCCCAGACCGCGCAGCTTCAGGAAGTAGTCGTCGCCCATCTCCAGGATGTAGATCAGGTCGCCGACGGTGTTGACGTTGGTGTCCAGCAGCAGGTTGTGGATGCGGCCGGGCAGGTCGAGCACGTCGAGCGGCTGCTGCCAGGCGGCTTCGGGCACGCGCTTGCGCAACTCGGCGCGCTGCTTGCGCACGACCTCGTGCTCCTGCGCCCGCTGGGCCACGATGCGCCCTTCGACGCTGGCCACCATCTTGTCGAGCGTCTGATAATCCTCGGCGGTGATGGGCCGGCCGGTCTGCTTCTTGTCCAGGATGTTGCCCACCTGGGTCAGCAGCAGGGCGTCCTTGGCGATGCGCGGGTCAACAGCCGGATGATCCAGGCTGTTGAGCGACTCCGACGCCGCCTCGGTCAGGTTCTTGATGTCAATGCGCCAGCCGGTCAGCTTGGCGGCCAGGCGGGCGTTCTGCCCTTCGCGGCCGATGGCCAGCGAAAGCTGGTCGTCGGGCACGATGACCACGGCCGTCTTGCCCTCTTCGGGGTGCTCTTCCAGGAAGACGTGGGAGACGCGCGCCGGGCTGAGGGCCTTGGCGATGAAGACGCGCTGGTCGGCGTCCCATTCGATGACGTCAATCTTCTCGTCGTTGAGTTCGCGGACGATGCTTTGGATGCGCACGCCGCGCATGCCGACGCAGGCCCCCACGGGGTCAACGCCGTGCTGCAACGCCTGGACGGCGACCTTGGAGCGCTGACCCGCCTCGCGGGCGATGCTCTTGATCTCCACCTGGCCGTTGTAGATTTCCGGCACTTCGAGTTCCAACAAGCGGCGCAACAGGTTGCGGTGGTTGCGGCTGACGACGATCTGTGGGCCGCGGCTGGTGCGACGCACTTCCAGCACGTAGACGCGAATCTTGTCGTGGGCGCGGTAGCGCTCGCCCTGCACCTGCTGGCTCTTGGGCAGCATCGCTTCGGTGCGACCCAGGCCAATGGTGATGTGCTGGCCGCTGATGCTCTGCACCGTGCCGTTGACCAGCTCGCCTTCGCGACCGCTGAAGTCCTCGAACAGGTGCTCGCGCTCGGCCTCGCGCACGCGCTGGAGCAAGACCTGCTTGGCCGTCTGGGCGGCGATGCGACCGAAGCTCTCGGTGGTGCTGTCAATCATGACCACATCGCCCAGTTCGGCGGTGGTATGGCCTTCTTTGCGGGCGGCGACCAGGGCCACTTCGGTGCGGTGGTCGAGCACGTCGTCCACGACCTCTTTCTCGGTGAAGATGGTCGGCTCGCCGGTGCGCGGGTCAATCTCCACCGTGACGCCCTGATTGCTGCTCAGATTGGCGTCGCGCCGGTAGGCGGAAACAAGGGCCGTCTTCAACGCTTCGAAGACGTCCTCTTTGGGCAGGCCCCGTGACTCACAGATTTCATTGAAAGCCAGGATAAATTCGCTTTTCATGGAACTCGTTTCAACCTATTCAGTTTTTGTTCGCGATACGTCGGCCACTGCCTGCGGCGTTCAAGAAACAAAAAAAGTGGGTTTGCCCACTTTTCTGTCGCTCGCTCGCCCGCAGACTGTAGTGAAGGGAGTATAGCATGATCGGTGCAAAGTGACAAGGGCGCGCCTTCTTAATACAGGGCTTTTCCAAAGTCACCGATCAATCGCCGACCTGACAGGTCTACGCACTATAAGCGACTTTGGAAAAGCCCTGCCTCTTAATATGGAAGAAACTAACTGTCAGTCCTCCCGGTGCATCGCACTTTCTGAAGTGCGTTGCACCTTCTTCCCCACCCGGCCCGGACACAACCCGGAAAGTGCGACGCACCGCAGAAGGTGCGACGCACTGGGTCAGGTCAGCAGCGCACCCAGATCGGCGGCCACCTCGACCAGCGACGGATAGCGGCGGAAGGCCAGGCCGAACGGCCCATCCACCGCCACCGGCACGGGCGCGGCCACGGCCGTCGCGCCGACGGCGACGACGCGCATACCGGCGGCGGCGGCGGCGGCCACGCCATTGGCCGAGTCCTCTAGCGCCAGGCAGGCCGCCGGGGCCGCGCCCAGCCGCGCCGCGGCCAGCAGGAAGATGTCGGGCGCGGGCTTGCCGTGGGCCGCTTCGTCGCCACAGGCCAGCGCGGCGGCGCGGCCGGCGACGCCCAGCTTGCCCAGGATGATCTCGGCCACCGCCCGTGGCGTCGAGGTGGCCACGGCCCAGGGCAGGCCGCGCCGCTCCACCTCGTCGAGCAGGGCGAAGAGGCCGGGCATGACCGGCACGCCGTCGCGCAGGCTCTCGAGCAAGAGGGCCGTCTTGCGCTCGATCAGTTCGTCGCGCCGGAGGGGCAAGACCAGGGCCTCCAGCACCAGTTGGGCGCTCTCGCTGGTGCGGCGGCCGAGCATGCGGCCGTAGAGGTCGTCGCTCATCGTCAGGCCATAGGGGGCAACGACCTGCTCCCAGGCGGCGCGGGCCAGTGGTTCGGTGTCCACCATCAAGCCGTCCATGTCGAATAGAACTGCGGTTCGGATCATTGTTCAATCAAGAATAGCACGCTGATGACGCTGATTTCAACGCTGATTTCCGCTGATAAGAATCCCATTTTATCGCGAGACGACAAGTTCGGCGCGCTCTGAACTCGTCTCTCGTATTTCGTCTCTCGTATCTTTTCGTAACGATCAGGAGACGATCGCCGGCTACAATGTCCAGCATGACCGGGTTTCGGAACGATCTAGCGATGATGACCTATGGATAGCGCCGTCGCCAGCAGCGACTCACCTAACGAGCAGCGGTTCGACCGCGGCGCGCGGCTGACTCTGGTCGCGGCCGCTATCCTGCTGCTGTGGCCCATCGCCCTGAGCCTGCTCTTTGCCATCTATCCGACGGATGGCTGGGCCAGCACGACCGCGGTGGGCTTCTTTGACGGGCCCTTCACCTTGCGCTATAGCCTGACAGGCGACCCGTCGCCACTGTTGCCCGGAGACATTGTCACGGCGATTGACGGCCGGCCGCTGGCCGTCGGCCAGTTGCCGCCGTTACCCAAGCCCCTGGAAGAAGGGCGAACCGTCAGCTACACCATCGATCGGAACGGCCAGACCCTTCGTGCCAATGTGACGCTGGTGCAAATCGGCCGGGGTACCTACGCGGCCGTCTGGTTCCACAGCCCGATCCTGACTCTCTCCACACTGCTCACATGGCTCATCGCCGCCGTCGTCTTCTGGTTGCGCCCAGACCAGCCCGCGGCGCGCTACTTGCTGATCGCCTTCACCTATCTGGCCGGAACAGCATTCACCGATATCCTGGCCAACCCCTACGTCTACGCCCTGCCGCCGTGGGCCATCTTCCTGACTTCGTTCTATACGACGGGGTATTCGTGGGCCCGCATGGCCTCGCTCATCCTGCTGGTGCTGGTCTTTCCGGTGCGCCTGCGCCCGCTGCGCCGCTTTCCCCGCGCCCTGCCGGCGCTGCTCTATGCCATCCCGTTCACGACCATGTTCCTGGCGACGCCGCGCTATCCGGCTACGACGCAGACTTCGCTCCAACTGTGGCTCGGCGGCCTGACCTTTGTCATCTTCTTTCTGCTGAACGTCGTCGTCATCTTCGGCGCGATCATTCGCAACCTTCTCAAGGTCAGGGAGCCGGTCGAGCGGGCGCAGGCGCGCTGGATGGCGCTGGGGTTCGGCGTTGGTCTGGGGATCGACGCGATCGTCACGCTGTTCGGCTTTGCCACCTACGACTTTGCGACGCCGGAACACCTGGAGGTGCTGACGGCCGTGGCCGGTCTGGCGCTGCCGCTGGCCCTGGCCGTGGGTATCCTGCGCTATCGCCTGTTCGACATTGACGTCATCATCCGCAAGACGACGACCTACGCCATTTTGACGGCGCTGCTGGCCCTGGTTTACTTCGGCAGCGTGGTCGTCTTGCAACGCTTGTTGACGCCGATCACCGGCAATTCGACACCCGTCGTCGTTCTCTCGACGCTGCTCATCGCTGCCCTCTTCCTGCCCCTCCGCCGCCGGGTGCAG
>WBZP01003847.1_pt2 | contig 15118 bp, 19 predicted proteins | sample 5204301 | NCBI WGS metagenome assembly WBZP01 (sample SAMN12412401, study PRJNA552823) | activated sludge metagenome | isolation source: activated sludge from nitrification reactor of wastewater treatment plant... | place: USA: Pennsylvania | collected 2017
CCGCAACTGTTCAAGCAGTTGCTGATGGTCGCCGGCTTCGACCGCTATTACCAGATCGTCAAATGCTTCCGCGACGAGGATCTGCGCGCCGACCGTCAGCCGGAATTCACCCAGGTCGATATCGAGACCTCGTTCATGAGCGAGGAGCAGATCACCGGCCTCATCGAGAACCTGATCCGCTACGTATTCAAGGACGCGATCGGTGTCGATCTGCCCAATCCCTTCCCGCGCATGACCTGCGCCGAGGCGATGAGCCGCTTCGGGTCCGACAAGCCGGACCTGCGCGTCACCCTCGAGCTGACCGAGGTCACCGATGCCGTCAGGGACGTTTCCTTCAAGGTCTTCTCCAGCATCGCCAACAGCGACAACGGTCGCGTCGCGGCGATGCGGGTGCCGGGCGGCGCCAGCCTGACGCGTGGCGAGATCGACGAGTACACCAGGTTCGTCGCCATCTACGGCGCCAGAGGCCTGGCCTACATCAAGGTCAACGATGTCACGCAACTGAACGAAACCGGCCTGCAAAGCCCGATCGTCAAAAATCTCCACGAAAATGCCCTCAAAATCATCGTCGACCGCACCGGCGCCCAATCCGGCGACCTGATTTTCTTCGGCGCCGACAAGGCCAAGGTGGTCAACGACGCTTTGGGCGCGCTACGCGTCAAGCTCGGCCACGAGAAGGGCTTTCTCAACGGCCGGCCATGGGAGCCGCTGTGGGTCGTCGACTTCCCGATGTTCGACTACGACGAGGAAGACAAGCGGTGGACGGCTTCCCACCACCCGTTTACCAGCCCCAAGGATGAGCACGTCGCCCTCCTCAAGATCGATCCGGGCAAGTGCCTGGCCAAGGCCTACGACCTGGCGCTCAACGGTTCGGAAATCGGCGGCGGTTCGGTCCGTATCCATCGCGCCGAAGTCCAGGAAGCGGTCTTTCAGGCCCTGAACATCGGCCCCGAGGAGCAGCAGGCAAAGTTCGGCTTCCTCCTCGACGCCCTCAAGTATGGCGCACCGCCGCATGGCGGACTGGCCTTCGGCCTCGACCGCATCGTCACCATGATGACCGGCGCCGAATCGATCCGCGACGTCATCGCCTTCCCCAAGACCCAGCGCGCCCAGTGCCTGCTGACCGATGCGCCGAGCGCGGTTGACGAGAAGCAGTTGCGCGAACTGCACATCCGCCTGCGCCAGAAAGTGGAGACCCGGGTCGAAGTCAGTCCGGGCTGATCGGCCATGAGGCCGTGGCTGCGCCTGCTGATCGTCGCCTGGCTGGCGATTGGCGGCGCGCTGGGGCTGGCCCGCGAGAATGTCGCGGTCGACTGGGTCGTGCTGGCCGATTTGCCGCGCGAGGCGCGCCAGACACTGGTGCTGATCAAGGACGGCGGGCCGTTTCCCTACTCTCGCGACGGCGTCGTCTTCGGCAACTACGAAAGACGGCTGCCACTGCGCCAGCGCGGCTACTACCGCGAATACACCGTCAAGACCCCTGGCAGCCGCGGCCGGGGAGCACGACGGATCGTCGCCGGCAGCGAACAGGAGTATTACTATACGGACGATCACTACCGCAGCTTCAGGCGCATTCGGGAATAGCCGATGAGCGAGAAATTCCTCGGCAAGGCAGACAAGGCCGCTGTCTACCACCTGCCGGCCAGCCGCCGCGACGCCGTCGCCGCAACCGCCGCCAAGCTCCGGCTCCGTTCGATTCCCGTGGACCTCTCGCGGGCAGCCAGCGCCGGTGAAGCACTCAGGCGACTGGGCGAAGCCCTCAGCTTCCCGGACTGGTACGGCGCCAACTTCGATGCGCTTGTCGATTGCCTCACCGATCCCGAGTGCCTTCCTGGCACAGGCCATGTGCTGTTTGTCGATGGTGCCGCCACCTTGCGCCTGGGCGATCCCAAGGCGTTCGCGACTTTGCTGGATGTCCTGCAGGCGGCGGCCGGCGAGCGAAGGGCAGCCGGCACACCCATGTGGATCCTGCTTGACACGCACGCGCCGGGGGTCAACCTTTTGCCCGAGAAATGACCGGCTTCAAGCAGCCCGTGTCGGTACTGGTCGTCATCCATACCCCGGCGCTTGATGTCCTGCTGCTCGAACGCAGCGCGCATCCGGGGTACTGGCAGTCGGTCACCGGCAGCCGCGAGGGAGACGAAGGGCTTGCCGACACGGCGCGGCGCGAGGTGGGCGAGGAGACCGGCATCGACAGCACGCGTGGCCAACTGCAGGACTGGCGCCTCACCAACACCTTCGAGATCTTCTCCGAGTGGCGCCAGCGCTACGCGCCCGGAATCACCCGCAACACCGAACACGTGTTCGGAATGTTGCTTCCCGAAGTGCAGTCGATTTCGACAGCTCCCGGCGAACATCGCAACTGGGCCTGGATGCCCTGGCGGCAGGCCGCACAATCTTGCTTCTCGTGGACCAACCGCGACGCCATTCTGATGCTGCCCGCCAGGATTGCCCGGGCGACTTGAAACGCCTGAAAGAGCCCCTATATTGAAAGCACGGCAACTTGTTTCAATAAGGAGATACGTCATGGCAAACATCACTCGTCTCGACCCGCTCGAGGATATCTTCCGCGGCTTCTTCGTGCGTCCGGTCGACTTGAATGCAACCCAGCAACAACCGCCAACGATCAAGATGGACGTCAAGGAGCAGGGCGACGACTACCTCGTCCACGCCGAGCTGCCCGGCGTCAAGAAGGAAGACATCCACGTCGTCGTCGACGGCAACCAGGTATCGATCAGCGCCGAGATCAAGCAGGAAAAGGAAATCAAGGATGGCGAGCGCGTCCTGCGTTCCGAACGCTATTTCGGCAAGGTTTCGCGCTCCTTCCAGTTGGGCCAGGAAATCGACGACACCAAGGCAGCCGCCAAATTCAACGAAGGCGTACTCGAACTGACCCTGCCCAAGCGCGCAGCCAGCCCGAACAAGCGCCTGACCGTCGAGTAATCCGACCGCCAGCGCGAGACACAGGCCGGACCCCGTTCCGGCCTTTTTCTTTGTAAAATCCGCGCCAGTTCACACGGAGTCCGCAATGAGTCTCGACCACCTCGCCCCCGGCATCAAGGCCGCCGTTCTCGCCGAAGCGCTTCCCTACATCAAGCGCTTCCACGGCAGGACCATCGTCGTCAAGTACGGCGGCAACGCGATGACCGACGATCATCTCAAGCAGTGCTTCGCGCGCGATGTCGTCCTGCTCAAGCTGGTCGGCTTCAACATCGTCGTCGTCCATGGCGGCGGCCCGCAGATCGAAAACCTGCTCGCCCGCGTCGGCAAGAAGGGCGAATTCATCCAGGGCATGCGCGTCACCGATGCCGAAACCATGGATCTCGTGGAGATGGTGCTCGGCGGGCAGGTCAACAAGGAAATCGTCAACCTGATCAACCAGCACGGCGGCAAGGCGGTCGGCCTGACCGGGAAGGACGGCAATTTCATCCGCGCCAGGAAGCTGATGCTGGAAAGCCGGGACATTCCGGGCGACCTGATCGACATCGGCCAGGTCGGCGACATTTCGCAAATCGACCCGTCATTGATCGCCCTCCTCGACACCGGCGCCTTCATCCCGGTCATCGCGCCGATCGGCGTCGGCAAGGGCGGCGAAACCTACAACATCAACGCCGACGTCGTCGCCGGCAAGATCGCCGAGGTCCTCAAGGCCGAGAAGCTGGTGCTGCTGACCAATACCCCGGGCGTGCTTGACCAGAAGGGCGAGCTGATCACCGGCATCACCCCCAAGCAGATCGACGACATGGTCGCCGACGGGACGCTGTCCGGCGGCATGCTGCCCAAGATCGGTTCGGCGCTCGATGCGGCGCGCAATGGCGTCAAGGGCGTGCACATCATCGACGGCCGCGTCGAACACGCGCTGCTGCTGGAAATCCTGACCGACCACGGCGTCGGCACCATGATCAAGTCGCACTGATGCGCTGTCCGCGGAAGACTTGGCTGTTCGACCTCGACAACACGCTGCATCAGGCGACACCGCACATCTTTCCCCACATCAACCGCGCGATGACCGAGTACATCGCGCGCCATCTCGGTGTCGACCAGCACCAGGCGACCGCCATTCGCCAGGATTACTGGATACGCTACGGAGCGACGCTGCTCGGCCTGATCCGTCACCACGGCACGGATCCCGACCATTTCCTCCGCGCCACCCACGAGTTTCCCGACCTCAAGCGCATGGTCGTCTTCGAGCGCCCGGTCATCCACGCCCTGCGCCGCCTGCCGGGGCGCAAGATCATCTTTTCCAACGCACCGCGTCACTATACCGCGGCCATCCTCGCCATCACCGGACTGGGCTGCTGCTTCGACGCGGTCTATTCGGTCGAGAGCGTCCGCTATCAGCCCAAGCCGATGCTCTCCGGCTTCCGCGCCCTGCTCCGGGCGGAACGCCTCGATCCGCGCCGCTGCATCATGGTCGAGGACAGTCTGGCCAACCTCGTCGCGGCCAAGAAACTCGGCATGAAGACCGTGTGGGTGAGCGCTGGCTCGCGCCGCTCACCCAGCGTGGATGCGAAAATCACCTCGGTCCTCGAACTCCCCGGTCGTTGCGGTCGACTATAATTTCCGGCCAAAATTCAACTACCGGAACCGACAGAAGGAGATCCATGGCCATCAAGCCCGGCGAGCGCCGCCTGCAGATTCTGCAAGCCCTGGCCCAGATGCTGGAAACCCCGAAGGGGGAAAAGATCACCACCGCCGCCCTGGCTGCCCGACTCGAGTGCTCGGAAGCCGCCCTCTACCGGCATTTCGCGAGCAAGGCGCAGATGTTCGAGGGTCTGATCGAATTCATCGAACAGAGCCTGTTCGGGGTGATCAACCAGATCACGTCGGACGAAGCGCAGGGTTTGAAGCAGGTCGAAGCGATCCTCGGACTGCTGTTGAGCTTCGCCCAGAAGAATCGCGGCATGACGCGCGTCCTCATCGGCGACGCCCTGGTCAACGAGAACGAGCGCCTGCAGGGGCGCATCAACGCCCTGCTCGACAAGATCGAGGCCGCCCTGAAGCAGGCGCTGCGCATCGCCGCGACGCAGGAACCCGTGAAGCCCGACGCCGACTTCGCTGCGCTCGCCAACCTGCTGCGCTGCTATGTCGTCGGCCGCTGGGAACAGTACGCGCGCAGCGGCTTCCACCGCGAACCGCTCGCCCAGTGGCCGCAGCAGTGGCCGATGCTGTACTTCGCCTGCCTGTCGCAGTCCGGCGCGCCGGTCAACGCCTGAACGGGAAAGGGCGGCACATGCCGCCCTCTTTGCCGACCAGGGGACGAATCAGCGCTTCAGGTACGCCGCCGCGTCGAGCGCGAAGTAGGTCAGGATGCCGTCGGCCCCGGCCCGCTTGAATGCCAGCAGGCTCTCGAGCACACAAGCCTCCTCGTCGAGCCAGCCGTTCTGCGCCGCCGCCTTCAGCATCGCGTACTCGCCGCTGACCTGGTAGGCATAGGTCGGCACCCTGAACTCGTCCTTCACGCGGCGGACGATGTCCAGGTAGGGCATGCCCGGCTTGACCATGACCATGTCGGCGCCCTCTTTCAGATCGAGCGCAACTTCCTTCAGCGCCTCGTCGGAATTCGCCGGGTCCATCTGGTAGGTGTGCTTGTTGCCCTTGCCGAGATTGCCGGCCGAGCCGACCGCATCGCGGAAAGGACCGTAGAAGCTGGACGCGTATTTGGCCGAGTAGGCGAGAATCCGCGTGTAGATCTGCCCGGCGGCGTCGAGTTCCGCGCGGATGCGGCCGATGCGGCCGTCCATCATGTCCGAGGGCGCCACCACGTCGGCTCCCGCCTCGGCATGGCACAGCGACTGCTTCGCCAGAACTTCCAGTGTCTCGTCGTTCAGCACGTACCCGGCTTCGTCGATCAGACCATCCTGACCGTGACTGGTGTAGGGATCGAGGGCGACGTCGGTGATTACCCCGAGATCCGGGAATTCACGCTTCAGCGCCCTGACCGCGCGCGGGACCAGGCCATGGCTGTTGCACGCCTCCTCCGCTCCCGGCGACTTCAGCGCGGCATCGATCACCGGAAACAGCGCCAGCGCCGGAATGCCCAGCCTCGCCGCGCGCCCGGCGGTGTTCAGCAGGATGTCGAGCGACTGCCGCTCGACGCCCGGCATCGACGCAACCTTCTCGCTGCGCCCGTCGCCTTCGAGAACGAAAACCGGGTAAATGAGGTCGTCGACCGTCAGCGCCGACTCGCGCATCAGGCGGCGGGAAAAATCATCGCGCCGCATCCGGCGCATGCGGGTTTCGGGATAGCGCCCGGAAGCAGTCATGTCATCACCTCAAGCCATTCGAATTACGGATTCTCGTTTGCGGCGGAACTTTTCGCGTTGACCGGCGTCAGAATGCTCAGATGGCACGCGCTGTCTCTCGCTCCCCCTCCCTGAGCGGGTGTCTTGACCAGTTCAAGGCGTTTCGGCCTCCGGATTCCCCTTTTCCGGAGGCCTTTTGTTTTCCTGCGCCTTTCCCTCGATGCCCAGCCAGTTGCCAAGCACCGCTTCGGCTTCGTCGACGCCCGTTCGTTTCAGGCTGGAGAAGAGTTGCACCGAGTACAGGCCGGCATCGTCCCAGGTCGCCAGTTCGGCCTTCACCGCGCGCAGTACCGTCGTCTGCTCCTGCCGGCTCAGCTTGTCGGCCTTGGAGAGCAGGATGTGGATCGGCCGGCCGGTCGGCCGGAACCAGTCGATCAGGCGCAGATCGAGATCGGTCAGCGGGCGCCGGATATCCATGATGACGACCAGTCCGACCAACTGCTCGCGCTTGCCGAGATAGGGTCCGACCAGCCCCTCCCATTGCGCACGGATTCCCTCCGGCGCCCTGGCATAGCCATATCCGGGCAGATCGACGAAATAGCGGCCCTCGGCGAGCGCAAAATAATTGAGGTGTTGCGTGCGGCCCGGCGTCTTGCTGACGTAGGCCAGCCGCACCCGTCCCGCCAGGGTGTTGATCGCCGACGATTTGCCGGCATTGGAACGGCCGGCAAAGGCGACCTCGCGCACGACATCCCGCGGCAGGTCGCGGAGATGGGCGACGGTGGTGAGAAAAACCGCCTGCTGGAACAAGGACATAAAAAACTCGCTGGGGCCGCCAAGGCGGCGGAGAAGTGATATAGAATAGCAGGTTTGTAACTTCCGTTCCGGCCAAAGCGCCCCAAGACGCGCACTAGGAGTTCGAAAATGATCCGTACCGCGGCAATCGCAATTCTTCTTGCCACCCCTTTCATGTCCCACGCGGCCGAACAGGCCAAGGCCGACCCGGCCAAGGGCAAGGTCATCGCCGAGACCGTCTGTGTCGCCTGTCATGGCGCCGACGGCAACAGCCCTGCCGCAGCCAACCCGAACCTCGCCGGTCAGGGCGCCGAATACCTGTACAAGCAGATGCACAACTTCAAGGCGGTCGACGGCAAGCCCGCCGCCCGCAACAACGCCATCATGGGCGGCATGGTCGCCGCGCTCTCCGACGAGGACATGAGGAATCTCGCCGCCTGGTTTTCCAGCCAGAAACCGAAGCCCGCCGTCGCCAGGGATGAATCGAAGATTGCCCTCGGCCAGAAGCTGTGGCGTCAGGGCGACTTCAAGAAGGGCATTCCGGCGTGCGCCGGCTGCCATGGCCCTGCCGGCGCCGGTCTTCCCGCGCAGTATCCGCGCCTGTCCGGCCAGTATGCCGAATACACCGAGGCGCAATTGAAGGCGTTCCGCGGCGACGAACGCGACAACGACCCCGAAAAGATGATGCGAACCATCGCTGCCAAGATGTCGGACGCCGAGATCAAGGCCGTGGCGGAATACGCCGCCGGCCTGCGCTAGGGCGGTGGTCCGGAAAGGCGGCAGGGGCTGCCTTTCCGGTCAGTTCCGTGCTCTTGGCATTCGCTCCGCTCGCGGATAGACTGCGCTGACAAGACCGATCAACCCCGTCGAGGAGATCCAACGTGATAACACTCAAGCAAATGCTGGCCGCCAAGAATCGGCCTCTCGCCGTCGTGACGCCCGGCGACTCCGTCTTCCATGCGCTGAGCCTGATGGCCATGCACAACGTCGGCGCGCTGCTCGTTCTCGACGGCGAAGATCTGGTCGGCATCTTCACCGAGCGCGATTACGCGCGCAAGCTCATCCTCCACGGCAAGAGCTCGAAGGAAACGCTGGTCAGTGAAATCATGAGCGACAAGGTCGCCTATGTCACCCTGAGCGCAACCGTCGACGAATGCATGGCGCTGATGACCGAGAAGCACTTCCGCCACCTGCCCGTTCTCTCCGAGGACGGCGAGGTGATCGGGATCGTCTCGATCGGCGACCTGGTCAAGGCAACCATCAGCAACCAGCAGTTCATCATCTCCCAGCTGGAGCACTACATCACCGGCTAATGGCTGCCCGCGTCTTTGCGGGCAGGCTTTTTCTCCGGTCCACGGACGAAATCGGCGGCACACTGTAAGTTTTCGCGGGTCCAATACGACAACCCGACAGACACACAGAGTGAGGCTGCACCATGCTGATCAGGCACCGCCCGGATATTCCCCCCTCCGCGATCACCCCGCCCGAAGTCTATGGCGGACGCCGCGACTTCCTGCGCGCGCTGGCGCTCGGCGCCGCCGGCTGCGGACTGCTCGGGGCGAGCCATGCCGCAAGCGGCGAGCGCACCCGCTTCGAATCGGTCATTCCCGGCCCCTTCTCCCTGACCGACGAAAAACCCACGTCCTACGCCTCGGTCACCGAATACGGCAACTTCTACGAGTTCGGCCCCGACAAGGACAGCCCGCGCCGCAACGCTGACCGTCTGCGCACCCGGCCGTGGACGGTCAGCGTCGAAGGCGAGGTCAGGGCGCCGAAAACCTTTGCCATCGACGACATCCTGAAATGGGCTCCGCTCGAGGAGCGCGTCTACCGGATGCGCTGCGTCGAAGGCTGGAGCGCCGTCATTCCCTGGGTCGGCATTCCGCTCAATGAACTGATCAGGCGCTGCGACGTCACCGGCAATGCGAAATTCGTCGAATTCTGGTCGCTGGCCGACCCCGAGCAGATGCCCTACGTCCGCCTCCCCTTTCTCGACTGGCCCTATGTCGAGGCGCTCCGGCTCGACGAGGCGCTGCATCCGCTGGCCCTCCTCGGCCTCGGCATGTACGGCGAGCACATGCCGAAACAGAACGGCGCCCCGTTGCGCGTCGTCGTTCCCTGGAAATACGGCTTCAAGGGCGCCAAGTCGATCGTCAGGGTGCGCTTTGTCGAAAAGCAGCCGCCCACCGTATGGACCAAGGCGGCGCCCGACGAATACGGCTTCTATTCCAACGTCAACCCGGACGTTCCGCACAAGCGCTGGAGCCAGAGCCACGAACGCCGGCTGGGCGAATTCTTCAAGCGCAAGACGCTGCCCTTCAACGGCTATGCCGACCAGGTCGCCGGCCTCTACGCCGGCATGGACTTGCGCCGGAACTTCTGAGCGATGACCACGCAAGACACCCGGCCACCGGTCGCCCAAGTCAAGGTCGCCCTTTTTCTCCTGGCGCTGCTGCCGCTCGGACGCCTGGCGTGGGCCGCGTGGACCGGCGATTTCGGCCCCAACCCGGTCGAATTCGTCCAGCGCTGGACCGGCACCTGGACCTTCAATTTCCTGCTGCTGACGCTGTGCATCACGCCGCTGCGCGTGTGGACGCAGTGGCACTGGCTGCTCCGCCTGCGGCGCATGCTCGGGCTGTTCACCTTTTTCTACGCGATGCTGCACTTCCTGTCGTTCATCGGCTTCGACCATTCGTTCGTGGTCGACGCGATTGCCCGGGACGTTTTCAAGCGCCCCTTCGTCACCGTCGGCTTCGCCGCCTTCGTGCTGCTGATTCCGCTCGCCGCAACGTCGAACCAGTGGGCGATCCGCAAACTGGGCGGGCGCCGCTGGCAGGAACTGCATCGCAGCGTGTACCTGATCGGCATTCTCGCCGCGGTCCATTATTTCTGGCTGGTCAAGGCGACGGCGCTGCTCTGGCCGCTGGCCTATGCGGTCGCGCTGGCCTTGCTGCTCGGCTGGCGCGTGCGCGAACGGCGGCGCAAGGCGATTCCCGTGCCCAGCTTCGCGAACGTCAAACCGCTCCGGTTCTTCAGCCAGAAGCCGGAATAGCGGTTATTTCCGTTGCCGAGCATCGAAGCGGATGATGGCGCGGCCATCGGCGGCCTGCTTCGGCGGCGCCTTCCAGGCGTGGCCATAAACGACCTCGAAGGTCGCCGGCAGCTTGCCGTCGCGGCGCAGACCCTCGTAGGCGGCGCGCGCCCGCGCCCAGGACTGGCGCCCGGTCAGCCCATGCCGGCGCGCCTTCATCGCGCAGCCCGACCCGGCGGCGCGCAGGTCGCCGAGCATGTCGTCGAAGCGGTCGTAGGTCAGCGTCAGCGCTTCCATGTCCATCACCGGGTCGGCAAAGCCGCAGCCGACCAGCATGTCGCCGAAATCATGCATGTCGATGAAACGCTGGGTGTGCGCGTAGCCGTCGGCGAATGCCGAGCGCAGTTCCTTGAGGGTATCCGGCCCCAGCGTCGAGAACATGATCAGCCCGCCGACCTCGAGCACGCGGTGCGCCTCGGCCAGCGCCGGCAGCGGGTCATCGAGCCAGTGCAACAGCAGGTTGGACCAGACGATCGCGGTCGACTGCGATTTCAGCGGCAATTTCACGGCGTCGGCGGCCAGCCGTTGCGCTTCGTTCGGTCGCCCGCGCCCGAGCCAGCGCTGCCAGCCGGGACGCGGCTGATGCCCGGCCCGCAGCATGGCGGGAGAAATGTCGAGGCCGACCAGTTGCGCCTGCGGGTAGCGCGCCGCGAGGCCGGCGAAACTGCCGCCGCGGCCGCAGCCGAGATCGACGATGCGCGCCGGCTGGAGGTTCACGTAATCCAGCCGCTCCTGCATGCGGCGATCGACCTCGCGGACGAAGAAATCCGCCTGATCGTAATTCTCCGCCGCCCGCGAAAAACGCCGGGCGACCTGCAGCCGGTCGACGAACGCCCGAGTCAAACCGCCTTCATGCCCAGGCGGGCGAACAGCCGGTCGTCACGGTCGACATCGGGATTGCCCGTGGTCAGCAGGCGGTCGCCGTAGAACATCGAATTGGCGCCGGCGAGGAAGCACAGCGCCTGCAGCTCGTCGCTCATTTCCTGACGCCCCGCCGACAGGCGAACCCAGGAAGCCGGCATGGTGATGCGCGCGGCGGCGATGGTGCGCACGAACTCGAAGGGATCGAGAGGCGGGTTATCGGCCAGCGGCGTTCCGGGAATCGGCACCAGGTTGTTGATCGGCACCGATTCCGGGGGCTGCGGCAGGTTGGCCAGTTGCACGATCAGCCCGGCGCGGTTCTTGCGCGATTCGCCCATGCCGATGATGCCGCCCGAGCAGACGTTGATACCGGCGTCGCGCACCTGTTCCAGCGTGTCGAGGCGGTCGTCGTGGGTGTGGGTCTTAATGACCTGCCCGTAGAATTCCCTGTCGGTATCGAGATTGTGGTTGTAATAGTCGAGCCCGGCTTCCTTGAGCTTTTCGGCCTGGCCTTCCTTGAGCATGCCGAGCGTCACGCAGGTCTGCATGCCGAGCGCCTTGACCTCGCGCACCATGTCGAGGACGCGGTCGAGGTCGTTGTCCTTCGGCCCCTTCCAGGCGGCGCCCATGCAGAAGCGCGAGGCGCCCTTGTCCTTCGCCGCCTTGGCCGCTGAAATGACTTCATCCAGCGGCAGCAGGCGCTCGCGCCCGGTTTCGGTGTCGTAGCGCGCCGATTGCGAGCAATAGCCGCAATCCTCCGAGCAGCCGCCGGTCTTGACCGAGAGCAGCGTCGAGCGTTGAATGGCGTTGGCGTCGAAATGTTCGCGGTGCACGCCCTGGGCGCGCCAGATCAGGTCGAGCAGCGGCATTTCGTAGAGGGCGAGCACTTCCTCGACCGTCCACCGGCGGGCGGGGACGGGCTGGGCGGAGGCGGAAACTGCGGCGAGAGAGCTGGCGTGCATGGGAGGCCTTGCTTGAGAATGATCGGGAGAAATCGGCGGCGACGTCGTTGAATTGTCGGGGACACCTGTAAACGTGTCAATTTTACCCCAGCCGTTGCGCATTGCCCTGAACCGCGTTGCCGCCGCGCTGTTGCCAGGGAGTTGCCTGCTGTGCGCCGCCGACAGCGGCGCCGGCCTGTTGTGCCCGGATTGCGCGGCCGACCTGCCGCGACTCCCCGCCGCGCTGTGCCCGCAGTGCGGCGACGCGACGACGCTCGGCGAGCGTTGCGGCGCCTGCCTCAAGGACCCGCCGGCCTTCGCGCGGACGCTGGCGCTTTTTCGCTACGAATTCCCGGTCGACCGCCTGATCCAGGCGCTCAAGTATGGCCACCAGTTGCCGCTGGCCGCCTGGTTCGCGGCCGGCCTCGCGCGACATCTGAACGCCGCCGATCACGATCTCGTCCTGCCGCTCCCGCTCCACCCGTCGCGCCTGCGGACACGCGGCTTCAACCAGTCGCTCGAAATCGCCCGTCCCATCGCCAGGGCGCTCGGCGTCCCGATGGACCCGACCCTCCTGTCGCGCACCCGCGCGACGCCGCCGCAGGCCGAACTGCCGTTCAAGGAGCGCGGCGGGAACGTGCGCGGCGCCTTTGCCTGCGCCGGCGACCTCGCCGGCCGGCGCGCGCTATTAGTAGACGACGTCATGACCACCGGCTCGACACTGCGCGAGGCGGCCCGCATACTGAAACTCCACGGCGCCGGGCCGGTCACCGTCGCGGTTGCCGCCCGCGCCCTGCGCCGCTGATCCCCGGCCAACCCACCACGCCTGAACCGAGACCATGATCGCCGTCGTCCTCCACCAGCCCGAGATCCCGCCCAACACCGGCAACATCATCCGCCTGTGCGCCAACACCGGCGCCGAACTGCACCTCGTCGAGCCGCTCGGCTTCGCCTTCACCGACAAGGCATTGCGCCGCGCCGGCCTCGACTATCACGAATGCGCCCGCGTCGTCCGCCACGCCGACTGGCAGGCCTGCCGCGCCGCGCTCGGCGCGCGCCGGCTGTGGGCGATGACCACGCGCGGAAGCGCCAGCCCCTTCGCCAGCGAACTGGGAAGCGACGACGCCTTCGTCTTCGGCTCCGAGACCACCGGCCTCCCCGCCGCCCTCGTCGGCGAATTCCCCGCCGAGCGGCGCCTGCGCCTGCCGATGCGCGCCGGCCAGCGCAGCCTCAACCTGGCGAACGCGGTCGCCGTGACCGTCTTCGAGGCCTGGCGCCGCGGCGGATTCGCCGGCGCCGCCTGAGCGCCGCCCGCGTTGCCGGGCATTGTTGCATCAGCGCAACAGGAACGCCGCAAACCGCCCCCCGCGGCAAAACATCCGTTGCCCCCCCGCCCGCTCTTTGCCAAAATCGGTTCAACTTCTCGAATCGAGAGGTAAAGCTTAATCAAATCGCAAGACGAGATTAAAAACTAACCACTAAGGAGAAATTCTGATGCAAAAGAAAATCATCGCCCTGGCAGTCGCCGGTCTGGCCTCCACGGCCGCCTTCGCGCAGACCAATGTCGTCGTGTACGGCGTTGCCGACGGCTCGTTCGATTATGTCTGGACGAGCGGCCGGGATGCACAATCCGTCGGTACTACTTCCAGCACGCTGGTGACCGGCGGCAATACCTTCCGCACCACCACGCTTCAAACATCGCGCCAGTCGCAGGAATTCGACGGCAACACCCGTGTCTCCGCCAACTCTTCCTACATCGGCTTCAAGGGCAGCGAAGATCTGGGCAACGGCCTCAAGGCCATCTTCCAGTACGAAATGGGCCTAGACTTCACCTCCGGCAACTCCGCCCTGACCGCCAACCGTGACTCGTTCGTCGGCCTCAGCCACGACAAGGGCGGTACCGTCGTTCTCGGCAACCTGACCGGCCCGACCCGCGCCCTGGGCGCCGCCCTCGACGTCTTCCCCGGCGCCACCGGCATCGGCGCCAACAGCGCCATGCTCGGCAAGATCGCCGGCAGCACGCTGTCAGCGGGTACTGGCGTTGGTTTTGGCCAAACTACCGGCACCCTTGCGAGCGGTGCCACCTTTGTGAATCAGACTGCTGCGCAAGCCAGCGGCTGCGCACGGGGCACCACCTGCACCTCGATCTTTGACACCCGCTGGGCTAATTCGATCGCCTACCTGTCGCCGAACTGGGGTGGCTTCTCCTTCGCCGCTGCCTACGTCGCCAACGAAGGCAAGTCTCCGGACTACGGCAACACCTACCTGAACACCGTGACGACAAACCAGGTCAACCTCAACCCTGCCACCATTGTCTCCAGCTCCACCGTCGTACCGTTCAACCAGTTCGCGCAACAGCCGTCGAACCTCTATGGCTATGACTTGGGCATCAAGTGGGAAGGCATGGGCTTCATGGGCGCCGTGACTTACAACTGGGTTCAATTTGGTGACGTTCTTGACCAGACGGTCGACAACCTTCGCGTCGGTGGCATGTACACTGCGCCGAACTGGTCCGTCCGCGCGATGTGGGAGCAGACTCAGGCGAAGGCTGACAGCAACTTCTTCTTTGCTGACACCAAGCAGCAGAAGTATGGCCTGGGCGGCACCTTCAGCTTCGGCAAGACGACCCTGCTTGCCCAGTGGTACGGCGCCAACGACGCCGACAACACCAGCGATACCGGCGCCAACTTCTACACGATCGGCGCGAACTACAGCCTGTCCAAGCGCACGATGCTGAAGGCAGTGTGGGCCTATGTCGACAACGACAAGGCCGCGCAGTTCGACTTCGGCATCAATTCTGTCGGCGGGTTCACCCGCTCCGCCAGCGGACAGCGGTACGTCGAAACACAAGCAGCCGCAGGAGCGACACCTTATACCTTGGTCAACCAAACTCAAACCGTCGGCTCAACCGGCTCCGGCGCTGGCGTCCAGGGCATCCAGGTTGGTATCCGTCACACGTTCTAATCCGGCCTGACCGGTTGCAGATCAAAGCGGGCGCTTCGGCGCCCGTTTTTTTGTTGTGCCGCCTTGCCTTGCCACGGCCGCGCAACGAGAAGGGCGCCCCGCGGGGCGCCTTTGTTGTTTCTAGTGTAGTGCTGCATTCTGTTTAGATCTTAAGCGACTGTTGGCGCGGATGACCTTCTGCAGGATATCGCGGGCGCTTTTGGTCCAGATGAACGGCTTGG
>WBZP01002549.1_pt2 | contig 15116 bp, 9 predicted proteins | sample 5204301 | NCBI WGS metagenome assembly WBZP01 (sample SAMN12412401, study PRJNA552823) | activated sludge metagenome | isolation source: activated sludge from nitrification reactor of wastewater treatment plant... | place: USA: Pennsylvania | collected 2017
GTCGCCCCGTCGCCCGTGAAGGCGGCGGCGACCCGCCTCTCGCCCCGCAGCTGGGCGGCGAGGGCGAGGCCGTCGGCCACCGGCAGCATCGCGCCGAGGTGGCTGATCATCCCGACGATGCCCCGCTCGAGCGTGCCGAAGTGGAAGGTGCGGTCGCGCCCCTTCGTGAAGCCGCCCTCGCGGCCGAGGAGCTGGCGGAAGAGGCGCGGCAGGTCGAGGTCGCGGCCGGTGAAGACGCCGAGGTTCCGGTGCATCGGCAGGACGTAGTCGCCCGGCTCGAGGGCCGTCACGACGCCGGTCGCGATCGCCTCCTGTCCGATGCCCGAGAACCACTTCGACAGGCGCCCCTGCCGCAGCAGGACGAGCATCTTCTCCTCGATCGTGCGGGGCAGGAGGATCGAGCGGTAGAGGTGGCGGAGCTCCTCCGGAGCGAATCCCTCCGTCGAGGCGGACGCCGGCCGGGCCGCCGGGAGGGAGTCGCTCATGCGCGACATTCTCCGTGGGCGGCCGGGGGCTGGCAAACGGCGGTTAGACTCACCCGTCGCCCCACGGAGGAATGACAGGATGAACCGTCCCGGCCGCGCTCTCGGCGTCCCGGCGGGCCTGCTGGCCGCCGCCCTGATCGTGCTCACCCTCGGCCCGCGGCCCGCGGCCGCGGAGGGGCCGTTCGACCCCGCCCTCTTCCGCGAGATGCGCTGGCGCGGCATCGGCCCGTTCCGCGCCGGCCGCACGAAGGCGGCGACCGGCGTCCCCGGCCGGCCCGGCCTCTTCTACATCGGCGTCGTGAACGGCGGGGTCTGGAAGACGACCGACTACGGCCGCACGTGGCAGCCGATCTTCGACGACCAGCCGACGGGCTCGATCGGGGCCGTCGCGGTCGCGCCGTCGAACCCCGAAGTGATCTACGTCGGCAGCGGCGAGGGAATGCAGCGGCCCGACCTCTCGACGGGCGACGGGGTCTACCGCTCGAGGGACGGCGGGCGGACGTGGACGCACCTGGGCCTCCGCGACGGGCAGCAGATCACGCAGATCGTCGTCGATCCCCGCGACGCGAACCGGCTGCTCGTCGCCGTGCTCGGCCACCCCTACGGCGCGAACGAGGAGCGCGGCATCTTCAAGTCGACGGACGGCGGCGACACGTTCCGGAAGGTCCTCTACCGCGATCCCGACACCGGCGCGGCCGACGTGGCGCTCGATCCGGGGAACCCCGACGTCGTCTACGCGGCGCTGTGGGAGGCGCGGCAGGGGCCGTGGGAGAACGGCGAGTTCACCGGGCCCGGCAGCGGCCTCCACAAGTCGACGGACGGCGGCGCGACGTGGCGGCCGCTCACGAAGGGACTGCCGACGTTCGCCGAGGGCCTCGGGCGGATCGGCGTGACCGTGGCCCCGAGCCTCCCGAGCCGCCTCTTCGCCACCGTCGAGGCCGGCGAGAGGTCGGGGATCTACCGCTCCGACGACGCGGGCGAGTCCTGGGCGCGCGTGAACGCCGATCCCCGCGTCGTCGCCCGGCCCTCCGACGCTGCCGAGGTGAGAGTCCACCCGAAGGATCCCGACGTCGTGTTCGTCCCGACGATCGTGACCTGGAAGTCGGCGGACGGCGGGAAGACGTTCACCGGCTTCCGCGGCGCGCCGGGCGGCGACGACTACCAGCGGATCTGGATCGACCCCGACCGACCGGAGGTGATGATCCTGTCGGCCGACCAGGGCGCGATCGTCACGGTGAACGGCGGGGAGAGCTGGAGCAGCTGGTACAACCAGCCGACGGCGCAGTTCTACCACGTCAGCACGGACGACGCGTTCCCGTACCGCGTCTGCGGCGGCCAGCAGGAGAGCGGCTCGGCGTGCGTCGCCAGCCGCTCGGACGACGGGCGGATCACCTTCCGCGACTGGCACCCGGTGGCGGTCGAGGAGTACGGCTACGTCGCGGCCGATCCGCTCGACCCCGACGTCGTCTACGGCGGCAAGCTCTCGCGCTACGACCGGCGCACCGGCCAGGCGCAGAACGTCGCGCCGCGCCCGCTGCGGGCCTCGGGCTACCGGGTGCTGCGCACGCAGCCGGTCCTCTTCTCGCCCGTCGACCCGCGCGTCCTCTACTTCACGTCCAACACCGTCTGGAAGACGGCGGACGGCGGGCGCACCTGGGAGTCGATCAGCCCCGACCTCACGCGCGCGAGCTGGGACGTGCCGGCGAGCGTCGGCAAGTACCGCGACTCGAAGGAGGCGCGAGAGACGCAGCGGGGCGTCGTCTACGCGCTCGCGCCGTCGCCGCTCGACGGCCGGCTCCTCTGGGCGGGCACCGACGACGGCCTCGTCCACGTGACCCGCGACGGCGGGAAGGCCTGGACGGACGTGACGCCGAAGGGCCTCGCCCCGTGGTCGAAGATCTCGATGCTCGAGGCGTCGCACTTCGACCGCGACACCGCGTGGGCCGCAGTCAACACCTTCAGGCTCGACGACACGCGGCCGCACGTCTACCGCACGCGCGACGGGGGCCGCACCTGGCAGCACGTCACGGCCGGGATCCCGGAGAACGAGGGCATCGTGAACACGGTGCGCGAGGACCCGGTGCGGCGCGGCCTCGTCTACGCCGGCACCGAGCGGCAGGTGTGGGTCTCCTTCGACGACGGCGACCGCTGGCAGCCGCTGCGGCTCAACATGCCGGCCACCTCGGTCCGCGACCTCGTGGTGAAGGGCGACGACCTCGTCGCGGGGACGCACGGCCGCGGCTTCTGGATCCTCGACGACGTGACGCCGCTGCGGCAGGTCGACGCGGGGGCCCTCGCCGAGCCCGCGCGCCTCTTCGCGCCGCCCGTGGCCTTTCGCTTCCGCAGCAACAAGAACACCGACACGCCGCTGCCGCCCGACGAGCCGGCCGCGCCCAACCCGCCGGAGGGCGTCGTGGTGAGCTACCACCTCGCCTCCGTCGCGAGCCGGGTCGCCCTCGAGGCGCTCGACGCGGGTGGCCGCGTCGTCCGCCGTTTCGCGAGCGACGACCCGGTCGAGCCGCCCGTCGAGGGCCGCAACATTCCCGACTACTGGCTGCGCCCGCCTCAGGGGCTGTCGGCCGCGGCCGGGTTGCACCGCTTCGCCTGGGACCTGCACGAGGCGACGCCGCGCGCCGCGTCCTTCTCGTACCCGATCGCGGCGACGCCCTTCGACACCCCGCGCGAGCCGCGCGGGCCCTGGGTGCTTCCCGGCTCCTACACGCTGCGGCTGACCGTCGACGGCCGGGTCCTCACGCAGCCGCTCGTGGTGAAGATGGACCCGCGGGTGAAGACGCCGGCCACGGACCTTGCGGCCCAGCACGCGCTCTCCGTGCGCCTGTGCGATGCGATGGCCCGCGTCGCCGCAGCCCGCGGCCCGAACGCCCCGGCCGCCCGCCGCCGAGGACCGGAAGCCCCGGGCGGCGACAGCGACCCTCTCCCTCGCCTGCACGGCCGGCTCGGTCAGCTCCTCGACATCGTGGAGGAGGTGGACGCGCGGCCGACGCCGGCGGTCGAGGACGCCGTCGCCGAGACGCTCCGCGCCGTCGACGCCGCGCTCGCCGGGAGAACGCAGCCGTGACGACGTCCCAGCCGCCGCCGGCTACTCGGCCTGCTTCGCGCCGCACTCCCCGCAGAACTTCGCGCCGGGGCTGAGCTTCGCCCCGCAGTCGCCGCAGAACGCGGCGGCCGCCGCGAGCTTCGCGCCGCACGACGGGCAGAACTTCTTGCCGAGCGTGGGCTGGCCGCAGTCGGGGCACTTGGCCGCGACCTGCTTGGCCTTCGCGCTCATGCGCTGGTTCTCCTCGAGGAAGAGGTCGTTCGCGACCTGCGTCCGCACGTGCTCCGAGCGCACCGCGGACTCCTCCTCCTCGGCGAGCGGCGCGCACTGCTTGCACATCGAGGCCTTGCCGTTCCAGCACGTGCGCTCGCAGAGCCAGTTGCCGCAGCGGCGGCACTTCTTGAAGAGGGGCTTCACCTCCTCGACCGCCGCGCGGAGGGCCGCGTCGTGCTGCGGCCCGCCCACCGCGCGCTGCACCTCGTAGGTCGTCGACGCGGCCTGGCCGAAGATCCCGCCGAGGAGACCGCTCGCCCCGCGCAGGAGGCTCCCCGCCACGCCCAGCGCGTTCGTCTGGAAGGTCGACATGAAGCCGTCGCCGCAGCGCTCGCAGCGGAACTTGAACTGAAAGCCCTGGTCGGTGGACAGGTCCTCGTGGTTGTCCGTGAACTCGATCACCGGCATGCCGCGCCCTCCGCGCCCGGATTCTAGCGCCGCTTGACGGCGCGGCGCCGGGGCCTGTAGCGTCGCCGCCGTGACCGAGCGCGAGGACGCCGAGGCGTCGCCCGCCGCGGGGCGGCTCGCCCTCGCGATCGCCGCCGCCGCGACGCTGCCCTTCTGGGCGTGCGCGGTCGTCCCGACCCAGGACGGCGGGGCGCACCTCTGGAACGCCTGGCTCGTCCGGCACCTCGGCGACCCCGCGCTCGCGGCGCGGCCGTACTTCGAGGTGAACGCGCTGGCCCCGAACTGGGGCGGCATCGGCCCGCTCGCCCTGCTCCTGACCCTCGCCCCGCCTGTCGTCGCCGAGAAGCTGCTGTTCAGCGCCATCGCCTTCGCGATCGTCGCCGGCGCGGCGCTCCTCACGCGCCGCCTCGGCGGCGACCCGGTGCTCGCCGCCGTGGCCGGCGTCTTCCTGGCCCACGGCTGGCTCACCGCGATGGGCTTCACCGGCTTCCAGCTCGCGACGGGCCTCGGCTGGCTCGCCTGCGCGTGGGCCGCGCCGCCGCCCGGGCGCGAGCGGACGGCCGGGCGCGACCGGCTCGCGGCGGTTCTGCTCGGCCTCGCCTTCGTCGTGCTCTTCGTCCTGCACCTGGCCGCCGCTGTCGCCACTGCCGGCCTCTGGGCGGTGCTGCTCGCGGCGCGCCTCGGCCGGGAGTCGTGGCGGCGGCTCGTGGCTCCCGCGGCGCCGCTCGCGGTCGTCGCGGCGCTGTGGCTCGCGCACGCCGCGGCCACGCGCGGGATCGAGGCGCCGGCCTACCGGCCGGACGGGCGCGGCGCGCTCGGCCGGCTGGCCGAGCTTCCGGCGGGGACGTGGTGGGAGGCCTACTCGCCGGCCGACCGGTCGCTCGGCGCGGCCCTCGTCGTCCTCGTCTGCGGGCTCGCGGTCGCGCGCGCGGCGCGGGCGGCGAGGCCCGAGGCGGGCCGCGCCGCGACCGCCGGGCTCGCGGCCGCGCCGCTCGTGCTCGCGGCATACCTGGTGGTGCCGTTCGCCGCGGGCGGCGGCGCCTACCTGACCGACCGCCTCGTCCCGCTGATCCTGCTGCTGCCCCTGCCGTGGGCGACGTCGCCGGGCCTTCCCTGGCGGAGAGCGCTGCGCGCGGCAGCCCTCGTCCTCGCCGCCGCCGCCCTCGCCCAGCGTGCCGCCCAGTACCGGGCCATCGGCCGCGTGGTCGAGAGCGTCGTCGCGGCGAACCGCGACGTGCCCCGCGGCGCCTTCCTCGTCCAGCCGCCGAGCCCGGGCCTGCCGCTCGCCAGCGTCGACCCGTTCCTCCATGCCTGGGGCCGGGTGGCCGTCGAGCGGGGAGCGGTGCCGCTCGACGACTACGAGGCGGCGCTCGCCGGCTGGTTCCCGGTGAAGTACTCGCCCCCGGGCCGTGCGCTCGCCGAGGCGTGGACGACGCGGGGCGTCCTTCCCGAGGGCGCCGTGGTCCTTCGCTACGAGGCGGCCGACGCGGGGAACGCCGCGCGCTAGGCGAGCAGCTTCGTCACGACGTGGCCCGAAACGTCGGTGAGGCGGAAGTCGCGGCCCTGGAAGCGGTACGTCAGCTTCGTGTGCTCGAGGCCCATCAGGTGGAGGATCGTCGCGTGGAGGTCGCGCACGTCCACGGGATCCTCGACCGGGTTGTAGCCGAGCTCGTCGGTCGCGCCGACGACCGCGCCCTTCTTCACCCCGCCGCCCGCCATCCACATGGAGAACGCGCGCGGGTGGTGGTCGCGGCCGAGGTACTTCGACTCGTTGCGCCCCTCGTTCATCGGTGTCCGCCCGAACTCGCCGCCCCACACGACGAGGGTGTCGTCGAGCATCCCGCGCTGCTTCAGGTCGAGGACGAAGGCCGTCATCGCCTGGTCCACCTCGCGGCAGAGCTTCGGCAGTCGGTTCACGATGTCGTCGCCCTTGCCCGTGCCATGGTTGTCCCAGCCGCGGTGGTAGAGCTGCACGAAGCGGACGCCCCGCTCCAGCAGGCGGCGGGCGAGGAGGCAGTTGTTCGCGAAGGCGACCTTCCCCGGCTCCGTGCCGTAGGCCTCGTGGACGGCCGGCGGCTCCTTCGCGATGTCGACGAGCTCGGGCACGCTCGTCTGCATCCGGTAGGCGAGCTCGTACGAGGCGATCCGCGTCGCGATCTCGGCGTCGCCGGTCTCGGCGAGCCGCCGCTCGTTGAGCGCGCGCAGGACGTCGAGCGACTCCCGGCGCGTCCGGCGGTCGACCCCCGGCGGGTCGGTCAGGAAGAGGACGGGATCGCCCTGGTTGCGCAGCTCCACCCCCTGGTGGACGGTCGGCAGGAAGCCGCTGCCCCAGCAGCTCTTGCCGCCGTCCGGGGCGTTCTCGCCCGACACGAGGACGACGAATCCGGGCAGGTCGCGGTTCTCGCTGCCGAGGCCGTAGGTGAGCCACGCGCCCATCGACGGCCGGCCCACGATCTGGTGGCCCGTGTTCATGAAGATCTGCGCCGGTGCGTGGTTGAACTGCGTCGTGTGGACCGTGCGCACGAGGGCGACCTCGTCGGCGAGCGTGCGGAAGCGGGGCAGCAGGCTCGAGATCTCCGTCCCCGACTGCCCGCACCTCTCGAACGTGTACGGCGAGCCGAGGAGGCGGGGCGTGCCCTTGATGAAGGCGAACCGCTCGCCCTTCACCAGCTCCTCGGGGATCGGCTGGCCGGAGTACTTCTGCAGGGCGGGCTTCGGGTCGAGAAGGTCGACCTGCGAGGGAGCCCCGGCCATGAAGAGGTAGACGAGCCGCTTCGCCTTCGGGGCGAAGTGAGGCGGGCGAACGGCGAGGGCCTCGCCCGACGACGCGCTCGTCGCGGCGAAGAGGCGCTCGTCGAGGAGCGACGCGAGGGCGAGCGAGCCTATGCCGAACGCCGACTCGCGGAAGAAGTGGCGGCGGGTGGCCCGGCGCAGGGCGTCGTTCGCGCCGCTTTTCGTCCGGGGATCGCGCATCGGTCTACTCCCGCGTCAGCGTCGCGTCCATGCTGAGCAGCACGTTCGCGACCATCGTGAGGGCGGCCGTCTCGCCGTCGTGAGGCCCCGCGGCCGTCGTCCCGAGGAGGGCCTTCGCCGCGTCGGGCGCGGCGTCGAAGCGCGCCTTCTCGAGGCCGTGGTACGCGACGAGCGCCCGCAGGTCCTCCGGGCCGGGCCGCCGCGCCGCGCACAGGCGGTACGCGTAGGCGATGCGTTCGGCGGGGGTCGCGCCGCCTTCCGCCCCGGCGCGGGCGGCGAGGGCCCGGGCCGCCTCGACGAACACCGGGTCGTTGAGCGTCGTCAGCGCCTGCAGCGGCGTGTTCGACGTCACCCGCCGCACGGTGCAGGCCTCGCGGCTCGGCGCGTCGAACGCGACGAGGCTCGGGTAGGGCGAGCTGCGGCGGATGAAGGTGTAGAGGCTCCGGCGGTGGCGGTCCTCGCCCGCGCTCGTCGTCCACTTCATGGAGCTGTACGGCACGTTCCAGACGCCCTCCGGCTGGTCCGGGAAGACGCTCGGTCCGCCGATCCTGCCGCTGAGGAGCCCGGACGCGGCGAGGGCGACGTCGCGGACCGTCTCGGCCTCGACGCGGTAGCGCGCACCGCGGGCGAGGAGGCGGTTGCCGGGATCCCGCTCGCGCAGCTCGGCCGTGACGGTCGACGACTGCCGATAGGTGGCCGAGGTGACGATCGTCCGCAGCAGCTTCTTCTGGCTCCAGCCCTCGTCCACGAACTCGACGGCCAGCCAGTCGAGGAGCTCCGGGTGCGTCGGCCGCTCGCCCTGCGTGCCGAAGTCCTCGGCCGTCGCCACGAGGCCCCGGCCGAAGACCGTCTGCCACACGCGGTTCACGGTCACCCGGGCCGTCAGCGGGTTGTCCGCGCTCACGAGCCACCGCGCGAGGCCGAGGCGGTTCGCCGGCTGGTCCTCCGCCAGGGTTCCGAGCACCGCGGGGACGGCCGCGTAGACGCGCTCGCCGGGGCTCGTGAAGCTGCCGCGGTTGCGGAGGAGGGTCGACGGCTTCTCGAAGCCCGTCCGCTCGCGCAGCACGGGCGCCGTCCCGACCGCCTCCCGGCCGAGCGCGTCGCGGATCGCCGCGATCCGGTCGCGCACGGGGTCGAGCGACGGCGCGAGCGGCCGGAACCACTTGTCGAGCGCCGCGCGCTGCTCGGCGGTCCGCGCGTCCGGCGCGGCGTCGAGGATCGGCCGCACCTCGGGGGGCACCGGCAGGCCCGAGAAAGGCCGGGCGCTCGTGCTCGCGAGCACGCGGAAGCGGCCGAGGGTCGAGGGCGACTCCTTCGTCCCCGACTCGAACTTCAGGACGAGCGTGACGTCGCGCGCGTCGAGCGGCCGCTCGAGGGCGACCGTCACCCAGCGCCTTCGTCCCACCTCCATCTCGTCGCTCACCCCCCAGCCGGTCGAGGCCTGCGCGTCGAGGATCCGCGAGGCGGGCCGGCGCGGGTCGGCGCCGTCCGCGAAAGCGCGGGCGAGGGCGAGCGGCCGCCCGCCGGCGCTCGCCTCGAGGCCGGTGAGCGAGAAACCGCCCGACGGCGCGCGGCCCGGCCCCTGCTTCGGCAGCGACGGGTCGGGCAGGGCCTCGACGCGGAAGGCCGTCGTGCCGCGCGGTGCCCGCAGGGTGAGGGTGTAGCCGTCCGTCGGCGCGAGCGGCCCGCCGGCGAGGAGCGAGCCGTCGGCCTGCCGCGCGAGGGCGGCCCCGCTCTTCGCCGCGGCCTTCTTCGGGGCGAGGGGCTCGAAGGCCGCCCCGGTCCCGGCGATCTCCTTCTCGAAGGCCGCGAGCTCGGCCTCGAGCGGCCGCGTCCTCCGCTCGCGGTCGAGTGCCTCGGCCTCGCGCCTCTGCGCCTCGCGGCGGGCCAGCACCTCGGGCGGGCCGATCTCCAGCTCCGGCTCGACGATCCACCGGTCGAGCACCGTCTCCTCGTCCGCGCCGTGGACCGTGTACTCGCCGCTGTCGAAGAACGCCATCAGCCGGTAGTAGTCCTTCTGCGGGAACGGGTCGAACTTGTGGCTGTGGCACTGCGCGCAGGCCATCGTCGAGCCGAGCCACACCGCGGCCGTCGTGTTCACGCGGTCGACGAGCACCTCGAAGCGCGCCTCCTCGACGTCGATCCCGCCCTCCTGGTTGAGGAGCGAGTTGCGGTGGAAGCCGGTGGCGATCCGCTCGGCGTCGGTCGCGCCGGGCAGCATGTCGCCGGCGAGCTGCCGGATCGTGAAGTCGCGGAACGACAGGTCGCGGTTGAGCGCGTCGATCACCCAGTCGCGCCAGCGCCAGGCGACGCGGGCCTGGTCCTTCTCGTACCCGTTCGTGTCGGCGTAGCGGGCGAGGTCGAGCCACGGCCGCGCCCAGCGCTCGCCGTAGCGGGGAGACGCGAGCAGGCGGTCGACGAGCTTCTCGTAGGCGTCGGGGCTCGCGTCCGCGACGAAGGCGTCGACCTCCGCCGGGCTCGGGGGGAGGCCGACGAGGTCGAGGGAGAGCCGGCGGGCGAGCGTCTCGCGGTCGGCCTCGGGCGAAGGCGCGAGGCCCTCCTTCTCGAGCCGCGCGAGCACGAACGCGTCGATCGGGTTGCGCGGCCAGTCGGGGCGCGTCACCTTCGGCACCGGCGGGCGCACGGGCTTGACGTAAGCCCAGTGCGCGGGCCTCGCCGCTTCGTGCGACGGAACGGGCTCGTCCTTCGCCCCCGGCGCTCCGGCGTCGATCCACGCGGCGATGCGGTCGATCTCGGCCGGGTCGAGCGGCGGCCGCTCGTAGGGCATCTTCGGGCGGGCCTCGCCGCGGAGGTGCTTCACGAGCAGGCTCTCGCGGCTGCGGCCCGGCACGACCGCGTCACCCGACATGCCGCCGGCCATCGTCTCCGGGCGGCTGTCGAGCCGGAGCAGGCTCTCCTGCTTCTTCGGCCCGTGGCACTCCACGCAGTGGCGCGCGAAGAGCGGCGCGACGTCGCGCGCGTAGTCCGGGGCGTCGGCCGCGCCGGCCGCCGCCGCGGGAGCGAGAAGGAAGAGCCACGGAACCGCGGCGCGCCGCGCGCGTCTCGTCATCCTGTCCGACCTCCGGGGAGCGTTGGCCGGATTCTAGCGGACAACCGGCCCCGCCGGCGGCCGGCTACGGCCGGGGCGCCTCCACCGTGACCGCGGCGCCGTCGTAGGGCACGACCTTGTCGGGCGCGGGCGGGGCGTCGTCGCCGGCCTTTCTCGCGGCCGTCGCGAACACGACCTCGAACGTCCGCGACCTCGGCATGCCGGCGAACTCGCCCGCGCGGGCCCCGATCGTGAGCGTCCGCTTCGCCTCGCTCCACGTGAGCGGGATCGTCGAGAAGGCGCCCGTCTCGTGGGCGTTCGTCTCGCCGTCGTCCTCGTGCAGCGTGAAGGAGCCGTCGCGGCCCGTGTAGACGAGGAGGCGCACGGGGTCGGCCGGCTTCTCGCCGGTCCACTGGAGCTCGGGGCCGAAGGGCACGATCGAGCCGGCGCGGACGAAGAGCGGCATCTTCTCGTAGGGCGCCGGGGCGTCGATGGTGCGGCCGCCGGGCACCCGCTCGCCCGTCCAGAAGTCGTACCAGTCGCCCGCGGGCAGGTAGACCGCTCGGCTCTTCGCGCCCGGCTCGGTGACCGGGCTGACGAGGAACGCCGGGCCGAAGAGGTACTGGTCCTGCACGTCGCGCGCCTTCGGGTCGCCCGGGAAGTCGAGGACGAGCGGGCGCAGGATCGTGTCGTGCTCGCGGGTCACGCGCGCGGCGAGCGTGTAGTTGTAGGGGAGCAGCCGGTAGCGCAGGTTCGCGAAGCGCACGAGCGTCTTCCACGCGGGGTGGTCGGGCGCGCCGAAGAACCACGGCTCGCGCGGCGTGTTGGAGCCGTGCGAGCGGAAGAGCGGCGAGAACGCGCCGAACTGGAACCACCGCGTGTAGAGCTCGCGGTACGCCTCGCTCGCGTTGCCGCCGTGGTCGTCGGTGTTGAAGGCGCCGATGTCCGTCGCCCACCACGGCATGCCGGACAGGCTGTAGGAGAGGCCGGCCGGGACCTGCGCCCTGAGGACGCCCCACTTCGCGGTGATGTCGCCCGACCACACCGCCGCGCCGTAGCGCTGCGAGCCGGCCCACGCCGAGCGGGTGAGGATCGTGACGCGCTTGTCGGGCGCGGCCTGCCGCTGGCCCTCGTAGACGCCCTGCACGGTGACGAGCGGGAAGGCGTTCATCACGCGCACGCCCGGGCCCGCGGCCGTCGGGTTCATCCGCAGCGCGAGGTCCTCGGGCTTCTGGTCGTCCACGAAGTCGGGCTCGGTCGCGTCGAGCCACCAGGCATCGACGCCCTTCGAGAAGATCTGCTCGTTCATCTGCCGCCAGTACATCGCGCGGGCGGCGGGGGAGAACGCGTCGTAGTGGGTGAAGACGTTGCCGAGCCAGTCCTTCCACTGCAGCTCGAGGTTCCTCGGGTAGAGGAAGCCCGCCGCCTTCAGCTCGTCGAAGTTGCGGTTGCCCGTGTAGAACTTGCTCCAGACGGAGATCATCGCGTGCGCGCCGAGGGCGTGGACGGCGTCGAACGTGCCCTTCGGGTCGGGGAAGCGCGTCTCGTCGAACTCGTGCGAGCCCCAGCCGGTGCCGCCCTCGGGCCAGTACTGCCAGTCCTGCACGATCGCGTCGAGCGGGAACTTCCGCGCGCGGAACTCCTTCACGGTCGCGACGAGCTCGTCGCCCGTCTTGTAGCGCTCGCGGCTCTGCCAGTAGCCGAGGGCCCACTTCGGGGGCAGCGAGGCGCGCCCGGTCAGCTCGCGGTAGCCGGCGATCGCGCCGGCCAGCGAGCCGCCGCTCACGAAGACGTAGTCGACGCCTTCGGCCGCGCCCGCCCACAGCGAGATCGGCGGCTTCGCCGTGCGCGGCGGCAGCCAGCGCATCTCGAACGGGCTCTTCGCGTCCTGCCGCCGCCACTCGATCTTCAGCGCGTGGGCGCGGCCGGCCTCGAGCTTCACCCGCGCGACGTCGGTCGCCGGCAGGAACGGGCTCCAGTAGTCGACGAGCTCCTTCCCGTCCACCCACAGCTTCACCCAGCCGAGGACGTGGGCCGTGTAGAGGCCGTACTCGCCGCTCCTCGGCACGACGAGCGATCCCGTCCAGCGCGCGGTCAGGCACTTCGCGGCGACGTCGGCCGGGAGGCTCACCGCGTCGGCCGAGGCCGGGGCCGTCGTCGCGAGCGGCTGCGTGAAGTCGCGGTCGGCAAAGTACGCGGCCGTGAGCCCGCCCTTCTTCCCGGTCTCGTCCGCCACCGCCGCCGCCGGCAGCGGAACGACGTCCTCCGGGTGGCCGAAGCGCGTCTGCGCGGGGTTGTCCCACAGCAGCCCCCAGCCGCGGGTCGACACGACGTACGGGATCACCACCTCGCGGTTGCGCTGCCACAGGTCGAGGTCGCGGCCGGCGATGTCGAGGAGCCGGTCCTGGTGCTGGCCGAGGCCGTAGAGCGACTCGCCCGCGCCCGGCTCGAACTCCTGCCGCACCTCCATCGTCGCGACGCCGTACGAGGTGACCGGGGTGAACGTGCGGCCTCCGCCCGCGGTCTCGCGCAGCAGCACGCCGCCCTTGCCGTCCTCGAAGGTGACGCGGCCCGTGGCGGCGTCGACGCGGGCCGCGAGCTTCTTCGTCTTCAGCACGACGGCGCCCGCGGCCTCGGCCGCCTCGAAGGCGACGCCCTTGCCGGTGGCGACGACGGCGAGCGAGGGCCGGTCGGGTTCCGGCTTCGCGGCCGGCCAGGCGACGACCCGCACCGCGCCATCCCCCAGGACGCGCAGGCGGACGTTCGTCGCGGCGGTCGTCACGAGGATGCCGTCGGGCTGCTTCTGCCAGGCGGCGGGAGCGGACGCGGCGAGGGCGGCGGAAGCGAGAAGGGCGAGGGCGGGAGCGCGCAGGCGCATGGGGCCTCCGGGATGAAGACGCGACGGCCGGTCAGCGTATCACGCGGGCCCGGGCGAGATCGGCGTCCGTGTTCACGTTCAGGAAGAGGCCTTCCGGGTCGCCGAAGCGCGCCAGGTCCGGCCTGCTCACCTCGCGCACCCGCACGTCGGGCCAGAAGGCCGTCATGCTCCTCTCGCCCGCGGCCCGCCTCGCCGCGATGGCCGGGCGGCACGCCGGCCCGTAGGCCGCGCACAGGGGCTCCCGGCCGCGCGGCGAGACCGGGACGACCGCGTCGTGACCGGGGAGCGACTCGGCGAGGGCCCGCAGGAGCGAGACCGGCACGAGCGGCAGGTCGATGGCGAGCAGGAGCACCGGGCGGCCCGCGGCGTGGGCGAGCCCGGCCTCGAGGCCGGCGATCGGGCCGTCGGCGGCGCCGAGGTCGGGCACGAGCGGGAGGCCGCGCTCGGCGTAGCGCGCGATCGGCCCGCAGAGGATCGCGACGTCCCGGACGGCCGCGGCGAGGCGCGCGATCGCGTGGTCGAGGAGGTCGCCGTCGCCCCAGCGAAGGAGCGCCTTGTCGCGGCCCATGCGCTCGCTGCGTCCCCCGCCGAGGACGAGGCCGAGGGGCGCCCTGGCGCTCACGCCCGCGGCGCGCGTCGCTTGAACGACCAGTCGATCTCGAACTCCGCGACGATCTCGCCCCCGGCGTCGCGGCCGGTGGAGCGGGCGGTGAACGCCTGCGGCTCGTCGGCCGCGGCCGCCCGCTCGATGGCCGCCCGCAGGCCGGGCACGTCCTCGCAGGTGAAGACGCCCGGACCGACGAGCTTCTTCGAGTAGCGAACCCGCAGCCCGACGACGAGCATCGCCACCGAGGCCGTCGCGCCGCGGAGGAGGACGAGGGCGGGAGCGCCCGTCGACATCTCGGCGGCCATCGCCTGCGCGGCGAAGTAGGTCGAGCGGAACGGGTTCTGCGTGCGCCACCCGCCGGGCACGCGCACCGCGCAGCCGGCCTCGTCGAGCCGCAGGACGCGCAGGCCGGCGAACGCGGCGAGGGGCAGCGTCTTCCACAGCCAGGCCGCGACGGGCAGGCGGCTCAGGATCTGCCGCCGGGCCTTCTCCGCCGCGGGAGAGAAGCTCATGCGTCCTTGCCCATCTCCTCGTCGCGGCCGTCGGGCGACGTGAAGAAGGTGCTCCAGCCGCGCTTCAGCTCGACGTAGGTGTAGACGACGCGCTGGATCGCGGTGACGTTCGAGAGGATGGCGATGATCCAGAGGACGGCGACCATGCGGTTCAGGATCGCGCCGGCGATGACGAGGACGACGCGCTCCGGGCGCTCCATGAGGCCGACGGGGCAGCGGGGGATGAGGCTCTCGGCGCGGGCCCGGGCGTAGGAGGTCATGAAGCTCCCGAAGGCCGCCATCCAGACGAGCACCATGAGCCCGGTGCGCTCCATGCGGGCGTAGAGGACGAGCAGGCCCAGGTAGAGGAGCATGTCGGAGTAGCGGTCCATCGTGGAGTCGAGGTAGGCGCCGAACTTCGTCCCGCGGCCGCGCAGGCGCGCCACCCTCCCGTCGAGCATGTCGAAGATCGACGCCACGAGGGCGACGAGGCCGCCGAGCTTCAGCAGCCACGGGCTCGCGTAGCCCGGCCCGCCCGCGGTCGCGAAGAAGCCGGCGGCGACCGCGGTCAGGGCGAGGCCGGTCATCGTCAGCACGTCGGCGCTGACGTGGGCGAGCGCGCGGACGAGCGCGTCCAGCAGGGGCTGCAGCAGCGCTCCGAGCCGCGCGGTGAGCGTTCGAGGAGGCAAAGGGTTCCTCTCGGGGGCCGGCGCGAATCCTATTCGGGCCCCGGCGGGGAGTCAAAGGTAGACTGTGGCCGAGGTCATCGGCGTCGCGCGGAAGGCGCGAACAGGAGGTCCACCATGGTGCGCAAGCCCGTCGTCCTCATCACCGGCGCGAGCGGCGAGATCGGCCACGGTCTCATCGAGCGGCTGTCGAAGGACGGCCGGCGGC
>WBZP01001863.1_pt1 | contig 15115 bp, 19 predicted proteins | sample 5204301 | NCBI WGS metagenome assembly WBZP01 (sample SAMN12412401, study PRJNA552823) | activated sludge metagenome | isolation source: activated sludge from nitrification reactor of wastewater treatment plant... | place: USA: Pennsylvania | collected 2017
GGTGAAACGAATGCTACTACCGAGTTCAGGGCGCTTCTGGAAGAGTGCCATTATAGGCTCCTTTCGTCGCTGATTGACTTATGGCCTGTAACCTGTGGCCTGTAACCCGTCACCATTTTAAGAAGTGCCCCACTATCGCAATGGCTAATGGCCAATGGTTAACGGTAAACTGACTCATCAGGCCTTCCCCGCTCGTTTCTTATTCTTAATAATTCTGCGCTGGGTTTCAGAGCGTTCTGGTTTGGTAGGGCTGTTGCCGTGCTTGTGGCGCCCCTCTTTCTCTATAAACCACAGTTGTACTGCCGTGCCTTCGAAGTTGAAGCTGGCGCGAAGCTCGCGTTCCATAAAGCGCTTGTAGCTCCAGTGTAGGAACTTGGTGTGAGCGCCAAAGACCTTGAAGGCGGGCGTGGGGTTGTCGTCCTCCTGGACCATGTAGTTTAGCTTGGGCGCGCGGTTCTTGAGCCCGGCTGGTGGGTGTTTGGCGAGCACGCCTCCTAGCCAGAGGTTGAGGGCGCGGGTGGAAATACGTGTGTCGCGTCGCTTGGCGATCTCGGTGGCGAGGTCAAAGAGCTTGGTGACGTTTTGCCCTGTTACTGAGCTTGTGAAGATGAGTGGTGCCCACGGTACGAATTCGAATTCATGTGCAATGCTCGGCGCTAGCGCGTCGCGGGTGTAGGCGTCCTTGCCTTCTACGCTGTCCCATTTGGATACGACAAGCACGAGGCCTTTGCCTGCTTCTTTGACCATGCCGGCAATTTTCTGGTCGAGGCCAGTGCTGAGCTCGTTAACGTCGATCAGGAGCATACATACGTCGGCTTGTTCGATGGCAGCCAGGCTTCGAATGACGCTGAAGTGCTCTATGCCCTGCCCAATTTTGCCACTGCGTCGTATGCCGGCGGTGTCCATCAGTTCAATGGCCTGGCCTTCGTAGCGCACACTGGCGCGGTTGATGTCGCGGGTGGTGCCGGCGCGGTCAGCCACGATGGCCTGTTGTTTCTTGGCCAAGGTGTTAAAAAGCTGTGATTTTCCGACGTTCGGACGACCGATAAGGGCTACACGAACCACATTTGGGTCGTCGGCCACCCGTACGGCGGGTATGGCGTGCACGAGGCCGTCTAGGAGGTCATCTACACCCCTGTTCTGGGTGGTAGAGGTTGGGAAAATGGGCTTAATCCCGAGTCGGTCAAAGCCCTGTAGGTCATGGCCACGGGCACGGTCGACTTTGTTTATAACCAGGAAGACGGGTTTTTGCGTCTTGAGTGCCATTTTGGCAATGCGCCGGTCGTCTTCGCTTATGGCTACGTTGGCTTCGACTACAACCCAGATGACATCAGCGCTGTCAGAAGCTTGGGCAATCTGTTCCTGAATAGTAAATTCAAAGTCATCTTCGGCGTCTTTTACTCCGGCAGTGTCGACCATCCAGAATTGGTGGTCACCCCAGGTGGCCTTGGCCCAAATGCTGTCGCGGGTGGTGCCGGCTTCGCGTGCCACGATGGCTTCACGCCGATCTAGAATGGCGTTGAACAGGCTAGACTTGCCGACATTGGCGCGCCCAATAATGGCAACGATCGGTAACTTTTTACTCATTACGCTACAGTATATCACCTCTGTTATATATTGACAAATCAAAGTGTAAGTGCTACTATATGTGATATGAGTTTTGAGACGGTATCTGTACCTGACCTATCATGTCCAAGAGAGGCGGTTTTATTACTAGTGACTGATGCCTTAGGTTTGGCATCTGGGGCTAGTGTACAAAGAGTATTGCAGGAAGGCGTTGGGTTAACTGGGGAGCACACTATCCACAACTACCGTGTCGCGTTTACTAGCAGGGACCAAGGTGCTTCCCCTCGGAGGCTACAAGACGTACGTATCGATCTGCTTTATCCTGATATGGAAACGTCAAAGGTTCAAAGATGTTTGCGAGGCATAAAGGCTGTCGCATTAGTTAACGGCCAGCACAATATTAACGGTTCTGTGTTCCCTGGCCTGGTCCTAAACAGGGGTCTGGGCAATCGGTCCGAGGCAATTACGAACCCGGGTCATTTACGTAAGGTAGCCTTGATGCAGCACGTTCCTCTAGCTGCGATACTGTACAAAATTGACGCCCGGGGTAGCGGGCAGGTATGTCATAGAGACTTACTAGTGCATGAAGCATTTTCATCGCAATTTGGGTTGGCCGCTTTTATAAAGGCGGGTCAATCAGCCTCACGGCAGTAGCACGAACGAAGATCACTGAGAACGTACGGGCCGAAGTGGGTGCGGTGGAGGTGGGTGACAGTGTAGCCGAGGGCGTGGAAGGTGCGCCGGATTTGGCGGTTGCGTCCTTCGGTCATGAGCACTTCGTAGGCATCTGGCGCGGTGTCGAGTCGCGACACGGCAAAACGGCTTTTGCCATCTTCGAGCATGACGCCGTAATCAGCGATCATTTGTTGGTGTAATGGCTGGAGTGGCTTGTCCAGGCGAACTTCGTAGCGTTTGGTTTTGGCGTAGCGTGGGTGAGTAAGCTGGTTGGCGAGGTCGCCGTCGTTGGTCAGGAGGAGTAGCCCAGAACTGTCTTTATCGAGGCGCCCAACGGGATTGAGGTGGTGATACTGTTTGGGCAAAAGGTCGTAAATGGTTTGACTGCCCTGCCCGTTGCGAGAGCAGACATAGCCGACTGGCTTGTTGAGCATAATGGTTGTTTTGGCTGTCGAAGCTTCGACCGTTTGGCCGTCCAGTTTTATCTGAGAGGCTTCTGTGACCTCTGTGCCGTTCATCGCCATTTGCCCATCTACGGTCACTCGGCCATCCCGAACAGCCTTGTCCGCTGACCGTCGACTAAGGCTCGTGGCTTGGGCTAGGAACTTATTAATTCGCATGATTGTAGTGTACCACTCACCGAGGGTAAATGGTCACACGCAAATAGCAAATGGTTATAGGCTAATCGTTAACGGCCTATGCTAAAGAGCCATGTTGTTGATGTCGGGGTTGATGACACGTGGCTGTTCTTCTGTGCCTGGGGTTGCCTCGACTGGGGCCGAAGGTGCTTCAGCGGGTGTCTGTACGGCGGGCTGAGCTGGCTCGGCCATGGCCGGAGCGGGTGCAACGCTGGGTTCTGCTGTAGGCGTAGCCTGTGCACTTGCGAGTTCCTGCGCAACAAGGTCTTCAAGATTTGGCGTCCCGGCTGGTTCGCTAGTGGGTTCGACTACGGGTGTGACCTGTGGTTCGGCAACTACAGCTTCTGGGGCTGTCACCTCAGGTGCAGTTTCGGTCGGGAGCTCGGGGCTTACAACTGGAGCTTGAACAGGTTCGGGAGCGGTGAGTTGCGGTTCGGCTACAGCCTGAGCCTCTGGGACGATAGCTTCTGGCGCATTCTCTACAGATGGCATTGGTTCGGCGGGCGCCTCGCCCAGAGCAGTAACTTCTGGTTGTGCTGGGGTGGCAGACGTCTCGCCACCGACGAGGCTATCGAGTTGTGCCTGCAGTGCCTGCTCTTCTGCCTCGAGGCTTTGTGGTGTTGAACTGGCAACATCGGCCTCAGCGACTTCTACGCTTGGTGTTGGGATAACCTCTGCAGTTGGTTCTGGGATGTGTGGCAAATCGTCGTCAGTGGCGGTAGTCATCGGGTCGACAACTGGCTCTGGGGGTACAGGAGCTGAGGCTTCGCTGGCCTGTGAGGCGTCTGTAGTCGGAGCATCTAGCGGTTCTGCCGGTGCAACTTGAGGAGCAACTGGGTTGGGCATACCTGTGGCTGGGTCGGCTGTATCTGGAACTACAGTGCTTGAGGCGACGGCCGTATCAGTGCTTGTTGGTTCGGAGGCGGTTGCCACTGAAGATGTTGCGTCATCTGTAGGCTGGGCGATAGCGCCGGTACCGACGCCACCACCGAGCATTTGTTTGGCGCTGGTCACGATGTCCTCGAGGGTTACCTGTGACTTGACGAGGTATTTGTCGGCTCCAAGGTTGTCGGCACGGCTCCGGTCGTCTGCTTGGCCGAGTGCGGTCAACATAATGACTTTTGTTTCTTTTAGGCCATCTGTGTTACGCAAAATGTCGAGCATTTCGAAACCGCTAATTCGAGGCATCATTACGTCGGAAACAATAAGGTCTGGTTTCTCCTGCTTGGCAAGCGCCAGGGCTTCTTCGCCGTTTTGTGCTGCTACGACGTCATAGCCTTCGGCTATTAATCTCGCCTGGTAGATCTCTCGCAAGTTGTTGTCGTCTTCTGCTAGAAGGATTTTTGCCATACTGGTACCCCTTGATAGTTCTTATGGTTACTTCTTAGTTGATTATATCATGACCTCGTTAGGTTGTTTTCTGTGTTGGTTGGCTGAATAATTTGCCCTTGATCTTCGAGCAGTTTGCGCTGTTCGGCCGCCTGCGTAGCTATACGCGGTAGGTTAATGTAAAAGGTCGAGCCTTTGTTTAGCTCGCTTTCGACCCATATTCGCCCCTGATACAGCTCGATAATCTTGCGACAAATGAACAACCCAAGCCCGGTGCCACCAATGGTTCGGGTGGCGCTATTGTCGACGCGGTAGAACTTTTGGAACAGATGAGGGATGTCTTCTGCAGGTATGCCATGGCCGGTGTCGCGGACGTACATTTGGACCACCGAATCGTTTCCGGTCAGACCGAGTGTCACCTTGCCCTGGTCGCTGTATTTACAGGCGTTGTCGAAGAGGTTGGTCACGACTTCCTGTAAGCGGTCGGGGTCGGCGTGCGTGTAATACAAGGGGCGTACGACTTTGTCGGCTTTGTCTTTGTCGACGTCGGTCACTGGTGAGTTGCCAAACATAAACTCTGTGAATAGGCCCTTTTTTTCTGCCGAAAACTTAAGGTCTGAGGTTAGGTTTTCGAGGAACTCACCGATTTCAACAATTCTCGGGTGACTGGTAAGACGGCCATCCTCGGCCTTGGCGCTGGTAAGAAGGTCCTGGAAGAGCTGACCGAGGTGCTGGGTGCTACTGTGGGCTTTTTCTAGGTAATCTTTTGCCCGGCCATCTATGGTGGCAACTTTGTCGTTGAGGGCTAGGCTGAGGTAGCCTTCGATGGCTGCAACGGGCGTGCGCATTTCGTGGCTCGCAGTGCTAATGAACTCTGCTCGCTGGTTTTCTTCGGCTCGGGCCTCACTAACGTCGCGAAACACAGCCACTATGCCACTCAGCTTGTTGTTTTGCCCGAACAGTGGCGAAACGCTAAAGTCAGTCGCAATGCTTTTGTTGGAACGGCTTATGGCGTTGGTGGTGTTATCTCTGACCGGTTGTGAGGTGGCAAAGGCCTTGCCGATTGGCGCGTCTTTGTCCTCTATGGTTTCGCCTTTGGCGTTGGTAAAACGAAACACCGAACGCCAGTCAAGGCCCTCGGCTTCTTCGCGTTTCCAGCCCAAAATGGTGCTTGCACCGGGGTTGAACGACCGAATTACCTGCTGGTCGTCAATCAGAATGACGCCGTCCTCTATGGCGTTTAGGATAATGTCAGATTTGGCTTTTTCGTCTCGTAAGTTGCTCGCAAGGACGGTTGTGGCGGTGGGAGTTTTTTCGGTCTTCTTTTTCCGGCGTGACAAAAACCACCCTACCCCACCGAGGATGGCTACGACTACTCCGCCACCGAGAAGCATCAGTATGTACATGTCAATATCGCTTACGCTTTAGTATGGCTGTTTTGGGCTAAAATGGCAAGCTGTGTGAACAGATGAGCGCACTGGCAAACCACTCCCTGGGCTTTTCAGGCAAAACGCTAAACTTGCAAATGTAACAAAGGTGTACAATAATACATCTCCGTAAAGTGAGGAAATGTCCGTGATTGTTGGTGAAACACTGAGAAATGGTATTGTCGCTGTGACTACTGCGATGACGTTTGTGCTGGCCGGTTGTGCTCAGCCGAGTGAGCGTGCCTCAGCTTCCGGAGAACACCCAAATGTATACATGGATTGTACGCTCAATGAGCCTAGGATCGTCGGGAAAGATCGGATGACCATAGAAAGTAGTGTTAAGCGATCTGTTGATGGTGTACGCGGGCCGGTTAGTATAGGTGAGGTTGTCTTGAGGGCGGTGCCGTCCGGGGGCCTAACCGACTCTCCGAGAAATCTACTAGATAAGCTTCTTAACGAAGACGGGTTTAGGAAAAACCCGGTCAATAATGGGCACAAGGATGGGTTGTTCGGGGATCGTGTCACGATCGGTGGCACGTATGAATTACAAGCACCCGAAGGCCAGAAAACGAGCCAAGCTGAGAAAACGGAAAAATCCGTGCTGAGCGTGCCCTTTGCCCTACACCGAGGACACCACAAAGAGTATAGCTTGTTTGCAGTTACCTGGTCGGAGACCAAGGGTAGAATATGGTTAGCGTCTTGTGGGGATATAAACATATCTGGAGCTACAGTGACATATGATCCGCCCTCGTCCGGTACGTACAGCACAACAGCTCTGCCGAATAAATAAGCCAACGAAGATACAACGATCTGCTTCGCAACCAAACATTCATATAAAAAGCCCCAGCTTTCGCTGAGACTTTTTATCTGGTGACCTCACGGGGAATGTTCGCTAGCGAACCTATGCTCAATCACCAAAAGAAAATACTTCGTGCTTTCTTTTGGCTCAATCGCTCCACCGAACCCCTCTTGCACTCGCTACGCTCGTTACAATCGGGGTTCAATTCCAGCGAATGACCAAACTAAAAACGCCACCAAGGGTGACGTTCATAGTTTGGTGACCTCACGGGGAATCGAACCCCGATTGCCAGGATGAGAACCTGGTGTCCTAACCGTTAGACGATGAGGCCACGTAGTATTGCATATTATAACGTACACGGGGTTCGATGCGGAATCGACCCACCTCCGGCAGGCCCGAAACTTCGTGGTGGCAAGCTTAGCATGCCCCAGAAGATTTCCCTGCAAACTGCCACTGGCAGTTCTCGCACGATTGCCAGGATGAGAACCTGGTGTTCATCGCTCGCAGAGCTCGCTCTTTCGCTGTAGTGCTCGGAAGAACAAAAGGTATTTGTTCTTCACTGCGCGCTTCGCTCCACACACCGTTAGACGATGAGGCCGGAAATTTGCCAGACAATAGTAACACACTTTCTCTGTTATAGCTACTGTTTACGTCTGGCGTCCACCATTTTCTGAGCAGGCTCATGGTGAGTGTCGAGAGCAGAAAGCCACCGACGGGCACAAGTGCATTCAGCCACGGATTTACTTTAATGACGAAGTGCAGATAAGCCACTACAACTAGATTATGTCAGTACGGCAATCGCAACCCGACGCGCCCAGCTGGTTTCCCACGCCTTATCTGCTTCTACGCGTTTGTTTCGCGCCTCTAGCTCTTGCACCCTCTGCTCCAAAGTTTTACTCATTTGCAGAGTTCCCCTTCCAGCCATTTCTGGGCTTGCTTGCTAATTTTTGCCATTGGCACACAGGTTAGGACGAATGTTTCGTAAGTGTGCACCTTTGCCACCTCGGCTTCAATTGTCTCGAAGAGATCTTCTGCGGACTCCATGACCAGTAGTGTCTCGCTTCCGTTTGCTATGCTACCCTGCCACCAAAAGCTTGCGTTTACAGGCATAAACTTTACACAGGATACCAGTCTTTTTCCGAGAAGTAGCTCCGCAAGTTCCTTTTCTTGCTCCTTTTCGCAGGTCAATTGTAAATAGCAGTATTTCCGCATGGTTGCATTATACCTTAGGCTTGGCGGGGATAAGGATACTCGTTGTGCGCTTGTATTCTTCCCAGCCAGGTTTGGTGCTGGCGCGCTTTTCGGCTGGCGGGAGGCCCGATACAAAAACAATGAGGTAGGTTATGGCCACCGCACCGCCCAGGCCGACCCAGCCGTGTGGCGTACCCAAACAGACGACGGCGACTCCCCACCACATGACAAGCTCTCCAAAATAGTTCGGATGCCGACTCAGCGACCAAAGGCCCTTAGTCATGAGTTTGCCTTTGTTGGCAGGGTTGGCGACGAAGGTTGCCAGTTGGTGATCGGCCACTACTTCGATGACGAAGCCAATGACCCATATAGCTAGTCCGACGACCGCCAACCAAGACCATTCCGGCTCCTGCAAAAGATGAATGTGGATGATGGGTATGCTAACCAACAGAGATAAAAATGACTGCACGACAAAAATGCGGATGAATGTTTGCAGTCCAGACTGTGATTTCCAGCGCGAGCGCAGCTCAGTGTAGCGCGGGTCTTCGCTCTTGCTCTTGAGTAGTCGTCTCCCGATGTGCGTGGCTAGTCGGAGGGCCCATACCAAAACCAGCACGAGCACAAGGGTCTTGGTGCTAAATGGCACCTGGTGCCCACCGCCCAGGAAGTAGCCAGTAACTGCAATTGCGACAAAGCTAAGCCCCCAGCCCACATCGACCACATCGACTCGGCGCAACTTGCGTGATACCAGGAACAGCGCGCTCATAACCGCCAAGGAAGCTAGCCAGCACCAAAACATGCGTGTCAGTACCTCGGTGGCCAGGTCATAGGTAACAAGTGTATACAAACAGGCTCCGGTGTAGAGAACAAAAAATGTCGCCAAGATTTTTGCGTGTGTGGGCAGTTTCTGCATAGTTTATTTGTGCAAGAACCAATAGCTGAGACCAGCCACAGTTGCTGTTAGGAAACTCCCCCACAAGAGGTCAACCACGACGAGCTTGGTGGTAAATCCTTTGAGCGTCGAGAGGTTGGTGAGGTCGTAGGTTGCGTAGCAAACGAAGCCAAAGAGCGCACCATAGACGAGCGCATGCTTGAGTGAACCCTTGTCGAGTGCTGGTGACAGAACGAAGGCCACGATGCCCCCTACATAAATCAGATAAAACAGAACGGCCGCAACCATGTTTGGCTTTGCGAGTAACAGGTCTCCGATTTGGCTTTTGTAGAACTTGTTGGCGATGACCGAGAGCCATACGGCGTCTATGGCGGCCATAATTACTCCGGCGGTTAAGAATTTTGCAAGCATACACACCTCCCTATTAGTATGGCCATAGTATACTACATGACATGAAAATAGCCGTACTTGGTGCAAGTGGCAGGAGTGGAAAGGCGTTTGTGGCGATGGCGCTCGCGCGGGGACACAGCGTCCGTGCGGGTGTGCGTGGGTCTAGCCCTTTTGCTCACCACCCTCATTTGAAGGTTGTGGGTTGTGACGCCCTGCGCCCCGAAGATGTCCAGAAGTTAGTACATGGCCAGGATGCCGTGGTGAGCCTGATCGGACATGTACATGGGAGTAAACACGATGTGCAGAGCGTTGCTACTCGGCACGTGATCGACGCTATGCACGCACAAGGAGTAAAGAGACTTGTAAGTCTAACCGGCACTGGCGTGCGAAGGCCTGGAGATGTCGAGCCGTGGTATGACAAGCTTTTGAACACAGCCGTACTGATCCTTGATAAACATCGGGTAATTGATGGCAGGGAGCATGCGCGTTTAATCGAAAATTCTGGGCTTGATTGGACTATCGTGAGAGTTTTGAAGCTCCAGGAGTTACCCACGCCAGAGATTACATTACTTCCGCACGGCCCAACCGCACTATATGTTAGCCGTCGTGCGGTAGCGGAGGCCATAGTAGATGTCCTGGAACGAGGTTCCAGCATCGGCAATATGCCTATAATTAGCCTGAAAAGGCATAGCAAACGAGCGCTATAAGAATATGTACGAAACTACTGCGACTTCGTGGTATTGTTAGTAACATGAAAAAACTTATGCACTCGGTAAAAAACACTTCAACCAAGAAAAAAGCCCTGATAGGTGTGAGTATTCTCGCGCTTTTGCTTGCAGGATTATTTAGCTATCGGCAGCTGGTGTTATCTGGCGAATGTACCTCCGTCGAAAAGTACGATGTAGTACGTGACGAATGTTACTTTGACTGCGAAACTGACGAAGAATGTGAAAAGCTCAGTAAACAAGTTGACGCCGAGTTGAATGAGGCCTTCAAAGACTCGAAATACGCTGGGAGTGAAAACGCCAAGCCAGCTCCACACTCAACGAGCGACGCCGAAGCCCCAGCAAGCAAACCGGCCGACGGCAAGCTATTTACTACTGAAACAACTGGGAGCGAAACCAAGGGCAAAGTGTACACCGTACAGCCAGACGGTAGCCTTTTGCCAACGCCTTCGGCAGAGCACAAACAGTTGTGGGACTTCTTTGTGCGGATTGTTTCTAGGGATGCGGTGGTGCGTTCAGTGGCTAGTTTTGAGGTATTTAGCGATGGCAACAACGACAGCGCCGCCTCAGTTTGGCGGAGCCAGGATCCTGCAAAATGGCACATGAACCTAAACGCTGCCTACAAAGATGACAAAAAGGACCTAGTGCATACACTGGTGCACGAATATGGTCACATCGTAACGCTTTCAGGAGACCAGGTCCCGGCTGTTGGGGGTGCTTGCCCTCGTCTGGAACTTGCAGAAGGCTGTGCCAACGCCAACTCGTACATCCAGGGCTTTTACACGCGTTTTTGGAAGAAATACGGCGCGCTACCGCTTGGCAATCGTACACACGCTATGCACGAAACGACCGGCCAGCAGAGTGATCAATACGGCTGGTTTGGGAGCTACGATGAAGCCATGCCTGGTGACCAAGCACCTACCCCACAACCCACCGAGCCACAGTCAGCGTACACCCAAGAACCGCCAGCGGGCTATGTGCAATCAGCGCAGGATAACTCTGGTGCTGGAGAGTCCGACATGCCCCAGGGTAGTGGCGATCCAAACGAGTTTGTGAGTGAGTACGCGGCTACGAACATTGGCGAAGATTTGGCAGAAACTTGGGCGTACTTTGTGCTTCGCGCCAAGCCAACGGGCAACGCAGTCAAAGACCAAAAGGTTCGATATTTCTATGACTTCCCAGAACTAGTCACCATGCGCGACCGCCTGCGTGCGGGCGTAGGCTCTGACCTCGTCCACAGCCGAAAGGTATAGGATTGGCCAAACTATTTGTGGTATGGGAGGCCGGCGTTGATGGTGCTGGCTCGGTAGAGGGCTTCGAGCGTGACCACCATGGCCAGGTCGTGCGGGAGCGTGTGTCGGCCGACGCTCCAATGGTAGTTGGCCTGGGCTCGTACCTCATCTGGCAATCCTTCTGGGCCACCTATGAGGAAACTCACTTCTCTGCTTTCGAGTTCGCGTGCGCGTAGAAAGTCGGCCAGTTGCTGGCTGGTATAACTTTTGCCGGTTATTTCTAGGGCTACGACAGTAGTGCCTGCAACTACCTCCAGGATTTTCTCTGGGTCATAGGCATGTTTGTCGGCAATGTGTGTAACGCGGATGTTATGTAGTCGGCGCAGACGGCCAAGGTATTCCTCGACGCCCGCCATAGCATAGGCTAGTTTGGGTTTGCCAACGGTGACAAAATGAATTTTCATAGCTGAATTATACCGAGGTTATAGGCAACTCGTATACGTTCGGGCGGAAAAAATTCGTGCACAGCTTTCGCCGCGCCCGGCAGTGCTTCGCGGCCATAATCGTCCACGACTATCACGCCACCCTTTTGCATGCGTGGTACGACCAGCTTTAACGAGTCGTGAATGCTACTGTAAAAATCGCCGTCTAGGAACGCAAGGGCAATTTTTTTGGGCACGTCTTGTGCGCCAAGGTCGGCGAACCAGCTTTTGTGTACGGCCGGCGGTTGTAAGTGTGCTTTTTGAAACTTTCGCAAGAACTGCTTTTTACTGACTGCTAGTTCGCCCGCGATGAAATCCTCCCCTGTTGTGGAGGCATCCTGGGATGATTTGGGTGGCAGGCCCTCGAAACTGTCGTAGATGTGAAACTCTCGGTCTTTGCCTGCACTGTCGAGCAGACGTCGAATAAAAAGTGAGGTTGTACCGATGTAGCACCCAAATTCAACCACCGCACCTTCCGTACCCGACCCGAGCACTTTCTGAAGTTCGGTCAGTATGACGCTGACCTGCCGTTCATTGACCTGGTCGGATATGAGAGGGTAGTGCCTGAGTAGCTGATCGATTGTCGTCATGGCTGACAAAATTTTGACACACAATAGCCTTGAGTACAAAGTTGTTTCAGGTTACCATAAGCCCATGACGTCGCTTGAACACAACAGAGAGCCCCGGATTAGGGTACATCAAGGCCCAATGAACACGCATGTAACCCTTGAAGGTTTTGGAGATACTACTTACGCTCAGAGGACTCTTCGTATGGTTTGCGATGGTCTTACGCTTCGGCAGGGTGATGGGCCGGGCCATCTTGAGTTCTTCGGGCGAGATGCACAACAAACCTTATGCCAGTTTCAGTCGGCCATTCTTGAGACTATGGGCGTTCAAATAGAAATGACTGGCATCGCAGCCTAGATTTTACTCACGGTGGCTTCGGGGAGGTCTGACCAGGTGCTGGTGTAGCGTGGGCTGGCATGGTTTTTGCGTGGCTTCCAGGCGCTAGAGAGAGCTTCGGCGGCGTAGTGGACGGTGCGGGGCTTGTAATTGGCGTTTAGGCTGTCGAGCGCCCGCATGCGGGACTTTTGGTCGTTTATGACCTGAGGATTTACACGACCGAACAGGTCGAGCTGTACTGTTTTTGGTGTAACGAAGTCGCACAGAAAGACATCGGCTTTGTGGTAGTCACGTGGCGTGAACTTGTGTTGGAGCGCGCGGACAAGTTGCCCACAAATGGCGCCGGTGTCGGCGGTAGGCTCGCGGAGTTGCACAAACGCTACGACGGTCTTGTAGCCCGGCTTACGCCAGTTAGTGCGTAGGATTACCCCAGCTCTGGTTGCCAGGCCCCCTTCTCTGCGTAGTTGCAGGCAGGCGTTTCCGCCAAGCGTCGCAACTGCCGCTTCTATAACCTGCCAATCACGGGTATCGGCGCCGAATTGTCGACCGCGCATAATCATCTTCTGCGGTTTGTGGGTCTGTTGCAAAGGGAGGCACATGGTGCCATTTAGTTCGGCCACAATGATGTCGCCGTAAATACTCCCAATGAGCTTGCGGGCGTGTCTATGGCGTAGGTGTGCAAGGTCGTAGGCTGTCGCTACGCCTTCTACAAGGAGTTTTGGTGCCAACTTGCGCCCGATGCCCCAGATATCGCGTACTGGGGTAGAAATGAGGTATGGCGTTGTGTTGTGCGTGTCGAGGTGTAGTACCCCCTCGAGCTCGGGGAGCTTTTTGGCCTTGTGGTTGGCAAGCTTTGCGAGGGTTTTGCTGGGTGCGATACCTATCGAAACTGGCACACCAATTTCCTGAGCAATGCGCGCCCTTACTTCTCTGCCCCAGGCGGTGTAGTCTGCTATATCGAGCTGGCTGAGGTCGAGGAAGGCTTCGTCTATCGAGTAAACCTCGATGGCTGGTGTGATGGCCGTTAGGAACGTGGTCAGGCGTCTCGAGATGTCGCCATATAGCTCGAAGTTGGTCGAAAAGGTCACAATACCATGTTTTTCTACCAGATCGCGGTACTGGTGAATCCCACCGGCCATAGGCATGCCGAGGGCTTTCACTTCGTTGCTCCGTGAGACAGCACAGCCGTCATTGCTGCTCAGAACAACGACAGGCGTGCGCAGGAGATCGGGGCGAAAGAGGCGCTCGCAGCTTACGAAAAAGTTATTGCAGTCTATGAGTGCGATCATAGGGTATTCTTATCCTTTCTTGTGCTTCCTAATCACCTTTCAAAACAGCCTTTTTAGGCCACACTTGCGGGTCTCGACCCGCAAGTGATTCCATAGTCACCTTTCAACCAACTCCTTCAGAGTTGCTCGGCCACCTTTTTGTATCGGCAAAAAGGTGGATAAAAACCTCGCCACGACCTCCATCTCTTGGGACAATATTGTAAAGGCCTACAATCACCTGCGGAACTCGTCATAGGTGGTATGCCGACAGGCATACCACCTACTCCTCAAACAGTCCTCGGTTTTGTTAGATTGGTAGGCTTTACAACTTTGTCGCCAGGAGATTCCGGAGTGGCAATGGGAAAGGGTGTGCGACGAAGTCGCACAGTTGATAGTAGGCGAGCTTCGCTCGCCAGTAACTAGGACACTTCCTGTACGGTCTGGAGTGATTGCTATTGTTCGAAGCAGTAAAACGTGTATGCATCGCCAGGGCTGGCCATCCCATACGACTGATTAGCAGGTATGCGGTTCTTTGCTTGCGCGCGGAGGACTGTCTGAGCGCAACGCAGTGGAGCGAGTTCCGCACGAGCCAAACAAAGAATGGCATGCATGCTAGTAAGCCGGTCGTTTGGGTCTGGCCAGTGTTCTTTGCTAACTTTCTAACAAGAGAAAGTTAGTCGAGGCATGGCCTGAAAGGACATGGTTTGAAAGGTATTTAGAAGTAAAAGAACGTTTTGCTAGTTTTTTGTGATGTGCTTTAGCTGGTGAATGGTGGCGGTTACGACGCCCCAGATTTGGTTGGTGTGGTGGCGGGCTTCATCCCATTTGGCAATTTGTAGTTCGCCTACCTCTGTCCACCAGACGACTGTTTCACCCCGTTTGGGCGTGAGGGCTCGGTCTATAACTGCAATGTCGCCATCGAACACACCCTCGCGGTGCCAACTGTGCCCGCGCACCCGGAAGAAGTAGGTACTGTGTGGGCGCGGGACCAAGAGCTGGTCTAGGCTGAGGCACTGGTCCTTGGTGCGTTCGGCACCCGCGTTTGGAAAACCAGCATGGACGCCGACTGCTGTTCCTTCTGTGTGGTCAACCTGATCGAGAAAGCTCATATAGTCACTCCTTCGCCATAGAAATATTCGACGCTATCATCGGTGTTGAGACTATGGAGGGTGACACATCGGGGCTTTTTGCTAAAAACAAAGGGAACCTCAAGCGGCACAGCTTCTGCCCCTGGAAAATACTTTTGTATCTGTTGGATGTCTTCGAGTAAATAGTGTCGGTTCATATCGTGACCCCTTTTGTAGTTAAGAGGGTCCAGTTGTTGCCGTCACGGCGTAGGCGGTAGGTTTGGCGCCCAAAGACGTCGCTCATGTCGAAGATTTGAGTGCTTTGCCCGACTAGGTAGCGCAGGCCATCTTTGAAAGTAATGTAGCGTCCGTTCCAAGTAATTTCGCGTGGGAAAGTGCGCATGCCCCCGCCCTTGTTTACGAAGTAGAAAGAGTTAACAGATACGGTTTGGTTAATAGACATAAGATTTCTCCGAGGTTACGAAAATAATAAGGTGTTGGTTGCCCTCTGGCCGCGAACGAAGTGAGCCG
>WBZP01004217.1_pt1 | contig 15113 bp, 11 predicted proteins | sample 5204301 | NCBI WGS metagenome assembly WBZP01 (sample SAMN12412401, study PRJNA552823) | activated sludge metagenome | isolation source: activated sludge from nitrification reactor of wastewater treatment plant... | place: USA: Pennsylvania | collected 2017
GCCTGTTCGCAGCCCCTGCGGCAACGGCCGGCACGACCACCGAAGAGATCACGGTGCCAGCGACGATCCAGTACCTCCACGGTCAGAACCCTTCGGACCCCGGCAACTGCAGTGCGTTGGTGTTCGTACAGTGGGCGGACGTGCCAGGAACCGTGACAGCGAGGGCTTACTACACGTTCAAGGGCCAAGAGAGGTCAGAGTCCGCCGCCCCGCCCTTCAGCGACACCACGAAATGGGTCGCCACCTACACAGTGAGCCCCGGCAGCCACTGGATCCTGGTCGGAAAGTCGTGGGCGGACGGCCCCTCGGTGAACACCTGCGAGGACAAGGCCGAGTTGTACAAGACGCTGATCACAAACCCCGTGCGGGTGGTGCTGACGGTTGAGCGTGACAACTCGAAGTGTGAGGCCGCACAGACACTGGTCACGAAACTGCAGGGCAAGGTGAAGAACCTGAAATCACGAATGAAAGCGGCGTCGGGCAAGCGGAAGGACGCGTTACGCGATGCGCTGCGTACGCGAAAGAAGCAATTGGCCAAGGCGAAACTCGCAGAGCAACGAGCCTGCTGAAGGCAGGTCATCGCGCGCGCTGCACCCGCGTCTCGTCCCACACCGGCTCGTCGGATTCGTAGACCACGCCGTCCGCTCCGAAGACCAGGAACCGGTCGAAACCCCGGGCGAACCAACGGTCGTGGGTGACGGCCAACACGGTGCCCTCGAACGCCGCCAAACCCTCCTCGAGCGCCTCGGCGGACTCCACGTCGAGGTTGTCGGTGGGCTCATCGAGCAGCAGCATCGTGGCTCCGGACAGTTCCAGCAGCAGGATCTGGAACCGCGCCTGCTGACCACCGGACAGCGCGTCGAAACTCTGCTCGGCCGCGTGCGCCAACTCGTACCTGTCGAGGACCCGTGCTGCCTGCTCTCTGCCCATGCCCGACCGCCCTCTACCGTCCGGGGTGCGGTCACCGCGGTGCAAGATGTCCAGCAGCGTGCGTCCGACCAGCTCCGGATGCTCATGGGTCTGCACGAACCAGCCGGGTCGGACACGCGCGCCCAGCCGCGCGGTGCCGTTGTGCATCACGGCAGCAATGTCGGCATCCCCCACCGGCGAGTGCTCGAGATCGGGCTCTGAACCTCCTGCGGCCAGCAACCGGAGGAAATGCGACTTGCCCGACCCGTTCGAACCCAGGACCGCCACTCGCTCGCCGTACCAGACCTCAAGGTGGAAGGGACGCATCAGCTCTGCGTCCGGCAACCGGAGCTCGAGGTTCTCGCAGACCAGCGCTCGCTTGCCCGTACGGCCTCCGGTCAGGCGCATGACCACCCGCTGCTCCCGGGGCTGCTCGGTGGGCGGTCCCACCTCCTCGAACTTGCGGAGCCGGGTCTGAGCCGCCTGGTAGCGGCTGGCCATCCCATCGTTGTACGTCGCCTTCTGCCGCAGCGTGGTCACCAGCGTCTTCAACTTCTGGTGCTCTTCGTCCCAGCGCCGGCGCAGTTCGTCGAGTCGCGCGAACCGGTCACGGCGCGCATCGTGATATGTCGCGTAGCCGCCAGGATGTGTCCAGACCTGGTTACCCGCGGCGCCGAGTTCCACCGTGACGACACGGGTGGCGGTATTGGCCAGCAACTCGCGATCGTGTGAGATGAACAAGATCGTCTTGTCGGACTCCCTGATCCGCTGCTCGAGCCAGACCTTTCCCGGCACGTCGAGATAGTTGTCGGGCTCGTCAAGCAACAGGACCTCGTCCGGCCCCGCAAGCAAGTACTCCAGGACCAGCCGCTTCTGTTCCCCGCCGGAGAGTGTGCTCAGCGAACGGTACTTCGCCCGGTCGTAGGCGATTCCCAATGCGGTGGTGGTGCACATGTCCCAGATCACCTCGGCGTCATAACCGCCGGCGTCGGCATACTCCGCCAGTGCTTCTGCGTACTTCATCTGGGTGGCGGCGTCGTCGGCCTCCATCAGGGCCAACTCGCATCGGTCGATCGCATGTGCAGCATCGCGGATCCGCGGCGGCGCCACTGAGAGGAGCAGGTCGGCCACCGTGGGGTCTGCGATGGCGGCATCCGCGTCCACGACTCCTTGACCGACGAACTGCCGCATGACGCCGAGCCCACCGGAGCGGGCTATCGCTCCCTCGTGGGGGGCGATATCGCCGACGATGATGCGCAGCAACGTCGTCTTCCCCGAGCCGTTGGCCCCGACCAAAGCAACCTTCTGCCCATCCCCCACTCGGAACGAGACGTCGTCGAGCAGCACCCGTCCGTCCGGCAGTTCGTACCGCACGCCAGAGATGTCGATGTGGCCCACAGACTCACCGTACGGCCGTGGGGCGGGGATTGTGGGCGCGCCCACTCCCACGTGGATCATGCCTGCCACGTGCGTAGCGCGTCCTCGCCCTAGCCGACAGTCACCGTCGCGGTACTTCCGGCTGGACCGAACACTGCAAGGTAGGCACCATCCGGCGCCTGCGCCGTGCTCGTCGCGCCATCCCCGGAATCACGCGGCAACAGTTTCTTGTCGAACAACTTCCAGTGCTTCTGGCCGGAGATGGTCAAGGTCGAGGCGGTGGGGACCCGGTACCACTCGACGTAACCCTCCGCCCCGATGGTGACTGGATTGCTGCCTGTGGAAAGGCTCGCAACTGTGGCGGCCGGCTTGAGGACGCTGCTGCTGAACCTCAGGTACTCCTGCCCGCCGCTCTGCGAGAAGTCGAAGTCGTACATGTCCCGACCCATCATCAATGGCACCTCCACGAACATCGACCCGGATGTGTCACTGGTCATGGCATCGAACGGGACCAAGGCGACGAGCGCCCCCTGCGCCAGCAGATAACCCGAAAGGCCCGGGACGGCCGCGATCTCCACGGCCGGCGGATCGCCGATGCTCCAGAAGACCGAACTCGGATCCTCATTGGCCAGCAGCCACGTGCTGCCCACACGATTGCGCCATGCCGGCGTCAGTCTGCCCCCTGGACGCACGTTCTGGCCGATGGTCATCGAAGACCGGTAGGTCCCGGTTCCCCCCACTGCGCGCGACACCAGGTATCGGCGATCCCAGGCCTTGACCGACGTGATCGACTGCCCCGGGTTCTTCGTGGCCCAGAATCGTCCGTCGCCGCGGTGCACGTAACGACCGGGCTGACGCACCCACTTGCCGTCGGAGAGTCGCCAGAGACTCAGCGTCCTGCCCTCGCCCTCCGTCACCTTCTGCGTCAGGCCCTGTGCCAAGTATGTGCCTGTCATGCGCCGGACCTGTTTCTTCGTCGGCCGGTCCTTGGCGGGCGGGTCAGTGGATACCTGCTTGGGCATCTTCTTCACCGCACCGGACTCGACCAGGGCGTTGAGCAGCACCGTCCCCCCGATCGTCTCGGCGCTGCCCGAGTTGAAGGTGAGGCCGGCTCCCTCGACCACGACCGCCAACCCGTTGTCCGGGGCCACCATGAAAGCGGCGTGGTATTGCACCAGGTCACCGCCCTTTGTCCAGCCACGGATCCCGGCGGACTTCAGCGCGGGATCCGCGACAGAATCCCACCCGAGCCCGTATCGAAAACTGCTTGGCGCAGCGGCCTGCAGCGTGGTGGTGGTCTGATCCGTACCCATCTGTTGCACGGCAGCACTCGACAGGATGCGCTTGCCGCCGACGACACCGTCTCCGGTGAAGATCATGGCCAGCCGGGCCATATCGTCGGAGGTGGACAGCATTCCACCAGCGGCGAGGATGTTGGGGACCTGGAGCGGATCGGCCTTCCCCTTCCGGACGACCGGAGCGACGTTGCCGGGCAGGGGCATGGAGGTCAGATAGGTCGAGTGCTTCATCCCCAACGGATCGAGGATCTTCTTCGCCACGTAGTCCGTGAACGGCATGCCCGAGACCCGCTCCACCACCAGGCCCGCCAGCGTGTAGCAGTCATTGCAGTACACGTTCATGGCACCCGGGGTGGTCTTCAGTCTCGACGTGCGCAGGCCGACCAGGAGTCGGTCGACGTACGAGGCTACGGGTTTGTAGGTGATCCCGTCGGCGTAGTCCGTGCCGGGCAACCCCGCCGAATGGTTGAGCAGCATCCGCACGGTGATCTGCCGGTATTGCGGCGATGCCATTCGAAAGTCCGGGATGTACCGGACCACGGGGGCGTCGAGGGAGACCTTTCCAGCATCCACCAACTGCATGACCGCTATGGCCGTGACGGTCTTGCCCACGGATCCGACCCCGTACATGGCCCTCGGCGAGGGCTTCTTACCGGCGGTCTTGCCGCGGCCGAAGGTCTCGCTCCACACCACTTTGTCGCCAGAGACTAGTGCCACGGACGCAGACGTCGCCTTCGTCTCCTTCAGCGCGGTCCGGACCGCCTTCCGGCCCTCCTTGATGGTGGTGGTGAACGTCGGAGCCGGCTTCTTGACCACCGGAGGGGTGGCCTGAGCGGCAGGCACGCCGCCCAGGACTGTCGCGGCGGTTAAGGCGGAAGCCAGGATCCCAGTCGTGAGCCTCATCGTCATCCCTTCACGTCACGCACGGGCTGCGCAGCGAAGTAGTTGTCATGCGGGCACTTGCGTGCACCGCCGGTGTCGAACGTGGTGCGGGAGACCTGCATCGCCTCACCCGGAACCCGGCTCGAACGGACTCTGATCCGGCGTGCACACTGTGCCCGACGCGGGCACCACGAGGTCCACCAGATAGGCCACGCGCGCCCGTTCCACGCATGAACTCGGGTCCTGATAACTGAGGTGACCGTACCCGTCATGCGTGAGCAGCACCGCGTTCCCCAACAGCCGTTGGGCGCGTACCGCGTTGCGGTAGGACGTGTTGGGATCGAATCGCGTACCCACGAGCAGGATGGGAGTCGTGGTGGAGGCATTCCACGGACCTCGGTAGGCGTCCTCCCCCTCCACCCGCCAGGCTGCACACGGAGCCCAGAGCCACCAACCACTCACGAGTCCCTGCAGCTGGCTGATCCTCTTGAGCTGACCGATCTGCCGCGGCCAGTCCTTCAGTGCACGGCGCGCCCCGGCGTCGGCACATTGGATCGCAGTCGAGGTGGTGGTCCCCGCCCAGCCTTCGGGGCTGAGGTACGGCCGTGCACCTGCTTCGAGGTCCGAGCCGTCCCCACCCAGAGCAGCCCGCAACTGAGCAGCATTGGCGGGCCACGCATCCGGGCTGCGTAACGGCTGGAACTGCGACAACAGCAGATCACCCTCATCCAGCGATCCAGGCGGGCTCACCCCGGGAGCGGGGATCGGCGAGCGACGCACCCTTTGGAACAGCTCGCGCACCCGCTGCGCGGGCGTCCGCTTACCACCTGCGAGCGCACACCGCTGCGGACCCGCCCTTCGACATGCGCCCAGGAACTGGTCGAACACCGCATCGCTGCCCCGCACTCCATTTGCCGTGCGCGCTTCGGCGCTGCGCGAATACGGGACCGGATCCACCACACCGTCGAGCATCATCGCCCGCACCCGACCGGGATACATGTTCGCGTACGTCTGCCCGAGCAGGGTTCCATAGGACAACCCGGCGTACGTGAGGGTCTGATCCCCGACGAGGCCACGCAGATGGTCGAGATCGCGCGCAGTATCGGCAGTGCTGATGTGCGGCAGCAGCCATCCGCTGACCCGATCACAGCGCCGGGCCAGGGCTTTGGTCCTCCTGCTGAAGTCCCGTGACGCCGTCTTCGTCGTCGGTATCGACACGTCTTTCCAGAACGCGGCCGCGGCACTGTCGCTCCGGAAGCACCGCACCGGCGTGCTGGCGTTCGTTCCGCGCGGATCCCAGCTCACCACGTCGAACCGGCCGTCGCCCCAGGCGTCCAGGTCACTCCCGGCGCCCTGGACCAACCCGACGCCGGATTCCCCGGGGCCACCGGGATTGATGAACATGGACCCGATCCGCTCATCGGGCCGACTCGCCAGGTGTCGGATGAGGGCGAGACTGATCGTGCGTCCCCGCGGGCGGTCCCAGTCCAGTGGTACCCGGACCCTGGCGCACTCGAGACGTTCACCACAGCTGTGCCACGCGATGGCGGCGCTCGGGGACTTCGAGGAGATCGGGCTGCCGGCAGCGGCGCTGGGCACGAGGCCGAGCAGCAGCACCGGGGCCAGACCCCAGCGAAGCAATGCCCTCATTGCGTGACCACAGTCACCGTTGTTCCGGGCGATCCGAACACCGCCAGGTAGGCACCTGCCGGCGCCTGCGCCGTCGTGGAGGCCCCACCGCCGGAGGCGATCATCGACAACGAGTCGTCGAACAACTTCCAGTCGCTCTGTCCTGAAAGCGTGACCGCTGCCCCGCTGGGCACCCGGTACCACTGCACCAGCCCCTGCGACCCGATAGCGATCGCGTTCACGCCCGGTACCAGGTTCGGCACCGTGGCCGCAGGGCGCAGGACACTGCTCGAGAACGACAAGTACTCCTCCCCTGACTGCATGCTGAAGTCGAAGTCGTACAGATCACGACCTAATCCCAGGGGGATCTCGATGAACATCGAGCCCAGGCTGTCACTTGTGGTGGCGTCGAACGGTACGGATTCGACCAGCGCACCGGTGGCCAACAGGTACCCGGACAGGCCGGGGATGGAGCCGATCTCGATGACGGGCGGGCCGAAGGTCCACGTCAATGACTGCGGGCTCTCGTTGGCCAACAGCCACTTCTTCCCCACTCGCGCCTGCCATGCCGGCGACAACGCGCCGCCCGACCGGACCCGCTGTCCCCTGGCGATGTGGGAGTAGTAGGTCCCGACGCCGCCCACGCTGCGCTGCACCACGTACGTGCGCCCCCACGCCTTGACCGACCGGATCGACACGCCCGGGCTCTCGGTGGACCAGAACGCGCCGTCGTTGCGCAGCTCGAAGCGACCAGGGGACTTCGCCCACTTTCCGTCGACCAGTGACCAGGTCCTCAGTGATCGCTTGCCCGCCTTGGCAAGTTTCAAGGTCCCGTTCTGGGCAAGGAAGGTGCCTGTGAGCCCCTTGAGCTTCGACGAGGCCATCTTCGATGTGACCTTGCCGGCGCCCGGAACCCCGCCGACCTGCGCGGGCAGCTTCTTGATGTCACCGGTCTCCGTCAGGGCGCTGAGCAGAATCGTTTGCGCGACGGTCTCGGCAGCGATGGAATTGAAGCTCCTACCTGCTCCTAGGACGACGACCCCGAGTCGCTGATCCGGGGCGATGGCGAACGAGGCGTGGTAGTCGACCGTGTCCCCGCCCTTGGTCCATCCAAGGACACCCGCGGACTTCAAGGCCGGATCCTGGACACTGTCCCAGCCCAGTCCGTAGCGAAGGAAACTGGGCGGCCCGACCCGCAGGGTGGTGGCCGTCTCGTCGGCTGCCATCTGCTGGATCGCGGACGCGGACAAGATCCGCTTTCCGCCCACTGTGCCGTTGTTGGTGAACACCATCGCCAGGCGGGCCATGTCCTCGGCCGTCGACAGCAGGCCCCCGGAGGCGAACAGGTTCGTGATCTCGATGGGCTCGGCCTTTCCGCCTTGGATGATGGGAGCGACCGTTCCGGGCTTCGACACCGACGCCTGGTAGCGGGAGCGATCCATCCCCAAGGGCTTGAGGATCTTGGCTTTCACGTAGTCCTCGAAGGGCATGCCGGACACACGTTCCACCACGAGTCCCGCCAGTGTGAAGCAGTCGTTGCAGTAGACGTTCAGTGCGCCTGGGGTGGTCTTCAGCGAGGAGTTGGCCAGGCCGGCCAGGTCCCGAGCGACGTACGACGGGATCGGCTCGTAACTGAATGCATCGGCGTAGTCGGTGCCCGGAATCCCGGCGGAGTGGTTGAGCAGCATCCGTACTGTGATCTGCCGGTACTGCGGTGACTTCATCGAGAAGTCCGGGATGTAGCGAACCACCGGGGCGTCCAGCGACACCTTGCCCTCGTCCACCAATTGCATCACCGCCATGGTGGTGACCACCTTGCTCACCGACCCGACTCCGTACCGGGTGGTCGACGAGGGCTTCTTGCCCGACGGGGTGATCCGCCCGAACGTCTGGCTCCACACGGGCTTGCCGTTGTACACCAAAGCCACCGATGCCGATGTGGAGTCCGTCTGCTTGAGCGCTTTCCGGACAGCCTTGCGTCCCTCCTTGATGGTCGTGCTGAACGAGGGCGTCGACTTCTTCACGGGCACTGACGCTGCGGCCGCGGGTACCCCGCCGAGCACCGTCGCCGTGGCCAGCGTGGCCGTCACTAGGTGAACGATTCGGCGCATGTCATCCCGCCCTTTCGCTGTCTGATGTGGTGGTACGGTTCGACCGCGTCGAGCAACGGTGAGACCACCGCGCTGTAGCCGGTGGCGCGGGCCGCACAAGGACGGTCGGACGGGGGTTGCGGTTGCGCGATAAGCGCTGATCACAGGAGCGTGGCAAGGCCATCGTGACTGCAAAGGGCCTGCCGACGTCCATGTCGAGTCCGAATCCCGCCCCGCGAGGCTGCAGCGCGATGAACTGAACAGTAGAGGGTCGCGGCCGCTGCTGTCGAACCCCTGCGCCAGTCTCCGTCCAATGGTTGAGGCCTTGTGTCGAGCCGCGGCGCAGGCACTGCCCGCTGTGACGGGAGGCCGCCAGCCGTGCGACGCCTAGAACTGCGGACCCCGGACGGGGATGACAACCTCGTTGCGTCGCAGGAACCACGGCGTCCACGGCGGGTCGAATCGCGCGTAGCGAGGCCTGCCGGTGGTTGTAAGTCCCTCGTGAGCCAAGAGATCCTTCAGTTCTTCGGTGCGCGCATCGTACGCACTTCGGGTCCAGCGCCCGGAGAACCTCAACGCGGCCGCGGTCTGGGCCGGCACCCGACGCATTCGCACCGAGGAGTCCGCCGGCTCCGGGACATCCTCTTCCGCGAGATCGGGCGGCATCACGAAGCCGACGATGAACACACCGCTTCGGGGGTCCTGCTCCTGAACCACCGGCGCCGTCATCGCCACCTTGCGAGACGAACGGTTGTGCCCACCGATGTAGCGGGCGAGCTTCGGGAATGCGAGGTTGCCCGCAACGCCGAACGGGCCTGGGACGTCCGTTTCGACAATCACGTGCTCGGGGTACCGGCGCAGTTCGAAGCCCGGGTACCGCTCGAGGACTTCGTACGGCTGCTGCTCGGTCATGTGTTCACCCGTCCCCACCGTACGCGGATAGATCGTTGAGCACAGGGCGCTGCGTCTCCCGAGCCCCGCAGATCAGAGACCCAGACCATCCGATGGTCCGCCCAGCGTCGATCGAACGGACCATAGCCGCCGCCGACATCCAGGTCTAGGTTCACAGCATGAAGGTCACCGCACGGGTGGCGGGCACGGCAGCGATCGTCGCCCTTGCCATGTCATCACTCGGTCCGGTCCAGGCGAAACCCGACCCGACGCCGGAAGTCACCGTGTTCAGCGGTGAGACCCAGGTAGCCGTCTTCACCACGGCCCGATGTAGGAAATCGAAGGGGGACTTCAAGGCCCTCACTCCGGTCGTGAATGGGTATCGGCTGTTCGTCAGTATCGATTCGTTCGACGGGTTCGGGAACTACGACCTCGAGCAGGGCCCGAACGCCGACCCGTACGCATCGATCACCAAGAACGGGGACACCGCCTTCAGCACGTTGTACGTGCCACCGTTCCCGGCCCCCGGCTTCGGCCAGGTCCGCTTCCGCGGCAAGGGGAAGACCATGGGCATCGGATATCAGTTCATGTTCAACCGCGACGGCACCGATGGCCTGGTGTTCGCCGGCGCGCTGCGGTGCCAGTACAAGAAGAAGGGCAAGTGAGGGATCCGGCCTGAGGCCGGCCAAGCCCGCTGCGGCAGAACCAAAGCCGAACACACCCCAGAAACCCAGCCCTGCGTTCGTCAAAATGCCCGGGCGAAGCACTCAAGTGGGATCGTCGCGCCGCCGAAACCCCGGTGGGAGGTTCATATGTTTATGCGCACTCTGGTGACTCTTGGTTCTGCTGCAGCACTGACGCTGCTCCCCGTGGCGGGCGCCCAAGCGGACAGCAAGACAGCACTCGACAAGGGCGGGGCCCACTGCCTGCGGTTCGGATACGGCGGTCTGGGAGCGACACAAAGCGTCTTGTCCCTGGATATCGACCCTGCAGACCACCCGACCAAGCAACGGACGTGGTGGGTCAGTGGCGTGGAACGCGGCACGAATGCGGATGTCCTTGTGGACAACTACGTCAACCAACTCAGTGGGACTGCCACCCTGGCCAAGCCGAACAACAACGTTGCCGGCAAGAAGCTCATCCACATGTCGTTGTCGGGCACCAGCTACGGTTCGGACTTCGACGTCAATACGACCGGCATATGGCAGATCAACTACAACCTCCAGCTCAACCGCAAGACCCTCAAAGGCAAGATCGTGGGGCTGGCCACGTTCACGCCGATCGCCGCGGACGGGACCGCAGGCACGCCCACCACCTACGCGACGAACAGCGCGGTGAAACCCTTCAACTGCAAGAAGCTCTGACGGTTGGTCTGGGGGACGGCTTCATCGGGCTGGCAGGCTCAATCGAGACCAAAACGGAAGAACCCGGCAAGTCTGCCGGGTTCTTCTCTTTGTCGGGCTGACAGGATTTGAACCTGCGACCCCCTGACCCCCAGTCAGGTGCGCTACCAAGCTGCGCTACAGCCCGTCCGCACGCTCACTGCGTGCCTCCACAGGATACCGGTGAGCCGAGCAGGTCTTCCGTGGGACCCCCATGAGGATTCTGCTTCGCAACCACGGTGCGACATCCGGGTCGAGGCGTACGGCGCGGGGACGACGAAGACATGTCGGTGGTCTGCTCTACGGTCCGAACATGAGCCGCAAGCGCACCTACACAGATCGACAACTTGCCGCGGCCATCGCGGTATCAACATCGTGGAGAGGGGTTTTGCGCGAGCTCGGACTAGTGGCAACCTCATCAGGAACCATGAGGTCTGTGCGCTCCCACGCCGACTCCCTGGGACTTCGCTACAACCATTTTCGGGGCGGACGTGGTTGGACAGAAGGCGACCTACGGAGCGCCATCGCCCAGAGCAACTCGTGGTTCGAGGTAGCCGAAGCCCTCGACCTCCACGACACATGTGACATCGAGGCATTGAGGGGGCATGCTGCTCGACTCAATTTGGACGCAGCGCATCTGGCGCCCACCGTGGTGGGGCCAGTCAATCAGAAGCCAACGCCGTCCATCGAACACCTCGATCGTGCCGGTTCTCTGCTCGCCGCCGCATGGTTCACCCTGAGTGGTCTCGCAGTGTCCTGGCCACTCGAGCCGAGCCGATACGATCTGGTTGTGGGCTCCGCGCTGGGTCTCCGCCGCATTCAGGTCAAGACAACGACCGTAAACGTGGGGAACACGTGGAAGGTCTATCTCTCAACCTCTCATCGCAAACGCAGGACTTACGGCCCCGACGAGATCGACGACTTCTTTATCATCGACGGCGAACTGAGGAACTACCTGATCCCAGTGGCCGTGGTCGGTGGCCTGCACGCGATCCACCTCGCCGCCTATCAGCAGTACCTCCTGCCGCAGATCGCGGGAAGGCCGTGAACAAGACACGACCCGTCACCGGCGTTTGCGCTTCTCCCGGATGCGCAGGTTGATCCGGATCGGGGTGCCGACGAACCCGAAATCCTCCCGCAGTCGGCGCTCGACATACCGCCGATACCCGTGCTCGAGGAACCCGGTGGTGAACAGTGCGAACGTAGGTGGCTGGACCGCAGCCTGCGTGCCAAACAGGATCCGCGGCTGCCGCCCACCACGCACGGGGTGGGGGTGCGAGGCCACAAGTTCGGCGAGGAACTTGTTCAGGCGTCCGGTGGGCACTCGTGTCTGCCAGGAGTCCAGGGCCCTCTGCAGATGCTTGCCGATCCTTTCCACCCCACGGCCGGTGAGCCCGGAGATGTTGACGGTCTCGGCCCACGGGACGCCCACGAGGTCGAGGTCCATCTCACGGGCCAGCTCACGACGACGCTCGTCGTCCATCAGATCCCACTTGGAGAAAGCGATCACCAGCGCCCGTCCGGCGTCCACGACCATCTGCACGATGCGGATGTCCTGTTCCGAGATCGGCTCGCTGGCGTCGATCACCACGAGCGCCACCTCGGCACGCTCGATCGCGCGCTGGGTGCGGATGGACGCGTAGTACTCGTGTCCACTGGCCTCTCTGACGCGCCGACGGATCCCCGCAGTGTCGACGAACAACCACTCCTGACCGCCGATTTCGACCACCTCGTCGACGGGATCCACCGTGGTGCCGGCGACGTTGTCGACGACCGCCCGCTCGTGACCTGCGAGCTTGTTGAGCAGTGAGGACTTGCCCACGTTGGGCCGCCCGACGATGGCCACCCGGCGCGGACCCGCGATGATCTGGCCAGATCCCTCTTCGGGAAGCCTGGCCACGATCTCATCAAGCAGATCCCCGCTGCCGCGACCGTGTAGTGCGGACACCGGGTAGGGCTCACCCAGGCCCAGTGACCACAGTGCGGTGGCGTCGGCCTCGGTACCGCCATCGTCCACCTTGTTCGCGGCCAGCACGATCGGCTTCTTGGAGGCCCGCAGGATCGGCACGACGCGCTCATCGGCATCGGTAGCGCCTACGGTCGCATCGACCACGAACACCACAACGTCTGCCTCGTCGACCGCTCGCTGCGCCTGCATGGCGATGTCAGCACGCATCCCTGTCGCATCGTGTTCCCAGCCGCCGGTGTCCACGAGCTGGAAGTCGGTCCCCGCCCACTCGGCCTCGTAGCGCACCCGATCACGGGTCACGCCGGGGACGTCCTGGACCACCGCCTCGCGCCGGCCGAGGATGCGGTTGACGAGAGTGGACTTCCCCACGTTGGGCCGGCCGATGATCGCGACCACGGGCAAGGTCGGGACGGTCGGCTCGACAATCTCGACCTCGCCGTAGTCCTGTTCCGCGACGGCCTCGGCAGCTCGTGCCAGAGCTTCATAGTCCTCTTCGTCCCCGGTGAGATCGTCGACGTAGACCTCATCCCCGGGCTGCTCTTCGGTCACGAGTGCTCCAGGGCGAGTTTGGTCACATGGTCGATCACTTCAGGCAGCGTCATGAAGGTCGCATCGACCTCGACCGCGTCCGCGGCGATCTGCAGCGGCGAAACCGCACGGCCGCTGTCGGCAGCGTCGCGGGCGGACAGGGATTCATGGGTGTCCGCGACGTCCGCGTCGTGACCACGCTCAGCGTTCTCGGCTGCCCGCCGCTGCGCCCGCGCCTGAACGTCCGCAGTCAGGTACACCTTGAGGTTGGCGTTGGGGAAGACCACGGTGCCCAGATCCCGACCCTCGGCCACCAGGCCAGTGCCGGCATTCCCGGCCGCCTCCCGTTGCATCTCCACCAACATCGTCCGCACTTCAGGGATCGCGCTGTAGCGACTGACCGCTGCCGTCACCTCAGGGCTGCGGATGGCTTCGGAGACGTCGACGGCGTTGACCGTGACGAAGGGCGCTTCGGGGTCGGTGCCACTGATGATGGCGCACTCCCCCAACCGTCCTGCGATCTCCTCGGTACTCAGACCGTTGTCCAGCGCCCACCACGTCACAGCGCGGTACATCGCGCCCGTGTCGAGGTACTCGAACCCGAGCCGGCTGGCCACACCCTTGGAGACGCTGGACTTCCCTGACCCGGATGGTCCGTCGATGGCGACGATGACTGGCGGCATGGTGCGAGCCTACCGGGGGCCGCGCACGTGACCGGTGCCGAACCGACGTCATCCGTTAGTCCCCGGTCCATCCGTTAGTCCCCGGTCCATCCGTTAGACCCAAACACCCCGCCAACCTCTAACCGGAGTACACAACCTCTAACCGGAGCGAGATCCCGAGGGGAACCGAACCGCCGTCAGCCCCGCAGCCGCCACCCACCATCGAGCAGGGAGTCCCGCAGTCGTTGCTCGCTCTCCGGACGCACCACCAGGTGCGCGATGGCGCGAAGGCGCCCAAGGGTGTGCTCGATGCGGACATCCTCGAGGTTCACATCCGCCTCGCCGGCACGGACGAACAAGGCCGCCAACTGCCCGGGGGCATCCTCGATGACCACCGACACCGTGGCGAAATCTGCCGCCTCACCGCCGTGCTTGCCGGGCAGACGTCCGCGACCCTGCACGCCGCGGCCCAGGAGTTCGCGCACACTGGCCTCGTCACGGGTGGTCAACGCCTTCTGGAAGGTTGCGACGTCCTGCCCGAAGCGCTCGAGGTAGACCTCCACGTGCTCGGCGTTCGCCAGGAGGATCTGGGCCCACAAGCCGGGGTCGCTCGCAGCGATCCGGGTCGTGTCGCGCACACCGGGTCCCGCGACGCTCACGTCTGCGGCCGATGCCCCCAGCAGTTGCGCGGCCAGCAACGAGGCGACGACCTGCGGGGCATGCGAACACAACGCCACCGCCCGGTCATGCTCGTCCGGATCCATCAGCCGCACCACAGCGTGCATCTGTTCGGCCAGGGTGGCGACCTGCTCCAGCCGGTGTGGCGAGGTCACGCCGATCGGAGTGAGGATCCAGGGCCGGTCCTCGAAGAGATCACCGCGACCCGCGGCCGCCCCCGACACCTCGCGCCCGGCCATCGGATGCCCGCCCACGTACCTGCTCAGATCCACCCCGCGGGCCTGCAGCGCCTCGATCGGTTCGGACTTCACGCTGCTGACGTCGCTGACGGTCGCCTCGGGGTACGCCTTGAGAGCCGCCGCCACTTCATCCGCGGTCTGGTCCGGCGGCACCGCGACGAACACCACATCGGGTGCGGCACACGGTTCCGCCGAGCCGGCCCCCATCGCCACCGCAGTGGCCACGACGGACGGGTCGAGATCCTCGAGATGGGTCCGCGCGCCGGTCTGTGACAGCGCCAGACCCAGCGAGGTGCCGAGCAGGCCGGCACCCCGGATGAGGATGTCAGTCATTGGCGGTGGCCTGCCGCAGACCCTCGGTTCCGCGCAGGTAGACGTGCTGCACCGCGGACCGCGCACGCTCCGATTCGACATGCGCCATCACCCGCACGACCCGAGGCATGGCCCCGGGGACGGCGACCTCCGTGGCGGACAGCAGCGGCACGTCCTCCAGCCCGGCGAGACGGGCCGCCGTCGCGGGGTAGCACGAGACCAGATCCGGCGTCGACGTCAGGATCATGCTGATCACATCCGCGGGAT
>WBZP01004218.1_pt1 | contig 15113 bp, 13 predicted proteins | sample 5204301 | NCBI WGS metagenome assembly WBZP01 (sample SAMN12412401, study PRJNA552823) | activated sludge metagenome | isolation source: activated sludge from nitrification reactor of wastewater treatment plant... | place: USA: Pennsylvania | collected 2017
CAGGAACTCGTCGATGGCCTTGCTGCAGGCGTAGCTCCAGCGCCCCTTCGAGGTGGGCCCCATGACCAGGTCGTTGTCCTCGCGGAAGGGCACCGTGTCGCGCTTGCCGTAGACCTCGGAGGTCGACGTGATGAGGACGCGCTTCTGCTTCTTCGCCGCGAGGTGGAGGACGACCTCGGTCCCCCGCACGTTCGTCTCGATCGTGCGCACCGGGCTCTCGACGATGAGGCGCACGCCGACCGCGGCGGCGAGGTGGTAGATCGTGTCGCAGAGGTCGACGAGCTCGGCCGAGAGCGGGACGTTGGTGACCGTGTCGATCGCGTAGTGGAAGCGCTCGTGCGACTTCAGGTGCTGGATGTTCTCGATGGAGCCCGTCGAGAGATCGTCGACGACGTAGACCTCGTCGCCCTGTGCGAGGTGCCGCTCCGCGAGGTGCGAGCCCACGAAACCGGCGCCGCCCGTGATCAGAACCCTCATTCACCCACCTTGTGGTCGACGATGTTACCGCACTAGCATCCGCTGACGCCGGACCATGGCCCCTCCCCTCGTCACGATCGCGATGCCCTGCCTCGACGAGGCCGGCTTCGTCGAAGCCTGCCTCCGCAGCGTCCGGGCCCAGACCTACCCGAGCGACCGCCTGGAGATCCTCATGGCCGACGGCGGGTCGACGGACGGCACGCGCGAGATCCTGGCCCGCCTCGCCGCCGAGGACCCGCGGATCCGCGTCGTCGACAACCCCGACCGCTACCAGGCCCCCGGCCTCAACCGCCTCCTCGAGCGCGCGAAGGGCGAGGTCTTCGTCCGCATGGACGTCCACTGCGAGTACGCGCCGGACTACGTCGCGAAGTGCGTCGAGGTCCTCGAGCGCACGGGCGCCGACAACGTCGGCGGGGCCCAGCGCTGCCGCGGCCGCAGCGAGTTCGAGAAGGCCGTCTGCGCCGCCCTCGGCAGCCCGCTGGGCATGGGCGGCGCCGCCTACCGCAGCCCCGACAACGAGGGCTTCGTCGACACCGTGTTCCTCGGCGCCTTCCGCCGTGCAGCCCTCCTGCGCCTCGGCGGCTGGGACCCGGGCGCGATCACCAACGAGGACGCGGAGCTCAACCAGCGCCTCGTCGACCAGGGCGGCCGCATCTACCTGAGCCGCGTGATCGTCGTCCACTACACGCCCCGCGGCTCGCTGCCGGCCCTCGCCCGCCAGTACTTCCGCTACGGCCAGGGCCGCGCCCGCACCCTCCGCAAGCACGGCCGCTTCCTGACCCTCCGCCCGGCCCTGCCGTTCCTCGCCCTCTGCACGGGCCTGCTGCTCGTCGTCGTGCTGCCGTGGACGAACGCAGCGCTCTACGCCGCGGCGCTGGCCGTCGCCACCGTCCTCGGCGAGTCCATTCGGGTGGGGTGGAAGGGCGGAGTCCGTCGAGTGGCGGCCGCCGCGCTGGCACTGCCGACGATCGTGCTGGCGCACGGAATCGGCTTCGCCGCGGGCCTTGTGGCTACGCGCGCGGCGCGACGCTAGCCTCGCGCGGCAGGCACACCGCCAGCGCCCAGCGAAACGCCGGGCGCGCCCAGGCGGGCGCAGCGGACTCCAGGCTCCGAAGCCTCTCCGCGTCGTCCGCGTCGAGGACGCCGAGCGCGCGGACTGCGAGCGCGTACACCACGACACCGGCGATCGGACCGGCGAAGAGAGCGGCGATGTCCGGCAGCCGCGACGTCAACAAGATGACGGCGAGCCCCATCACCGCCGCCGCCGCGACCACGCGCAGGTTGAAGCTCCAGCGCAGGCGGAAGCCGAAGCGCCGCACGGCGATGGCGCACACGCCGATCGTGGCGATCGTCTGCCCGAGGCCGTTCGCCGCGGATCCACCGACTGCGCAATACCGCGGGACGAGCCAGAGGTCCAGGCACAGCGTCACGCACGCCGAGACGAGCCCCCACCGGACGAGCGTTCCCTGCCCGCCGAGCACCGTAACGAGACGCGTCGGCGCTTCGACCAGCCGCGGCAGGCCGCTGAGGGCGGCGGCCAGGACGAAGGCCGGCAGCGCGTCGGCGTACTTGACGCCGTAGAGGACCCGCAGCAGCGGCCCGCCGACCGCCGCCAGCCCGACCGCGGCCGGCCAGACCAGGAGCGAGCTGTAGCGCCACATCGATTCCGCGAAGCGACGCATCCACTCCGCGCCGCGCCCCTGCTCGGCGAAGAGCGTCGTCGTCGCGGCCTTCACGAACGGGCCGGCGAGATGCTGGGGCACGAGGCCGAAGGCGAACGCGAGCGAGAAGAACGCGATCTGCCGCAGGTCGCAGAACCGCTCGAGGAAGAACATCTCGGAGCGGTTCCAGACGACCAGTTGAAGGAGAAGCAGCGTCGTCGACTGGCCGCAGAACGCGAGGAGCTCCGACCGCAGCGCCGGCGGCAGCGCCTCGTCGCGCCGGATCCCGCCGAGCGAGAAGTCTCTCCTCGCGAGATGCCCCGGCAGGTTCCGGCGCATCAGACCGAAACGCAGCCCGGCGTCCACGCACCGCCCGGCCAGCAGGGCCCCGGCCAGCCCCACGAGTCCCCAGCCGAACACGAGGCTGCTGACGACTCCGCTGACGTTCGTGAGGATTCCGCTCACCGACGGCACGACGTTCGACCGCACGTCCTCGAAGGAGGAGTTGACGGCCGTGGCGATGCCGAGGAGGCCCGCCGGGAAGATGCTGAGGACGGCCAGGCTCGCGTAGACCCTCGCGTCCGGGCTCGCCGCGCCGAAGACGAGCAGGAGGCCGGCCACGACGACCCCGCCCATGGTGAGGACCTGGAGGCGGAACGCCTCGCGCACGACCGCCCAGGCCAGCTCGGGCCGCCGCCGGGCGAGGTAGTCCGGCAGATAGCGGCTCACCGCCGTCGGGATCCCGAGCGTCCCGAGCGCGACCGCCATCCCCGCCACCCAGAGGACGTACGCGTACGCGCCGAGCCGCGTCGGCCCCATGACCCTCGCCACGAGCACCGACGTCACCATCGGGCTGAGCATGTCGACGACGAGATCGACACTGGTCCACGCCGTGTTGCGCAGAACCGTGCGGACCTTGGACGCGCCCGTCGACATGCTCTAGCCGGCCGCCCTCTCGGCGATCAACTGCTCGTACAACGCTCGGTATCTCGCCGCGGTGTCGCGCAGGTCGAAGTCGCGCTCCACGCGAGCGCGTCCCGCCGCGCCGAACGCGCGCGACTTCGCCGCGTCTCCGAGTAGCGACAGGAGTTGCTCCCCCAGGAGATCCGGCTGCCCCGCGGGAACCAGGAGACCGGAGACGCCCGGCTCGACGACTTCCCGGTTCCCTCCGACATCGGTGACCACGGCCGGCAGTCCGGCGGCCATGGCCTCGAGCAGGGTGAGCGCGATGCCCTCGCTCACCGACGACAGCAGGAAGACCTGTGGGCGGAGGAGCAGAGAGGCGACATCACGCCGGTATCCCGCGAAGGAGACGTTGGCGCCGAGGCGAAGCTCGCCGACGAGCCTCTCCAGGCTCTCGCGAGACGGCCCGTCGCCGACGATCTCGAGCTGGAGGTCGGGCCGCGCGTCGACCGCACGCCGCAGGCCGCGGAGCATCGTCGCCTGGTCCTTGACCGGATCGAGCCGCGCCACCGTGATCGCGCGAGGCGGCCAGCGGTCCCAGGCCGACGCGGGAAGGCACTCCCCGAGCTCGATGCCGTTGTGGATGACACGAACCTTGGATTCGGGGATCCGCTCGAGGCTCGTCGCGACCTCTGCCGCGTCGCGCGACACGGCGACGACGACGTCGCTGAAGCGCGCGAGGCGCCGGTTCGACGCGACCGCCCGCGCGTCGCCGGGGTTGTTCCGTCCGTGCTTCGTGTGGACGAGAACCGGGACTCGAGCCAGCAGTCGTGCCGGCACTCCCACCCGGTGCGAGCCCGGATTGTGCGTGTGCAGCACGTGGGGACGGAGTCGGCGCAGGCGGCGCGCCACGCGAAGGGTGCCGAGCAGCCAGCCGCGGGCGCCGAGGGCCTCGACCTCGATGCCGTGCTCGCGGGCCAACGGGGCCAGGGAGCCGGCCTCCCGGACACACAGGATCCGCGATTCGAACTCCCCCGGGTCAACCTGCCGGCAGAGGTCGAGGGCCACTCGCTCCAGGCCGCCCACGTCCATCGTGAGAAGCAGGTGGACGACCCGGCGGCGGTGGCTGACGCGGTCACCACTCAGAGTGGCACCCCTTCTCTTGCCGGGTGCCGCTCCGAACCGAAGAGCGCCTTCAGGCGAAGAATCGGCCTCTCGAAAAGCACCCAGGAGCAGACAGCCATGAAGATCGCCGCCAGGATCTTCCCGAACATCACGGCGAGGCCGTCGCGATCGGCCGGCAGGTGAAGGGCGCTCAGCAATCTGAGAAACAGCACTTCGCTAGGCCTCTGAAGCAAATACACGCCGTAGCAGATCTTGCCAAGCCCCGCCAAGGGCGCCCATGTCAGCCAACTGGCAGCCGGCTCCGTACGTCGCATCACGACCCAAGCGACGAGGCAGCCAAACGTCAGCGCCAGAAGCGAGTACCCCGCGATGCGCCCAGTCACCAACGTTCGGTCGAGCCCTCCCGCCGCGAAGGCAACCGCAACGAGCGCGAGGCAGGCAGGCAGAGCGGCTCTCGTGGTCTCTCTGGTGACCAGCGCCTGCGGGCGCCTGAGAGTGAGCGCAAGGAGGCACCCGACAGCAATGGCGTCCATTCTCGAGAACGTGGCGAGGTACTGGATCCGCTCGTTCGACGGGTAGGCGAGGAAGGTCAGTACCCGGAATGCGGGCGCCGCCAGCATCAAGACGGCCAAGAGCGCAACGAGACGCTCCCGCCGAAGCCTGCGGACCAGGAAGGGAAAGGTCAGGTAGAACTGCTCCTCGATACAGAGGGACCACAGCGGCGCAAGGACATAGGCCGGCTCCTTGCCGAAGAGCGCCTCACGCACGTTGCCCATGTAGAGCAGGTACCAGAGTGGCGAACCCGACTCTCGTACGAACTGGGTCTCGCGAAAGGGTCCCCCCTGCGCCAGAGGAATGACCAGGAACGCCGCAACCACGAAGACGTAGTAGAGGGGAAAGATCCTGAGCGACCGGCGCGCGTAGAAATTCCGGTAGTAGTCCTTGTCGCCTCGGGTCTCAAGCAGTATGCCTGCGATCAGGAATCCGCTGATGACGAAGAACAGATCGACGCCGATCCAGCCTAGGTGGGGCAAGGTGGCACGGGCAGCCCAAGCACCCGCCCGCGGCCAGAAGTGGTGAACCAGGACCAGCAGGATGGCGATGCCCCGCAGGCCGTCCAACTCGCGCACGTACCCACGAGTGGCGTCTGCCAGCCGGCCAGACACAACGGCACTAGCCACCTTGGACTCCTAGCCAGCGTGCGGACTCGACGGAAGTAACGGGAGACAGTGCCGATTTCCGGCAATCGATTGCGATGCGGAACTCTCGGTATGGCCTCCTCAGCAGACCTGTCGACGATGGCGTCGAGCGAGATAGTACCGCCGTGGGCTATCCTTCGCCGCGACGTCCACCATTCAGCCTCGGGGGATGGCCGGGTGCATCGCACGCTGATCCGGGCGTTCGAGTCGGGCGTCAAGAGGCGGCGGACGTTCGAGCACCTGCGCGACCTCGAGGCCAGCCAGTGGAACGGGCCGGACGAGCTGCGGGAGCGGCAGGCGGCCGCGGCGCGAAACCTCCTGCGCCATGCCGAGCGGCACTGTCCGTACTACCGCGACCGCTGGCGAGAGCTCGGTCTCGATTCAGGCAGCCTGCGGAGCGTCGACGACATTCGGCGCTGGCCCGTCGTCGACCGGGAGACGTTCGGCGCGCAGGCCGCGGGCCTTCGGGCGGACGCCCCCGGCCTCACCCGGATCCGGAAGGCGACCGGCGGCTCGACCGGCCGCCCGCTCCAGTTCGAGCTGGACGGCGGCAGCAACGATCGGCGGGTGGCCGCCACCTTCCGCGGCTACTCGTGGGCGGGCGCGGGGCCGGGCACGCGGCAGTTGCACCTGTGGGGCACGGCGCTGGGCCACCCGGCTGTCCCTCACCGGCTGAAGACGCGGCTCTACGAATGGCTCTACCACCGGCGCGTCCTGGACGCATTCGGGCTGAGCGATGCGAGCGCCGCGAGCCACGTCCGCGCCTGCAACGAGTTCCGTCCGGAGGTGATCGTCGCCTACGCGAACGCTCTCTACTCCTTCGCGCGGACCATCGAGGAGCAAGGGCTGCGGCCGCCGCCGCTGCGCGCGATCGTGGTGGGCGCGGAGAAGCTGCACGCGTTCCAGCGAGAGGTGATCGAACGCGTCTTCGCCGCCCCGGTCTTCGAGACGTACGGATCGCGCGAGTTCATGCTGATGGCCGCGCAGTGCGAGCGGCGCGGGGGACTCCACGTCACAGGCGAGCACCTGATCGTCGAGGTGGTCGACGACGGCGGGCAGCCGGTGCCCGACGGCGTCGAGGGCCGTGTCGTGGTGACGGACCTCTTCAACTACGCAATGCCGTTCGTCCGCTACGCGAACGGCGATCGTGCGATCGCCGGCGGGCGGTGCGACTGCGGCCGCGGCCTTCCTCTCCTGGCGGAGGTCGTCGGGCGGCAGGCGGACATCCTCACGACCCCTGACGGCCGACACGTTTCGGGCCTCTACTTCCCGCATCTCCTGAAGGACTTCCCTGCCGTGCGCCGGTTCCAGGTGGTCCAGGAGAAGCTGGACGAGGTGATCCTGAAGCTGGAGGCCCCCAACGTCGTTGTGGACGACATCGATCGCATCGCCGCCCTCGCCGGATCCGTTCTCGGCCCACAGATCCGCTTCAGCGTCGAGAAGGTCGAGGCGATTCCCCTCAGCCCGGCCGGCAAGCTGCAGGTCGTCGTCAACAAGGTCCACCGGCCGTCGAGTGACGGCGCGAGCGGCGGGTAGCGAGTGCGCATCGTCTTCTTCAGCCTCAGCTATCCGACGCCCTGGCAGCCCTCGGCGGCGGCGTTCAATCGCGCGATGGTCCGCGCGCTCGCCGAGCACCACGACGTGCGGGTCGTGGCTCCCGTGCCGTGGACGCAGCGCCTCGGGCGGCGGCCGCCAGAGCGCGACGACGAGCCCACCGCGGAGCATCCGCTCTACCTGTACCCGCCTAAGATGGCGCCGCATCGGCTCGACGCCTTCCTCTGGATGTCCTGCCGGTCCGTCCTCCGAAGGCTGGCGCGCGAGTTTCCCCCCGACGTCTATCTCGCCTACTGGGCGCACCCCGACGGCGAGGTCGCTCTGCGCGCGGCCCGCGAGGCCGGTCGCCCCTGCGTCGTGATCGTCGGGGGATCCGACATCCGCCTGCTGGCGGGAGAGGCGAGGCGCCGGGAGGCGATCCGCAGGGTCCTCACGGGCGCCGACGCCGTGCTCACGGTGGGCGGCGACCTGCGCGAGCGAGTCATCGAAATGGGAGTTGCCGCGGACAACGTCACCGCCTTCTGGCGCGGCGTCGACACTCGGACGTTCCATCCGGGCGACAGGAGGGCCGCCCGCGCGCGCCTTGGCCTGGCCGACGGGCGACTCGCTCTCTGGGTCGGGCGGATGGTGCCGGTGAAAGGGCTCGACATCCTGCTGTCCGCGTGGCCGTCCGTGGTCCGGTCTCGGCCCGACGCACGCCTCTATCTTGTCGGCTCGGGCCCCGAGTTGGGCCGCCTGTCGCGCCTCGTCGAGCGCGCCGGGCTCGCGGGCACCGTGGTGTTCCCGGGCGCCAGGGCGCAGGAGGAGCTCGCCGACTGGTATCGGGCCGCGGACGTGACCGTGCTCCCGAGCCGCTCGGAGGGCATTCCGAACGTGCTCCTCGAGTCCCTCGCCTGCGGGACGCCGTTCGTCGCGAGCGACCTCGTCGGCGTGCGGGAGATCGGGCCATGCGAAGGATGCGACCGCGTCCCGCCCGGCGACAGCGGAGCCCTTGCGGAGGCGCTGCGGCGCCGCCTCGAGGCGCCCTCGCGCGCGGAGCTGCCCGGCCGCTTCTCGTCGAGCGGCGCCACGGCGGCCATCAGCCGGGTGCTGGAGAGCGTCCGCCGGAGGCCACCGCAGGCCTGAACGCGCCTGTGCTAGGGTGCGTCCACTCTACCGATGGCCGCTCGCCTCCGGCCGTATCACAACGCGCACCTCTGGCTCCCCGGACTGCTGCGCGCCCGGATGCGCCGGCGCGCGCGCCCGAAAACCGTCTGGGTCGCCGTCTGCGACCACTTCGAGCCGCTCTGGGGCGGCGCCGACTCCACGACCGCGGTCGAGCGTGTCCGGCGGTGGCGCCGCCTGTGGCCTGAGATCGCCGGACGCCACCGCGATTCCAGCGGCCGGCCGCCGCAGTACTCGTTCTTCTACCCCGAGGAGGAGTACCGCGCCGAGCTCCTCGCGCTGCTCGCCGAGCTGAAGCAGCTCGGCGTCGCCGACGTCGAGGTCCACCTGCACCACGACGCGGACACGCGAGACCGCTTCACCGAGAAGGTCGACCGCTTCACGAGGACGCTGCACGAGCAGCACGGGCTCCTGCGAGCCCGCGAGGGCCGACTCGCGTTCGGCTTCATCCACGGGAACTGGGCGCTCGACAACGCCCGCCCCGACGGCCGCTGGTGCGGCCTCGACGACGAGATCACGCTCCTGAAGCGGCTCGGCTGCTACGCCGACTTCACGATGCCCGCGGCGCCGGACCCCTCGCAGGCCGGACCGGTGAACACCATCTTCGACGTGACCGACGATCCGGCCCGGCCCCGCTCCCACGCGCGCGGCACGCTCGTGAGGAGGGGCTCCCCGCGGCAGGACCTCACGCTCATCACCGGCCCGCTCGGGGTCATCCGCGCGGCCGGATCGCGCCTGCGCCCCCAGCTCGAGAACGGCGACCTCGCCGCCTACCGGCCGCCGGCGCCACATCGAATCGCGGCGTGGCTCTCGCTCGCGCCGCAGATCGAGGACCAGGTCTTCATCAAGCTCATCGCACACGGAGCGCAGGAGAAGAACGCCGCGTGCCTCCTCGAAGGGGGCCTCGATCTCACCTTCCGGGAGCTCGCTGCGCAGTGCGCGGCCCGGTCGATCGCGTTGCGCTACGTGACGGCCTGGGAGATGTGGAACGCGGTCGAAGCGCTCCGCCGCGGGGAGCCGCCGCCGGTGCTAGGCTGACCCACCATGCCGCGGGCGCTCTTCGTGTCCTACACGTTCCCGCCCGTGGGCGGGGCCGGCGTGCAGCGGCTGACGAAGTGGCTGAAGTACCTGCCGGCCAGCGGATGGAGCGCGTCGGTGCTCACTACGGAGAATGCCTCCGTGCCGCTGACCGACGCTAGCCTCTCCCGGGACATCCCGGCTGAAGCGCGGGTCGTTCGGGCAAGGACGCTCGAGCCGTCGTACCACGCCAAGGCCGCGGTCCTTCAGAAGGGGCCACGAACGGGCCGTTCGCTCGGGGACCGGCTCAGGCGCGTCGCCCGTTTGGGGGTCAACCTGGCCCTCCAGCCCGACCCGCAGGTCTTGTGGGCGCCGGGTGCGTTGCGCGCCGGACGCAGGCTCCTCGAGGAGACGCCGCACGACGTCGTCGTCGCGACCGCGCCGCCGTTCTCGACGCTCCTGGTGGCCGCGCGCCTCGCCCGCCGCGCTCGCCTCCCGCTGGTTCTCGATTACCGCGACGAGTGGGACATCAGCAGCACGTACTGGGAGAACCGCCCGCGCGACGCCGGCAGCCGATGGCTGCAGGGGCGGATGCAGACGTCGGCGCTTCGACGAGCTCAACTGGTCATCGCCACGACCCGGCGGAGCACCGAGCGGCTGTCCGACAAGTGCCGGAGAACGGGCAGCGCCGCACGATCGCTCTGCATCTACAACGGATACGACGCCGAGGACTTCGCCGGCCCGGCGCCACGGGCTCCTGGCGGCGTCTGCCGGCTCGTCTACCTCGGCACGCTGTGGTCGCTCACCGACGTCAGGCCGTTCGTGGAGGGCGCCCGGAAGCTCGCGGCCGCCGACCCGGACCGGGCGAGGAACCTGGATCTCGTCTTCGCCGGCCGCCGCACGCCCGAGCAGTCCGCGATCCTAGGGCGGCTCGAGGGTCTTCCCTGTCGGACCACCCGCCTCGACTACCTCGCACACGATGAAGCGGTGAAGCTCATGCGCGGAGCGAGCAGCCTCCTGCTGCTGCTCGCCGATCGCGCGGGTGCCGAGCGGGTGGTCCCGGCGAAGCTCTTCGAGTACATGGCCGCGCGTCGGCCGATCCTCGGCGTCGTCCCGGAGGGCGAGTGCCGCGACCTGCTTCGCGGATGCCCGGGCGCCGCCGTCTGCGAGCCGCGCGACGCGGGAGCGGTGGCGGAGGCCCTCGCGCGCGAAGTCGACCGTGCCATGGCGGGCCGCGAGGTCGACGGGGGGAGCTTCGACCCCTCGCGGTACTCGCGCGCGAGTCTCGCGGCCGAGCTCGGCGGCGCGCTCGACGGCGTCGTGTCGCGCTGGAAGGGAGGCCCGGAATGAGCCTGGCGAGTCTGATCGCCTCCGACCTGCGCGCGAAGGCTCTCTGGTGCTACGAGAGCGCATCCGCCGGCGCGGTCGTCAAGGTGCTTCTGACGGACGGAACGCCGGCGATGATCCTGTATCGGCTGATGCAGGCGTCGCGGCGGTGGCGGCTCGCGCCCCTCGAGATGGCGTTCAACCGCCTCAACTCGATCTTCTGCAACTGCATCATCGGCCGCGGCGCCGAGTTCGGGCCGCGGTTCGTCCTCGTCCACGCGACGGGAGTGGTCATCAATGGCGCGGTGCGCGGCGGATCCGACGTGTACCTGGAGCACCAGGTGACGCTCGGAGCCGAGCGCCGGCAGAGCCCCGTCGTGGGTGACGACGTGTTCGTGGGCGCAGGGGCGAAGGTCCTGGGCTCGGTGCGACTCGGCGACGGCGCGCGGGTGGGCGCCAACGCGGTCGTGGTCCACGACGTTCCGGCCTACTCGACCGTCGTGGGCATCCCGGCTCGCGTCGTGCGCACGCGCACCCCGCCGGCGCAGGCTCCACGCGCGTGAGAATCGGCCTCTGGCTGAGCTGCCTGTACCTCTTCACGGTCTATCTCCGGCCGCAGGAGCTGTACCCGGGGCTCCAGCAGATCCCCGGCCTGATGGACTGGCTGGCCGCGCTCGCGATGGGGGCCACGCTGCTCGACGTTCTCATCGGAAGACGCCCGAGCCTGCGCCAGCCGCAGGTCTACCTCCTCGCGTTCTTCATTCTCTGGGCCGGCTTCTCCGTGGCCGTCACGTCGCTCTGGCTCGGCGGCGCCTGGGAGGCTTTCCACGCGCTCAGCATCAACGCCTTCGTCTTCTTCGTCGTCGCCCTGCACGGCTCCGAGCGGAGCCGCCTCGACGCGCTCCGCCGCACGCTCATTGCGGCTCTGCTGGTGACGGTCGCCCTCGGCCTGCGGGCGTACTACCTCGGGCCGCGCCAGGCGGAGTTCGTCCTGTTCGAGCTCGTGCCGGAGGCGAGGCCGGGCGAGCAGAGCGCGGCGGCCTCGCTCGTGTCCAGGCTCACCGAAGGGCTGACGGGGCGCGGCCAGGTCGCACCCGCACCTCCGCCCGAGGACGCGGACGACCCGGATGAGGCCGGCGAGACGCCCGCCGCCCGGCCGACCCGGCCGCGACTGCGAGCGCTCGGCCTGCTGAACGACCCGAACGACCTGGCGCAGACGCTCGTCGCGGCGATTCCTCTCGTCTTCCTCGCGTGGCGCCCGGGCAACCGGCTTCGAAACTTCGCTTTCGCACTGGTGCCGACTGCCGCGATGCTGTGGGCCGTCGTCCTGACGCGGTCTCGCGGCGGCCTCGTCGCGCTCTTCGCTCTGGCCTGGTTCGCCTTCGCGCTGCGCGCGGGCCCCCGGTGGGAACGACGCCTGCGATGGCTCGGGGCCGCTGGCCTTTTCGTGCTGATGGTGCTGTTCTTTCGGCTCGGTGCGGCCGACGAATCGGCCATGGGCCGCCTCGACGCCTGGTCCGAGGGGCTGCAGATGGTGAAGCGCTCCCCGGTGTGGGGAGTGGGCTACGGCTCCTTCGCCGACGTCAATGGACTCGTGGCTCACAATTCCTTCGTGCACTGCTTCGGCGAACTCGGCTTGGTCGGCTACTTCGTCTGGCTGGGTGCGATCATCGGGACGTTCCGCGATCTGAGACTCGTCCGAACGGCACCGTCGAGCCGAAAGGAATTGTCCGAGGATGTTCGGTGGGCGGCGGCCGCTGAGCTTTCATTGTTCGCCTTCCTGGCAGCCGGCCTCTTCCTTTCTCGCACCTACAGCGTCTCGCTCTTTCTTTTCATCGGCCTCGGATCCGCAACCGCCGCCGTGACCGCCGGGCAACGGCCAGACGGCGCCTACCATGCCCGGCTCACGGAACTCCTGGGGCGGACCGGCGCGCTCGTCGTGCTTTCGGTCGCTCTCACGTATGTCGTGGTCGTCTTAGCCCGCTGAGGATCAGGCTTGCCCGGTGGAGTTCGGCATTGGTTCGGCCGTTGGCGGCGGCGCACACCAAGCCGAGCGGAGTGAGAAGGTCGAGCAGATGAAGGGACGTTTGGCCCACGGCTGGGGTATTTCTAGTCGCTCGTCGAACGACCACGCCGGGTGCCGGACCAGGACGTCGCCAAACTCCGGGTTCCCGTAGAACACACGCGCTCCCGACTTACCTCGACGCAGGCGGGCACAGCGCGCTGCGAAGCGGGCGACCGAGTCTTCGCTGAATGGGCTATAGAGGTAGAAGACCGTTCCGTCCGCTGGCAAGTTCTCTACCGCGTCACCTTGGAGGATTGTCACGTTGCTGAATCGCGCGCACCGCCGGGCGACCTCCGACGCGACGGCAGGGTTCAGTTCGAGGCCGACAATACGATTGCCTGGGAACTGGCTGAGCCAGTAGTTGATCACACGGCCTCGCCCACAGCCGACGTCCACCAAGAGGTCGTCCCTGCGAATCCGGTGCTCGAAGATCCGATGCAGCACCTGATAGTCCGAATTGACGGTGGCGTGCGCACCCAGTGCTCGAAACGGCGTCTCGCTGACGCCTCCGAGAAAGCCGCCGTAGCGGATGTCGGTCCAGACATTGCGGGCCAGCCGTGGCCACTTCCGCGCGAACATCGCGAGGCGCACCGCGTCAGCCTACCAGAAGGCGCGTAGAATGCCGCATCCTTAGGAAACTCTGGAGGCTGGGTGGCAGCGCGATACCTGGGCAAGGATCCGCCAAGACTTGCGGACGGCCGAAGGGCCGGCCGCCCCTGGCGCAGGTGGCTGAAGGCTGCGGTCCCATCGCGCCTGGTCCTCTACCGAGTTCGCACCAACCGACCGGCTGCCTTCCTGACTTTTGACGACGGACCCGACGAGACGTGGACGCCTATGGTGCTCGACATCCTCCGGGAACACCGGGCGCGTGCAACCTTCTTTGTGGTCGGCAGCCGAGCGGCGGCTCATCCAACGCTGATACGTCAGATGGTGGCGGCCGGCCACACGATTGGCGGACACGGCTTTCACCACGTTGCACTCTCTCGCATCGATCGGGTGACAAGGGATCGGGAGATCGATGACGGCCATGATGCGGTTGCCCGCGCCGGCGGTGGTCGCGTCCACTTCTTCCGCCCTCCGTATGGTGAACTGAACCCGAAGATCCTCGTGGCAGCGTGGCGGCGTCGGCTGCAGGTAACAATGTGGTCGCACGATGTCGCGAACCGAGTCATCGATGAGCCAGCGATGGCAGCCGAGGCGTTCTCAACGGTCCCCGTAACACCCGGCGAGATCGTCCTCCTCCACGACCACGAGAAGGCTGTCGTGCCGGTCCTGCCGGACTTGCTCCGCTCTCTCCACCGGTCCGGGTTCCGCGCGGAACCCCTCGCTCGACCGGGATGGCTGGCACCATGAGCGCCACTCCCGAACGGGACCTGTCTTCTCAACTCGCCGCCAATGGAAGTTGGCGCACTAGTGTCGTCCGCGACATGGAGGCTATCGAGCAGCTCAGAGCTGACTGGATGCGCTGTCGCGCTAGCGTGCCTCGGCCTCACATCCAGCTCCATCCGGACTGGCTTCCGATCGGCTGCCCGCCGGCCTCGGCCGGAGGGCCGACACCGGCCGTGGCAGCGATTCTCTCGGGGACCGAAGTGCTTGGGATCGCCCCCTTCCGGCTCTTGGATCATCGATGGGTGTGTCGCTTGGCCTATCGGGAGCTGCTCGCGTTCAAGATTCGCCTCGCCGATCTGTGCGGTGAAGCTTTGGCGGCGCCTGACGTCGAACGCGCCCATGTTCTGCTGCTGACTGCGTTGGCCGACGCGGGGATTCCGTTCGATGTGTTGTTTCTCGAGAGTGTCGACAAGGGATCGCGGTTGTGGCAGACGCTCCTCACGTCGCCTATTCTGCGGCGAGCATTCTGGGTGTACGTCCCCGACCCAGAGGCACTCCATCATCTCGTTCGGCTCCCAGCCACGCTCGAGCGCTACATCGACTCTCTGAGTTCCGACAAGCAGCGGAGGCTCAGGCGCCTCAAGCGCACCGCGTCAGACACAGGCAGCGGCGGGATCGAACTCCTGCGAATCGAGCACGCCAAGCAGGTGCCGCGGTTCCTTCGGCAAGTAGAGGAAGTGTCACGCAGAAGCTGGAAGGTGTCGGCGCTGGGCGTGGCACGGCGGACGACGGAAGAGGAGGTGACTCGCCTGACGGCATATGCTGAGCGCGGCTGGCTTCGGTCCTACGTCCTCTCCCGGGGTGGCACACCGATCGCGTTTCGCATCTGCTATCAGTGCGACGGAGTGTTGTACCTCGACGACACGGGGTACGACGCGGCGCTGAGACCGCTGCAACCTGGGAACGTGCTGCTCTATCTGATGATCCAAGACTGTTATGAATCCGATACGCCGCAGTGGATCGATTTCGGATACGGAGACAACGCTCACAAACGGCTGTTCGCGAATGAATCGTACCCGGAGGCAAACGTCTATCTTGTGAAGAAGGCGCTTCGACCAGGCGCGGCGATGGCTGCCCGATTCGCCTTCGATGCCAGCGGGAGAGTCGCGAGACACGCTCTGGATTGGCTTTCGGTTCGCTCTCGGGTTCGTGGTTGGCTGAGGCCGCCGCCGAAGAGCGCGAGCGTGCCTCCATCAGTCAACGACTCAAAGCCATGTTGACACCGCGCCGTTG
>WBZP01004219.1_pt1 | contig 15113 bp, 8 predicted proteins | sample 5204301 | NCBI WGS metagenome assembly WBZP01 (sample SAMN12412401, study PRJNA552823) | activated sludge metagenome | isolation source: activated sludge from nitrification reactor of wastewater treatment plant... | place: USA: Pennsylvania | collected 2017
CGCGACTCAACGCGCATCTGGAGTTGCCCGCCGTACTGCAGACGGTATGCGAAGAGGCCGCGCAGGCGCTGGGCTTCGCCGCCGCCGGCGTGTTCCTGTCCGACAACCCGGCCCATGCGGGCTGTCAAGCGACGACGCTCTCGCATCAGTCCGGCGCGACGACGGCCGAGTGTCAGGCCGAGGTCCTGACCCTGCTGGCTGCCGCGCACTGGGACCCTGACGTCTTCGTCCTGCCGTCCGCTGCGCCGCGCGACCGGGTTCTGGACCTGGCTGCCGTCCGCTTGATCCACGACGATCAATGCCTTGGCGTGCTGGCCGTGTACAGCGTCGCCGCCGCGCGGCCCTGGGAGGCGGCGGACACCCTGTTGCTGCGCGGTCTCGCCGATCAGGCCTCGCAAGCGATCGTCAACGCGCGGCTGTTCACCGAAGTCCGGCAGAGCCAGGCACAGCTGCAGACGTTGTCCCGTCGCCTGGTGGAGGTGCAGGAAGCGGAGCGCCGCCACATCGCCCGGGAGTTGCACGACGAGGTCGGGCAGGTGCTGACGGCCGTCAAGATCGACCTGCAGAGCTTGCGCAGGCAATCGGCGATGGCGCCGCACGCGGCGCGCCTGGACGAGAGCAACGAGACCACGCAGCGCGCCCTCGAACAGGTGCGCAATCTTTCGCTGGACCTGCGCCCGTCGATGCTGGACGACCTCGGGTTGAGCGCGGCGCTGGAGTGGTACGTTCAACGCCTGTCGCAGGCGGCCCGGCTCAAGCCGGAGCTCACGCTGCCCACCGATGCGCCGCGGTGGGCTCCCACGATCGAGATCACCTGCTTTCGCGTCGCTCAGGAAGCGATGACCAACATCCTGCGCCATGCGAACGCCCGGCACGTGTGGATCGACCTGCAGCATTCCCCGGTCGACCTGCGCCTTTGCGTGCGGGATGACGGCCAGGGATTCGACCCGGCAGCGGCGCGGCTGCGCGCCACCCAGACAGCCGCCAGCGTGGGGTTGCTGGGGATGGCCGAACGGGTGGAGCTGGCCGGAGGGCGACTGGCGATCGAGTCCGCTCCGGGGCAGGGGACCTCGGTGGAAGTCACTTTCAACGCCCCAGTGTTGCGTTGACCCGGCCGACCGGGATCCATCCACCGTGAGGTGATCCATGCCCGCGCGAATCCTGCTCGTCGATGACAATCGGCGCTTCATAGAATCCGCCGAGCGCTTCTTTGCCGACGAACTGAGCGTGATCGTCGTGGGCAGCGCTTCTTCGGGGGCGCAGGCGCTGGACCAGGTGGCGCGGCTCGAGCCCGACCTGGTGCTGATGGACGTGGCAATGCCCGGAATGGATGGCCTCGAAGCGACCCAACGCATCAAGGCTCGCGCCCATCCGCCGCGGGTCATCATCCTCACGTTCTACGACACGCCGAAGTATCGGCAGGCCGCGGAAAAGGCCGGCGCCGACGGCTTTGTGCCCAAGGGCGACTTCGGCGAGAAACTCCTGCCGCTGATCTCGGCGCTGCTCCCCGACCTCGTCTCGCCCGATCGGCAGCCGGCTCGTCCGCCGACACGGTTGCACACCCGCCCCATCGAGGCAGCCCCCGTCTCCCGTGCCGGCCATCCAAGGGATGCCTGGCCGCTCTCGCCGCGCGTACGGACCGTGATCTTGGCCGGCGGCGAGGGCACGCGCCTGGGGGTGCTGACCGCTCGCCGGGCCAAGCCCGCCGTGCCGTTTGCCGGCAAGTACCGGATCATCGACTTCGCGCTGTCCAACTGCGTCAATTCGGGGCTGTTCGACATCGTGGTCCTGACCCAGTATCGCCCGCACTCCCTCAACGCCCATATCGGCGTCGGCCGCCCGTGGGATCTGGATCGCGGTTTCACCGGCGGCATCCGCATGCTGCATCCGTTCAGAGAACGCGCGCAGACCGATTGGCAGACCGGCACGGCAAACGCCGTGCTTCTGAACCTTGGCTTCATCACCGACAACGACCCCGATCCGGTGCTGGTGCTGGCGGGCGATCACGTCTATCGGATGAACTATGGCCCGCTGCTCGCCTTTCACGCCGAGCGCCAGGCCGATCTCACCATTGCCGCGACCGAAGTGTCCATCGAGGACGCCCCGCGCTTCGGCATGCTGGTCACCGACGGCGAACAGCGCGTGCTGGCGTTCCAGGAAAAGCCGCAACGACCGACGGGCACCCTCGCGTCGATGGGGATCTATGTGTTCGGCCGGAAGGTGCTCGAACAGTGCCTGCACGAAGACCATCATGCGCCGGACTCTGCTCACGACTTCGGCAAGGACGTCATTCCGCGTCTGGTGGGCTCCGGTCGGCGCGTCTTCGCCTATCGGCACGAAGGGTACTGGATGGATGTGGGCACCATAGATACGTACTGGCGCGTGCACATGGATCTGCTCCGCCATCCACCCGCGATCGAGTTGAACGACCGCTCGTGGGTGATCCGCACGCGGTCGGACGAACGCCCGCCGCTGCTCATCGACGCCGGCGCATCGGCCCAGGCTTGTCTGCTCTCCGACGGGGTCGTCATTGCCCCCGGCGCCGTGGTCGAGCGCTCGATCCTTTCGCCGGGGGTCCATGTCGGCCCCGGTGCCGTCGTACGCGACTCTATCGTGTTCGCCGATGGTTGCGTGGAGGCCGGCGCCCGTGTGGAACGCGCCATCATCGACAAGCATGTGATCGTTGGTGCGAACGCGTGCGTGGGCGGGCACGACGATGCGGACGGTTCGCCGGGCATCACCACCATCGGGAAGAACGTCCAGATCGCCGCCGGACTCACCATCGATCGCGGCATGTCGATCAGCCCCGACGTGTATCTGGAGCAGGAGCCGCTGCTGTGGCCGTCGCCGTAGGGCTTGCGCCGGGTTTCCCGGGGGCTTCATGTCGAGCCGGATGGCCGAACACCTTGCGGATCCTGGTGCACAGGCGGCGGCATCGTGGATACAATGATTGCCGTCGTCAGAGGCTGGCACCCGGTCGGCGTCGCTGACGTGGTACCCGGCCGGCGCGCACCGGCGACACCGTCAGGTGGGGAGGAACAATGGAACGCAGACGAAAAGGCATCGCCAGCGGCGAGAGGGACATTCGGCGCGCCGCACAGGCGCTGGCCCGGCACCTGCCCACGCGGCTGGCGCCGTTGGCGACCATCGCCTACAACTTCAGCTGGGTCTGGCACCCGGACGGCGAGCAGCTGTTTCGCGACATCGATGGCCACCGATGGCGGCTGTGCGGGCAGAATGCCGTGCGCTTCCTGCAGGAGGCGTCCGAGGAGTCGCTGAACCGTGCGGCGATGGACGAGTCGATCGTGGCCCGGGCCGAGGGCCTGCGCGAAGCGCTGGACCAGACGTTGGCACGCCCGGCGCGCGAGGAGGGGGGCGTCACGACGGAACGGCCAGTTGCGTTCCTTTGCTCCGAGTTCGGCTTTCATCGCTCGATGCCCGTGTATTCGGGCGGGCTCGGTGTGCTTGCGGGAGACATCCTGAAGGAGGCGTCCGACCGCGCTTTGCCCCTCGTCGCCGTCGGCCTCATGTACCGCAAGGGCTATTTCCACCAGCGCGTCGATGCCCGTGGGTGGCAACACGAATACTGGTACGAAACCGACCCGGAGCGGCGGGCCTGCGTGAAGGTCACCGGCAGCGACGGTCACCCGATTTCGATCAAGGTTCCGATCTGGGACGAGGAGGTCGCGTTCCACATCTGGCGCGTCGACGTCGGCCGTTCTCCCCTTTTCCTGCTCGACACCGAACTGCCCGAGAACACGCCGCGCGCGCGATTCATCACCTCGCGCCTTTACGAGGGCAATCGCCAAGTGCGTCTCGCGCAGTACACGATGCTCGGCGTCGGCGGGTTGCTCGCGCTGGATGCGCTGGAGGTCACGCCTGGCGTCATTCACATGAACGAAGGGCATCCAGCCACGGTGACGCTCGAGCTGGTCGGGCGCGAGATGGCACAGGGCCGCTCGTTCGAAGAGGCGAGCGAGGCGGTCCGGCGCCGCGTGGTGTTCACCACCCATACGCCGGTACCGGCAGGCAACGAGACGTATTCGAAGGAGGAGATTCTTGCCGTCATGCCGCGGGTGTTGCGCAATCTGGGCGACGACGTCGAGGCCGCGTTGCGCCTTGGTCGCATCAACCCCGACGACCGCAACGAGGCCAGCGGCATGACCGCCTTGGCGATCAGGATGAGCCGCAGCACGAACGCGGTCAGCAGGATTCACGGCGGCGTGTCGCGCGGCATGTGGCAACCGCTGTTTCCGGGTCGCGCGGCAGATTCGGTCCCCATCACCCACGTGACCAACGGCGCCCACCTTCCGAGCTGGATGACGCCGCAGATGCGCCAGCTCCTCGACCGCTATCTTCCGGACGGCTGGCATGCGCCCGAACGCGTCACCGACCCCGCGACCTGGCGTGCCGTGGACAGCATCCCGGATGCCGAGTTGTGGGCCGTCAGCCGGGAGTCCAGCCACCGGATGGCCGCGTGGGTCAAGTCGAAGACCGTCACCGACCGGCTGACGCGCGGCGACACGATGGACTACGTGTTGCAGGCCGCGCGGACGTTCGATCCCGAGGTGCTGACCCTCGGGTTCGCGCGGCGGCTCGCGTCGTACAAGCGGCTGTACCTGCTGATGCACGATCGCGACCGGATGCTGCGCCTGCTCGACGGCCCGCGACCGCTGCAGTTGCTGTTCGCCGGCAAGGCGCACCCGATGGACGACGAAGGCAAGCGGATGCTGGAGCAGATGTTCAGTCTGAAATCGGATCCGCGGACCGGGCGCCGCGTTGCCTTCCTCGAGGACTACGACATCGGCCTCGCGAGCCTGTTGACCGCCGGTTGCGACGTGTGGATCAACCTGCCGCGCCCGCCGCTCGAAGCGAGCGGGACGAGCGGCATCAAGGCGGCGTTCAACGCCACGTTGAACCTCAGCGTGCTGGACGGTTGGTGGGCCGAGGCCTACGACGGCACCAACGGCTGGGCGATTGCGGACACCAAGGATGACAACCACGCCGCGCAGGACGCGCGCGACGCGCTGGCTCTCTACGATCTCCTGGAGCGGGAAGTGGTTCCGCTGTTCTACGATCGCGACGCCAGTGGCATCCCGCGCGGTTGGGTGGCGCGGATGAAGGCGTGCTTGCGCACCATCGGGCCCCGGTTCTGCGCGACCCGCATGCTCGACGACTACGTGCGCAGCATCTACCGCGTCCACTGAGTCCGACGGCCCGGAACGGCAGCGCGCAGCATGGGCGACAGCGTGCCGATGGGCGCTCCCGTCCCGGCGCCCGGTTCAGTCCCGTCGGCCACACGCACAGAGCGCGTCTTGCCAAGGTGGCAACCGGCAAGGAGTTCGTCGAGGCGTACGCGGCGCTTGCCCTCGAGCGCGGTGTTGCCGACCAAGTGCTCAAGGCACGCTCCCGTGCTTGCCTCACCCAAGATGGTGTCGCCGAGCGGCTGGGGACAACCAAGAGCGCGGCTCCCAAGCCTCGATCTGCTGGAAAACATGCGCCATCTGATCGCGACTCTCAAACGGTACGCGCAAGCTGTCGGGTGTGAACTTCAGGTGGAGCTCGTGCCGCAGAAGGTTGCATGACGCCCGACCCACCACCGCAGGGGTTGCGCCGCCCATTGCCCGCGCCCGGTCGACCCTGAACGTTCGGTGTCCGCTTTCCAGAGGCCGGCAGGCGCAGCCGCGGGCGTTGGCTCCAAGGTCCGGCCGATTCTTTCGCTGATCCAGACCCACGGCCTGTGCGTTGATCGCCAGGGGCGCCCTTACCAATCCAACGTGTTGGCAATGCCCTCCGTCGCCGGGTGCAACTCAGAGTAGAAGGACCTTAGGGCAAGAATCTCGCCGGTGACGTTCGCTGGAAACCCTTGCCGATCGCCACGCCGATCGACGAGCAGCTGATAAAGGAATGAGCGGCACATTTCCGGGCTTCCCCAATCTGCCGCGATCCGATTGGCAAGCCGAGGAAACTGGGTGACCAAGGCTATCGGCTGGACGTCTGGCGCCAGCATGGCCAGCCACCGTCTCGTGGCCGGCAAGAGCACATTGACGGGCCTTGCCTTGCGAACCGGCATCCACTTGGCATCATCGCGCGAGTCTGGCGGCAATCGCTCAGGCCGCTCTGCATGGGTATCGTTGCGCGCACCCGATGACAACCGATAGGGATGGCCACGAAGCGATGCGCGATCGCGGTAGATGGATGTCACGACGTTAGATGGGACGAAGTTGAAACGAGGCTCAAGCGCGGCGGTCGAGCCGGTACTTGCGGACTGGACGATATTCGCGTCGAAGCAAAGCCCGCGCCACGTCGGTAAATCATTGATTGCATTTGCGACTTGATCGCGCCGCACCGTAAGGTGTAAACGTTCCCGACATCAGATTGTGGAATTGGCGCGATGTCGAAGTGGTGCGCTTGCGCCGATCCGCCCCTCTGATTTTGTCAAGTACAGCACGTGAACTACATCTTGATCGGCCTCGCTGACCGGTCATCGCCAGCCAGGACTGCGCACAGCTCGCACCTTCGACGCGCTCCAGGCCGGCGACCATCAACGCCCGCCTCGTCGCGATCAGCGCCGGATCGTAGGGCGTCCGGACGTCCTCGGAAGCGACGACGCGGACCAAGATCGCCAGCCGTACGGTGCGACCAATCCAATGAGCGGATGCGCGTCCACGGGCATCGCCCCGGAGGCGAACCCCGGCTGCCTCGGGGCTTGTTGCCGCAGCGCGGCCAGCGTCGTTCCTTCGCAGTCTGGCCAGGCGCGGCGGCGCTGACAATGACGGCCGATCAAGGCACGCGTTCCGCTTGAGTGACGGTACTTCGTGGTCGACCTGCCATCGCCGGCCGAACCGCACCAGTTGGCCATCGCCACCTGGCTCAACGCAACAGCGGTCTCCGAGATATCCGAGGCGCTCCCGTCACGCCTGTCCGGATGCTCGCGAAACATGTCCAGGAGCGGGGAGCGCGGTTTTCCGGCAGCTGTCCCAACAGTGGCCGTCCTGACTGCCCCGGCGGGTCGAGACGTGTTAGGCTCGTCAGCGCTGTGCGCTGCCGGCGCTCGATGGACGCACTTCAATGCGTCAGTAGATTCCCTTGTTTGGCGATGTTGCGTTCGCGCAGCGGAGGGGCAAACAGCTGCCGAGATGGCGTGTGGCTACGGGACCTCTGCGGCGATGAAGTTCGCGATAGGCCCGGCAGGGGCAGCCCGTTCTGGCACACGTGACGGGGAACACGACTTTCACAGGCAGCAGGGAAGCTGATTCGGCGACATGTGCCAAGAGGAATGACAGCCGGGCAATCCAAGTGCCCCTACTGTCGGAAGATAGTGACTTCGTGACGATCTTTGTCCACCAATCGAGAGGCGCCGATGACAAGTAGGGCAGGAGGTGCAATGGCGACCGTTCGCCCGGATCGAAGGCCAACCCCGAAGCTCGTTCTCGCACTTCTTGTGCTGCTCGCAGTCCTGCCGCGTGGGGTCCAGGCACAGGAGGCTGAGCTCGGTGCCCCACCTGAAGCACCCAAGTATGGTCAGGATCAATCGTGGCCGAGCGGTGCGATTCAGGCCGGGGCGACGTCGGCGGCGTGGTTGAACACGCTGGACCGGGCGGCGGTTCGAAACTCCTACGTCTACGACTTTCTCGCTGCCGCGAACACGGCTTTGGGGTGGACGGGAAACTATGGGACCTGCACCGCCGGAACGACTGCGCAGGACTACCGGAACGCGACGGCACAGCGGCTCAACTGGTTCCGCTCGATGGCTGGCGTGCCCGTCGGCATCTCCCTGGATCCGGTGTATAGCGCCAAGGACCAGCAGGCTGCCCTGATGTTCAGCGTCAACCGGCAGATCAGTCACGCTCCTCCTGCCGGATGGGCGTGCTACTCCGCCGAAGGCGCACAGGGCGCCGGCAATTCGAACATCTGCTACTCCTCGGGTGCGACCTACCTCCAATCCGACCCCGGATGCGTGAATCTGTACATGCTGGACTCGGGCGCTGGCAACACGGCCGTAGGCCATCGCCGCTGGATTCTCTACCCGCAAACGCAAACGATGGGGACCGGCGATGTTCCCGGAAACGGCGTGAATTACAGCGCCAACGCGCTCTGGGTGTTTGATGGGAACTACGGCGCTCCGCGACCCGCAACGCGAGACGGTTTTGTTGCCTGGCCTCCCAGCGGTTTCGTACCGGCGCCGGTCGTCTATCCGCGCTGGTCCTTCTCGTATCCCGGCGCCTCCTTTGCTGCCGCCTCCGTCACGATGCAGTGCAACGGTTCGAGCCTTCCGCTTCAACTTCTTCCGCCCGAGAATGGTTACGGCGAGAACACGATCGTCTGGGAGCCGAGTACCTGTCCCTTGGCTGGAGGAGCCGATGCGATCTCGGATGTCACAGTCTCGAACGTGATCGTCGGCGGGACTCCGCAGAGCTTTTCCTACACCGTCAGGATCTTCGATCCGTCGTTGGTGATCCCCACTCATGTCGGTTTCTTCCGCAGCGGGATGTGGCTGCTTGACCGCAACGGCAACGGGACTTGGGAGGGCCCGGCAACCGATCGCTTGTACTTGCTGGGTCAGGCCGGCGACATGCCCCTGGTCGGTGACTGGAACGGAGACGGCAAGACGAAGATCGGGTTCTTTCGCGCCGGGATGTGGCTGCTGGACTATAACGGCAACGGCGTCTGGGATGGCCCATCGATAGATCGCCTGTATTGGCTTGGGCAAGCAGGGGACGTTCCACTGGTGGGCGACTGGAATGGCGATGGCAGGGATGAGATCGGGTTCTTCCGCGCCGGGATGTGGCTGCTCGACTACAACGGCAACGGGACTTGGGAAGGTCCGGCAACCGACCGCTTGTACGCGCTGGGTCAGGCCGGTGACACGCCCCTCGTCGGTGACTGGAACGGCGACGGCAAGACGAAGGTCGGATTCTTCCGCGCCGGGATGTGGCTGCTCGACTACAACGGCAACGGGGCTTGGGAGGGCCCGGCATCCGATCGCTTGTACGCGCTCGGGCAAGCCGGTGACACGCCTCTCGTCGGCGACTGGAACGACGACGGCAAGACAAAGATCGGTTTTTTCCGCAATGGCATGTGGCTGCTCGATAACAACGGCAGTGGCGGCTGGGACGGTCCGATAACCGATCGTCTCTACTCGCTTGGACAGTCCGGCGATACGCCGCTGGTGGGCCGCTGGTGATTGGCGCGCGCCGCCCACGGACCCGACCCCAAGATTGAGCCGAAGAGATCCAAGCTTGACGTCGGCTCGGTCAGATCGAGGCATGGTAGGCTACCGGCGACGGTGGAGCGGCCTGCTTGCAGCGAAAACGTCTTGTCGCTGTTTCCACGCCTTGCTGCAGTCGGACATTCGAACCTATCCCTGGGATCTGCCATGAAATTGCTTCAGACGAACTTCGGTCTCGTATCGGCTGCCACTTGCGTGCTGATGATGGGCTCGCCGTCCGCTTTCGCTCAGGATTCCAGTTGCACCCGGTATCTCGAACTGACCGCCAAGAAGCCGGACAGGCCGTATCGCGTGAATCAAACGATCGTCATCGACGGAGCGAAGCAACAGAACGAAGCCGTCGACATCGACGGCACGATTTACACGAAGCAGGGCGACTCGACATCGGGCAAGTGGATAGCGACGCAGGTTCTTGACTTCAAGGAAGCGATCGAGATGGCGAAGAAGACCACGTCGAAGTGCGCGATGAGCGGCACCGAGTCGTTGGGCGGGGTACCGACGCAGGTTTGGACTTCCTATGCAGCGACGCCGTTCGAGCCGAAGCCCGTGCAATGGAAGACGTGGATTGGCGTCGCCGATGGGCGCGTTTATCGGCAAGCGTCGGAGGGTGTCGATCAGCGCTATTTCTATGACAACGTCGTCGCGCCGCCTGCGAGTGAGGTTGCGCAGCCGCGAAAGCGGAAGTGAATGGTTCACCAGAAGGCGAAAGAGTCAAATCGCCTGCGCTGCGCGAGCGTCCTTTGGCCGCTGCGTTCGAAGTCGTAAATCCCCACTTCGAGTTTGATTGGCGGGGATAGAACGAAGGCGGCCAGGTGGCGGTCATGCTGCGTCGGCGGCGCATGCCTCTGGATGGATTCGCCGCGACCTGCCGCACCGTTCTCTATCGTTGGAGGACCCGCTATCGGATCGGTCCTTTGCGCTGACAGGTCGCTGTCGAAGCTGACTCGAGCGCCAATGTGATTCGCCGCGTGTCGGGTTGCGTTGAAGGACGTGAGTCGATCCGTAACGTCTTTCAGCGGTGTTCGTCGCGAGCCTGCGTAACCAGCTCGATCCAATTCGTAGCCCGGACGAGGTAGCCGGTCGCCCCTTCTCCGGCGTCGTGCACATGGAATGCACGCGCTGGACGGCGGTCGGGAGTCGCACGATAGCCTCGTGCCGAAAAAGGAAATCGGGCCCCGGTTCTGCGCGACCCACATGCTCGACGACTACGTGCGCAGCATCTACCGCGTCCACTGGTTCCGACGGCCCGGAACGGCAGCGCGCGGCATGGGCGACAGCGTGCCGATTGGCGCTCCTGCCCCGGCGCCCGGTTCCCTTGCCTGTTCCTTGCTCGCCGGGTTGCGGCGTTGGCGATCAGGGCGTGGCGGCACGGCCTGGCGACCGTCGTCGAACGCCGCGACCCTGTCGTGTGGCCGAGGCAGTGACCATGCCTCTTCGAGTGTGTTGGCCCGGAAGCTGACGTTTGCCGGCCACGGGACTGCATTCCGGACCGGCGCAGGTGCACGGGCGCGAACGACTCGAGTGCACGGCAGAAACGCATGCAGCGCAAGCGCATGATCACCGTCGGCGCCATCTGTTCGGCCACCATCGTCCGGATCGAGGAGATCCCGCGACCGCCAGCCAAGCCACTTCGACGCCAGGGCCGTGGTCGCCAGGATCGCGCTCGGCGGCGCGGGGCCGTTCGATTGCGTTGCCACGGCACGGCGATCCGATCGACCGGCGACCGACCACTGCCGGGAGACCGGGCTACTTACTGCAATTCCACCGAGCGGCTCTGCACGATACTGCGTTCGGCCGCCTCGAGAATGCGAACGACTTCGAGGCCGAATGCCGCGTCGCAGCGATGAGCCGTGCGCCCTTCCGCAACGAGCCGGACCAGATCCCCGGCAGCCTCGGTGAGCGCCTCCACGCGGGGGATCGCCGGCTCGGGCAGCGCGAGCGTGCCGCTGTCGCCGTCGAACCGATACGCGACACCCGCGTCCGACGGGGGCGCGCTCAGCGTGAGCGAGACGTCGGCGGTGGCGCCGTCCTCGTGCGTCGTCTGAAACCTCGTGATTCCGCCCTGAGTCTGCTCGGCCCTGATGCGCAGGACCGGCCCGAGGATCGGACGGAGGATCGACAGTGCGTGCGGGCCGATGTCCCACAACTCGGCGCCGGCCTGCTGCCGCCAGCGCGAGTCGGTGAACGGCGTCGGACTGGTCAGGACCGAGGAGTGGACTCGTACCGACGCGGTCCTCCAGCGCCGGTGCCTCGCCGCCTCAATCGCCTGCTCGATGACAGGCACGAAGCGGCGCATGAAGAACACGACCGAGGCGACGCGGGCTTGCGCGATCGCGTCCACGATCGGCGCAGCGGCTGCGACCGACAGCGCCAGCGGCTTCTCGAGCAGCAGGTGCTTGCCGGCATGGGCGGCGGCGCAGGCCAGCGCCGGCTGAGCTTCTGGGGCCACGGCGATGCTCACTGCATCGACCGCGGAGAGCATTTCGTCGTATGCCGCGAAACTCCGGATCCCGGCGGCCCTGGCGGCGCTTCGCGCCGCCTCGCCATCGCGGCCCCAGATCCCGACGAGCTCGACGTCGGTGCGCGCCTGGAGGCCGCGGACGTGAACCTCGCGTGCCCAGTAGGCCGTTCCCACGACGCCGAATCGAACGGTCACGACGCTCTCGCAGAATGGTGGGTCAAGGGTTCAGTCGATCCGCGGCGAGTCCGGACGGTACCCCAGCTGCGCCGAAATCGCGTCGGCGTAGTGCACGACCAGCTCGCCGAGCTCGGGAATCCGGGAGTCGGGGATCCTCCGGGCCAGGCCGCTGACGCTGATGGCAGCGAACACCCGCCCGGACAGGTTGCGGATGGGTGCGCCGACGCAGCGGATGCCGATGGAGTGCTCTTCGTCGTCTACCGCGTAGCCGCGTTCCCGCACCAGGGCGAGCTCGTTCAGGAGCGCATCACGGTCCGAAATCGTGTGCGGCGTATGACGCATCAGGCCGAGGGCGATGACCTTGGCGACGATCGCGGGCGGCTGAAACGCCAGCACCGACTTGCCCGTCGACGTGCAGTGCGCCGGCGCGGCTTCGATCAGCACGGTCGAATTGGCGTGCTCGCCATCGCGCTCGGTTCGGTTGACGAGGGTCGATCGCGCTCCGTCGAATACGCACAGGGAAACCGAGAGGCCGCTCACCTTGGTCAGTGCCTCGACGAACGACTTGGCTTCACGCTGGAGTTCCATGGTGCCGAGCACGGTGGTGCCGTACTCGAACAGCTTCATCCCCAGGCGGTAGTTTCCGCGTTCGCGATCCTGCTCGAGCAATCCGTGGTCGCGCAGCGTCGCGATGATCCGATGCGCCGTTCCCCGCGGAATGCCGATCTGCCTGGCGATGGCCGCGACGGAGAGCTGGCGATCCAGCGTGGAAAAGCAGTCGAGGACGGCGATGGCCTTTTCGATCGAACGGACGGAGTCGTCGCGCTGGCGGCCCCTTGCGGGTGTGGAGGGCGGATCCATGGAAGGAAAGGCAGGTGCGCTCATCGTGCAGCCAGATCCCATTTCGCTCGACTAATATGTTCGTAATACGGACAATACATGCTGGCACATCCAGCCTGACTCCACTGCAGCTTCCTGGCCAACGTAGTATAACACGCTGCCGAGAAAAGGGTTTTATTGGTTCCCCGATTGCTGTTGCGGGGAGAGTCGAGCGCAGTGTATTGTCCTCCATGCGAACCAAACGACCGTATTTTGGTCATTTGCATTGGGGTTCGGGCCTCAACGAGTCCCGGCGGAACCGGGGGTGCAAGCAACGCCGCTTCGGTGCCCCTGTGCGATGCTTGATTGGCAAATCGTGAAGCAGAGCTGCTTGAGCGTGGGCGCGGTCGACGGGCCGGGAGCGAGTCGTCGTCACATCGATCGGAGAAGAGCGTGTACATGAATCCAATCGCGGGCGAGTGGGTCGAAGGCGCCCGCGTCAGGCAGAACATCAGCCCGTGCGATTCGCGCGATGTCATGGTTGCCAAGGCCGAGGGAGCGAGGCTCGTCGCCGGAGGGCAGGCGATCGAGCGCAACGCCGATGGCACCCCGGGGTGGTACATGGCGCCGGCGCCTTTCACCGAGTCGACGCCGGCGATGCGGATCAACCAGGAGGACGTGTTCGGCCCGGTGGAGAGCGGGATCCGCGTCCGCGACTACGACGAGGCGCGGGGCATCGCCAACGACACGGTCCTCGGGCTGACCGCGGGCATCGCCACGACCTCGCTGGAGCGCGCGGCCCACTTCAAGCGCGACGCGCAGGTGGGGATGGTGATGGTGAACCTGCCGACCGCCGGCGTCGACCATCACGTACCCTTCGGCGGTCGCAAGGGGTCGAGCTACGGTCCGCGCGAACAGGGTCGCTGCGCTGCGGAGTTCTACACGACGGTGAAGACGGCGTACACATTGCCCTGAGGTCGAATCGACGCCGCCATGAACGCCAAGAATCTACCCGTGGTCGAAGTCCTTCCGGTCCCCGGTTCACGGGGGTTGCCTCCGCCGCTGCGGGGGCTCGTCGAGCGGATCAAGGGCCGGATTCTCGCGGACCCGATGCACCGTGTCATCTACGCCAGCGACTCGTCGAGCTACCGGGAGTTTCCGCTGGGGATCGTGGTCCCGGAGGACGTCGACGACCTGCGCACGATCGTGCGCTACGCGGGCGAGCACCGGCTGCCGCTGATTCCCCGCGGCGGCGGCACCTCGCTCGCCGGCCAGGTCGTGGGCGACGGGCTCGTCGTCGACCTGCGGAAGTTCGACCGGATCCTCGGCTTCGACGCGAAGGCGCGGACCGTGACCGTCGAGCCGGGCGTCATCCGCAATTCGCTCAACGACTGGCTGGCACCGCACGGGCTGTTGTTCGGGCCGGAGACCAGCACGACCAACCGCGCCGTCATCGGCGGCATGATCGGCAACAACGCTTGCGGCATGCACTCGCTGATCTGGGGCTCGACGCGCGACCACCTGGTCTCGTGCAAGGCGACTCTCGCCGACGGCAGCGACGTGGTGTTCGAGGCGCTGTCGACGGAAGCCTTCCACGCCAAGCGGCAGCTGCCCACGCTCGAGGGGCGCATCTACGACGATCTCTACCGCCGGCTCTCGGATCCGGCGACGCGGCGGGAGATCGAGGCCGGGTTCCCGAAGCCGGTTCTCACCCGCCGCAACAACGGCTACGCGGTCGACCTGCTGCTGCGCTCGAACGTGTTCACCCCCGGCGGGCCGGACTTCAACCTGTGCAAGCTGGTGTGCGGGTCGGAGGGGACGCTGTGCCTGGTCACCGAGGCGACGCTGCACCTGGTGCCGATGCTGCCGCCGGTCGTCGGCCTGGTGACGATGCACTTCAACGACTCGATCGAGGCGATCAAGGCGACGCTGGTCGCGCTCAGGCACAAGCCGACGGCCTGCGAACTGATCGGCGAGTTCCACATCCGGCAGGTCCTCGCCAACAACCGAAGCGCTCCGAACAACCTCGTCGGCCAGTACAGCCGCTGGATCCAGGGCGAGCCGCGGTCCGTGCTCGTGGTCGAGTTTGCGGCCGGGTCACGTGAGGAAGTGGAAGCCCAGGCCGGCGCGATGATGCAGGAGGTGAAGAGCCTCGGCATGGGCTACGCGTGGCCGCTGTGGTTCGGCGACGACGCCGAGAAGATCTGGGCGTTGCGCCGTGTGCTGGGCGGCGTTCAAAGCTCGACCTCGGGCGATCTCAAGCCGATTGACCTGATCGAGGACTGCGCGATCGACGTCAACGACCTGCCCGAATACGTCACCCAGCTGGAAGCGATGCTCACCCGTGCCGGCATACGGTTCACGCAGTCGGCCCACGCCGGGGCCGGCGAGCTGCACACGGTCATCTTTCTCAACCTGAAGACC
>WBZP01004224.1_pt1 | contig 15105 bp, 21 predicted proteins | sample 5204301 | NCBI WGS metagenome assembly WBZP01 (sample SAMN12412401, study PRJNA552823) | activated sludge metagenome | isolation source: activated sludge from nitrification reactor of wastewater treatment plant... | place: USA: Pennsylvania | collected 2017
AACTGATCGTTTGCAGCCAACGAGACTGGCGTTGGGGTAATTGCTACATCCAGTAGGGGGCCGGCAGCCATTGGTGCCTCCCGCTGATGTGGCAATCGTGGCGGTGCTGCAGGAGGTCAAGATGGCCTGCTCCTGATCGAGCGGGACCTCGAACAGTTGTGGCGTTATATAGGGTTTTTTCTGGTTCATGACGAGACTCCTGTTGTGGCCGTCACAGGACGGAGGTGACCATGCAGGGGATGAATCAATGGCTGCTGGTGAGTCGACTCGGCACGGGCATAGGCGATATCGCAGTCGTAGGGAATCGGGGAGTCAGGATGGCCGGTTTCCCATCTGGCTTGGGTCGGCTGTTTGTCACAATGTTCGTGCAGAGTGCAGGCACGGCAGGCGGAATCTGTCTGGTAGGTCAGGCCGTGTATTGCCGCAAAGGTGTGTTCGATAGCCTCACGCACTGTGTGGTTGCGCAGCGAGAGGCGAGTCTCGTATTGAAACGTGCAGGTGCTGAGTTCGCCCCAGGCGTTGATGTGAATCGTGTCGGTGCCGCAACCGCAGCGAAACAGCCGCTCGTGTGCGGGAGGGGATAGGGGGTCGTGTGTGGAGCAACCATCTGTCTCTTGGGCCACATCCTGATTCGAGTGGAGTCGGCGGATGGCATCGGGAGGGATGCGATAGTCGAGAGATGAGCAGTCTCCATTCAGGCGGGGCGAGAGGGACGTGGTATAGCCGAACGGCTGTCCGTTTTCTTCGGTGAATCGTCGCAGTTGGTCCACCTCGCCAGCATTCCAGTTCATCAATTTGGTTTTGAGAGAAAAGGGAAGGCCGCCGGCCTGCAGCAGCTCGATTCCGCGCAGGAAGGCGCGATAGGAGCCCGGTACCTGGGTGAACCAGTCGAAGCGGGATTCCTCGGCGGAATGGCAAGAGATGTCGATGGAAAACGGCGGACGGGCCTGCAGCCGTTCGATGATCGCTTGGGTAAACAGGGTTCCGTTCGTATAGAGCTGCAATAGGAATCCGTGACCGACCGCGGCCTCGTAGATGTCGAAGAAGTCCGGTCGCATGAAAATATCGCCGCCGGTCAGGTTCAGCCAGATGATACCGACGTCGCGCATCTCGCCGAGGAGCCGTTGGATCTCGGTCAACGTGAGCTCGCGCGGGAAGTAGGCCCTGTCGTTATACGGATCGGTGTAGCAATGCCGGCAGTGGAGATTGCAGCGATAGGTGAGTTCGAGTTGTGCTTTGATGACCCGGTGATGAGTGGCAGCCTGGTCGTGGACGTTCCGGCTGAACGTCCCGTAGGGGATCATGGGCAGTGGGCGGGTGTCAGACATGATGCGCTTCCGGTTGAATGAGCGTCGTCGAGGCCGGTGTTTTCCATTCGCAGGCAAACGTGGGAAGCACCTCGTAGAAGCCTTCACGGAAAGAGCCTTGTCGCAAGTCGTAGGATTGTCGCCGGTTGCCCGAGCAGAGCTGCAAGCCGCCATAGGCATCGATGTGAAAGCGCTGCATGCCGCTGTTGCAAGGTGGCAGGTCGGTCCTGGATTTCCGGCAGGCTTCGCTCCAGAGGTCTGGGTCCTGCCTGTTCAGTGTCTCCAACTCCTGTGGTGAGAGGGCATAGCGAAACGGTCCGGCTCCGCCGTCGAGTTCCGGGCGCAGGTCCTCACCCAGTCGAAAGGATATCGGTCCCAACGAGGCAGCCCACGATTTGATGCCGAGCACTTCATCACGGTTGATGGTCATCGCGGTGGTCTTGACGACAAGCGGAATATGTCGGGCTGCCAGGAGACGAATCGCGTCCAGGCAACGCGTATGGGAGCCGACTCCTTGCGTCACGTGCTCGAAGGTGTCGGTCGTCGTGCCATGGAGACTGATTTCAATACGATGCGGCGGGAGAGCTGCCAGGCGATCAGCGATGGATTCAGTGATGAGCGTGCCGTTGGTAAAGAGGGTCACGAGGAGTCCGCGCGAGACGGCATAGTCGTAGATCTGAAAGAAGTCCGGCCGCGCGAGCGGCTCGCCGCCGGTCAGGCAGAGCTCAAGAAGCCCGGCCTCAAGCATCTGATCCATGATGCGGAAGATCTCGGACGTAGAGAGTTCGCGGCGAACGGATTCCGGTGTATTCCGACAATCCGTGTAACACATGACGCATCGGAGATTGCAGCGGCAGGTGATCTCCCACTGGCAGGCGAGGGGATACCGTTCCGGAAGATGGCTGAGTTTAACCTGTGGGACCATGGGCGACCGCCACCTCTTGGATTGCCTGGATCGAGAGAAGGTCTGCCAGCAGGGTGTCGAAGTCCTGATGCAATTGGTCCGGAGTGACGTCGTATTCTTCGATGAACGCGGCACAGATGTCCTGCACCGTGCAAGCGCCGTCGAGGCGCTGCCAGAGGGCCGCGCCGGTTTCATTTAAGACGTAAATGCTGTTGGAGTCTTTGAGCGAGCGCCGCACCGGGACGAGGATGCATTCTCCGGCCACGTCGCGCTGGACATAATCCGGATGCTTTGCATAGACGGCCGTAGGATTCATGGCCGGGAGGATAGCAAATCCTCCCGGGGGCTTCCAGCGGTATTTCTGGGAAAAGGGCTTGGGAGGCAGGTGCGAGCCGGCTCAGGATACCACTGCATAGCCATCGGGCCAATTCAGTTCGATCAGGGTCACGCCGGCCTCAGTGATTTCCGTACGCAGTTCTTCCTCATCGCGAAACACGTGCATGAAGTGGCCGTTCGTGCAGGTATCGCCGTCTTGATAGGTCTGGTTGGTTCCCGGCCAGGAGAGGATGGCGCCGGTGCAGCGCCGAATCATGCGCGTGAGAGCCGTGTCCGGTTCTCTGGCGATCACGAAGTTCAGAACCAGTTTCCCGCCAGGCCTGAGGCATTGTTTGAGCCTTCGCAGCCACTCCCGTCGTCGTGTTAGCCCCGGGACGGCACTGTACATGACGCCGGAGAGGAGGATATATGCGACGGAAGCGGCTTGAACCGGAAGGGTGAGGAAGTCCGCCTGTATGAATGTGACGGGGAGGTTTAATGACGCGGCGCGTCGGGTGCCGATGACCAATCCGCCACGGGCGATATCCAGCCCGATCACGCGATAGCCCCGTTGCGCCAGCGCAAGTGACTCACGTCCGAGCCCGGCCCCGAGAATGAGGATGGTGTCGGGACGCGAGAGATGTTGCGCCAGCACCTGCTCCTCCCAGGCCTCCAACGACCAGGAATAGGCTGTGAGGGGAATAGGGTTGCCGGCCTGCTCATAGCTCCTGTCGTAATAGCGGCGCATGAGGGTTCCGAGCCGGTCGGGCGGCAGGAGCGCCGGCAGGATGCCATAGAGAAACATATGAACCTGGGCCAGCCATCCGACGAGGGCTCCCACAAGCTTCGCGCATCCCGTGACGATAACGGCCAGGAGCTGCATGGCTATCCTTCTGAATGCTGTAGAAACGGCAGCAGCTGCATGGCCGCATCGGCCGCACCGGTACAGGCAGGCGGCGGGGAGGCCGGCTCCGGCAATGCCAGCGCCTGGCGAATGGCCGGTTCCCAGCGGGCTTCCAGGAAGTCTGCACGGGAGAGCTCCACGCCGCGACCATATCGATGCAGATAGGTGACGAGGGAGTCTTCGTCGGCAAAGTTGTAACGGCGGACGTAGACAACAGGAGTCCGGACCTCAATGGCTTCAATCGTGGTTCCATAGCCCGGTTTCGTCATGATGACATCGACGGAGGACAGGATGGTACTAAACCGCTCTGAGAGTGCGGCGAGGGAATGGACCCGACGATAGTGTGGGGGAACGGGACCGTCGATTAAGAATTGAATACCAGACATCGACTCCATGCGATCAAACGGGAGCGCTTCGAAGCGGATCCCGCCGAAAGCCACGAGCACGAGGGCATCATGATCCGGGATCCCCAGGTGCCGGCGGATGCGAGTCCGCTCGGGAGGCAGGGGGTGCGCGACCGGTCCGATGTCGATGGCGCGGTGAAAGGCCGGCATCGGCAGTCCTGGTGTGAGGCGCAGCAGGAGATGGGCCTGTCCATACGCGCGGCGTATGTTCTCAAGAATGGCCGCGTGCCAAGGCTGCGCCGGATCGACATGTTCTCGCAGGATCTCATCCCAGCTCAGACTGGCGATCGCCACCGTCGGCACGCCGGCGGCGGCACCGGCCGCCATGGCTAGGTAGGGCGTATTGCCGATGACGAGTTCCGGGCAAGCTTCGCGGATGGCGAGGGTTTCTTCTTTGAGGCGGGCTTCCCAGTTGGCGTGAAAGGTCCGATGGGCCTGCCAGGTCGCGTCCCAATCCATCGTGAGGGGACCATGCTGCAGACAGCCGATATCCATCTGGGCCGGGCGCAGTTCCCAGGGCAGGGTCATGCGCGATTCGAAAAAATGCCGGGGGACGTTCGTGCGGAGGATGACGCTGAGCGCCGGAATCTGCCGGCCCAGTTCGTTCAGTACGGGGACGACCTGGGCGGCGTGTCCGTAGCCGTGGGCGGAAATGGCGGACCAGATCAGTGGCACAGAAGGGTGGCTCGCGAATCGTTAACTGTTGGAGTAATCGGACTCGAGCGGCGCGATATTATATTCCAATTCTAGATCGAACTCGTCCACGAGTTCGTTGAACGCCTTTGCGCCCATATCGGAGCGCACTTCATTCATCACCAGATCGATCATGGGGGCCGCGCGCGGTCCGAATTGTGCGATGGCCGATTCGATGCGCTGTTTGGCTGTATCCAACGTCATAGGAGGTCTCCGTGGTTAGCGTAGCCCTTGGAGGATCATCTGCATTTCAGGGACGAGGTCGCGCCCGCCATTAGCCCGGCCGGAGGCCGAGGCATCGATCCCGGCTTGGAGCACGGGCTTGGCTTCTTCCGGCCGTCCCGCGCCGATCAGGGCGCGCCCGAGGGCCAGGTGGGATGCGACATGCACCGGGTCCAGTTGCACGGCGACGCGCAAGTGTTCCACGGCTTCTTCCAGGTTGCCGCCTTCTTGAAGAATTTTATTGCCCAGGCCGTAGCGCCCGAGGAACCCCTTGGGGTTTTTGACGACCATTTGACGAAAGGCTTCAATGTCCATGTGTGCTCCCGCTGTGAGAGACGCATCATAGCATTAGCAATCGGCGGGAGACCAGGCCGTTTTGTGGAAAGGACGAGTCGGGCAGGGTCGGGTTAGAGGGAAGGAGCCTGCCCTGGCGTTAGCGCGATTTGACAGCGCCAGAGGTGGAGACTGAGACGGCGGCCGGCCCCCGGCCCCCGGCGCTTCGACTTGACGCTGACGCTATGGATGGTCCGTGTGTGACAGGGCGCGGCTGTGGGGCAGGCGAGAGGGCGCGTGTTTACCAGACTTCAGCGCGATTTGACAGCGCCAGAGGTGGAGACGGAGACGGCAGCATTCCCCCGCCGCTTCGACTTGACGCTGACGGTATGGATGGTCCGTTCCGACATGGGGGCGCTGCTGGCATTGTAGAAGGTCGCGTCTTTGACGAGTTGGTTCATGAGGTCGGTGATGCCGGCTTCCATCACGTGGCCCTTCAGCTCCGCAATCATCGACGGACTGGCGCTGAAGAGATTATATCGTGCCGTGCCGGATGACTCGGCCTGATACGTTTTGACGGTCCCGTCCCAGCGCTCGAGTTCTAGGGTGAGGTGGGTCCCGTAGTCGTAGTGGAAGTCCATCACCGGTGCCAGGAGAAACATGGAAGTGCCGATCGCAAATCCTTTCCAGGCGGCTTCGCCGGGATGGGAGTCGATGGCGTCGTCGATGGTCACATGGGCGGTGATCGCCTTTTCGTTGTCAGCGAGTGATCCCTGTTCGGCAAGCGAGAGATGGGAGAATAGCTTGAGGCTTTGTAAGGAGCCGAGCAAGCGGCGGTCCAGTTCCGTGGATGGATTTTGAGGCGCTCCATTCTGACTGACTTTGACTTGGTCGAGAATGAGCGGCACGCGCTCGGTGCTCGCAATGGATGTTGGAGAGGCGTCTGTGCTCATGGCGGTGGGAGGCATCATCTCGATCGATCTGGTACAGCCGCTGGAGAGGGCGCTGCTCAGGACGAGCGCTGCCATGATGCATGTGGATGTGGTGTGTTTCATGATGTCTATCCCTTCCCCTTCATCAGAAGTAAAACGAGAATCCGCCGAATGGCAAGCTGGAGTTGAGTCCCAAGTTGGGATACCGCGTGCCGGCGTTGGAAATATGGTGGAACCGATAGCCGATGTTGAATGATGTCTGAGGCGTCAGAAAGAACGAACAGCCGAATCCCGCGGTCAGAATGAAATTGAACCGTGAGGATTCTTCGGGGATTTTTCCGGCGAGGTCGGTCCAGAACGGGCCGCCGGCAAATTCGGCATAGGGGCGAATGCGGTCGTGCGCGACCATGGTGTATTTGATCTTGGGCGTAAAGCCCATGCCGTGCGTGAGAAAGGGTTCTTGAAATTGGATGTACACCACCTCAGCGCCCAGAGAAATCTGTCCGCGATACCAGCTGTCGCCCATCGGATCGGTTACGGTCATCATCCAGGAGGGCATCATGGCCACGCCCTGCTGCTTGGTCGTGTGATCGATCGTGAGCCGATGGGGGAGGAGATAGCCCGCCGAGAGCCCGACTTCCTGGGTCCCTACAGTGATCTCGGGGACTACGGATTCCGCCGCCTGTACCGGAGCGGTGATGGCGACGACTATGAGGAGCAACCAAAGGACACGAAGCAGCAAGATCCCACCTTCTTCTACATGTGTACGTCAGTATCTTGTCGGTTGTGCGAGGGTGAAACTTGATGCAATCGCTTCGACGATCCTACGGTAGCAGAGGATTTGTATCTGTCCAGAAAGATGTGAGAAATGTCAGTGAAGGCGGGGCGGAGGGCCTGGCTACGGATGTGAAATAGATTGACGAAGCTCGGTGAGCAGCGTGCGGTCCCTGGCTTGTTCCGGGAGCTGGTAGTGCTGGTCGAGGGACAGGACGCGTTCGAGGCAGCGAATCGCTGAGGGGGAATTCCGTTCACGGATATAGAGCGCGGCCAGCAGCCAGAGAACGGCCGCTTCTCCGGGTGCGTTGCCGAGTTTGATGAAATGCTCCGAGGCATTGTTCAAGCATTTCTCCGCCTGACGCAAGGAGCCGGAGTCGAGAAAGGTGTTGCCGAGTTGACTGTAGGTCAGCGCCAGACCTTCTTCATTGCCGATGCGGCGGTGGCATTCCAGCGCGTCCGTGAAGTGGGTGATGGCCTGATCCCAGTGCGCCTGCCGCGCTTCTTCCATGCCGAGGTTGTGATACAGAATCCCGAGCGCGCGGTCATCGTGAAGCGGTTTCAGCAGATCGAGGGCTTCAAGGTAGTAGGGGCGGGCTTTCTCTGGACGGCCGGCACCGATGTGGAGGTTCCCCAGATTTACCAGTGTGTGCGCGACGGCCTGTTGGTCCCGTTCCGTCCGCTGGATCGCGAGCACTTCCCGGTAGCAGGCCTCGGCTCTTTCGAAGTCCCCCGACAGGGCGCAGACATTTCCGAGATTGCCGAGTGAGGCGGAGAGTTCGCGGGGATTGTCGCCGAGACGATCGTCCGTGACGGCTTGCTCATAGGCTGCTTTGGCTTGAGCCAGTTGCCCGCGGTGGAGAAAAATCCTGGCGCGGTGTTTATCGTTCTCAGCCATGAGCGTTCAGCCGTCAGCGATCAGCCTTCGGTCTCCTACTCAGCACATCCCAGAGCTCTCAGCACGTCCCGCTCAGTCGCCGCCTTTCGGCGTGTCTTTTCTGAACTCGACGACAATGTCGTCTTCCTCGTCCAGGCCCAGTCCCGCGCGAAACGATTCCAGGAGTTCGGTGACGTAGTCGAGATGTTGCCGGCCTTTTCCCTCAGGGGAGGCGAGGTAGGACTCGGAGAGCCGCATGCCGGTTTCGAAATGGTGTGCGATGGTCTGTTCCGTCACTTGTTGCCAGGTGATGTAAATGCAGAACGCTTGAAACGCATGGGCCTTCGGATAGCGGGTCGCCAGCGAAAGCAACCCCTCATAGGCCTCCCGCGCCGTCGATCCGGCGTTGGACGAAAAGGTTGCTTCCAGATCAGCGGCGGTCTCCCAGTCGGACCCGAGCTCGGATTCTGCTTCTTCAAAGGCCGCCTGCGCGGCAAGGGCTGCATCGAATTGCATGTGAAGACCTCAATGTGTGTTGGAACAGGATACGTGGGGAGAGAAAGGGAGGTCAATGAGGTGGTTGCTGTACGATGACAGGTGAAGATTCCTCGTTTACATTTTGTTATCTCGCTCGGTAGACTGCCGTCACGATTACTATGGGTACTGAGAAGCCATCTTCCCTCCCAACTGCGGATTCTGCCTCAACTGATCCGGTCGATCAGGTCATCCGCTATCATATTCAGACGAAGCATCATTTCAATCGCTATGCCCGGTCGATGGGGTTTCTCGATTGGGCGAACCAGCCTGATCCGTTCCGGCGCTTCGCAGGGGCGGAGCTGACGCCGCTGCCTTTATTGAAGCCGGATGAGGAGCCGATCTCGCCGGCCTATGAGGCGATCTATCATTCTGAAGGTGTCGCTTGTCAGCCGGTCACCGTGCAGGCTCTTTCCCGGTTCTTTGAATTTGCCCTGGCCCTGTCCGCCTGGAAGAAGGGCGGAGAGACGGAATGGGCGCTGCGGAGCAATCCCTCCTCGGGCAATCTGCATCCGACAGAAGGTTATGTGGTCCTGCCACAGATCGATGGACTCGACATGCGGCCGGGGCTGTATCACTACGCGCCAAGGGAGCATGGGCTGGAGCGGCGGGCTGCCTTCCCCACCGAAGTCGTGGCGCAATTGCTGGCGCCGTTCCCGTCGAGAGCCTTTCTTTTTGGTCTTTCGTCGGTGCATTGGCGGGAAGCCTGGAAGTACGGCGAGCGGGCGTTTCGCTACTGCAATCACGATGTTGGGCACGCCCTCGGGTCTGCGCGAGTGGCGGCGGCGACATTGGGCTGGAAGATGGTCCTGTTGGACGGCGCAGATCAGAACACCGTGGCGATGCTGCTGGGGACTCACCGTGTTGATGACTTTGCCGGTGTCGAACCGGAACATCCCGATTGTCTCTGCGTGTTGTGGCCTTCCGGGAGCGTGAAGCGTGAAGCGTCGTTGGTGAATCGCGATGAGAGGGAGATGCCTCTGTTCCTCGATCCGTCTGTAGTCAAAGGCCTGGCGGAGACGTCATGGTACGGCAAGGCGAATAAGCTGAGCGGTGAGCATGGCGTGCATTGGGATGCGATTGATCAGGTCGCAGATGCCTCATGGAAGGTATCAAGTGACCTGCTGGCCTTGTCCGGTTTTCGTTCTCTTGCGAATGACGCTTCACAAGCGACGAGCGACGCCGGGCCTCCGGCCGGGCAAATCATCCGTCAACGTCGCAGTGCGGTGTCGTTTGACGGACGGACGTCGATTTCATCGGCGCGGTTTTTTCAAATGCTGCAACGGGTGATGCCGCGCCCCGAGCGTCCGCAGTTGGAGCGGCCGGTGCCCTGGGATCTGTGGCCCCATGCTCCGGCGATTCATTTGATGATCTTTGTGCATCGCGTCGAGGGGCTCACGCCCGGCCTCTATGTCCTGGTGCGGGATCGGGCGAAACTGCCGCTGATTCAGCAGTCGCTCAATCCGGAACTGGTCTGGACGCAGCTGCCGGGATGCCCTGAAGATTTACCGCTCTCTTGGTTATTGGAGGGTGATGCCAAGCGCGCAGCGGCGCAGGTGAGTTGCCATCAGGAGATCGCCGCAGACAGCGCGTTTTCGTTGGGCATGCTGGCTGAATTCGAAGGGCGCTTGCGTCAGACTGGTGCCTGGTTTTATCCTCGGCTGTTCTGGGAGGCCGGCGTGCTTGGTCAGGTGCTATATCTGGAGGCGGAAGCAGCCGGGGTGCGTGGAACCGGGATCGGCTGTTTCTTCGACGACCCGGTTCATGAGATGCTGGGGGTGCAGGGTTTGTCTTTCCAATCGCTGTATCACTTTACGATCGGTGGGCCGGTGGAGGATCGCCGGATGATGACATTGCCGCCTTATCACCACCTCAATAGATAGATATATGCCATGCAAAACCAATAGCTTAAACGGAAATTACTCATGTTTAAGATAAAGAAAAAACTCGAGAAGCCGAAGCTGCCGGTCCTCTATAACGTGATCGAAGACTATTCTGAAGCCGATGCGCCGGGTAATGTCACGGCCTGCGCGACGACGCTTCCGGAAGATCTGCCGGGGCACGCCAAAATTTTATCCGAAAGCTACGGGGTACCGTTAGGCACCATGACGGAGTTGTTGGCTCATGGTGGAGTCTATGTCTATCCAGCGGAGGGCGGGCTCTTGACCCGCGGGCTCTTTGCCTGTGTGATCGATCCGACGGGTGTGCTGCCGAAACGGACGTTCGTATTGGATCTGATGCAGTTTGCCGAGACGGAGCATCTGGCCAGAGCGCGATCGCTCCCGATGACTGAGGCAGCATATGAGATCTTTCATCGCACGTTGCCGGATGAACTGAAGGAAAAGCTGCAACAGAAGAATCTGGGGTTGGACTATCGCATGATCGATCGGGCCGTAGCCAAGGGCGGCGATGTCAAGTACATCGACTTCCGCAAGGACTGGTCGCCGCACTTCAAGCGGCTCTGCATCATGCCGGACGGCCGGCTGGTCGAGACGGGCGGGTTGGAGGAGTTTGCGCAGTTGCACGGGATCACGGTCGCGCAGGCCAAGCAGTTGATCGAAGAGGGCGGCACGTTGGAAGTCGGTGCGGAGGTGCTGGCCTGTCAGATTGTGAACGGACAGTCGTCGGTGGCGCGGTTCGGCGCGAAGAATTACGTGAAGGCGAAGGACCTGGCTGCATCCAAGGGGATTCACATCCTGGATGCATTGAGCGAGGTGGCCTACAACGATCCCGTCATGATGCGGGGGCTTGTCCGGAAAGAACTATCCAGCGGACGCTAGTAGGCTGGTCAACGGAGTTCCTGTCCGTTCGTTGAAGCTCATGAGATGAAATTACCCTCACATCAGTTCTTGTTGCTGTTCTCCTGTCTCCTGCTGATGTTCGGGTGCGCGGCGCCCAAGCCGATTCTCTATCCCAATGCCCATTTTCGCCAGGTCGGGGAGTCTGCCGCGGAGCAGGATATCGAGGACTGTTCTGCCATGGCGAAAGAGGCCGGGGCGACGCCGAGTCAGGGAAAGAGCGGTCAAGTGGCCGGGAGTACGACGGCGGGTGGCGCGATCGGATCGGCGGCCGGTGCTGTGGGCGGGGCGGTGGTCAGGCATCCGGGCCGCGGTGCGATGGTCGGAGCGGCAAGCGGGGCAACCGGCGGATTGCTTCGCGGCCTGTTTCGGAAGTCGCCGCCGAGTCAGGCGTTCAAACAGTTTGTGAATCGGTGTCTGCAGGAGCGCGGCTATGAGCCGGTTGGGTGGGAGTGAGAAATGGGAAACAGCTCATCTATATAGCGAACCGAAAAGATTCTTGTGGCTGCGCCCGCTCCAAGTGCTGTGCCGGTGACGTTGCTGATAACGTCAAAGAGTGAGGGGTGACGATTATGACAGAATATCTGAAAGGCTTCGATTCCCAGTGATAGCAGGAACCCCAATCCCATGATCCCCGTGATCGTGTGTGCCGTGCGGGTCTTGCGCACGCGGCTTAATAGTAATCCCAACGGGAAGAACAGGGTCACATTGGCAATGATGTCGAAGTAGAATCGAAGAGAATGCCAATGAGTGGGCGTGATGGTCCATTGGATGTGATCCCAATGCGCGTGTCCGACAAAGTTTTGCAGAGGCAAAAGCCCAGCAGCGAGAATGACCGTAACCCATCCACCTAGAGCAAGGTTCGTACGGTTATATCCCAGAGTTCGAGCCTGAACCGAAGCCATACGTGTCTCCCTCAGAAGAGTGTCGCCGATCTGCGAGAGGGATGCCATACATTTCACAAATAGCCCGTTTTGTGTGATGGGAAGCCTGAATACATGAGATGTTGGCATCGCTGCTGCGGCGTTGGGGGGGCGGTCAGGGCTTGAGTAACCGTTGTCAGAAGCGTGTGCTTTTCGATGGGCTTGCTGAGAAAAGCCACCGCGCCTTTTGTTCGAGATTTCTCTTCAAGCCCCTGTTGGGCCTGCCCGGTCACGACAATTACCGGGATGTTTCGGGTGAAGGTGTTTGCCTTGAGGCGATCGAGTAGCATCCAGCCGTCTCCGCCTGGCAGGCCGATATCGACCACAATGAGCGCGGGTTTTTCGCGGAGAGCTGATCCGGTGGCTTGGAGAGTATCGCCTGCGGAGAGGACGAGATAGCTTTCCTCAGAGAGGAACGCTTTCACAAGCGAATGGAAGTCCGGGCTATCGTCGACGATCACTATTTTGGTCCTGGTTCGCATGTCAGTGCGCGGCACGGTGCATGACCACCAGCGGCCCCTGATCGAGATCGTAAAGCAGTTGCTGAAGCCGGGTGGCGTCCGGATCCGACAGCGTTTGAAACTCCAGGCCGAACATATTGCCCCGCACCCACCGGACAACCGCCTGACTGATCTCCAGCGGCCACCGGGAGTCCGGGAGTTGGATCTGCAGTCCGACCACGCTTTGGGCCGGTAGCGGTATCTTCGACTCGATACTACAGCCGCCCACGGAGAGATTGGTAATAGTGCCCTGACCTGCGAGTGTTTCGCCGGCGAAGGTGCTCCCGAAGTTAACGTCGAATCGCGGGCTCTTCCGATGATATCCCATGCTGATACACCTGCCGGAGTTGAGTCCAATGCGCTACGCATGCCGAATGCACGAGGAGGGGCTCCTGTCCCTCTTCATCGGCATAATAGACAGTGAACTTGAGGTGGAACGGATCGGTCGCGATGGGGAAATGCTGTCGACGGAGACAGGAGCGAGATCGTTCGGGCGCGGGGAAGGGGGCTACTTGGCTGCCAGCTCTTCCTGTACGGCTTGAAGGAGCTTGTTGAGATCGAAGGGTTTCTGGAACGTCCGTCGGGCGCCGAAGAGATTTGCCACGTCAAGAAAGTTACGATCGCCTTGCGCGCCGGTAATCGCAATGACCTTAGCGTCAACGTACTCACGAGTCAACTGGAGCGTGGTTTCCAAGCCGTCGGTATCCGGCATCAGCAGATCCATAATGACCAGATCAGCCGGGTGCTTCTGATAGACCTCAAGCCCTACGCGTCCATTGGAGGCTTCGAGTACCTGATGTCCGGCCTTTTCCAGCACCTCGCGGAGGAGATGGCGGATGGACTCTTCGTCGTCGATGATCAAAATCGTAGCCATGGTTTTTCCTTAATCTCTGAGGGCGATCTTACCCGTCTGCCGGCTGTGTGTCTAGGAAGAAAATGGTTGCGGCCGGCTTGGACAGAGGAGGGTCTCACTCGTGCCTATCACGCACGCGAAGCATCGTATCGAAATGGAACGGACATGAGCGAAGAGCCGATCGAACGAATATTCGTTGACCGATCCGATCCTTTTTGATAAAAATCGATTCATCTGCTGCTAGTTCTCTGCAACGCACCTTCTTCGGAGAGTATTTTTGTGACAACTGATTCGAGTTGGGCCTGGACCCGACGTACGTTTTTGCAAACTTCTGTGATGGCCGTGGCTCTCGCCGTGCTGCCCGGGCTACGGCCCCAGCGCGTCGCGGCGCAGGCGTTTCCTGAGGGCCGGTTGACCTTCTTGAATGTGTGGACCGATGAGCGGCTGGATGTCACGTACCGCAATGAGGCCGGCGAGTATGATTTGGAAGCGTTGGATGACGTCAATCATATCCTGCGGTGCCATGCGACCGGTGAAGTTTCAGCGATCGATGTGCGGGTATTGGAACATGTCAATCTGGTGCTAAAGAAGTTAGGCGGCGATCGGGAGATCCACATCATCTCCGGCTATCGTTCTCCGGAGTACAATGCGAAATTAGTCCGTGCCGGCCGGCGCGCGGCGAAGAATAGCCTGCATATGCAGGGTCAGGCGATCGATATACAGATTCCGGGCCTCCATCCCAAAGTCATTCGGCAGGCCGCGCTGGAATTGGGCTATGGCGGCATCGGCTACTATCCGCGTTCGAAATTCGTGCATCTGGATTCCGGGGCCTTCCGGTCCTGGTGAGAGCCGGTAGTTTTTGGGGCCTGCGTCGCGGTATCCTCGTGTCCTGTTCCCGCCTGTAGCGACTCATTATTCTTGAGGAGGATTGCATGATCGTTCGTCTGTATATTCTGAGATGTGTGTGTCTGGTAGCGCTGCTGAGTACGATGGTCGGTGCGCCGGTGATTCAGGCTGAGACGACGAACGGGGCTGCGAAGCTCGTGGTCGCGAAGGGGAAGCATGTGTCGCTGGAATATACGCTGAAGCTGAACGAGAAAGATGTCGTGGAATCGAATGTCGGCGGTGAGCCGATGACCTACCAGCACGGCGCGGAGGAAATTGTCCCAGGATTGGAAAAAGCGCTGGAGGGGATGGCAGTCGGAGAGACGAAGCACATCGCCGTGAAGCCCGTGGATGCCTACGGCGAGGTGGATCAGAAAGCCATTCAGGAAGTGAAGAAGAGCCTGGTGCCGGAGCATGCGTGGAAGGTCGGAGCCGAATTGGAAGCGCGGGGGCCCGAAGGGCAATCACTGTTTCCCCATGTGACGGAAGTGAAAGAGGATTCCGTGGTGCTGGATTTCAACCACCCGTTGGCCGGGAAGACCTTGTACTTCGACGTCAAAATTTTGGAGATCCGCGCCGAAGCCAAGACCAAGTAGCCGGGGGCTGTCCGACATGCGTGAAGCGTCGTTCGTCTCTCGTTGTAGGATCAGCCGAAGCACGTTCGCGAGATACGCTTCACGATTCACACTTCACGGAACTGCAGAGAAAGGCGAGAACGCCGCTGGCAGGTTTTTTCAGCTTCCTGGTAGTCAGGTTGCCGTTTGAAGAACAGTATTGAAAGCGGCGGAAGCGTGAGGCTCAGTGAATAGGGCAGACCGTGGCAGGGACTGGTCTCGGCCCACAGGCCGCCGGAGTTCCCCATGTTGCTGCCTCCGTACAGTTCGGCGTCGCTGTTGAGCAACTCACGATAGTGCCCCCCTGTCGGGACGCCGACGCGGTAGTGATGCCGCGGAACCGGTGTGAAGTTTCCTACGCAGAGAATGGATTCCGAGGCGTCTTCCGTTTTT
>WBZP01004225.1_pt1 | contig 15103 bp, 27 predicted proteins | sample 5204301 | NCBI WGS metagenome assembly WBZP01 (sample SAMN12412401, study PRJNA552823) | activated sludge metagenome | isolation source: activated sludge from nitrification reactor of wastewater treatment plant... | place: USA: Pennsylvania | collected 2017
CGTAGAACTAAGTCTGCGAAGTAAAGAGCCTTGTAGAACGGCTTTTCGATTTTGCGTGTCCATTTTTCTGCAATGAACTTAGCAGCGGTTGTTACTGTAATAGGACCAGTTGCCATAATGTTACTCCTTTTTGTTTTTTTCGTTTATAAGTCAATAATACATATTTTGCTTGACAAATACAATGTCTACATCATGTTGAGGATCTGGCGATCAATCTCTGCCTCGTTCGCCTCAAACTCTTCATCGGACATCTTTGAAATATCACCGAGTTGAATGTTGCCTACACTCTTGCGTTTACCGCTACCGTTAGGACGAACACCTTGACGTTTACGTTGCTTTGAAAGATTTTCACGAGTACGATCAACTTGTTCTTCAACCGTACTACTTGACCATTTTTCCATGCGATCTACATAACGGCGAGCGAACTTGTCATACGAGATGTCAGTACGATCAACCGTTGCATAGGTTACAGGCTTACCTGTTTCACGATAGAACAGTGGTTGTCCATTTTCATCAGTACTCTGATGGACCTTAAAGCCTACAAACTGTAGGTACATCTCGTTAATCTCAGAAGTCTTATCAGCATCAAAGTGCTGTTTATCACTATCATCGAGAAACTTGTATTTATCTTCCTTCGAGAGTAAAGCTGCCTCATATTGTAGATCCCTAAAGAACCTATCTTGTTCAGCTTGTGCCTCAGCGAGTTGCTTACCCTTAGCAAACTGTATTGTAGCTACATTGTTACGATCTTCCGCTAACTGATCAGGAGTGAACTCTTGATCAGCCGAGTAGTCAATCGGGTTATAGGAAGGTAACTGTTGCTTTTGGGACTGAGGAGTGTCCTTGCGGACTTCTTCTAAGAATGATTTTTGACGTTCCTGACGGCGTTCCTTTCGAGTTTTCTTAGGCTTAAGATCTTCATCTTCTTCCTCGTCATCATCATCTTGGTCGTCATCGTCAATATCGTCATCGGTATCATCTTGAGCCTCAGTAGGCTTTTTTTCAGGCGGTTTTTTGGACTTGTCCTCTTCATCGTCATCATCGTCATCGGAGTGATCATCGTCCTCTTCGTCATCATCATCTTCATCATCGGTAGGCTTTTTAGCACTGTCCGTTCCTAAGATTTCTTCACGAAGTTTTTTATCTTCCTCGTCCTCGTGTCCGTCATCAAGTAACGCTGCGAGTACGATTGGATCTTCTTGGTTGGATTGTTCTAGTTCTGGCATTTTGATATTCCTTTCCACCCGCTATTGTGGGGCGACACATAAAGTCCGTTTAGGGTAGGACATACACCTTAAGGTTATTATACATCAACAAGCAGAGGTTCACCCCCTGAGCCTGTCCCTGTAAGTCTTTTCATCGTACCAATCATAAAACCATGACGGTAAGATCCTTCTTCACAATAGACTTCAGGTCCGACTTGATGCCACTTACAATGATGATCCTTGAGGTTAGTCCGTAACTTTTCCTCAATGTCATCTTCGGTCATGCCATGCGATTGTCGCTCAGGTGGCTTAACCCCTTTATAGAGATACCACTTGTCCTCTTTTTCGTTGCCGTATAAAAGGCTCATTATTTTACCTTCGTGGTGTTGATCCTGTATTGCAACTGATCAAGTTCATCAACGATGGTACTTGCAAGTCCAGCCCACTGACCAGCTAAGGTAGGATCTTTAATCACGAGTTCACGAAGAGCCTCACCACCTGGTAAGAAGTGGCGGTAGTACTCTTTACGGATCTCAATGTAATCATTGATCTGCTTATAGCTTTTCGCCCCTCGTAGCTTTTCCCAATCTGACTTAGGTACTGCTTTAGGTGCTGATGCTCCCTGAACTTCAGGTAACTGGTACGGTAGCGGATCGCTTAGTACGCCGTTTTTTGGTCCACTCATTATTGTCCTCCTACGCTATTCATAGCCATTTGATACATATCGTATGCTTGAGCCGCTAGATCAGGATCAGTAAATTGGTGCTGACCGAGAGTAAACGGTGTTTGTGGTGATGCTTGCAATACCTCTGGTGGGTACTCAGGCATCGGTGGTGCTTGTGGTGGTTGTGGTACACCCTCTGGCATAGGTACACCAGTCGGAGCAGGAGTGCCACCAGCAGGAGGTACACCGTTACCAGTTGGCATACCTTCAGTACCAGCAGGTGTAGCAGGTTGCTGAGGCATTTGAGGAGTAGTAAACATCTTGCTCATAAATGGAAGATCCATCAACTTGCCGATCTCACTAAAGGTGTACTCCCAATCAGGCACTTTACCAGTCGCCTCTTGGTACTGCTGAAGAGCGTTTGGCATTTTGCCGATAAAGCCCCAGAAGTCCATGATCGACTGAAGGGTTTGCTGTTTGTTCATCTTGTAAGTACTGTCGTGCTTGAGTTGGAAACGAGCAGTAATACCCTTAAAGGCATCAGGTCGTACCTTGATACGCATTTGATTGCCACTCTCACTAAGTCGGAATGAGGCATAGCCCTGATCTTCAAAGTGAGTAAACATCTTGGCAAGGTCGGTATAACCGCTTTCGATGATCTCATTGATCTCTTGGCTGAACATATCTACAGGTATCTCTTCTTCAATCGTAGGAAGGATCGAGTACATAAGGTCGATAAGCTCAGTCATAGCACTTTCAAGGAAACGGCGATCTTGGTTATCACGAGTACTTTCACGTTCTGCAATCTGCTTAAGTGCCTCTGGTGTTTTACCAAAGCCAGGATCACTAGCACTTTCGGCGTTACTTCGGGTATCAGTCGTACCAGCAATACTCTGAATTGCACCCTTACTCATACCCTTCGCTGCTTGGTAGGTAGAAAGACCAGCAGTAGAAGTTTCAAGCCTTCGTGCATCAGGCTGACCGTTGAACTCCCAGATAGAGCCTGGTTCGTTACTAATCGTGTGCGGTACAGCAGTTTGCATATTGACCATCGTTGCAGGGAAGAGGTTAATCTTAATACCCTGAAAGTAGAAGTTATCAAGTCCATCGTTAGCGAACTGCATAGGCATAGATCGTTGGAAGTCGCCTACACCGTAGTAGCTATCAAACTTAGGAATACAACGCTTAATGACAAATGGAATACGAGCGTTCTTGTGTGGGTTCTTGATGTTACGAATAACCTTACAGCCAAAGGTAGGCAAGAAGGTGATCCATCGTCCATCTTTACCACTCTCATAACGAGTAGCAATCTCAACCTGTCGGACAGATTGTCGCATACGCTCACGATAGCCAACAGTATCACGCTTAGGATCTGTTTCACGAGTTGCCTCTTTGATCTGGCTCATAATCGAACGAATAGCATCTTTGTCATAGCTATCGTCATCTTCGTCATCAAGAATATCTTGAAACCAATCAGCACCCTTATAAATAATGGCGTGAACGTGATCCATGTCGGTAATACTTGTTTCGCCCGATTGAGGAATGAAGTTACGAGGCGACCACAACCAGCAGTCAGGACCAAAGTAACCAGTCGGGCTAAGGTTAAGATCCACGAACATAGGCATGACGTTGTACTCACTTGAGCCGTACTGCCACATGTACATCTTCGTCAAGAAATCAAACTGAGCATTAGCGTTCGGGTAGATCCACTGCCTACGCAAAATATCAAGGAACATACCCTTGCCGTAGTCCTTCTTACCAAAAGCACGAGTTTCACCCTCTGGTAATTGACCTGCTACCCTAGCTGCTCGCTCAAGGTAAATGGTTGAAGTCATATTGTCGGTAAGTCCGTTACCAGTCTTTTTGCTTACAGGATCGTAGGTAAAGCCATTGTCCATAGCCTCATAAGCATCATAGTTCTCGATAGCATCATCATGTGCATCGACATCTTCAGAGTAATCACGATACAGTGCTTTCTCTTCGGGGTTCATTCTTTCTAATTCTGATAGCGTTTTAGCCATAATAACTCCTTTTTTTGTTTTGCAGATCTTTTAACCTTATTTTACCACTTATCATGACTGCATCATTCCATACTGGTTAAACTTAGGTTTTGGTACTGGCTTGGTTTTTTTATTGCTCGTGCCGTACTTCAGGTAGAGTTTCAGGTAACGAATACCGTCAGGGTGGTCATCGTCCTTTTTAACAGGATCTTCAGAAGGTAGACGGTTCTCTTTGATCTCTTTGTACTTGTAGTTTTCAAACTGGTAGATGGTCATCTTACAGTTCTCGGTAAAGTACATATCTGGCTCAGGCTCGCCTACCAGTTGGATCTTCGGCTTGATCATCGGAGCGACTAAAGCAATACCAGAGGCTACCGATCCTTGAGGCTTGTACGCAGGAATAATAGCGACAGTATAGCCAAACACCGCAGGGGCTTTCTTCATCACTTGATCAATAAGGTCAGGTCTAGCACTATCGCAGATAATACCAGTGATCCTTTTATCGCCGTTTTTGAGCTTGATCTGTTCAAGACACTCATCAATGTCCATCTCGTAGCCATGTACCTCATTGGTAACAAACCACTTGCCACGACCATCAATATCAACACAGTTAATAGCGGTAGGGTGTCCTTCAGCCCAACCAAAGTCCCAAGTCCAGTAGCGTACTCCCTCATCGTAAGGAATACGAGCATCAGTAGGACTAATGACGTTATACTTGCGATCAAACCATTTATAGACTGATCCTGCTGCTGTACGGAATTGCAACTCAACCTCCTGTAAGAATATATCTAACTCACCTTTATCTTCGGCTTCTTTACGCTCGGCAGCGATCCACTCAGGATCTACCGCAGGGTTATCTCGCCATGTCGCCTCAAGGTAGTACCAACGCTTGTGCTTTTCTTGCTTGGCGTATTCAAGTAACTCCCACCAGTGGTTGTAGCCTTTGGCTGTACCCATGAAGGCAGCCCAACCCTTAGTAGTGGTAAAGAAGTATTTGTACACCGTAGCAAAGTTGTTAGGGTCTTGATCCTGATACTCGTCAAAGATCATACCGTAAGAGAACTTACCACGATGGTCATCTGCATAATCAGATCCCAAAAGTTGAATGGTTGAACGTGCCTTTTCGGTATTGTGCTTGATAGCTTGCCAACCGATACCTGGCATATTAAACGCCCCCTTCATGTAATTGAAGGTGATCTCAAGATCTGTGGCGTTCGTGTCGTACACCATATCTTTAGGGATCATGTGAAGGTACTGTTTCCACACAACATCTTTAGCGTGTTTGTGGGTATTAAAGACGATATGGTAAGGTCCTTGTCGATATGTCGCAGCCATTTCTAGGTGCTTAACACTCCACAAGGACTTACCTACCTGACGACCCCAAAACAATGTGCCTCGATCATACCCATCAACAAGGAAGGCTTTGTGAGCCATAGCCTGTTTTACATGAGGGTTGTAAACGAAAGCACCATCGGACATGAGATGCCTACAATCGTGGTGTTTTTACTGAGCCAACACCTGATTGTGTCGCAAGACTTTCAGCTTTTTCAACTCCGCTATCGTGATCAGTAATAGCCTCAGTATCAAACACTTCAACAGCTTTACCGTTAATAACTTGAGTTGTAGATTTGTTCTTAAACTGAACAACCTTTGGTGGCGTAAAGATGTCAAAGAGCCATTGTCGTAAACGCAGGTAACGGATCTCATCAAGTAACTGATCAACACTTTCAAACTGATCAAGAATACCCATACGCTGTGCAGCGATCTGAGCAGTAACCTCATCTTCGTGTTGCATCTGTCGTGCTACGAGAGCAGCCTTACCTGTCGGTTCGTTGTTCTCATCGTACAAACGGCGGAACAATGAAAGGGTAAAGCGAGGCTCAGAATACTTAACACGATCCTTCTCGTAAGTAACACCGTCCACTTCCCATTTGAAGATGTAGTTTTCAGCAAGAGCGAAACGCTTAAGTGAAGGCTCATCAAACAAACGCTTAGTAGGATCAGGGTAATGTGAGTGTTCAACAGGGTATTTAACAAGAATACCTTGCACACCGTTCTCAGTAATGTAGGCTTTATTTAGCCCACGCCCGATCTCAGCAATCTTATCATCTGGTGCAGCGGTCAGAGCAGCAGGGTTGCCCTGTTGCAATGCAATAATTGACTGTTGCATGTTGAGCATCATGCTCATAAGTTGTTCATTGGTAAATTGTGTTGGTGCTTCAAGTACAGGACTTCCGCCCTCTACAGTTGGCTCATCAACAACTTCATCTGTAACAGGAGGTTCAAAAGCAGCCTGAGCAGCTTGAGCTTCCTTTACTTCGGTTGGTTCAAACTCTTCGTCATCGACTACAGGTTTCTTTTTTGCTTTCGCCATCTCACGCAAGCGTTGATCATTAGCGAGTTGTTTTTCAGTTCTAGGTTTTTTAGCCATAAGACCTCCATTCAGATATTTTTATTTAAGTTCGCTTTTGTTTAGAGGTTTTTGTGTTCGTTCTCTAAACTATAGCATTTTGTCAATTAAAAGTGTACTTATTGCAACAGTCGGTTTTTCTTCTCTTCGGCACGTTGAGCGTAATGCTTACGCAACACCTTCTGTACCTTTTGAGTTGAGTTAAACTCATCTTTCACCATACGACCCTCAAGCTCGGCATATTGACGGTGCTTGTTCTTCCATTTGCGACCATTCGGCAATTTACGGCGTTTGTTCGTAGCTTTCTTCTCACCGTAAGTGTCGTGGATCGCAGCACGAGTTCGGCGGTGTCTGAACCGCATCTGCTCATCGTTTTCTAAAGTCATTGCATCTTGTAGTGATAGTCCCCTACCCATTACTGTCTAGCTCCCATAATTAAGTTCATTTCTTCTTGACTTACTTTTTCTTCAACTATCGCACCGCCAACCGTAACTGCAAGTCCAGCAGTCGTAAGCGAGTTACGCACTACCTCACAGGTAACGATCATCGGGTCAATAATTCCAGCTTTAAGGGTGTCTACTTTCTCACCAGTCGCTACGTCAATTCCTTCGCCATGCTTAAACTTGTCAGCATTGAGGTTGTAGCCTGAGTTTTCAAGTAGTATTTCAAACGGTAGTGTGAGCGTGTCGAGTACCCACTGAGTATCAGCAATCGGCTTAAGCTCAGTAGCAATATCTCGTAAGGTAACACCACCACCAGCGACAACACCACCCTTGAGGGCAGCACGAACAGCATTGATCGCATCGTCCACTCGGTAGCGTTTCTCTTTAATTTCACTGTCAGTCGCACCACCGATCTTGATCACACCAACACGACCTTCAAGGGTAGCAATTCGTTCACGCAACATTTCTTGTTTTGTGTCGCTTGCATCTTCAACTTGGTTCTTGAGTGTATCAACACGATTTGCAACATCTTCTTCAGCACCCTTACCACCGATAATGATAGTATCTTCCTGTGCTACGACAGTCTTATCAGCAGCACCAGCGTAACTAATATCGAGGTTGTCTTGCCAACCAGCAAGGGTCATGTCGATTAGCTTACCGCCTGTGAGAATTGCAATATCTTCTAACTGCTCAACTCGGTTCTGATCGTAACTCGGACCTTTAACAACAACGGTATTCAGGACACCCTTCACCTTATTCAAGATAAGCGTGTTCATCGGATCAGCCTCAACCTTGTCAGCAATAATCATCAGAGCTTTGCAGCCACTTTGAAGGAGGGGGTCAAGCACTCCCTTAAAGTCCTCAAGATCTGTGATCGTACCATTAACGGCAAGGATCGCAGTGTTTTCAAGAATTGACTTGCGAGCGTTCTGATCAGTAATAAAGTACGGCGACATAAAGCCTTTTTCAAAAGCATAGCCTTCAACAACTGAGCTTTCATCTTCTAATGCCTGAGTATCTTCAACGGTGATCGCACCATCAAACCCTACCTGTTCCATCACATCAGCAATAAGTTTAGCGAGTTTTGGATCGCCACCGACTGAGATCTTAGCAATGTTTTCAACATCAGCATGAGTTTTACGGATCTGTTTTGCTTGAGCTTTTACCGCCTCAGTAAGCGGTTTAATGTACGCATCAAGTTCACGCTTAACAACCATCGGGTTCATACCCTGATCAACTCGCTCAATCGCAGCCTTTATAAGATGGTAAGTCAGTATCGTAACAGAAGTTGTACCGTCCCCTACCTCGTCCATCTTCGCACTCGCCTCTTTCACAAGATCAACACCAATGCTTTCAGGGGTGTTTTCAAGTTTTACAGCACGAGCAACAGTAACACCGTCATGAGTGATACTAAACGCACCAAACTTATCTTTAATCAAAACATTTCGCCCTTTTGGTCCGAAAGTCGTCTTGACTGCATCATAAATAATTTCAGCACCTTTTAGTACATTCGTTCGTGTTTCTGTATCTTTAGTGATCATTTCCTCTTAACCTTTCTTCTAATCTTAATTTTTCACTTGCTAGTAACATTTGTTCGATAGCGATGTCTGCTATTCGTTTTCGTAGATCTTCTCGTGTGGCTTCTGTCATGACCTCCTGCTTAGAGAAGATGTCAATGACAGGGGCTACAAACTCGCCTCTTCCCATGACCGTAGGATCTGAAGAAGATTTGAGTAGGCGATACGTTCACGCCCCTTGCCCTTCTTGCCTTTAACTTTTGATTGCAAAACTTTCACCGACAAAATATCTTGGCGGATCTCATTCACTCGTTCTATGTTTTCTTCTTTCATGCTTTGAACCTCACCTTTCCGTTAGCAGTATCTAACAAACCATGATTAGCTTTGAATACGAACAATCGCTTTTCTTGAATGTCAGCGATAGCCGTAGCAAACTCTTTTTTAATATCTTCTTCACTCAGATCACCTTTATGACCAAAGATCCGATTTGCCTCAAGGTACTTCGTACCAACGCCCCATCTTTTATTGATGGCAATACGGCACTTCACCATGTAGCCTTTAGCGAGCTTATCTACCTCAACCTCAACAGGCTCACTGAATGGGGTAAGGTCAAGAACGTCTAGGTTCGCACCAGACATCTTAATCATTTCAGGTATAGAGGTCATTTATTCCTCACAATCAAGTTCACATCACCAAGACGAGTATCTTGAATATCATCTATTGCAATAATCTTTGCATACTTCTTTCGTAGCTCAGTATGTTCTAACTTCGAGTGATACTTCACTCCATCAGGATCAGGTACAACTCTTTCAGTTATGGTTCGAGCATAATTCGCCCCACCACCAGACCAAACAATAACATCAACATTCTTCCACTTTTGAGCAGCGAATACAGAGATCATAGTACTAATAAGAGTAAATGTCCCTTCGCCATCAATGAGAGTGCCATCTACATCAAAACAGATCGCAACCTTTTCCATACCATCGCCAAACGGTAAACCTAGTTCTTCGTTCTTGCCCATCACACTTCCTTAGCCCTTCCGCTCAAACTGTTAATATATGCCTGTTGATTGCCGTCCCATTGCCAATGCTTGCAAGGGCGAACACCTTTGCAACATTGCAACTCTCCACTAGGATCAACACCAGCCTCTTGCCAGTTAGTAGTTTCCGCTTGCGGAAAAGAATTATTTTTTTCAGGAATATCGGGGCGAATATCATGTGATTTACCATCATCAGACAGATAGTTAAAAGGGGCTTTTATGATCGCAAAGGTCTTGTTATGACGAGTAATGTATACTTCCTCACCACGCTCAACAGCGTTCAATGCCTCCCTTATGTTCTTACGAAACTCAGCTACGGTGTAATTCATATAATATCTCTCACATTCTTTAGTTTTGCTAAAGCATAGGCTATACCTTCTTCAAATCCAGCACTACGGTTTTTACCCCATTTAGGATCAGGTTTTTTTACAAACAACTCATCTCGAAGATCTGCAAGTTTAGCTTGAACCTCTTTGTTGTGTTCATCAATCAATAACTGCAACGTGAAATGATCAACAATTATAGGGTATTGTTTCCCCCATAAGTTTTCTTTAGATAGATAACTCATACCATAAACGAGTGCATGAGGGTTATGTGCAGCAACTTCAGCCCTAATACGCCGATCTTCAGTGAGGTAGATGAAAGGTCGGTTCATCAGACCTAACCCACTCATACCCAAGTAACTATGTCCTACACGCCTGTTCATTCTATAGTAGTCATTGAGAATATCTAACTTGCTCATGTTTCTAGTGTACACGATGTACATAATGTACACAATGTACAATTTGTACAAAATGTACATATCTTCCTGCACACGAGTAGTGTATGTCTGGCTAGACACTCCCCCACAGGGTCATACATATATATACATATCGGACAGGGACCCAGCAACACAACAGAGGTGGGGGGGTATGATGGCATATATATTTTTATATCTTCTAATGACTAGGATCTAATCATCTGCTAACTGATCAAGGATCTCTTGAGGTACTTCCTCGCTAGTGCCACTGAGGTTATAGGTAACAGATACATGCTTGCTTTGCATCTCTACCCTTTGAGTTGCCTTGCCATTAACCTGATCATACATAAACATAGCGACATCTGCCACCTTATTGCCCTTCGCCATACTGTCATCATTGACTAAGATGTCCTCTAATCGGTCCTCTGCTAACCTTGCTAGATGTGCAGTCCGTATCTGGTGAGTGCTGACCTCTGTTAGTATGTTTTGTTTTGTTGCGAGTTCACTTGCTAAAACACGAATACGACTATAAGACAGCTTTGCTTTTAATGGGAAGGCTTTTCTATATGCCTGAGTGTAGCTCATACCTTGTGCTACTAAATGACTAAAGCTTATCTCTTCTGCTGATAATGCATCATTAACAGTGCTTACATCTTTACTCTCGCCCCGATCTTTTGTGCTTATAACTTCGCCTTCGATGGCTTGTGCTTTGCTCATGGTATAGCCTTTCCGTTTAAGTGGTATATATCTTTGCTTTTATTGTATAACAATGCTTGCCCTTTTACTTCGCCCCGATCCGAGATCCATACAGATAATTGACAAAATAACAGAGAAAACAGATAAAATTATATAATTATGTTAAAAAGTACTTGACACAATAGAAAAGGTTTGCTATTATAAGAGAGTAAACATGAAAGGAACTAACCACATGACAACATACTATGATCTAGCCACACAATACGGCTTGAATAATATTAAACACTTAGGCAACAAGGTGATTATTATTGATCAATCACACAAGCAAGCTATAGGCTACACCATCGAAAGCTATAGCGGTTATACACCAGATGCTTTGAAAGAAAAGATCTATACAGATCTTAGTAACTTACAACCTGTATCATTCGACAACGCCTATGACTTCTTATACGGCACACCAGACGGCACAATACTACCAGACTTTACTAAAGCAATTAAAGTTATAAACTCTTAAATAATTAAACAGTTGGCGGATCTGTAAAACCGCCACGAAAGGAACTACAATGACACAGCAAGAAATCACTTACAAAACACTTATTGATCAGATGCTTACTTTTGAAGGATCAATGACAGACACATACTCACGCTTTTATAACTATTCTTACTACAATATGGCTTTACTGTACTATCAAGGCGTGAAAACACCTGTTGCAACCTATAAGAAATGGCTTGAACTTGGACGACAAGTGCAGAAGGGATCTAAAGCAAAAGTTATTTGTATGCCTCGAATGTATAAGAATGAGGACAACGAAACAGAAATTGCGGGCTTTTCACTTCGCCCGACAGTGTTTGAATACTCTCAGACTGATGGTGAAGAACTTGAAATGCCACAGCCTAAGACTTGGCACATCTTAACCGCTACCGAAAAGCTAGGCATTAAAGAAGTATCTTATAACGCCTTGATCGGTAACAATGGCAACTCGCAAGGCTACAGCATCAAGACAGAGTATGCCGTTTCACCTATGGCGAAGTACCCTCTTAAAACTACACTACACGAGATCGCTCACATTGTACTTGGACACACTACACGCCAGACGCAGGACGAAGAACACTCAGGGATCAGGGAGTTTCAGGCAGAGGCTACCGCTTACCTTGTAATGAAAGAACTCAAGATGCAGAAGTGCATGAACGAAAGTGAAAGCCGAGCTTATGTACAGAATTGGGTAAAAGATGCAAAGATCGAAGAAAAGGATCTCAAGCAAGTATTTACAGCCGTCAATAAAATCATTAACGCAGGAAGGGAAGAGGCGTAACGCCTCACCTTCTTGAAAGGATCTAATATGAAAAGCTATAAAGTCGGAACACATATCAACCTTAAAAAGAAAGATCACACTAAGCTATATATATTCTTGGCAGGTGTAGTCGTTGCTTTACTCACCCCCTTCTTAATTGATTGGGTACTGTTTGGAACGCCCACGCCTTGCCACACTGTAAAAGTATATGAAGATGGCTCAAGCCTTCAGGCTTGTGAAGTGAGGAACTAATATGATCACTTTAAGCCGATACAATAGCCAGAGTTTCACTCAAGCCGAAGAAGAGGCAGTGAACGCCCTTCACGATAATCTAACAGAGTTTTTTAAGGCTATGGGTTTTGAAGATGAAACGATAGACTATGCCACCGAAGATCTATATAACTTCCTTGATCCGAACATGGCAAAATATATAAAGTTTAATAATTCTGTAAAGAAACGCTTGACAAAATAAGCCGAGCTTGCTATACTGAGAGAGTAAAAGAAAGGAACTAACATGAACGAAGAACACAGCCGTTTTGATCCTGATCACTACAGCAAGTGCCAGCCTTGTTATGAAGATCATCTTGACTTCTGTATGGAGCAAGAGGACGAGGCAAGGCTTGACGCAATGATCGAACAGGAAGAATACGAGGAGGCGTTATGAGTGTATCACTTCTCGAAGTTATAGAGCATGGCGGTTATGATCTGAACACTCTCGAAGATGCTTACTGGTTAAAAAGTAAATCAAGCGAGTGGGACGAACTTCTTGAGAAAGCCGAAAAGCTGATCAATGATCACGAAGAAGAAGAGAACCGTATAGCCGAAGAAGAATATCAAGCAAGGTTTGGCGATGAGCCAGACGATGATTATCACAAAGATATGAGTGAAGAAAGGTAAACACTATGAGTAAAATTGGTAACGTAAATCTAATGATCACCGAGATCGCTGAAGATCTAGGCATCGAAAACGATCCTGCAAACTTCACCGATAGCGAGAAGGCAGCCGTAAAAGCTGAACTTGAAACGATCATCAAAACTAACTCTTGTGAGGCTGATTGTCCACACCGAGTAGCACTAGGCTTACTATGAAACTATCACGCCTAACACCTGCACAACTATTCAAGATTAAAGCCCCTGTTTGGGGCAGCCGATCCGTTGGACTTGCTACCTATAAAGTAGGACAGCACAACGAGATCCGTATCGAAACAACTAACAAGGAAGGAGCATTGCTTTACCCTCAACCGCTTTACATTAGTGGAGCAGAGGCACGAAAGTACCCTATTGAACCAGTAAAGAAGAACCCTAACATTAAACTCTACATTATACCGATCTCAGATCTTGAGGTACTGGAGCGTGAGTGAGGCACTACAGAACACACTTATATTTTCAGGCATCGCACTATTTTTCATCACTTGGGGAGTAGTGAGTTGGTACATAGATAAACGAAAGGAAAAGAACAATGGCAGGACGACCAAAGCAAACGCAAGCTAACTTAGCAGCACTTAAGAAACTCGATAAACTTGAAACACCTATCGTAACAGTACGACCATTGATCGCTTATATTATGCGTGAGAGTGGTTGTACCCTTCAAGAGATCGCAGATGTATTTGACGTATCACGCCAACAGGCAGAAAATATCTACAATAAAGCGAAAAGGGAACTAGGTGGTGAGTAAAACAGCAACAGCAGTCATATCATTTTTTATTGGTATGGGAGTGATTGTAGTCGGGCTAACTCTTGGAGTGGCATTGATCGTTAATGGTATAAGTGAACGAAAGACTTTTGTTATCGACAAAGAGTGGACCGTTGCAGTAAATGAATATCGTAAGCAAAACAATGTTGAACCAGTAAAAGAGGACTACTTTTTGAACACGCTTGCAACAGCAAAGTGTAACGATATGGTTGAGCGTAACTATTACAGCCACTATGATCCTGATGGTAAGCGTATTGATGCACTAGCGATGAAACTATACTCATTTGATCTTAATAAAGAGGCTTGGGCTGAGAACATACATAAAGGTGCAATATACACGTCAAGTAAAACAATGCTCGATTGGTATAATTCGCCAGAGCATAGAAAAGCCATACTTGATCCAGTTTATACACGAGTTGGACACGCTCAATGTTATTCAGGCAGCAGTTATACAATGGTGGAGGTTTTTACCGATGAATACTAGCATACCAGCAGAGCCATTTGATCCTAAGACTTTTGAGGATCTTGTGTTTCTGATGGACAAGACCGTTGAAACTCTGAGCAATAAATATCAGATGAGCGAAATGGACAGCATGATCCTAGTCAATACTTTTAAGATGGCTTGTGGCGAATATCATCGTATGGTTGAAGAGGGACTTGTGCCTTTTCAGTTTCAATACCGCCGAGATAAACCACGACAAGCGGAGCATAACTTGACCGACATCAGTTTGTGCATGAGTTGTTTTGCTATGACACACTCAATCGACATTAACGGTAAGTTGCATTGTGGTAAATGTAGGGAGTTAAAACAAGCATGATCATCTACTGTATGGGGTGTGAAAAAGATGTTGAGGCACGATTAACTGATGGTGCTGAACGCTACCCACATCGACCAGATCTATCAAATATACCTTTCTGGCATTGTGATAATTGTGGTGCTTGGGTTGGTTGCCACCATAAAACAAAAACGCCAACACGACCACTTGGCATATTAGCAACGCCTGAAATGTTTGAGGCTCGTAAAGCTATACATGCATTGATTGATCCTATATGGCAGTCAGGTGATTACCCACGAGCTAGGATCTATGCTTTTATTAGCAGAAAGCTTGGTAAGCAATATCATACTGGCGAACTACGGACTATGGACGAAGCAAGGGAAGTTTGGAAAATTGCAGCAGATCTAAACAATCAATGGCGTTTTGATCCTGAAGTCAATTTGAAAGCAAACTAAAAACAGAGGCGAAGAGAGTTGAAAGGAACTAACTTAAAACTTCTTATATGCCTCTGCTTTTATTACTATACATTATAACAGATATGTGGAAAAGTTTACAGAGAACGCTTTAACTTTTTATATTTTATCAATCTTTTAGTATCCCACCGACCATTTTTATCAAGCATATTGTACT
>WBZP01004226.1_pt1 | contig 15101 bp, 10 predicted proteins | sample 5204301 | NCBI WGS metagenome assembly WBZP01 (sample SAMN12412401, study PRJNA552823) | activated sludge metagenome | isolation source: activated sludge from nitrification reactor of wastewater treatment plant... | place: USA: Pennsylvania | collected 2017
CTGGCCCGACGAAAGAGCAAAAAGAGCAAGAAATGAAAAGCTCTACGCAATCTAAGGGTGAGTACCTTGACTCAAGTTATAATAATTCTACAGCTGAAAAAACAAATACAGGGACTCCTTCTAATCACAGCCTGGAAATAACTGCAAGCCAACAGGGACAAACTATCGTCGTGCTTACTAAAATATATGGCATAAACAGCGGAACATGTGTCCTTACGGTTTCCAATTCCGGCAGAACATTTTCTCAAAAAGCTGATGTTGTTTACCAACCAGAATATTCTTCATGTGCCGGTTTTGGTGTACCCGTCTCTAGTGTGGGAACAGGCAACTGGAGCATCTCTCTTCAGTTAAACGACCCCGGGCACAACACCACAAGCCAACAAACAACTCTGGAGGTTAAGTAGTGAGAAAAATATTTACCCTACTCTCTCTATCTGTTTTTTTAGTTTCTACTCTTAGTGTTTCTTTGCCAAGCAAAGCTTTCGCCGTCAGCGGTTCCGACTGGAAGCCAGGTCGAATCATTGATGACGGGATGTTCACAAACGCAAATGATATGAATGTAGCTGATATTCAAAGTTTTCTAAATTCAAAGGTACCGAATTGCGACACCTGGGGGACGCAGCCAGCAACTGATTGGGGCCGCTCGGATCTAACCCGTGCACAATATGCAGCTAGTCGCGGTTGGCCTGCCCCTCCTTATGTATGTCTGCGTAACTACCATGAGGTACCTAAGACCGATCCAAGCCCCGGCATACCTGTCAATAGTTTCCAGAATGCGGGTAATCCGCCCTCAGGTTCGATTAGTGCCGCTCAAATGATTTACAATGCATCTCAGCGCTACCAAATTAATCCCAAAGCCCTTCTGGTCACTATACAAAAGGAGTCTATCGGTCCCCTCACCGTAGACAATTGGCCACTTGAAAAACAATATACCTATGCCATGGGTGCGTACTGCCCTGACAGTGGCCCAGGAGGCTCTGCAAACTGTGACCCTAATTATGCCGGCTTTTCCATCCAAATTGCCCAATCTGCTCGCCTCATGCGTTACTACCTAGACAATATGCAACAACCGTGGTGGACGTATAAAAAGCCCTTTCAAACTAATTCTATTCTTTGGAATGTAGCACAAACTGGCTGTGGCGCTAGTGACGTATATATCGAGACGAAAGCTACTGCTGCTCTATACACTTACACCCCCTACCAGCCAAACCAGGCTGCGTTAAATAACATGTATGGTACCGGTGATGGGTGCAGCGCATACGGCAACCGTAATTTCTGGCGCATTTGGAATGATTGGTTTGGGTCAACGACCGTTAACTTCAAAGCAACCTTCGTAAGCCAGAGCGCATACCCCACCCTAACAACTAATCAATCCACAAGAGCATTTATCAGGTACGCTAATTCTGGTAGCAAGCCTTGGTATGACGATGTGAGTGCACCGCAATACAAAACTTACCCTGTACACTTGGCGACTTCCAATCCCATCAATCAGGCTAGTCCATTTAGCGCTGGCTGGCCCACTAGCAACAGGGCTAGCGGTATGTTCTCGAAAGTTTTTCAACCTGACGGTGTCACCCTAGCCCCAGACCAGCACGTTGCACAGCCTGGGCAGATTGTTGAGATGAGCTTTCCCCTTACTGTGCCCGTGTCCCAGCCTAGCGGAATCTATCGCGCATCTTTTCAACCAATTTTGGAATGCTCTGTCTTTTGGAATATGGACGGTATAGTGTGGCTTGATGTTACTATACCCTAAGACACGCACGCTGTAGTGAAATAGATTTTTCTTCAGCTCCCCAGCTAAGTCTATGACTCTTCTATATTCTTTTTGATGTCCGCTACCGATTTATTTTCTAGGATGGATTTACGTACCCTATTGTTCACATTCTTTTCTTTGTTCTTGGATATTATGAACTCGCTGAGGGCTTTCGCATAAGCTTGGTAGCTGTGGTTTTTATGAACAAAATTATGCGCAGCGATAGCCATCTTACTTTGCTCATCTGTGTTTAATGCAAAATAATGCGTAAGTTGCTTCAATACGTCCGTCTCGCTCTCTGCCTTGAATGCTACGTCATCAGGAAGCTCATCATACCAGCCAACCTTACGCACGATTGGCACAACACCAAAGCGCATTGCCTCTAAGGTTGCGGCAGATGTCTCGCCCCTATAATCTCTGCGGTAATTAATCAAGACATCGACGCCTTTGAGCAAGTTAATAAACTCAAAATCAGATACATTAGTCGTGAGTGAAACGTTAGGATATGCTTCTAGTCTGCGTAGAATATCATCAGTAACTAAAGATAGTCCAAAAATATGTATTCTGTGGTCTGCAAATTCATCGCTCTGTGCTATAGACTCTATTATATCCAAGCCTTTGGCCGGATGAATAATTCCTGCAAAACCAATAACCTTCTGTTTACTCATGGTTCTGTGGGGAAGCTGTTTTGGTGTAGGCACAGGCAAATCCGCCTTTAACACTGAGATGTCCCTTGTGAGCAGAAGCTCATTTATTGCCTTTTTCCCATACTTAGAGTGTGCTATTAGCCCCAGCTGCCTATTTGATATAGACGTCAAGAAGCTAGTCTTTTGGGTATTTGATAATTGGTCTAAACGCTTTTCTGCGCTGAAACGCGCCTTCGACACATAGCCATAAGCAAGTAACTCTCCTTCGAATATATTCGCAAGATGTGTATCATGAACGATAGCATAGCCCGGCAGAGTCAAGGCACTCTTTATGGTCTCAACATGGAATTCACTATTTCCTAGGTGGTACAAAACAGCATCATATTGCTGATATTTATTCTTGTCGAAGAGTTCTGCGCCATAGACTTGAGCAATTGAGGAAAGGTACTCTGTTCGAGGTAGTTTGTGATGTGATGTGCCGTGCTCTAAGTAATAATCAATCTCAAAATATTGACACAAGCTTGGGTGCATTTGCACCATTCTTTTACCTATGTCTGAGTAGCCTGATGGATTAGGAGCTAAAACGGCAACTTTAGGTTTGGGGTCACTCAAGTTACTTACAATTCGACAACGCTCGATAGCTTCGAAGGCCTTCGTTGCAGTTTTTTCCCAAGTATACCTAGGCAGTATGGTCGAATATAGCTTCCTTATTCTTGTTCTTTCGGTTTCGTCTGCACCGAGTGCTCTGTGGATTGCTGCAGAGATAGATCTTTCGTCAAGATGATCACAGTAAAAGAATGCCTCCAGGGAGATTTCATTAAAAACTCCGATATTTGAGCAAACTATTGGCTTATTGGTTTCTGCAGCTTCTAAAATAGGCAGCCCTAAACCCTCGTATTCCGGTAAGAACAAGAGTGCTTGCATATGTTCGAAAAGCCATTGTAGCTCCTCCTCCTTTACATTGCCGGTGAAGATGAGATTACTCGATTCTTTCTCGAGTTGATTCTTTGTGCCTTCGTCAAAGTACGAAGTCAGCACCAATTTAATATTGTCACCGCTTTCGGAGCGGTATTTTTCAAAAGCCCTGACCGTCCTAAGATTATTTTTCCTTAGCTCGTTACCCGTGGGGGCCAAAAGATATCTTTGGGACGCGTCGATGCCTGAAGGCCTTACACTCTGTCTATGTGCACGTTCGATTGGGGCGCCATCAATGTTGACCACGTCCTCACTACTTAGGCCTAAGTTCATGACAGCATCGTCGGCGACTGTTTGAGATATTGCCAATAATAGGTTCGCCTCGAATAATGTCTTAAATCTTTTCAGATAATTAGGGAATGCAGCAAGTGCACCATATCTTTCTATATATTGTAGTGGGATTAGATCATAAAAAATCAATATTTTTTTCTCTGCATCGTCAGCAAATACACAACACACTTGATCCAAGAATAGTGAGGGGATGAAATGGTCAAAATGATCAAGGTTACTATATTTCACATATTCCGATAGTGTTTTTTTGTTTTTTGCGCCCATACTAGCAATGTCGGCCGTAGCAGGATCTCCCGGCACCTGTAGGGGTAGGTAGACCTTTTCGGTATTGGGTAGCGCATCGTTAATAGTTTTCTCCGCTTCGGGAGTCAGTTCAATGTTGTCACTAAAAATTAACCGTGATTCTTTATACTGGTTCATACCATCACTAGTCATGTGCTCAAGAAGTGCTAGCGAGTATTTTCCCATTCCCCTGTCCCAGGCGGCAGTCTGAAAAACTTGGCCATCTATCAAAAGAACTTTTGGTTTTAATTTTTCGCTCATCTGCTAATTACCTTCCTGACGATTCGATACAAAGATCTCATGATTCCAAACAATAAATGACGAAGTGACTTATACAGTTTCCTGATGATTCTATAAAATAATCTGGACCCTTTTCGTAAATTGTAATAAGTATCTAAGTCATATTGGCGCAAGACACTATTTAAATGAATAGGATCTGTAAATGTATCGGGGTCGGGCAATGGACGAAACTTTGGCTTAGACGGTCGGTTGAGCTTATCAATATTGAGTAGTATTATGTTATCAACAACCATAACTAGATGCTTAATGCTCGCCCTTAAACGATTCTGTGCAGCTATATGCTGGTTTAGTCTAAGTACTTCGTCTTGAAGATTATGAATTGTTTGTCTTTGCTGGAGTAGTCTATCCTCTTGCCTTGCAACAACCCCTTCAATTTCGGCAATATCGTCGGCAATGGTCGCCGGCATAATAGGCCCTTCCATCAGTACCGACTTCGCATACGAGAAGTTATATTTTATTGCAGAGTGTTCATCTGCAACGTAATATTCATTCAATCCGTCAAAAAAACCCAAACTATACTCTGCTTTTTTTAGTAGAGGTCGCCAGTCTTTAATGATATGGTTTGCTTCAACGCAAATTACCTGCGGCCTGAATCTTTTCCAATCATTACTTGATATGACTTCGTATTCAAAACCTTCCACGTCAATATTAAGAAAATTAATCTGTTTATCTGAAGCATGCTCCTCAAAAATATGCTCCAAGGTTTTCACTTCGACGAGTCTGTCTGTGTAATCTCTAGTGAATTGATGGTATTCGCTTCCAGCACCCTCATAGATATTTTGAGATTCTTTTTTAAAAGTTGATAAACCATCCCCATTTTTATATTCTCGAAAAGTAAGCTTCCCTTCTTTATCGGCCACCCCAATGTTTAAGTTAATGTCTCTGGTTCGAACTTTACTTATTTCTGAAAACAAGTGCTTGTTTGGCTCAACATTAATTCCGCTCCATCCGGCATCATAGAAGTTTTTAGTTATAGATAGCTCCTCTGGATGATTTGCTCCTACGTCTACATAAAAGCCCTTTTTTACTTCATTAAAAAAACCGCGAAGAATAATGTCTTCTCGATTTTGCGCAAAACTTACCCTGTATTTATTCATTGCCCCTCTGTTGGCCTACACATTCAACTCCATACATTGTACCTTTTTCCTTCATATCAAGCAATTTTGGTGCACTTACTCACTACATCGTAGACACTTCCGCTCGTGGAATAGTTAGTCCCATGGTAGCACAAAACTCGTCTGGGGTAAGATAGCCTAGGGCTTGATGTGGCCGAAAGAAGTGGTAGTCATTGACCCATTTCGTCACTTGCTTGTCACGCTCAGCTAGGGTGTAGTGTCCTCTGTATTCATCCAGACATTCTTGCTGTAGCTTGCCTATGACGTTTTCAACATGTGGTTTGTCCTTAGGGGTATGTGGCCTGGCAAAGTACTGAGTTACTTTCTGGTCTTTGAGGTAGGTATAGGCGTGTTTACTATTCTCACTGCCATTGTCGTTTACAATGGCTACCTCTCTGCCGAATATATCGAGCGCTTTTTCTAGGGCTTGTTTCGCCTGCCAGCTACTTGGCCTGGTCGCAAGGTGGATAACAATCTGCTTACTGAAGATATCTATGGCCACGAAGGCATACTGTTTGACGCCACCGAGGAAGATGTGCTTCATGTCGAACTCAACAACTCGTCTCGGCTGAGTGGCTGTTAGGTTGTATGGCTTGCAAAGCTTCCATACCTGACGAGCACGCTGTGCTCGTCTTTTGGAGACACGTACCGTAGCTCTAAAGTACAGGCCAAACCGCTGGATAATGCGCCCTATGGTGGCCGCACTGTAGGTATAGCCATAGTCCCGAAAGACGATGCGTGCGAGCTTCTTAGCGGAGTAGCTTGGGAAGTCTGTGCGCAGTGTACGTACGAGGGATACGAAGGTGGTGTCATAGGTGGCCTGACGAACATGCTTCGGACGGGTGCTCCGACTCTCTAGTGACGGTAGATAGCCCGGGCTGTACCGTTTCAGCCATTTGTATAGATAACTTCGGCAGATACCGAAGTGACGGCAGGTCAGGCTGGCGTTACCGGTCCTATGGTAGTACTCCAGGACACGGAGGCGATGCTTTGCAGGATTGCTGAGCTTTACACTGTGCAAATTGGTGCCAGTTGGTAGAATTGATGTGTAGATCGTAGATGATCCAATGTGGTTAGACATGTTCGGTGTCTCTCCTTCTCGTTAGATTTGTTGTTACAAACCTATTCTACGGGTCAGGATTGTCTACGATCTATTTGAGTATTGGCAGCTTTCTACACAATTATTACTATCTCTCCCCTCTCCTCTTGCACGCCCTCATGTTTCTGGTTATAATCTACCCTTGTCGGAGATGAGGAACTGTTTCTGTTAAACGGTAACCTCGCTCGATGCGAATTTCACCAAAGGACCAAACCAAGGAGCGAAGTCGATGTTTGGGCTTTTGAGAAGAGGAATATAGCCGTAGGCCAAAGCTTTTGCTACTCGTAGCAAAACGAGGTTTTGGCGTCAATTCCGACGAGCGGGTCTAGCTCAGTTGTTTAGAGCGCGTCCTTGCCAAGGACGAGGCCAGGGGTTAGAGTCCCCTGACCCGCACCAAACAAAGAACGTCCCTTGTGGGCGTTTTTTGTTTGGTCTGCATCGGAGGCTTAAGCTCCTGGCCAGCAGATTTAGCGCTAGCTAAAGATGCGTAGGCCAGGAGGTTGGCGCCAAGGAGCGAGACAGAAGAACTAGCTCTTAGTTCTTCTGTCGACCGACTGCACCTAAGCGAAGCGAAATGAGTCCCCTGACCCACACTAAATGTTTGAATTATGAGCCGAAAGACTCTTTTTCTTTGTCTCAACGACTGCTATAAAGGGGTCGTACAGTATATAAGACAACTTCTTGTCCTTTAATTCAATGTTTGAAAGTACGTATTCTAGCAACTTCTGTCTTAGGCCCTCATCGCTCTCATTGAACAGCTATTCAGCGCGTTGCGCCAATTCTAACAGATAGGATGCGGTAACTTGAAAGTCTTTGTTGTCGCTTGTTGGCAACTTTAGTCAGTCATTCAGCTCCTGCTGTTTCTTTTCTAGCTCAGTTGCAATTTCATCGTAGAATGTCTGTGCAATCACCTGATCTCTTCGGCCACAATGTAAGCAATGGAATTTCCACAACTAACCAAACTAGAGAAGTTATCAGAAACGCTTGAACTTAGAGACTTGTCAAAAGTTGTTTTGGTAGCAATACAGCACCTGCTTGCATCAAACGGCAAGTTGTTGGAAGTTATTAACTCGCTTGGCTTACCTTATGAGCAAATGTTTGTACTTGGAAAAGCCTATTCTATGAGCGAAGAAGTAGTAACTGAGCTGAAAAGTAGGGGTGTTTATGTCCATCCTAAAAGCAACAGCACTGAAGGTATTAGGCTTGTTGTTAACTATAAAGAGTATTTAGCGGAAGCGGCCGACGAACTGCTAATGAAAGCACTTGTTAAGCTAGAAGGCTTGGGCGATAGTTCTCGTCTTTTGATACTTGATGACGGTGGTGTTTTGATTGACGTGGCAAGTAAAAGACTGGTAACTGACAATGTTGTAGCGGTTGAGCAAACCAGAAGTGGAGCGGAGGCAATTAGGTCACTCCAACAAATAAACATTCCTGTAATAAACGTTGCCGAAAGCAAGTTGAAGCTAGTGGACGAAAGTCCTTATATAGCTAAATCAATCGTTAGTGAAGCTAAAAATCATTTAAGCAACTTGCCTAGTCAGCCCAATATAGAAGGCAGCGCAATCCTAGTAGTAGGGATAGGGGCAATTGGCTCAGAGACGGCTAGATTATTAAAATCCGAAGCTAAAGAAGTTATGGTTTATGACTTAAACCCAGCAGCGACAAACAGTAGTTCATTTGCATTTGAAGACCTTGAAGCCGCTCTACGCAGGAGTGACTTTATATTTGGATGTGTTGGCAAGAAATGGATGCCTGACAATAATAAACAGTTAATTAAAAACGGGGCTGTGTTAGTGAGCGGCTCGTCTTCAAACACTGAGTTTATGGGCTCGGACCTAAAAAGTACAGTGTCAATAGAGCCAAAGAGAACCTTTAATGATAATAGCCTCAATATTGTTCACTCTGATTATCTAATAGAGTTGGCGGATGAGGGTAAAGCTTGGATGCTGAATGGGGGTTTTCCAGTGAACTTTGACGGGTCGGCTGAACCAATAGAGCCAAGCCTTATTGAGCTGACACGAATGTTAATGTTCGCAGGCATAAACCAAGCACTTCACCATAAAGGTGATAGTGGTCTCGTGCCATTAGATAATAAGGTTCAGCACATTATTAAAAAACTATATTAGCTCGGCTGATAAGTTGAGATGCCTTGCTAGGTGTTTTAGCTTATAATCTTCTTGAGCAAGGATAGCTGATGTTTGAAATACGTCGGACATGTGGCATTAAGGTATTATTACAATATCACCCCTGCAAGAAATTAGTAGCTTGTTGGACGGAGGGATTTCGTGAGATCGTATTTGTATGAACGTGTTGGTTTTTGGGTTTCGAGGGACCATTGCAGAGAAGGTAGCGAAAGAGCTTCATGATACTGCTGACGTAAAAATTATTGCTTCTAGCGAGCAGAACGTTGAACGATTCATATCCGAAACAGACTTTTCGGCGTATGACTACATCATAGGGATGGGATCGTACTCGGGCCACGACAAAGATAAAGTACGTGTTGAGGCGTCGTGCTCGAACCAGTTCAGAAACGACAAAACGCGGCTAAGAAAGTTAGAAATTCCCTACTTCATTGAGCCAAAAGGCATCTTCAAATTCGCACGGGGCATAGGCAACTCATGGTGCAACCTCGTGTCATACGCACTGCTTTCAAAAAACCCAGACATACAATACACCTTCCTGCACATTCCGAAGTCTCAGAGCTACAAAACAGTCGCGGACGAAGTCCGCAAAGTACTACTACAGCTGGCGTGAACCCACGGTTGGCTATGGCTGTCCTATGAGTTGTTACCTGCTACGAATCCCTTGGTTTACTGATCTGCGCACCTGCTTGTCGGCAACCCCACCAAGAAAAAAGCCCGACCATTGTGGTCAGACTTTTTTCTTGGTGGCTCCTCCCAGACTCGAACTGGGGACACAAGGCTCTTCAGGCCTCTGCTCTACCAACTGAGCTAAAGAGCCTCGATACAATACCGAGGACCTAGATCGAATGTATTGTACCTCAAGAAGTATCATTTTACAATCTGAGACTATCCGACGGCGACGCCGAAGAGGCGACCGATAAAGTACGTGATGACCATGGCAGCCACTCCACCGACCACAACACGTGCCACAGCTCGGCGACGAGACGCGCCACCTACCGTTGCACTGTAGTAGCCAGTCAGGATGAGTGCTAGCGTTACAGCTACAAGCGTCACAGGAATACGAATGTCGTGCGGTGCCAACACAGCACTCAGAAGCGGTATAAGCGCTCCGGCCGTAAAGGACAAAAGCGAAGCAACTGCGGCATGCATAGGGTTGGTCAACTCTTCTTCGTTGATGTTGAGCTCGGCGTCGAGATGGGCCTTGACCGGGTCTTTCGCAGTCAACTCTTTGGCAACTTGCTGAGCAGTTTTCGCTGAAAGACCTTTGGCTTCGTATAGTCCGGCCAGTTCCGCAAGTTCTTCTGCGGGATTCTGTTGTAGTTCCTGGCGTTCTTTGTTTATGTAGGCCTTTTCTGTATCGCGCTGTGTGCTGACAGAAACGTATTCGCCAACACCCATGCTGAACGCACCAGCAAACAACCCCGCTAGACCAGCGATTAAAATTGCTTTGCTATCGTTCGTGGCACCAGCCACACCAAAAATCAGACTTGCCGTACTAACCACACCGTCGTTTGCACCGAGCACGGCCGCTCGGAGCTTGTTCAGCATAACTGCGTTTGCTGGGTTTGTATCTGCCATATGTACTCCTTTATTGTGATGCTAGGTGCCAGAGACTGCAGTGTTTGCACTGATATGCCTTGAGCTCACTCCCGTACCAGTGTTTGCTGGTTAGAGCGGTGTCAAGCGCCTGACGTTCTGTATCGAACGCCATTTTCTGAGCACACGGCAACACCTGGACTTCTTCCATACCTATTAGTATACGCCTTATGAATGCAAGCGGTAGCCTCTACGTGGTCGCAACAGAAATAGGCCTGCGCCCAGTAGCAGAGCACCGATTCCATAGGGCACGTACTCCCGCACGTGCATAGCGTCTACCAATGGCACCGATGCAGGCTGAGCAACTGGCTCTGGGGTGGCTGGTTGCACTTCCGGCTTTTTCTGCACCAGGGGCTGTTCAATATCTTTTAGTTTAATTTCCTGTGCGATAAACACTGGGTCGGAAAGCGCGCCATTGATCGCACCGTCTTGATCGTTTTCGCCACCGTCTGTTACAGAATAGGTCACGAATGTATGCGGAGCGCCATTGGTTTTGCGTGTGTCGATAGTACTCGAAAGCGTAATGTCAGTCACCGTACCATCAGCACGGACCTTTAGAACCTTCAGCATGCCTCGGTTTAGTACTTCCCTGCCAAGATCGACGCTAACCGTAGCGGTTTTGCCTCCGCCCACACAACTTGCAGTAAACTCGTAGCCCATCATAACCTGCATATCTACTAGTGCTGTGGGTGGATTTGTAGACTTGCCGACCAACTTATCATTGCACGCACCAAAGAGCGTAACCTCAGATACAATGTTCGGGCTGTCGAGACTTGGAACGGCAAATTTGACCGGTGGTTTTGCGTCTTTAGGGTTGTTGGCAGTCAACCCAAGTACACGACTCGTCTGTACATTTCCTGAGGCATCGTACGCCTTGGCCGTAAACCGATAGTCACCGTTTTCGACGCTCAGCGTATCCCACGCGTAGGCATAGGGGGCCTTGGTGTCGGTGAAGAGAAGTGTGTTGCCTCGATAAAACTCAACTTTTGCAACTCCGGTGTCGTCGCTGGCACTTGCGTTCAGCATGACGGTACCCGAGAGCGTGCTCCGATTGTCGTTATGGCTGAGGGCCACCTCTGGTTTGATAGTGTCGGCGGGGCCTGCATCGACGAGCACCGTCACGATACCACTTGTGTTGATGTTGCCGGTGGCGTCATAGGCACGCGCAGTGATTTTCTGCACACCACTGGACTTTGAAGCGTCCCAGTTGAGCGTAAAGGGTGCTTTATCGTCAGCGCCCACCAGCGCCGTCCCAACGTAAAACTCAACTCTGGCAAGCCCGCTCGGATCGTACGCAGTGGCACGCAGAACCACTACGCCCTTAACCAACGAACCATTGCCAGGAGCCGTTACAGAAACAGTTGGCGCAGTGCTGTCTTTGGGCTTGTTGAGCGTAGTAAGCGAGGCCTGGGCCTGTGCGCTGTTGTTTGCGACGTCGTATGCCTTCACCAAGAGGCTGTGTCGGCCGTTACTTTCTCCGGAAGTTGCCCAGTTGTATTCGTACGGCTCCTGTTCGTCTGTGCCTACCAGTCCACCATCTACATAAAACTCTACTTTTGCGACCTTGATATTGTCGGAGGCCTGGGCCTGGACCCTCACATCACCACTCAGGCTCTGTCCGCCAACTGGTGCGGTAATTTGCACATTTGGCTTCAGCGCGTCGGCAATAGCCTCGGCCGGTACAACTTGCTCGGTTTGCTCTATCTGGAGTTTTTGGGATTGGTCGTTTCTCCCGAACGTTGCCTGGTAGACCTGCTTCGCCGAGGCAAAAAACTGTGTTTTCGGCACGAAAAATACGCCCGCACCCACTACCAACGCCAAAACCACCAAAATGACAAAGGCTTTCAGCCACGAAAAGCGTGGCTTACGACGAACACCGTATGTATAAGCTTGAGAGCGCATGACCGAGAGAGACGTTTCCTTTTTATTTGGTTTCGGGTTCCCGAAACGTTGTTTTTATGTCTACTTTTACTATCTGTTTTTCGAGTAGATACATCCACAATATCACGCACCAAGCACAAGCGTCAAGCACCGAAAACAAGCCAGCCTACTCCTAGACATGCACGTATGCTCCGTGCTCTTACTCTTGCGTGTCAGAACCGTCGCCCAGGCGTAGCTCGGGTGAAGGGTTATCCATGTCGTATAACACCTTATGGATTAACCCCATGAAGGTTTGTGCTTGATCTCGGCTCATGCCAATTCTCGAAACAACTAGTGGCTGACCAGGAGTACCAGCACGCTGGTGAAAGTTCATAACGACACCTTCCTTGCTGGCAAAAACCTCAATACCGTCGGTATACATAATGCGCGGATCCAACATAACCATCATGGCCTGTTGCGTGCGCTTCTCGAAGTGCTCCTCTGACTGCTGGTGGCCCGAAGAACTCTGTGGCTGATCATAGCCAGCGATGTCCCACAGTTCAGCGGCCTTGTCATCCTGAATCCCAAAATGGTTGATAAGCAATAGTAAAATGTCCTCGCTAGGTCGAGCGCTACCCTTTTCGTAGCCAGCAATGGTTTTCTCGTCCATTTCTACTGCGCCGGAGACATCAGCAAGCGACTCCTTCTTGCTTTCGCGGAGTTTACGGAGGAGTGCACCCAAAATCTCATACGGCTGGTTTGCATGTGGTTTCTCTGCCATACTGCGTACCATCTTACCTCTGTTTTGTACTGAATACAAGCCGGACGAAGGTGTATACTATGTCCGTGAACATACAACAAAACATATCTCTTGCCCCTTACTCCACCATGCGGCTTGGTGGCGTAGCTAGTTTCCTCGTAGAGGTTACGTCTAGAAACGAGCTAAAAGAAGCTGTCGCCTGGGCAGATGCTCAACAAAAACCCCTGGTCGTTATCGGCACAGGTAGCAACATTATCTGGCGCGATGAAGGCTTCGACGGTCTAGTGATTGTGAATAAAATTATGCGCTATGAAGACTTTGCCGAAGACGCCCGGAGCCACTACGTAACTGTGGGTGCTGGAGAAAACTGGGACAGCGTGGTTGACCGGACGGTGCAAGCCGGGCTAACCGGTATTGAAGCACTGAGTTTGGTGCCTGGAACCGCTGGAGCTACACCAGTACAAAATGTGGGTGCCTACGGCCAAGATGTTTCGCAGACCATAATGTCAGTGGAGGTTTTTGACCGTACAACCGGGCAGTTCACGAACGTTCCGAGCGAGGCCTGTGGATTTGCCTACCGCAAAAGTAAATTCCAGGACGAGTACCGCGACCGATTTATCATCAGTGCCGTAACCTTTCACCTCAGAGCCGGGAACCCAGAAGGGCCTTTTTATGGCGCGGTACAGCAACACCTAGACAGCAATGGCTTTATTGGCACCGTTTCGCCACAGGTTCTCCGAAATGCCGTCATTGCTATCCGCCGAGCCAAGCTGCCCGACCCGCGCGAAGTAGCCAACTGCGGATCTTTCTTTGCTAACCCCATCGTCTCAAACAGTGAACTTGTAGAACTCCGCGCCAATTTCCCTGAGGTGCCGTGCTGGCCACTAGAAGACGGAGGAGCTAAAATACCCGCCGCCTGGCTGGTGGAACAGGCGGGGTTTAAAGATTATCACGACGAAGCTACCGGCATGGCGACCTGGGCAAAACAGCCCCTAGTTGTCGTAAATGAACGTGCTCGTACTACCACCGACCTGTTAGTTTTTCGGCAAAAGCTGATTGACGCTGTGCAGGCGAAATTCGCAATAACTCTTACGCAAGAACCAGAGCTCCTGCCCAAACTCTAGCCATTCATCCTCGGATGCTCGAACAACAGGGGCGGGTTTTACTTGGTTTTTACTTTTTGATCACTCGGCAGGGGAAATTTGAGCGCAAACGCGCGAACTTCTTCGCGAAGTTTTTTGAGTTTTGCCTCGTCTTCGCGGGCATCGAGCGCTTGCTTCATCCATTCTGCTACTGTTGCCATGTCGTCTTCCTTCAGCCCGCGGGTAGTTATAGCTGGAGTTCCTAGACGTATCCCGCTTGGGCGAAACGGTGGCAATGTGTCATCGGCAATGGAGTTTTTGTTGAGCGTCAGGCCGATTTTGTCCAAAGCTTCCTCGGCAACTTTGCCATCTATGCCAAAGCTACTATGCACGTCTGCCAAAATGAGATGGTTGCTCGTACCACCGGTAATAAGCTTGAAGCCACGCTTTTGTAGTTCGTCAGCCAGACGACTCGCGTTCTTTAATATCTGCTGGGCGTACGTCTTGAATGCTGGCTGTAGTGCTTCTAGGAACGAAACGGCCTTGGCCGCAATGGTGTGTTCGTGCGGGCCACCTTGTGTGCCCGGAAAAACTGCGCGATCAATGAGCGTTGGAATGTTTTCGAGTGTCTTTTCTGGCGCCTTCAGCGGGTTACCCACGGTACCTTTGCTCAAGATCATGCCACCGCGCGGCCCACGAAGTGTTTTGTGCGTAGTGGTGGTAATAACGTGGAAGCCATAGTCAAACGGGTTCTTGGCGACTCCCGCTGCAATGAGGCCTGCAATGTGCGCCATGTCGGCCATAAGTAAACATTGGTCGCCAACTTCACGTCCAATCTCGGCGAACTTAGCGTAGTCAAGCTCTCGTGGGTAGCCACTAAAGCCAGCCAAAATAATCTTGGGCTTATGCTTTAGGGCCAGGCGTCGAAGTTCATCATAATCAATCTCGCCAGTCGAAACGTCTTTCATTTTATACGGCACGAAATTGTAGATGTGCGCCGAACGGGTCATGGGGTTGCCATGCGTCAAGTGACCACCGTGGCCGAGATCCATGGCCAGCACGGTGTCGCCAGGTTCAAGCCACGCGTAGTACACTGCCTCGTTGGCCGGCGCACCAGAATGTGGCTGCACATTGGCATGATCTGCACCGAAAAGCTTCTTGGCTCGTTCAATTGCCAAAGTTTCGAGCGGATCAGTG
>WBZP01004228.1_pt1 | contig 15100 bp, 12 predicted proteins | sample 5204301 | NCBI WGS metagenome assembly WBZP01 (sample SAMN12412401, study PRJNA552823) | activated sludge metagenome | isolation source: activated sludge from nitrification reactor of wastewater treatment plant... | place: USA: Pennsylvania | collected 2017
TACCGGGTGGCCGCGGCACGTCGGCCACGAAGGCCGCGGCGTGGCGCTGGCCGACGGCCTGTCGGCACGGCTGCGGGTGCCCCTGGACTGCCGCGACGCCGCGCGCGCCGCGGCGCGCCACCACGGTGTCGTCCACCGCGCGGCGGAACTGCGGCCGGCGACCCTGCTCGACCTGCTGCTGGCAGTCGACGCGCTGCGCCGGCCGGAGCGGCTCGACGTGCTGCTCGGTACCTGCGAATGCGATGCGCTGTCGCGTCCCGCAGCCGTCGGGCCCTACGGTCCCGGCACGCTGCTGCCGGCGGCATTGGAGGTCGTCCGCGGCGTCGACGCCGGCGCGATCGCCCGCCGCGTCGCCGGTGCCGCGGGCAAGGGGCCGGACGCGGTCCCGGCTGCGATCCGCACGGCGCGACTGCGGGCGCTGCGCGACTGGCGCGCCGGGCGCCGCCCGGATCAGACGCGGTAGGCGACCGCGCGCATCACGTCGGCGGCGCCGCGCATCAGCCGCTGGACCGGGAACGGCAGCGTCATCGCGCCGGCGGCCTGCGCCATCGCGCCGTGGCGCGCCTCGTCGTCACGCATCTGCAGGACGATGGCGCGGCTCTTCGCGTCGGCGGCCGGCAGCCGTTCGATGTGCGCCGTCAGGTGCTCCTCGACCTGGCGTTCGGTCTCGACGACGAACCCGAGGTTGACCCGATCGCCGGCGAGGCCGGCGGCGACGCCGATCGCGAACGACCCTGCGTACCACAGCGGGTTGAGCCACGACGTCCGGTCGTTGAGTTCGCCGAGCCGCGCCTCGGTCCACGCCAGGTGATCCTCCTCCTCGCGCGCGGCGGTGGCGAACTTCGCCCGAATCGCCGGGTCGCGCGCGACCAGAGCCTGTGCCGCGTACAGCGCCTGCGCGCAGACTTCGCCGGTGTGGTTGACGCGCATCAGCGCCGCAGCGTGCCTGCGCTCGTCGTCGCCGAGCGGGGCGTCGGCCAGCTGGCTGCCGGGCATCGGCCGGCTGCTCGACGGCTTGCCGGCGAGCGTGCGCAGCGCGCGGTCGAATCCCACGATGAGGTCGTCGATCATGCCGTCGGGCTCCTGGTTGGCGCCGCGCTGCGGCGGCGCGGGCCGGGCGGCGTGGCGGTTGGACCGCGCATTTCAGAAGAAGTGGGCGAGCCCGACGACGAAGCCCGCCGGCTTGCCGCCGATCGGCGTCGGGTAGGGGTTGATGTTGAGCGAGTACGAGGCGTTCGCGCCGTTGGCGATCCGCACGTAGCCCAGATAGGCGAGCGTGCGCTTCGACAGCACGTGCGTGTAGCTGACCGAGTACTGGGTGGCCGCCGAATCCGCGCCGCGGGCCAGGCCGCCGACCCGGGTGCCGGGATCGGCGCTGCCGCCGCCCTCGCCCGCGTGGCCGGCGAACGCGTAGAGGGCGCCGGGTCCCAGCGGGACGGTGACGCCGAGCCCCCAGAAGTTGCGGGTGAGCTTGCCGCTGGTCGTCCCGTACTGCAGGCGCTCGTAGACGGCACCGAAATCGGCCCAGGGCAGGCTGTACGACAGCGCGACCGACAGCGCGTCGTCGTAGAGCCCGGCGCCGCGGACCTGCAGGTTGCGTTCCCAGGCCACGCCGGCGTTCACCGGGCCGGCGTTGTAGAACCCGCCGATCGAGAGCACGCCGTCGTGGATCGGCCGCTCGCCGGCCGCGTACTGGACCGACGCGCTGAAGTCGTCCATCGCCGGCAGGTCCCAGCGCAGCGAATTCGGCAGGTGGACGTCGAAGCCGCCGAGCGCCTTGGTCGAAGTCCCCTGTGCCCAGACGGCGGCGGTCGACAGGATCGTCGTCGTCAGCGTCGGCACGTTGCCGAAGATCGCGTGGATGTCGTCGTAGGGTGAGAGCATGTTGCCCAGCGTCACCTGGCCGAAGCCACCCTTGAAGCCGACGTAGCTGTCGCGGCCGGCGAGCGTCCCGCCGCCGGTGTCGGCATTGATCGTCGACTCGATCTGGAACACGGCGAGGACCCCGCCGCCGAGCGCCTCGCTGCCGCGCAGCCCGAAGCGCGACGAGTTGGAACTGACGCGGAACAGGTGTGCGCCGGGCACGTCGGGATGGCCGCGGGTGACGAACTCGACGTCGAGGTTGAGTCGGCCGTAGAGGGTGACGTCGAGTCCCTGCGCCGACGCCGGCGGGCCCGCGGCGCCGATTCCGACGCCGATCGCCGCGGCGGCCAGGAGCGCGCGGACCGGCCCGGAGGGCGATGGCTGCGGCGCTGTCACGCGCAGTGCGCGAGCGGTGCGGACGGGCATCCGCGCATCCTACCAAAAACCGCATCGCGGCCGTTGGCCGGGGACGCGCGCGCGGTGACGAAAAAAACGGGCGCCCCAGGGGCGCCCGTCCTTGAAGTTCCCCGCCGCGGCGGGGAAGGCTTGCGACAGCTTAGAAGTTGTGGATCGCGCCGAGGATGAAGCCCTTCGGCTTCGCACCCTGCGCCACGGCATACGCGCCGGTGTTGAACGCGTACCAGCCGTTGACGTCGTTGCGGATCTCGGTGTAGCCGGCGTAGACCGACGTGCGCTTCGACACCGGGTACATGTAGCTGACTTCCCACTGGAACGAGTCGGTGTCGTTGCCCTTGACGATGCCGCCGACGCGCGTGCCGGCCGCCGCACCACCCTTGCCTTCGCTCACGTCGCCGTAGTACGCGTAGAAGACGCCGGGCCCGAGGTTGACGTGGGTGCTGATCGCCCAGAAGTCGCTCTTCAGGTCGCCGGTCGGGGTTTCGTACTTCAGCTTCTGGTAGACGGCGCCGACCTTGAACATGCCGAAGTTGTAGTTGCCCGCGACCGAGAACGCCTGGTCGTCGAGATTGACGGCGCGGATCTCGCTGTGCTTCGCGTAGGCGACGCCGGCCTGGATCGGGCCGTTGTTGTAGAAGCCCGCGACCTGCCACGCGCCGGCGTTGGTGCGGCCGGGCGAGTTGTTCTCGAGCGCCGAGTACTGGGCATGGCCGGTGAAGCCGGCGAAGCTCGGCGAGTCGTAGCGGATCGAGTTCGCATAACGGTCGTCGAACGAGCCGTTGACCTGCGAGCCGCCGCCGCCGACGTTCTGGTCGCCGACGGCGTTCGCCCACATCGTGGCGGTGCCGAGCAGCGACGTCAGGGCGGTCGACGAATTGCCGAAGATGCCGTGGATGTCGTCATACGGGGCGTGGAAGCGGCCGATGCGGACCGTACCGAAGCCGCCCTGGACACCGATGAACGTGTCGCGGCCGGCAAGCGTGCCGCCCGAGGCGTCCGCACCGAGGGAGTTCTCGACCTGGAAGATGACGTTGACGCCGTTGCCGATGCCTTCGCTGCCGCGGAGGCCGAAGCGCGACGAGTTGCTGGTGACGCGGTACACGGTCGGGTTCGTGTTGTTGGTCTGCTTGCCCTTGACCACGTCAACGGACAGGTTCAGCCGGCCATAAAGCGTGACATTCGCGGTCTGCGCAGACGCAAGCGGGGCGGCGAGCAGCCCAGCGACGGCGACAGCGACGAGCTTCTTGTTCATTGAGTCTCTCCTCTAACGGATAAAATTGGCAAGGAAACAGGCCTTTGCGCTTGCCATCGGAACCTTCTCAGAGGTATCGAGAAGTTGACGCCATTGTGCCAAACCGCTTCTTGCAGTGGCAAGGTAAAGTCCGGAGGGCCTGCACCGGATGCCGCTGTTGTTGCTAAAACGCGACATCAAGCCCGTCGGAGCGACGGGTACGCAGCGGGGAACAGCCTCGCGCGGTGAAGGAAATTGAGGTGGTAACGTCATGATCGATTACGGAAATCTGTCTTTTCCCGGCATCGTCGCGGAAGGATGGCCGAGTTTTGCCGATTTTCGGTGGTTTCCGTTGTTCGGATGCGGCTCGGGGGCGGCTGCCGGTGCCCGTCCGCCGCGGGGGCCGCGGGTTCGGACCCGCCGGTGATCCCCGGTCTGCTGCCGTTGTCGGGGGCGTCGGCGGCAGGGGTCGCCGCCGCCTTCTCGGCGCTCGCCGTCGTGCTGCTGCTCCGCTGGGCGCACCGCCTGCCCGGCGACGAGCCCAATGCCCGGTCGTTGCACGCGCAGCCGGTGCCGCGTGCCGGCGGCATCGCCATCTGGGCTGGTTATCTGCCGGCGATGTGGGCGGGCGGGTACCTGCCGCCCGCGGGGATAGCGGGCTGGGTCGCGCTCGGCGCGGTGGCGGCGGTGTCGCTCGCCGACGACCGGCGGGGCGTCCCCGCCGGCATCCGGCTCGCCGTGCACGTCGGCGCGGCCGCGCTGGTGGCCGTCGCGCTCGTCGGTGCCGCGGGTGCGCTCGCCGTCGTGCTGACGACGCTCGGGATCGCGTGGTCGGCAAACCTCTACAACTTCATGGACGGCAGCGACGGGCTCGCCGGCGCGATGGCCGTCTGCGGCTTCGGCACGCTGGCCGCCGGTGCGGCGATAGCCGACGCCCCGACCGGGCCGCTGCTCGTCGTCGCTGCGGCGACGCTGCCGTTCCTCTGCGTCAACTGGCCCCCGGCGCGAATGTTCATGGGCGACGTCGGCTCGGTGCCGCTGGGCTTCCTCGCCGCCGCCAGCGGCGTCGCCGGCTGTGCGGCCGGCGTCTGGCCGGCGTGGTACCCGCTGCTCGCCTTCCTGCCGTTCGTCGTCGATGCGACGGCGACGCTCGCGCGCCGCCTGCTGCGACGCGAGCGGGTGTGGCAGGCACACCGGTCGCACTACTACCAGCGCTTCCACCAACTCGGTGCCGGGCACCGCGGAACGCTGGCCGCCGCGGTTGCGCTCTTCGCCGGAACGGGCGGTTCGGCAGTCGTCACGCGGGCCTGCGACGGCCCGGGCTGGCTCGTCGCCGCCGTCTGGCTCGCCCTGATCGCGACCCTGTTTGCCGCCATTGATTATCATTGGGGCATCCAACGATCCCGAACCCGATGAAAAACCTCCCCAACTGGCGGGCGTGGCTCGCCTTTGCGCACGACGTCTGCGCTGCGGCGATCGCGTGGCTGGCGATGTACCTGCTGCGGTTCAACCTCGACCTGCCGGCGTCCTACGTCGCCGACATGTGGTGGACGCTGGCCTGGATCCTGCCGCTGCAGGCATCGATCTTCTTCGCCTTCGGCCTCTACCGCGGGCTGTGGCGCTACGCGAGCATCGCCGACCTGAGGCAGATCGTCCTGGCGGCGGGGCTCGGCGCGCTGCTGATTCCGCTGGCGCTGGTGATGCTGCAGCTGCATACCGTAATCCCGCGCAGCGTGCTGATCTTCTATCCGGTGCTGCTCATCTTCCTGATGGCAGGCAGCCGGATCGCCTACCGGACCTGGAAGGAGCATCGCCTCTACAGCCCGCTCGAAGCGCTCGGCGAACCGGTGCTGGTCGTCGGTGCCGGCGAGGCCGGCGCCCGGTTGACGAAGGAACTGGCCCGCAGCCGGCAGTGGCGCGTCGTGGGCCTCGTCGACGACGACGCCGCCAAGCAGGGCCGGCAGGTCCGGGACAAGACGGTGCTGGGGACGATCGCCACGCTGCCGCACTGGGGCAAGCGCTTCGGCGTGCGCAAGGTGATCATCGCGCTGCCGTCGGCGGACCACGGCGTGCGCCGGCGCGCGGCCGAGGTCTGCGCCGGCGCCGGGTTGGAGGCGCTGACGGTGCCCTCGTACGACGACCTCATCAGCGGCCGCTCGGACCTCACCACGATCCGCAACGTCGAGCTCGACGACCTGCTCGGCCGCGACCCGGTCGTGCTCGACAGCGCCGGCCTCGGCGAGTGGCTCGGCAACCGCATCGTGCTGGTGACCGGGGCCGGCGGCTCGATCGGCGCCGAGCTCTGCAAGCAGATCGCCCGCTTCCGCCCCGCCCGGCTGGTGCTGCTCGACGTGTCCGAGGCCGCGCTCTACGAGATCCGCACCGCGCTGGCCGACGCCTTCCCGCAGCTGCCGCTCGCGAGCGTCGTCGGCGACGTCAAGCACGCCTCGCTGGTCGAGGACCTGCTGGCGCGCGAGCGGCCGCAGGTCGTCTTCCACGCCGCCGCGTACAAGCACGTCCCGCTGATGGAGGAGATCAACGCCTGGCAGGCGGTCCGCAACAACGCCTACGGCACCTACGTGCTGGCGCGGGCCGCGGTCGCCGCCCGGGTCGAGAAGTTCGTGCTGGTCTCGACCGACAAGGCCGTCAATCCCACCAGCGTGATGGGGGCCTCGAAGCGACTGGCCGAGATGGTCTGCCAGTGCCTGCGCGACGGGCCGACGCAGTTCGTGCTGGTGCGCTTCGGCAACGTGTTCGGCAGCGCCGGCAGCGTCATCCCGCGCTTCCAGGAGCAGATCTCGCGCGGCGGGCCGGTGACCGTCACCCATCCGGAGATCACCCGCTACTTCATGTCGCTGTCGGAGGCGACGCAGCTGCTGCTGCAGGCGGCGTTGCAGGGCAAGGGCGGCGAGATCCTCGTGCTCGACATGGGCGAGCCGGTCCGCATCCTCGACCTCGCCCGCGACATGATCCGCCTGTCGGGCGCCGACCCCGACCGGATCCCGATCGTCTTCACCGGCCTGCGGCCGGGCGAGAAGCTCTACGAGGAGCTGCTCGCCGTCGAGGAGGCGACGCTGCCGACGACGCACCCGAAACTGCGGATCGCGCAGGCGCGCGCCGCCAATCGCGACGCGATCGGGCAGATGGTCGTCTGGTGCGAGCGCGACCGCGCGGCCGACGACGCCGAGGTGCGCGCGCGTCTGCAGGGCTGGATCCCCGAATACCTCCCGCCGGCCGGTGCCCCGGTGGCGCCGCTGCCGGCGGCCACGGTCGGGGACGCGGTGCCGCTGCCGCTGCGGGGCTCGCGGCGACGCTGACGGCGCCCGATCAGCCGGCGGCGGCCGGCGACGGGCGCCTGCGCAGCTGCGCGTCGAAGGCGAGCAGCATCGTGTTGAGCGCCCAGAACTCCTTCGCGTTGGCGCCGAACAGGAAGTCGTCGGTGAGGTTCTTGGCGACGAAGCCGGCCAGCAGCGCCAGGCCCACCACGCCGATCGACGCGCGCGCGTCGTCGGCAGACCGGTAGGCGGCGGCATACGCGCCGGCGAGCGCCGCGAGCAGCGCGACGAACGACGCGAGGCCCGGCAGGCCGGTCTGCAGCCACTGGCTCATGAAGACGTTGTGCGCGTGCGACATCAGCGGGTCGTGCAGCGCTGCGCGCATCTCGTCGCCGATGATCGCGCGGCCGAGGCCGTAGCCGGTCCAGGGGCGCTCGCGGATGCGTTCCAGCGCGTGGCTCCAGAGCTGCGGCCGGGGGTCGGCGGCCAGCGCCTCGGTGACGCTGGTCAGCGGCGGGAAGTTGAGCTGCGCCTTCTCGCGCGCGGTGCTCGCGAACAACGCACCGAGCGCGATCAGCACGCAGGCCCCCGGCAGCAGCCAGCGCAGCGGCGCGCGGCGGAGCGAGCCGTGCCAGCGCCAGCCGCCCAGCGCCGACGCGCACGCGAACGACACGGCGAGTGCGATCCAGACCATCCGGTTGTCGCTGGTCCGCGCCGCGGCGAGCACCAGGACGAACAGCGCCGCGCCGAGCGCCACCGACCGCCGGCCGTTGGCGAAGCCCGCCGGCGGCGGCGCCAGCAGCGCGAGGCAGAACGGCGCGACGACGACGACGAACGTCGACCAGGGCCCGACGCCGCCGTGCCAGACACTGGCGTTCCAGTCGCGCGCCGACGACGCGTAGCCCAGCGCGGCGAGCGCCAGCACGACGAAGCTCGCCAGCATCGTCGCGACGAGCCGCCGCCACGCGCGGGCGTCGCGGGTGGCCACGTGGAAGACCACGACGGTCAGCAGAGTCCAGCCGATTTCGCGGCGCCACTGGCCGGCGGAGAACGCCGGATCGACCGACCACAGCAGCGAGGCGGTCGACCACAGGCACCACAGGCCGAAGGTCCAGGCCACCGCCGGCTGCGGCAGCGCGTAACCCGGCCCCAGGCGCAGCGCGGCGCGCAGCAGCAGCAGCAGCGCCAGCACCGACGCCGTGCCGAAGAACACCGAGCGGGGGAAAGTCAGCGCGTTGGTCGGGGCGAGCGCGAGGTACGCGCCGGCGGCGCCCAGCAGCCAGTCGTCCCAGCGGTACTTCGCCGCCGCGATCGCGCGCCAGTCCATCCGCTTCGCCCGGTCAGTCCGACTGTCGTGGCGCGTCGGCGCCCGCAGCCAGAGGCGCGGCCGCCGCGCGGCCGCGCGCACCGCGGTTGCGTACCGTGGCAGCCAGGAGGTCGCGATAGAGCAGCACCTGCTTGAGCACCATCGGCGCCGGCGCGAACGGCAGCACGGCAGCGCGCGCCGTGGCGGCGAGTCGCTGCCGCAGGTCCGCTTCGGCGATCGTCGCCAGCGCGGCGTCGAGGGCCGCGGGCTCGCGCGACGGCACGACGATCCCGCAGCCGGAGGCGCGCACCAGCTCGGCGGCGCCGGAACGGTCGCTGACGATCACCGGCAGGCCGGTCGCCAGCGCGTTGAGCGCCGCCGAGGCCCGCGGATCGTAGCGTGCGGGGAGCACGAAGGCGTCGGCGGCGCCGAGGTAGCGCTCGGGATCGGCCGGCATGCCGGCGAAGGTCACCCGGCGCTCGACGCCCTGCGCGCGGGCCTGCCGCGCGTAGTGGCTCGCTGCCGACGATTCGCCGAGCAGCACCAGCTGCAGTCCTTCCGGCGAGCGCGCCAGCGCGTCGATCAGGGCGCGCGCACCGTCGCGCTGCCAGTCGTTGCTGGCGAACAGCAGCAGGGTGCGGCCGGGATCGATCCCGTGGCGGGCGAGCACCTCGTCGCGGTGCACGCGCAACTCCGGCGTGAAGAGCCCGACGTCGACCGGCGTCCTTATCACCGGCAGGCGTGCCTCGGGCAGGCCGTACCGGTCGCGCAGCTCGCCGCGAACGAGCTCGGACGGGCAGATGATCGCCGCCAGCAGCGGGCTCGCCAGCAATGCGGCTTCGGTGCGGAGCAGGTGGCGCCAGCGCGCGCTGGCACGCAGCCTGACCGCGCGCGCCCGCGTCGCGGCGTCGATCTCCTCGGCGAACCACGTCGCGTACAGGCCGTTCTCGGCACGGTAGACGTCGCAGCAAGGCAGCGGCTGGTGCGCCTCGACGAGATCCGGGCGGGCGCGCACGACCTGGCGGCAGACGGCGCTGGCGAAGGCGATGTCGCGCCAGGCCCGGCCCAGGTGGAACGGATCGCACAGCATCTGCTCGACGAGCTGCAGCCGCGTGGCCACCGGCGCGCGGGTGTAGAGCGAGACGGCGACGTTGCGCTCGAGCAGCGCCTCCAGCGCCGATTCGAGGAAGCGCTCGAACGGGGCTTCCGGCGAATAATCCTGGCGGATGATCGCGAGGCGCATCGGTGTGGGCAGGGGAGGCGCGACCGGGGGCGTCGCCCGTGGCCGCACGCGGGGCGTCCGGCGGATCGGGCATCGCCGGCTACGATAGCAAAATTCCGGGGGGCGCGGCGCCTGCGCCGCCCCGGGCGCGTCGCACCGCCGAGCGACCCCGCGATGGACGACGGCATTCCGGTACAATCGTCGCGAGTCCGAGACCCCGCCCACCACGACACCTCGAACCGGGACCACCCGGGGCCTCCCGACGTCACCCCCTCCGATTCCGCCCGACCCCGTCATGCCCATCGACGCCGTCAACGCTGCCGTCAAGGCGCAGATCCTCGCCGAGGCGCTGCCCTACATCCAGCGCTTCCACGACAAGACGATCATCGTGAAATACGGCGGCAACGCGATGACCGAGCCGCAGCTCAAGGCCGGATTCGCGCGCGACGTCGTGATGCTGAAGCTCGTCGGGATGAACCCGGTGATCGTCCACGGCGGCGGACCGCAGATCGGCGACCTGCTGAAGAAGATGGGCATCCACAGCGAGTTCCGGCAGGGGATGCGCGTCACCGACGACAAGGTGATGAACGTCGTCGAGATGGTGCTGGGCGAGCTGAACCAGGAGATCGTGGGGCTCATCAACCAGCACGGCGGCAAGGCCGTCGGCCTGACCGGGCAGGACGGCGCCTTCATCCACGCCCGCAAGATGCTGCTGAAGAGCGAGACCGACGACGGCGAGTTCGTGGACATCGGCCTCGTCGGCGAGATCGAGCGCATCGACCCCGAGATCATCCAGCTGCTCGATTCGCGCGACTTCATCCCGGTGGTCGCGCCCATCGGCGTGGGCCGCGAGGGCGAGGCCTACAACATCAATGCCGACCTGGTCGCCGGCAAGCTCGCCGAGACGCTGCAGGCCGAGAAGCTGGTGCTGATGACCAACACCGTCGGCGTGCTCGACAAGAACGGCACGCTGCTGTCCGGGCTCACGGCGACGGAGATCGACGCACTGTTCGCCGACGGCACGATCAGCGGCGGCATGCTGCCGAAGATCGGGTCGGCGCTCGACGCGGTGAAGAACGGCGTCAAGAGCTCGCACATCATCGACGGCCGCGTCGAGCACGCGTTGCTGCTGGAAGTGCTCACCAACGAGGGCGTCGGCACGATGATCCGCGCCGACGACGCCGACGCCGGGGCCCGGCGCTGACGCCGGCCGGACGGGCGGCGGGAACTCCGCGATGGCGACCAGACCGGGCGAGCGCCGCCTGCAGATCCTGCAGACGCTGGCCGCGATGCTCGAGAACCCGCGCGGCGATCGGGTCACCACGGCGGCGCTCGCCGCGCGGCTGGACGTCTCCGAGGCCGCGCTGTACCGCCACTTCGCCAGCAAGGCGCAGATGTTCGAGGGCCTGATCGAGTTCATCGAGAGCACGCTGTTCACCCTCGCCAACCGGATCGCCGCCGAGACGACCGACGGCATCCAGCAGGCGCAGCAGGTCGTCGCCATGCTGCTCGCCTTCGCCGAGAAGAACCCCGGCATGACCCGGGTGCTGATCGGCGACGCCCTGGTCAACGAGAACGAACGGCTGCAGGCGCGGATCAACCAGCTCTACGACCGCATCGAGGCCGCGTTGCGGCAGTCGCTGCGCATCGCGCAGGCGAACGGGACCTGGCCCGGCGAGCCGGGTGCGGACGCCGGCGTCCTGCTCGCGTACGTCCTCGGCCGCTGGCAGCTGTTCGCGAAGACCGGCTTCCGGCGGCTGCCGCAGGAAGGCTGGGAGGAGCAGCGCAGGTTCCTCTTCGGCTGAAGCGTCGTCGTCGGAAACGCTGCCGGCGGCCGCTCAGCCACGCTGCGCACAGACGCTGCACGCGGGGTCGCGCGGCACGCGCACCTCCCGCCACTCGGTCGCCAGCGCGTCGTAGAGCAGCAGCCGTCCGGCCAGCGGATCGCCGAGGCCGGCGAGGAGCTTCAGCGCCTCCGCGGCCTGCGTGGCGCCGATGATCGCGACCACCGGCGAGAACACGCCCATCAGCGCGCAGCGCGTCTCCTCGATCTCCTCGCCCTCGCCGAACAGGCAGTGGTAGCAGGGCGACGCGGAATCGCGCGGGTCAAACACGGCGACCTGGCCGTCGAACCGGATCGCGGCACCCGACACCAGCGGCTTCGCCGCGGCGACGCACGCGCGGTTGACCGCGTGGCGGGTGGCGAAGTTGTCGCTGCAGTCGAGCACGACGTCGGCGGCGCCGACCAGCGCCGCCAGCTCGGCGTCGCCGACGCGCGCCTCGACGGTCTCGACGCGCACCTCGGGGTTGATCGCCGCCAGCCGCGCGCGCGCGGCGAGCACCTTCGGCTGGCCGACGTCGCCGGTGGCGTACAGCGTCTGGCGCTGCAGGTTGGTGAGGTCGACCCGATCGGGGTCGCACAGCGTCAGCGTGCCGATGCCGGCGGCGCCGAGGCACTGCGCGGCCGGCGCTCCCAGGCCGCCGGCGCCCACGATCAGCACGCGTGCCTGCGCGAGCTTCCGCTGCCCCTCGACGCCGAACTCGGGCAGCAGGATGTGACGGCTGTAGCGCAGCAGCGATTGATCGTCCATCGGCGGGTCGTCGGGTGGAAGCGAGGGGGCGCCGTCGGTGCGTTGCGCGGCACAAACGAAACGCCCGGCGGCGCCGGGCGTTCGGAGTGGGCGCGTGCCCGCGTCAGGGCGTCTTCGCCTGGGCGGCGACCGCGCGTGCCGAGGCGATCACCGGCTGCCCCTTGAGGTGGTTCATCGCCTGCGCGAGCTGGAAGTCGTCGGCCGAGCCGAACTCGAACCGGGGCGGCGCCGGCAGGTTCTCCGTCTTGTCGCCGGGTGCGGCATGCGGCGACACGGGCGGCGAGTCCTTTGCGTCGCCGGCCTTCGCGGCGGCCGGCTTGGTGGTCTCGAGGTGGCGTTCGAGGTTCGCCTCGCGGATCCGGTTCGGCGAATCGCGGCCGTCGTCGACGACGACGTCGGGCTCGATGCCCTTGGCCTGGATCGAGCGGCCGGCCGGCGTGTAGTAGCGCGCGGTGGTGAGTTTCAGCCCCGCGGTGTTCGACAGCGGCAGGATCGTCTGCACCGAGCCCTTGCCGAACGTCTGCGTGCCCAGCACCGTCGCGCGCTTGTGGTCCTGCAGCGCGCCGGCGACGATCTCGGACGCCGACGCGGTGCCGCCATCGACCAGCACGGCGATGGGTACCTTCTTCACCGCCGCAGGCAGGTCCTTGAGGTAGTCGTCGCCGCGGCGCGTGTAGTTGTCCTTGGTCGCCGTCAGGCGCATCCGGGCGTCGGGCGTGCGCCCGTCGGTGTAGACGACGAGCGCGTCGCGCGGCAGGAACGCCGCCGCGACCGCCACCGCCTGGTTGAGCAGTCCCCCCGGGTCCGAGCGCACGTCGAGCACCAGTCCCTTGAGGTCGCCCTGCTTGTAGAAGTCCTTGAGCACCTTGGCGAGGTCCTCGCCGGTGCGCTCCTGGAAGCTCCGGATCCGCACGTAGCCGTAGCCGGGCTCGACCAGCTTCGCGCGGATGCTCTTGACGTTGATCTCCTCCCGCGTCAGCGTGAAGGTCAGCGGCTGGTCGACCTCCTTGCGGACGATCGTCAGCATGACCTGCGTGCCCGGCTTGCCGCGCATCCGGTCCACGGCCTTCGACAGCGGCAGGCCGCGCGTCGCCGTGTCGTCGATCTTCACGATCAGGTCGCCGGTCTTGATGCCGGCGCGGAACGCGGGAGTATCCTCGATCGGCGACACGACCCGGATCACGCCGTCCTCGACGCCGACCTCGATCCCCAGGCCGCCGAACTTGCCCTGGGTCGAGATCTGCAGGTCCTTGAACGCCTCGGCGTCGAGGAAGTCGGAGTGCGGGTCGAGCCCGCGCACCATCCCGTTGATCGCCTCCTTGATGAGCTTCTCGTCGGCGACGGGCTCGACGTAGTCGCTCTTGATCTTGCCGAACACCGCGGAGAAGAGCTGCAGGTCCTCGTACGGGATGGGCAGCTTCTGCTCGCGCTGCGCGACCGCCGAGAAATTGAGCGACAGCAGCACGCCGAGCACCGCGCCCAGACCGACCAACCCCGCCTTCTTCCAGTTGCCCATGGTGCTCCTGCCCTCTAGCGCCCGATCCAGGTGGCCGGATCGACCGCCCTGCCCTGATGGCGAACCTCAAAGTATACGCCCGCATCGCTGCCGCCAACGAAGGCGCCCGCCTGCGCCACCGGGGTGCCGGCACCCACCGTGTCCCCGACCGTCGCGAGCAGCGCCTCGTTGTTCCCGTAGAGGGTCATCAGGCCGTCACCGTGGTCGACGATCAGCAGGTTGCCGAACCCGCGCAGCCAGTCGGCATAGACCACGCGCCCCGCGGCCACCGCCCGGACCTCGGCACCGGCGGCGCAACGGATAAACCAGCCCTTCCACGTGGTGGCTCCCTCCTCGCGTGGGGCACCGAACCGCGCCGCAAGTTCCCCGCGCACCGGCATTTGCATGCGCTGGCCGCCGGCGCCGGTACCCGCCGGCGAAGCGGCGGCCGAAGACCGTTGCGGCGACCCGGTGATTGGCGGCGTCGCGTCGCTTCCGGCAAGGGGCCCGCGCGGCGGCGCCGGCATCGCCGCCAGGCGCTCGATCAGCCGCGACAGCCGCTGGTCGTTGCGCCGGAGCCGCTCGATCTCGTGCTGCTGGCGCCGGATCTCGACCCCGTGCCGCGCGACGACGTCGGCCTGCCGCCGGCGCTCGCTTTCCAGCGTCGCCCGTTGCGCGCGTTCCTCGTCGGCGACCGCGGCGAGTTCGGCGCGCCGGGCACCGGCCTCGGCGGCGAGCGCCCGCGCCCGCCGCTGGCGGTCGCGCAGGTCCGCGATCATCCGTGCACGCGCCTCGCCGATCGCACGATAGGCATGCAGCAGGCGGCCGATCTCGGCCGGGTCCTGCCCGGACAGCAGCAGCTTCAACGGCTCGGCCGTGCCGCTCGCCTGTCGCCGTGCCAGCAGCCGGGCGAGCAATGCCTGCTCGGCCGCAACCTCGCGCTCGGTCGTCGCCCGTTCCTGTTCCAGCTGCGCGAGCGAGGACTCGACCGCCTGTCGTTCGCGGTCGAGTTCGTGCAGCCGCCGGTTGGCGTCCGAGATCGCTACCGCGGTGGCCTTCAGCGATTCGGTCGCGTCGGCGCGCGAGGATTCCGCCCGCGCGAGGTCGCGCTGCAACGCCTCGACCCGGACCTTGAGTTCGCGGCGCTGCGCATCCAGCGTCGCGCCGTCGACGCTGCCGGCCCCCGTGGCGGCGGGTCCGGTTTGCGCCGCGCCCGGAGCGGCGGCGACCGCGGCTGCGGCGAGCGCCAGCGCAACGCCCAGCGGCACGAGGGTGCGGGCGGAGTGTGCGGGCGGCCGGGGGTGGGAGGTCATCTGGCGGCAGGATCGGGCGCCACGGAACGCGCAGCCGGCGCGGCCCGGGCCGGGCACAGCGCATACGTTATCATTCGCCCCCACGATTTCACGTTTCGGATCGACCGCGCGCCATGTCATTTGTGCAGAACAACTGGATGCTGATCCTGGTGATGTTCCTGTCCGGGGCGATGCTGCTCTGGCCGCTGGTCCAGCGCCGCCTGTCTCCCGCGAAGGAGATCGGGAACCTCAACGCCACCCACCTCATCAACCACCAGGACGCGATCCTGGTCGACGTGCGCGAGACCCGCGAATACGAAGGCGGCCGGCTGCCCAAGGCGCTGCACATCCCGCTGTCGCAGCTCGACAGCCGGGCAGGCGAGCTCGCCAAGCTGACCGGCCGGCCGG
>WBZP01002400.1_pt1 | contig 15099 bp, 13 predicted proteins | sample 5204301 | NCBI WGS metagenome assembly WBZP01 (sample SAMN12412401, study PRJNA552823) | activated sludge metagenome | isolation source: activated sludge from nitrification reactor of wastewater treatment plant... | place: USA: Pennsylvania | collected 2017
GGGAAGCCAGGGGCGAAAGGAAGCACCCAGTGGTCGACACCCCGATCGGCCCCGGCCCAGCCGGGATGAACCTCAACCACATCAAGGTCTGCGCGCGCTGCAACCTTCGCTACGATTGGCGAAAGTCCCCCAGCTCGATGAAGATGACCTACTGCTCTTCGCTCTGCGAGAAAGCCGACCTCGGGTTCACCCTGGAAGCGCTACTGCGCTACGAGCGAACCGCCCCCGAAGCCGAGACCGCGCCCGCCGTTTAGCTCCGGAATCCTTCGAAAATGACCGAACGGCCCACCAAATGGTGGGCCGTTCGTCTGCCCGGCGAACTCCCCGAAGGCGTAGCATGCCGCGCATCGAACACGCGAGGTACCGCAGGAAATGCTGCTCCAGGAAAACTACGAGACGATTGCCATCGAGAAAGCCGGGCCCATTGCCATCCTCCGCCTGAACCGCCCGGAGAGACTGAACGCGGTGAACGCGACGATGCACTCGGAGTTGATGGGGCTCTTCCTTGACGTGCAGGCCGACCCGGACGTTCGCGCTGCCGTGATCACAGGCTCCGGCCGGGCGTTTAGCGCTGGAGGCGACTTCGGCGGCGGCACGAGCATGGCCAGCAAGAGTGGTCTCACCATGATGCAGGAAGCCCGGCGCGTCGTTGATAACCTGCTCGACTGTGAGAAACCGGTAGTCGCGGCCGTGAACGGCGCAGCAGCCGGCCTTGGGGCCACGCTTGCGCTGTTTTGCGATGTCGTAGTCGCCGCGCGTAGCGCCCGCATCGGCGATCCGCACGTCAAGATGGGCATCACGGCCGGGGATGGCGGCGCCGTCATCTGGCCGCTGCTCATGGGCGTTAACCGCGCCAAGTACATGCTGATGAGCGGCGACCTCATCGGCGCGGAAGAAGCGTATGCCCTTGGACTGGTGAACAAAGTCGTGGACGATGGCGAGGCATTGGACGAAGCGCTCCGCATCGCTCAGAAGCTCGCCGCTGGCGCCCCGTACGCTGTCCAGACCTCCAAGACGGCGGTGAACAAGTTCATCAAGGCAGTCTCGAACCTCGTCCTCCCGTACTCCCTGGCGGTCGAAGAGGTCTCGATGCACACCGCGGACTACCGCGAAGCAGTGGCCGCCTTCCAGGAGAAGCGCGAGCCGAAATTCACCGGCAACTAAGCGAGGTACCCGCTGACGGCACGTGAGTCCCGCAGCCCGTCGCCGCCGTAGGCGAAGTTTGTGGTGACCGAATTCACCGTCGCCGAGACCATGCGGTCCTCGTAGTCCCAGGAGAACGAATCGCTCCCGCGGGCGGTCAGGTCGTCCTTCCGGGAAGGATCGTCCCAGGTGTAGTTGATGACCGAGGCGGGGCTCGGCGGCGTCACCGAGGTGATGCGGTCGTCGTAGGCGTAGGTGGTGGTGTTACCGCTGACGGTCATGCTCGTGCGGTTGCCGAACGCATCGAAGCCAAAGCTGGTCGTCGTCGGTCCAGGATAGGTCGTCGTGAGCACATTGCCGTTCTCGGCGCCCGACATGCTGGGGCGGCAGTTCGAATACACGAGATTCATGTCCAAGCCCAACCGAATCGCCCACTAGCCGGCGAACCCGAAAACCATCGCGAAAGCCACGGCCGAAACGGAATTAACGGCCACAAAGCCTGGGTGCATTCCGGAGTTGGAACCTCCGACGGACGCTCGGCGAGCGGCAATAATTACGGTCGGAGAAGCCACCAAGACGCAGGCCGCCGTCGCTAGCACTACCGCCGGCGTGCTAGGTCCTGTGGCCAGTCGGAGTACGGCCGTGAAGCCAGCCAGTACCCATGTGAGCAAGAAGCTGGCAAGTAGTCCCATGTTGTTCCCGCCTACCAACTCAGGACACCCGTGACGCAACTTACCCCGCTTGCTGCGACGAGGATCCAGACCGGGGCGGAGTAAGGTCCAGTTGGTGTCGTCTCAACGGCTATCCAGACGTTGGGCCCGAGGGATGAGCAGCCCACGACGGTTCCTAGATGTGCGATGTAGTCCTTCCAATTGAAGTCCTCCACGTGAGCGACCGCCGCGACCCGAGGGGCAGCATCGGAGCCCCGCTTGTGGCAGGCGACGATATAGTCTTGGACGGAGGACTCGAAACTCAAGCTGCAATATTCGCCTGTCAAAATATCGAATCCTCCGTCGAAAAAGCCCGAACTGCATTCGACACCGGCAATTTCAGGACCGCCAGCTGTTTTGAAGCCGCACGCCCGGAGATTCAGTTTGCCGTTCGAGTCAGGGTAGAGTTCGAGCCACAGCCCGTCTCCATCCAATCCCCAGTCTCCTTGGGTCACGATAGTCGGCCCTCCGCCCACGCCTTCCTCAGTGACGAAAAGGCCGGTGGGATCTCGAAACCTGTTCGGGCTGGCCGCCGCGTAGTCCGTTGAATTCCCCAGCCACCTAGAACCAACAGCGAGAGGCTCCCTCGACATGAACATCCCGGTCGCCGGATCCATGTAACGTGCCCGCAGATACTGCAGCCCCGTCCCATCCGTCTGCTGGCCGGCGAAGTCGAACTCATTCGCCAGCGACCCGGTCTTGGTTGGCGTCCCGTAGACGTCGTAGGTGTAGCTATCCTGGACCGCGCCCGAGGCATTGACGACCGCCATCGTCGAACCGAGACCGTCGGCCAGGTAGTAGTACCAGCTCCCGCTCTGCTTCTGAGCGGTCAGGCCAGCGCCGTAGAGGTACTGGTTGCCATCGTCGAGGATGACGGGCAGTCCGCCGCCAATGTCCCATGTGAACGTCGTCGTCGCACCGCCGCTGACCGCTCGCGAGTCGCGCAGCCCATCGCCCCGGTAAGTGAAGTTCGTCGTGACCGAGTTCACGGTGGCCGAGACCATGCGGTCCTCGTAGTCCCAGGAGAACGAATCGCTACCACGAGCGGTCAGGTCACCGTTATCGTCCCAGGTGTAGTTGATGACCGAGGCCGGGCTGGGCGGCGTCACGCTGGTAATGCGGTCGTTGTCGTCGTAGGCGTAGGTCGTCGTGTTGCCGGCGACCGTCATGCTCGTGCGGTTGCCGAAGGCATCGAAGGCGTAGCTCGTCGTGCTCGGGCCCGGATACGTGACCGAGGCCAGCCGGTAGAGGTCATCGTAGACGTAGGTGTGCGTGCCCTGCTGGTCCACGCGCTGGGCGCCTGGTTCGAGCCGCCGAGGAGACACACAGTCAACGGACATTGTCCTCTTTGCTGCGCTCCTGTTCGCGTAGTGCGTCCCGTGGACCACGGCCCTTGGAGCTCTCTCGAACAGCTCGACGAGCGGCGCGGCTGCCGAGGATCGCCGCAAACACCGCCGCTCCGGCACCCAGAGCGACTTCGAGGGCGACGAGCCACTTCTCCGGCGGGCCATCGGCTCGGAGGAAAAGCGCGGCCAGCAACATTGCGGACAACAACGCAACCAAAGGCACGACGACGTTCAACAGCAACGGGACGAGTGTTCGTCTGAGCACTTCTCACCTCCTTTAGAGCAACCCAAAATCACGAGTCGGCCGCCCAAATCTGACCAATCGGACAGGACACTGCTATTCCGATTCCCGTGATCGCAGCCCCTTCGGGAGTAAGTACGGCCGCAAGAGCCGCCTCGGGGCTGATGCGTGCAGCAATGCTCAACGCGAAGACTGCCGCCATCGTCGCGGTGGCAACTCCGGCAGCACAGGCTTTGGTAGACACACCCGCGCCGCTGGTCGCGAAACCGCCCACCACTCCACCGAACTGGTTTCTGCATTCTCCTCCATAGACTCCCGACCCGTTGAAGTCAGAGTGGAACGACCCCTCGCAGCTGATGTTAGGATCCAGACTGCCAAGCGTGAGTCCGGTCTTACACGCGTTTGCGTACTCGCCGTTCCCTATGGCTAAGAGACGGTTACTGTTCTTTTTGCCGACGTCGTAGCAGAAGCCGACTTTTCCCGCAAAATTCACGAATTTGTCGCCTCCGGCGTGGGCGACCTTCGCATTCAACCGCGCGGCGATCGCGTCTGGCGAACCGTTCCACTCTCCACCCCGACAGACCCCGAGCCCGAAGGTGTAGCCGCCGCACCCTGCCGCCGGATTTCCTTCGCATCCGTCGGTGCCACATATCCTTGTGCCTCGAGGGTCAGTGGCCGTGATTGGGTTGCCGGCCGCATAGCCGAAACCGTGTTGACCCTCGGCCTCCATGGCGTCGCGGCTCAAGAACGTACCCGTCGCCGGGTCCATGTACCGAGCCCGCAGGTACTGCAGCCCATTCCCGTCGGTCTGCTGGCCGGCGAAGTCAAACTCATTACTGAGAGAACCCGTCTTGGTTGGCGTCCCGTAGACGTCGTAGGTGTAGCTGTCCTGGACCGTCCCGGAAGCGTTGACAATGGCCATGGTCGAGCCGAGCCCATCGGCCAGGTAGTAATACCAGCTCCCGGATTGCTTTTGGGCGGTGAGCCCAGCGCCGTAGAGATACTGGTTCCCGTCATCGAACACCACTGGCAGCCCGGCTGCGATGTCCCACGTGAAGGTCGTCGTCGCGCCGCCGCTGACCGCGCGCGAATCGCGCAAGCCATCGCCGCGGTAGGTGAAGTTCGTGGTGACGGAGTTGACGGTCGCCGAGACCATGCGGTCTTCGTAGTCCCAGGAAAACGAGTCGCTGCCGCGCGCCGTCAGATCGCTGTTGTCGTCCCAGGTGTAGTTGACGACCGAGGCAGGGCTCGGCGGCGTGACGCTGGTGATCCGGTCGTTGTCGTCGTAGGCGTAGGTCGTCGTGTTGCCGGCGACGGTCATGCTCGTGCGGTTACCGAAGGCGTCGAAGGCGTAGCTTGTCGTGCTCGGCCCGGGGTACGTCACGCTGGTGAGCCGATAGAGGTCGTCGTAGCTGTAGGTGTGCGTGCCCTGCTGGTCCATCCTTCCCGGGAAGGACTGGGTGCGGTTACCGACGTCGTCCAGCGTGTACGCGACCGAGTCCTTCCGCGGAAGGATCGTCGAACCACCCTTCACGTGGGTGATTCCGGTCAGCCGGTCGGTCCTTCGCAGGGAAGGATCGTATGAGTACGTCGAGACAATGTCCGTGCCGGAGGGAAGCGTTGCCGTCGTCATCCTGCCTGCATCATCGTACGCGTAGGTGGTGGAGTTCGTCCTTCCCGGGAAGGACCAGTCGGTGATCCCTCGGTGGAAGGATGAGACGGTTGGCGTTGTCGAAGCCGTAGGTCGCCTGGTTCGAGCCGCCCGGGTAGGTGATGGAGGTCCGCCGTGACGCATCGTCGTAACCGTAGCTCACCGTACGCGAGCCGGGGAAGGTGACGCTCGTCAAGCGGTAGAGGTTAGACAAGTTCTCTTCACGATCTCGCCTCAGCTACCCCCTACACCGTTAGCGGCGTGTCCTCGCGATTCGCCCACTCGCGCATCGAGCCGTCGTAGACGCGGACGTCCTTGTAGCCGAGGAGTTCCATCACAAAGGCCGCGTGGGCCGCGCGGATGCCACCCTGGCAGTAGGTGATGGTCGGCTTGTCCCGTTCGATGCCGGCACTCTTGAGCAGTGCTTCGATTTCGGCGGCCGGGAGGAATTTGCGGTTGTCATCTGTCGCGACGAACCGCACCCACTCCATGTGGTGGGCGCCCGGCACGCGACCGGAACGCTTGTTGCCCCGGTCGTTCGTGCCGTCCCACTCCTGGTCGGTGCGCGCGTCGAGCACCTGGCAGGCGGGGTTGGTGTGCATCTCCTTCAGGTAGTCAACCGTCGCGTAGATGTCCGGGTTCGGAGTGGCGCTGAAGCTGCCCTTCGGCGCGCGCGTTCCGTGGAACGTCACCGGGCGCCCTTCGGTCAGCCAGCGATGCCAGCCGCCGTTGAGCACCTTCGCGTTGGTGTGGCCGTAGTACTTGAGCACCCACCAGAGACGCGAGGCGACTAGCCCGTTGTTGTCATCGTAGGTGACGACCGTGGTGTCGTTCGAAACACCGAGCTTCGCCATCAGGTCTTCGAACTCGGCGGGAGGCATGACCAGCGTGCCGTGGTCGCTGCCCTCCGGGTCACGTTCCTTGATGTAGTAATGCACCGGCAGTTGCACGGCGCCCGGAATGTGGGCCCGGCGATAGGCCTCCACGGTCGCGCAGTCGATAACCCGGACCTTGGGGTCATCGAGGACAGTGGCGAGCCATTCGGGCTCGGCGAGAAGTTCGGGATGCGCGTAGTCAGCCAAGGGGCACCTCGGGCGAGTTCGTTTGCGCGAAGTCTACCGCAGCGCGGGCGAGCCCATGTCCAACGGCGTGAGGAACCTGGTACGAACTCGTGAAAGTCGGCGATCGTTCGTCCGCGCAAACACGCGACCTGAACTCCCCCTCGCCCGCGACGATAGGAGTCGGGAGAGGGGGCCGGGGGGTGAGGGCAGCCCGGCCGCGATTCACCGCCAACTTCCTCAACTGAAGAACTTAGTTGCCGGGCCGCGGGAGTTGCGGCGTCACGGTCCCCTGCGGGAAGTTCGGGTTCCCGGTGGCGGTGGGCGTTGGCGTCCCCGAGCCCGGAGTCGTTGGCGTCCCACCGGTCTTCCGGATGTTGATAACAACCGTCGTCTTCAGGCCCTTCCCGTCGTCCGTGCTGAGCCTGACCGTGTAGACGGTGTTGTCCTTCAGGTCCTTCGGTTCGATCGTGCCCAGTGGCCCCTCGTTCACGCCCGCCGTGCCAGTTCCAATGGTCTTCCACTCGGTGGGGTTCGCCGTCTCGCCGATTTCGAGCTTCCAGTTCTTCAGGTTGGGCACGTTCACGGAGCCCACGACCTGGAACGTGGTGCTGATGGTGCGGCCGTTCTGAAGGTTGCTGATGGCCAGCGCCGTCTGGCCGGTGCTCTTCTCGGTTGGCGCTATCGGGATGCCCTTCTCCTTGGCGAGGGCTGCGACGCCTTCCGGTGCGAACGTCGGCAGCTTCACGAACTTCTTCGTCTCGCGGAATTGGGCAGGCGTCTGGTCACTGGCGAGGAAGCCGTTGCGGGTGTCGATCTCCTTCTCTTCGCACTGCGAAGCGTAGGTCACGTCCGTCCGCACCCAGGCCGTGACGGTCTGGTCGCAGTACTTGAAGTCAGGCCCGAGCACGCGGTCGGTTGCCGGTGTCTCGAACGAGCGCTGGCCCACGTTCGAGGGCTGGAGGTCGCTGAAACCTTTCGTTATGTCGCCCACGCCGCGCGCCGCGAGGGCACTGTGATACGCGCCCATCCACGATTTCCAGAGGCGCACCGTGGCGTTGGCCGACGCGAAGGCGCGGTCGTTCACGAGTTCGTTGTTCGCGTTGCCCACCCAGACGGCCGTGGCGGCGTGGCGGCTGTAGCCGGTCATCCAGGTCTCGAGAGTGTCGCTCGCGCGGAGCGGGCCCTGCTGTGTGCCGGTCTTCACGCCGGATGGGATTTTCACGCCGTCGGAGAAGAAGTCGAGGCCCAGGTCCGTGTTCGAACCGCCACAGCTCCAGATGACGAACCGCGCCGTGCAGTCGGACATGATGCTGTGCAGCAGCCAGACGGAGCCGGCATTGACCACCTGCTTGGTCTGCGGGTCCGGTTCCTTGTAGACGAGGTTCCCGTCCTTGTCGCGCACTTCGAGGACGACGATCGGATCCAGCTCGCGGGTGCCCGGGATGCGAAGGTTGCCGCGCTGGAATTCCAGTGCCTGCTGCCAGGCGAGGTCGTAGTCGGCGCCGACGTCGACGGAGGTGCTCTTCAGCGTCTTGATGTCGACGTATTCGGCGAGCGACGGCGTGCCGACCATTTTCCCCATGTTCGCGATCGTCGCGTCCATGTACGCCATGTCGACTGCGCGGATGTTCGCACCACCGGTCGCGATCGAGGCGCCGTAGTTCACGGCCTTGTGGTTGCTGAAGGTAGGGTCGAAGCCCTGCGAGAGCGTAGTGATGCCGAGCTTCTTGGCCATCTCGATGACGTTGTCGACGCCGCCTTCAGCCGCGGCCCGGAACGCGCCGACATTCTGGGAGCCGCCGAGTGCGGCGCGGGCGGATATGAGGCCCTCGGTGGGGCCGTTCTGGCGCGGGTTCACGATGTCGACGCCGCCGATGCTAAGCGGGCTCGTGTCCCAGAAGATGCTCATCGGCGCCTTGTTCTGGGTGTCGAACCAGTTCAAATAGACCGCCGGCTTGAACGACGAGCCGGGCTGATTGATCTCGCTCAACTGGTCGATGTTGCCGGCGACGCGCGGGTCGGACCGGTAGGTTGGGTCGATGTTCGGCGAATAGACGATGATCTGGCCGGTTGTCGGTTCGATCGTCACGACCGCGGCGTTGTGGCATTCGCAGCCGGCCGCCAGGCCCGCGGCAACCCATTCGTTCGACATCTGGCGGGCCTGCTCGGTGAGGGTGTAGTCCAGCGAGGACGTCACCTTGTAGCCGGCCGAGTGCACCCAGTTCTCGCAGTCGTCGACTTCCTTCGGCTTCGGCAGCAGCCCGGCCTTGCACATCCGCACCAGCCGCGGCTCGACCTGGTTGTCGATCCAGGCTTCGGCCTTCAGCGGGTTCGAGGCGGCGTAGACGTGGATCTCCTCGGCTTTGGCGGCCGCGACTTCGTCGGCGGTAGCGCGGCCATGGGCGACCATCAGGTCGAGCACGGCCTCCTGGCGCGTCTTCGCTTCACCGGCGACGGTCGTGCGGCCTTCATTGTCGAGCACGCAGGTGCCGTCGTCCGTGGCAACGCAGTTGTAGCGCGGGTGGTACTTCGTCGGGAACTGCGGCACGCCGGCAAGGAGCGCAGCCTCGCCGAGGGTGAGGTCCTTCGCCGGCTTGTGGAAGTACCCCTGGGAAGCCGCTTCGATGCCAACGTAGCGGTCCGCGTACGAAATCTGGTTGAGATACCAGGTGAGGATCTCTTCCTTCGTGTAGTCGTTGGTCAGCTCGACGGCGTAGACGATTTCGCGCAACTTGCGGTCGAGCGTGCGCTCTGCGGTGACGCACCGGGTGGGGTCGTCGGTGGTGTTGATGTTCGGGCAGATGTAGACGTTCTTGACCAGCTGCTGCGTAATCGAAGAACCGCCCGTGCCGCTTTCGGTGTCGTTCTTGACGTACCGCTCTATCGCGGCGCGCGAGAGGCCGGTGAAGTTGATCCCGGGGTTGTCCCAGAAGGAGTTGTCCTCGGTCGAAATGGTGGCGGCCACCAGGTAGGGCGAAATCTGGTCCAGCGGGACGGGCTCCAGGAGTTGCGCGTCGGGGTTGGTGAGTTGACCGAGAAGCACCGCGTTGGCTCCGTCCGGGCCGTTCCGGTCGTAGATCGCGGTGAGGCCAACATTGCGCTGCTGGAGCTTCTCTTCGATTGGCACGTAGTCATGCGCGTAGGAGTTGTAGACCGTGAAGAGCGCGCCGATGCCCGCCGCCGCGCAGACCGAGCCGAACGCCAGCAAGCCGACGAGCGCGATGATGATCGGCCGCGCCTTCTGGCTTCGCCGCGCGCGCCGCGCCTGCAACCTCCGCCGCGTGATGATCGAACTCACGCGTCGCTACTCCGGCAATCCACAATCCAGAATCCAAAATCCAAAATCACTTCGGCCACCCTATCAAACCCCCGTCACCCGAAAAACCGTCCTTTGTTAAGCGCCCGTACCCGGCGTCTTTCCTCTTTTCTCTTTCCTCTTTTCTCTTACCCTTGCCGTATGGCGCTCACGTCCGAAGAAGTCCTCCACATCGCCCGGCTCGCGCGCATTGCGCTCACCGGCGACGACGTCCAGCGGTTCACCGCGCAGCTGTCCGGCATCCTGGACCACTTCGCGGCGCTGACGGCCGTGGACACCGAAGGCATCGAGCCCACCGCGCACCCCCTTCCTCTCTCTAACGTCATGCGGGCCGATTTGGTTGCACCGTCGCTTTCGCAGCGTGAAGCGCTGGCGAACGCGCCGCTCGCCGAGGACGGGTACGTGCGCGTACGGGCGGTGCTCGAATGAGCGGCCTCTGGCGGCTGACCGCTCACGAAGCCCACGAAAAGCTGCGCGCGAAGGAAATCTCCGCGGTCGAACTGACGCAGTCCGTGCTCGACCGCATCGGCGAAGTCGAGCCGAACGTCCACGCCTACATCACGACGACACCGGACGTTGCCCTGCAGCAGGCGAAGGAAGCCGACCAGAAGTACGCGAACGGCACGGCCACGCCGCTCACCGGCATCCCGGTCGCCGTGAAGGACCTGATCGTCACGAAGGGGACGCGGACCACGGCCGGTTCGAAGATCCTGGAGAACTTCATCCCGCCCTACGACAGCCACGTGTACGAACAACTGCGCAAGGCCGGCGCGGTGATGGTGGGCAAGGCGAACATGGACGAATTCGCGATGGGCTCCAGCACCGAGCACAGCGCCTACGGCCCGACGCACAACCCCTGGGACCTGGCCCTCGTGCCCGGCGGCTCTTCGGGCGGTTCGGCGGCGGCGGTGGCCGCGGGCGAATGCCTGGTCTCGCTCGGGAGCGACACCGGCGGCTCGATCCGCCAGCCGGCGGCGCTTTGCGGCGCGGTGGGCCTGGACCCGACGTATGGCCGGGTGAGCCGCTTCGGCATCGTCGCGTTCGGCAGCTCGCTGGACCAGGTGGGACCGATTGGGCGCGACGTCGAGGACGTGGCCACGATGCTCCAGTGCATCGCCGGGCACGACGAACGAGACAGCACGAGCAACCCCGAGCCGATGCCGGACCTTCGCCATTACCTCGGCCGCGACATCCGCGGGCTGAAGGTGGGCGTGCCCAGGGAGTACTTCATCAGCGGCATGGAGCCCGGCGTGAAGGCGCGCATCGATGAGGCGCTGAAGACGCTGGAATCGCTGGGCTGCGAGGTCGACACGTCGCTTTCGTTGCCGAGCACGGAGCACGCGCTGGCGGTGTACTACATCATCGCGCCGAGCGAGGCCTCCGCGAACCTGGCCCGCTACGACGGCGTGAAGTACGGCTTCAGCGACCGCAGCGGCCCGAGCATGTGGGACAACATGGAACAGACGCGGGCGCAGGGCTTCGGCAACGAGGTGAAGCGCCGCATCATGCTCGGCACCTACGCGCTTTCCGCCGGCTACTACGACGCCTTCTACCTGAAAGCCCAGAAGGTGCGCACGGTCATCAACAACGAGTTCACCGCGGCCTTCGCGAAGTACGACGTCATCGTCACGCCGACCTCGCCGACGGTGGCCTTCCGCATCGGCGCGAAGGTGGACGACCCCTACGCAATGTACCTCAACGACGTGTACACGCTGCCCGCCTCCGTGGCCGGGCTACCATCGATCAGCGTGCCCTGCGGCTTCAGCGAGGGGCTGCCAGTGGGCCTGCAAATCATCGGCAAGTTCTTCGATGAAGGCCGCATCATCCAGGTCGCGAGCGCCTTCGAAGCGGCGAGCGGGCAGCGGAACCTGCTGGCCGCGCTCTAGCCGATCAGAGGACCCGCAGTGATGCGGTTCGGGAAGCCAACAGCTCTTGTCGCCTTCGGCACGCCGATTTGAGCCGCTAGTCACAGCGCAGCGCGGAGACGCGAGCTCGGGTCTCGCTCAACGAGACAACGGATACGCCGGCCGCCCCCATCACGAGGCGCGGCTCTCCGACCGGAAGCGGAAGGTCACAAAGGACATTTCCGGATTCCGGCATAAACTCTCGCGCGATGCCCTTCTGGGGCAGCAGCACAACGGCGTTTCCCGCCGGAGTGATTGCTACCTCCTCTCCAGTCGCGGGGATGGCGTACAGCGTTCTGCCCGACTCAAGATCGAGCGCCCGCACCTCAAAGCCGGAGTCGGTCTCGCCGATGACGAGTACTACCCCCGAGGGGGCAACTGCGGAAGTCGATGGTTCATCGACATCAACCGACCACCGAAGCGTTCGATTGTTCATATCGTAGAGGTCGACACGCCCTGGAATCCTTGCTGGCTTGGTCGTCCGCTCGCTCAGACTGACGGCGACCACCAGGTCCGACGAGGCGGCGAAGCTCACACTTGCGGTCCGCCCCGGCTGGTTGCCCAGAGGAGCTTCCACTGCCGTAATACGTCCGCCGTCGGTCGCCAAGAGTGTCAGGGACTGACTCACGTAATTGGGAACCGCTGCGAACTCCTTGGACGGGTGTGGCTCGATGCTCATGGGATAGATACCCGTCCCGACCTGGCCACGCTCACTAAGTGTCTCAGGATCAAGTGCTTGAACGCTCCCCGAACCGGGCGGAACACCGCGATTTAGCACCAGAAGCAGCGTGTGGGAGGAATCCATCGCGACGCCAATCGGGTGTATTCCGGACGTCGCGACACCAATAACCTTGCCCGAGAGGTCGACCGCTGTCACGGTCCCTGCAACGGTCTCGGTAGGCGTCCCAAGTTCCAACCCGAGACTGACGATGAACACCCGCCTCCCCGGCAGGTCAAAGTAGGCAGCAACGGGGTCGAGTTTCAGCCGATAGGTTCGCATCGGTTTCCCGCTCATACCGTCAAATTGCACCAGGCTTCCCTGGTTGCCGCCCTCACCCGGCGCCGCTCTCGTCACCATCCACAGGCCGCCGCCCTCTGGATTCAAAGCAAACGCTACCGGCTGACCCCAAGAGACGTGCGACGACGATTCGCCCCGCATGCTCACTTGGATGGCCGCTGTTGCCAACACAGCCATCACCATCGCAATGAACGCAAGAGTCAACCACTTTCTTCGGCTCATCCGGGCGCTGGAAAGACGATCGCCTCCAGCGCCGCAAGCTCCTGGCCCCTTCGCCTGGCGGCGCGACGCGCGCGCGACCAATGGCTGATACGCCGCTGAACCAGCAGTAAGCTCGGCACCAGACCGAGCAGAACCGCCGCGCCGGCGGACAGCAAACCCAGTCGTACTGGAATCCTGAACAACAAGAGAGCCGCTGCAAAAATCGCGGCCCCGCGGAAAACGGTTACGTAGCTTACTTTGGTTGCCCCAGAGCCGGAGCATCCGCAGCTGACGGGGATTCCCCGAAAGACCACTGCGGCACCGACAACCGCAAATGCGAAGCCGAGCGCGCCCGCAAGCGCCAGCCCCAGCCAATTCCCTCCAAGAATGAGGAGGGCGGCCAGAGCCTCAACCGCTGGAGTGAACATCGCTAGCGGTCTCAAGGAGCTAGCGGGCAGGACGCCCTGGTATCCCGACAGCGACCTCGAAAGGTCAGGAGAAGCCAACTTCGATGTAGACGACGAAACGAACATCACGCCCAGCCACATGGCGAGAAAAGACATTGCGTTCACCGGCCCTACCTCCAAATTCGGGTTGCCCTGAAAGCTCCTTCAGGGAGACGAAGACCGACCATGCCAACCTGATCGCCAGGGCTCAGGGCTGACACTCCGCTGAGAATGGAGCTGCCGTCCGTTTTGTCGATGACTTCGACCGACGGCGACAGTTGAATTGGCACCGAGCGCCCCTTCACGTTGACCAGCAGTCCATCGTTCGCAACTTCCACAATCTCCCCGTCGCGGCGGCCAATGTTCACGAACACCCAACCCGAACGAGCGTGGAGCACGCCGGATTCGTCGGGATCTCCTTTGACATCGAGCCAGTCGTCGATCATGATCTCCGAGCGGTCAACCATCACTTCCTTCCAGACAGAAACCTCTGGGGCTATCACGACGCCCCGGAATCCGGAATCAGCTTCTAAGATGTAGGCGTCGCCCTTCATGGAACGCACAACGCCCCCTGCGTATGTGGGATCGAACAGCGGCGCCTCATGCACCACCGGAGCAGGAGAGCGGGGAAGCATCCGCGTATCGCCGCCTACTCGACTGGGCTGGGACCGAGCCGCGTTCACGGCGCGACTCTTGAACTCCGACGTTACGGGGAACAGAAAACTTGCCACAGCCCACGCCCCAGCGCCGGCTCCTCGGAGGATGCTTCGACGATCCACTTTGACCCCCTTTCTTGCCCACCGTCTCGTCTGGTGACGGATCAGCACTCCCAATAGGGATTGTCGATGAACAGGACTCCGGAGATGATTCCATCGTTGAGCGGAGCCATCTGCATGAATAGTGACTTAGTCAAATCCGCGCGAGTGCTTGCAAGCTGGTTATGCCGGTCCACCTTTGCGCCCTGGTAGAAATTTAAGCCGGAATTCGGGCCATTGAAGTACACGTAGTCGCCGCAGTCTGGACAGATGTCGCAGCCTGCGCAATTGGGCTTCCACGCGTAACCCCAGCCACTGGAGTTACATGTGCAGCATGCGCCGACGCCGCAGTAACTCGATGTTCCGCAAACTGATTGACAGTTTGAACCTTGGCAGCAGCATGTGTCACACCCGCAAGTGTCCGGATAGCAGCACTCCCAAGAAACGGCGCCTGAGCAACATGTCACGGTCATTCCTCCAATGGGCTATGAGCACTATGCTCGGGAGCGTTCGCCAAGTCGACCTACCGTTCGTACCGCTCCAGCCCTACGAACCGTCCGGTTTTGGCTGCAAACCGGCATGTTTCGCCGCCCACGCCAGCCAGAACGGCCCCGTCTCGAGCCACCAGCGGCCGATGTCACGGACATCGCGCAGGTTGGTGTGATACTTGATCGCTCCGACGGTGCTGCGCACCGTGGAGTGGGACACGCCCAGCGTTGCAGCGATCTCCGGCTCGCTGCGCAGCGCTGCCAGGCCCGCGAGCACCCTGACCCGGGGCCAGGTGATCCACTCGAAATCGATCGGCTCTTTCGTCTCAAACGCCATCATCCGCCTCCGCATGCGACTGCCAGTCTTCGCATGGCGAGAGCGGGGCCACCCACGGAGCGTCCTCGCTCTCGGGACACGATAGGCATTCGTGGCCGGGGATTCAACAGCGCAAGGTAAGAATACCCGTCGCCCTTACCAGCGGGACCACTGCCACGAACGGCCGAGCGGGACGCGCAGGAAGACGAGGTCGTGGGGGTGGCCGGCCTGGTCGCGGTACGCGTCGGTAATCTGGCCGGACTCGACCCCGCCGAGCGCTTTGACCGCGCGCAGGGCGTCGTCCTGCATACCGGTAACGAACTCTCCCTGGACGGACTCGATCTCGGCGTCCCAGGCGATGTCGATCAGTTCCTTGAGGACGGCGGTGCCGAGGCCCCGCTCCCGGTAGGCCGGGTCGACCACGATGCGCACTTCCGCGTAGTGGCTGCGGGCGTTGCCGCGGTGGCGGATGAGCACGCCGTCGGCGCAGACGCGGTCGCCGT
>WBZP01004230.1_pt1 | contig 15094 bp, 11 predicted proteins | sample 5204301 | NCBI WGS metagenome assembly WBZP01 (sample SAMN12412401, study PRJNA552823) | activated sludge metagenome | isolation source: activated sludge from nitrification reactor of wastewater treatment plant... | place: USA: Pennsylvania | collected 2017
TGGAAGTACTTTCCGGCGATGCGCACACGATCATTCCACAACTGCAGGAAAACTGGGACCTGGTGTTTATTGATGCCGATAAAACCGGGTATATTGATTATTACGAGTTAATTTTGCCCTCGGTAAGGGAAAATGGCCTGGTGATTGCAGATAACCTGCTGTTCCATGGACAGGTTCTCGGAAACGAAATAAAGGGAAAGAACGCGCAGGCTGTTCATGCTTTTAACGAGCATGTTCGACAGGATCCCCGGGTGCAACCGGTACTGCTCACGGTACGCGACGGGCTCGGACTGATCCGCAAAAAAGGCCGGCATGAATTTTCCTGATATTTACCCAATCCAGCACAAAGAAAACACGCATGAAAAAATGGTTTATTTGTACAGCCGCTCTTGCACTGCATCTTACTGCGGGGGCACAGAAACTGACTCCGGAAGATTATATTGAACAATACAAGGACCTGGCCATCCGCGAGATGAAGCGGATGGGCGTGCCCGCTGCTATCAAACTGGCCCAGGGCCTGCTCGAAACAGAAAACGGGAACAGCGTTTTACTCAGGAAATCCAATAACCATTTCGGGATTAAGTGCAAAAACAACTGGAGCGGAGGGGGAGTGAGTCATGATGATGACGCCTTGGGCGAATGTTTCCGTACCTATAGTTCAGCGGAGGAATCTTATCGTGATCACAGCAATTTTCTCCGGGGAAGCGGACGTTATTCATTTTTGTTTGAACTGGATCCTGCCGACTACAAAGGCTGGGCTTATGGTTTGAAAAAAGCAGGATATGCCACCAATCCCCGTTACCCCGAGAAACTGATCCAGAGTATCGAAAAATATAATCTCCAGCAATACTCCCTGCTGGCGGTGAATGAGGTACCCAAATACGACCGCAGCCAGTTTGAAGATGATAAGGAAGTGCCTTTTGTGTATGTAGAAGAAACATCTGCAGAGCAGGGGTCCGCCACTTCACCCAATCCCGGAAAGGAAACCGTGATCTTTATCAACGGTGCGCGTTGCATTCGTGGGGCAAAAGGTACTTCGCTGCTGGCCATTGCCGGCCGCTTTGATATCCCTCTGGCAAAATTGCTGCAGTACAACGATCTCAGCCAGGATGGGCTGCTGGCAAAAGACCAGCCTGTTTTCCTTGAAAAAAAGCCGGTGGAAGGCGCTGTGGGTGAATATATCACCCGCCCGGGCGAAAGTCTGTATGATGTGGCACAGCAACAGGGCATCCAGCTGGAATGGCTGGCCACCTATAATCAGCTGAGCACGCGTACCAGCATCACCGAAGGAACCCGCCTTTTTCTCAAACCAGCTAAGGTAACTGCGTCCGTAAAACCGGATAAACCTGCTGCCGCTTCCCCTGCCGCTACACATACCGTTCAGCCGAAGGAAGGATTGTATTCCATTTCCCGTAAATACGGGGTGAGTGTACAGCAGCTGCGTGCATGGAATAACCTGGAATCAGATCAGCTCAGTATCGGACAGCAACTCATCGTATCAAAATAGATTATCCCAAAACCCCGCCACATGTCAGAAATCCAGGTGATCGACAAAAAATTCAGGCCTTATATTACCGCAGCTGAAATCAATCACCGTATCCAGGCGATGGGTGTACAGATCAGCGGGGAGTATGCAGGCAAACGTCCCATCTTCATTGCCATCCTGAACGGCTCTTTCATGTTTGCCGCCGATCTGTTCAAATACATCAGCATTGAAGCGGAAATCTGTTTCATCAAACTCGCCTCCTACAAGGGTACCAAATCCACCGGTAATGTGATCACTTCCATCGGGCTCGATGAACCCCTGAAAGACCGCCACGTGATCATTCTCGAAGACATTGTGGATACCGGAAACACCCTGCATAAATTTTTGCCGCAGCTGCACAACCAGCAGCCTGCTTCCCTGAAAATTGCGGCCCTGCTGCAGAAGCCGGAAGCATTGGAGCACCCGATCGACGTGCAGTACCTGGGTTTCAGCGTGCCCAACAAGTTTTTACTGGGCTATGGGCTGGATTATGATGGACTGGGCAGGAACCTGGCGGAGATTTACCAGCTGGTGGATGAGGCCTGATGCAATACGGGGCTGATAAAAACGTTCTTTGGTAAAGAATGTAAATTTAATCTAATATTTTCTGTTGAAGAAACTGCTTCTTTGCTGGCTTGTCATCGGGATGGTGCAGGGCGTTTCCGCCCAGTATTACCAGCGCGGAGAAGTGCGCGATGAAAAAAGTGAATATCTCCAGAATGTCCGCATCCGGCTGCATTCCGATAAGCTGGTTTATTACTCCGGCACCACCGGCGGTTTTGGTATTTCCAGTGTAAAGAAAGTTGATACGGTTACACTCAGCCTGGATGGTTTTGAACCTCAGACACTTGCTATCAGCGCCGACAAATACCTCGAAGTAACCCTGAAACAGCTCTCGGCCAATGCCAGTAAAAACCGGCCCAAACTCATTTCCATTACGAAAGACCATGGGTTCACCACCAAGTACAACTGGTTCGTTAGCGATGAATCTTATTTTTCCCTGGTGGAAAATGAAACGGTGGAAACCGTTAAATTTCCCAATACCGGGTTCTCCCTTAACATTAATAAAGCTTCTTACAGTAATATCCGCCGTTTCATCGGTATGAAAAGTGTAGTGCCACCGGACGCGGTGCGCCTGGAAGAATTGCTGAATTATTTCAACCTGAATTACCGGGAGCCTGAAAAAAATGAGCATTTCCGCATAGAATCCGCGCAGTCAACCTGCCCCTGGGACGCGGAGAAGCGACTGCTCTTCCTGAATGTAAACGCCCGCAAAGTTGATCTGGATAAGGTGCCGCCGAGTAACCTGGTTTTTCTGATCGATGCGTCCGGCAGCATGGACCTCCCCAACCGCCTGCCCCTGGTGAAAGCCGCCTTCCAGATGCTGGTGAAAAACCTGCGCCCGGTTGATACCGTGTCCATCGTTATTTACGGAGGTACGGTGGCCGTGTGGATGCAGCCTACCAGCGGCGCAGAAAAGCAAAAGATTATCACCGCGATTGAAGAACTCAGTGCCCAGGGCGATACACCGGGTGAATCAGCCATCCGGCTTGCCTACAATGTTGCAAAACGGAGTTTTATTCCCAATGGCAATAACAGGGTGATCCTCGCTACGGATGGCGATTTCAATGTGGGTGAAACCAGTGAAAAAGCCCTCGAGGACCTGATTACGCGCGAAAGACAATCTGGCGTTTACCTCACCTGCCTGGGTGTGGGCATGGGCAATTTCAAGGATTCCAAACTGGAAACCCTGGCCAAAAGAGGCAATGGTAATTATGCTTACCTGGATGATGTGCGGGAGGCGGAGAAAGTGCTGGTTACGGAAATGACGCAAACCTTTTACACCGTAGCCGATGACGTATTCCTGAACGTGCATTTCAATCCTGAACTGGTAAAAGAATACCGGCTCATCGGATTTGATAATAAGCGGGATGCCATTGCCGACAGTACGGGAACCCTGGAAGGGGGGGAGATCGGCAGCGGCAACAGTGTCATGGCCATTTTTGAATTCAGGCCGGAGAACAGCAACGACAGCCTCTTCAGTTTATCATCGGCCCCGCTGGCCGAAGTGAGCCTGCGGTATACACCTTCCTACAGCAAGGCGCAGAAATTTTTGAACCACCGTTGTACACCGCTGATCACACCCTTCAGCAGCCTGAACCGTGAACTGCAGTTTGCCACGGCCGTTTCGATGTTTGGTATGAAACTCCGGCAGTCGAAATACCTGCCGGCAAAAACCGGCGACTGGGATAAGATCACGGCCATTACACAGGGTGCCTATAACCCGAACGACTACCTGCAAAGAGATTTTGTGACCCTGCTGGAAAATGCCAAAAAACTGTATGTGAAGTCAAAGTCACGTAAAAAGAAAAAAGACGAAGAAGAAGAATAACTGGTTTCAGTTCATAATAGCGAAAAGGGCGGTTCCGTGAACCGCCCTTTTCTTATGCTGGGTTATATCAGCTGAACATTTCCCGCACCTTATCAAAAAAGGATTTCTCCCCTTTATCAGGCTTGGGCTGAAAGTGCTGGCTGTGCTGCATTTTTTCCAGCATGGCCTTTTCCTCGGCGTTTACGTGCTGCGGGGTCCATACGTTTACATGGATCAGCTGGTCGCCTTTCTCATAGCTGTTTACAGAGGGGAATCCCTTTCCTTTCAGCCGGAAAATCTTGCCACTTTGTGTGCCTGCCGGGATTTTGATTTTTGCTTTTCCGTCGATGGTGGGTACTTCCACCTGGGTGCCGAATACAGCCTCGGGAAAAGAGAGATAGAGATCGTAGGCTACATTCAGTCCGTCGCGATGCAGCTGTGCATGCTGTTCTTCTTCAATCACCACAATCAGGTCGCCGGGGGTGCCGCCGCGTTCACCGGCGTTGCCTTTACCGTTCAGACTCAGTTGCATGCCTTCCTGCACACCTGCCGGGATATCAATGGTAACGGTTTCTTCGCCGTACACCCGGCCATCACCTTTACAATGGGTACATTTATTGACCACCGTACTGCCTTCGCCATTACAGGTGGGGCAGGTGGTTACGGTCTGCATCTGGCCCAGGAAAGTTTGCTGCACCCTTCTCACCTGTCCGCTGCCGCCGCAGGTGCCGCAGGTCTGTACGCTGTTTTTATCTTTTGCACCGCTGCCGCCACAGGTCTGGCAGTGTACATATTTTTTCACTTTAACGGTCTTGCTGGCGCCGCGGGCCATCTCCTCAAAATTGAGTTTGATTTTAATGCGCAGGTTGCTGCCCCGTACTCCGCGGGTACGTCCTCCACCGGAAGAACGCCGGCCACCGCCGCCCCCGAAGAAACTACCGAAAGGACTGTCATCACCGAAAATGTCTCCGAACTGGCTGAAGATATCATCCATGTTCATGCCGCCGCCATAACCACCTCCGTTACCCGGGCGTCCGCCACTGAAAGCCTGGTGACCAAAACGGTCGTATTGAGCCCTCTTATCGTTGTCGCTCAGTATTTCGTACGCCTCCGCAGCTTCCTTGAATTTTTCTTCCGCTGCCTTATCTCCCGGGTTGCGGTCGGGGTGATATTGCATGGCTACTTTCCGGTAGGCTTTCTTGATCTCGTCCTGCGAGGCGGATTTGGAGATGCCCAGTATTTCGTAAAAATCTTTCTTCATAAAAGTTGGAAAGTTGAATGGTTGATCCGTGCCTTAGCTGACAAGCAGGGTGCAGGAGGTGTTTTGTCATCCGGTTCACCCATCAGCCTGTTCACCCCCGTTGCCCGTTTATTTTCCGACCACCACTTTGGCAAAGCGGATGATTTTATCATTGAGGTAATACCCTTTTTCAATTTCATCCACCACTTTCTCTTTCAGCTCTTCGGTGGGAGCCGGTATTTCGGTAATGGCTTCATGCTTTTCCACATCAAAAGGAGTACCGATGCTTTCCATGGTTTTCAGACCTTTTTGCTGCAGGTTGTTCCGCAGTTTGCCAAATACCAGCTGAATACCGGTTTTGATCTGATCCAGGTCGGTAGACGACTGCAGCTGTTTTTCTGCACGGTCGCAATCATCCAGTACTTCCAGCAAACCGGTAATTACATCCCGTCCGGCCGTTTGCATCAGTTCATACCGCTCCTTGGCTGTGCGTTTTTTGAAATTGTCAAATTCAGCAAAAAGGCGGATATACTTATCTTTCTGTTCATCCAGCTCCGCCTGCAGTTTTCCTGCAATATTTTCAGTCCCGGGATTGCTGAGGTGTGCATTTCCGGGTATATCGGCATCCGCATTGATATCAAATCCTTCCTGCCGGTTATCCAGATCAGCCGTTTGTTCGTTAGAAAGGGTCTCTTTTGTGTCCATAATCAAGTATTTATAGCTTTTCCTGTAGGGTGTGCAAAGGTACAACTGTCAAATGGTTTGCCAAGCTGGGAAAGGCGGTCAAATTGGCAAGCTGATATGAATTAAGAATTACGAGTTATGAATTATGAGTTAGGAGTGTGCCTCTAAACCTCCCTAAACCTTCCAAACCTCCCTAAACCCTAAACTCTAAACCCCTAAACCCTTCCCTACCTTTGCCCCATGAAAAGCGTCCTCCTGAACAAAAATATCAGCCGTCGCATTGAGAATGGCCATCCCTGGGTATTTGGTAATGAGATCAACCGGGGGCACCTGCTGGATTCAGCGCCGGAACCGGGGGAGGTGGTGAATGTGCTCACCCATGATAAGCAATTCCTGGGCCGGGGTTATATCAACCCGCAATCGCAGATCATGGTGCGCCTGCTTACCCGCAACCGGGAGGAAACCATTGATGACGCTTTTTTCCTCCGCCGGATCGGGGAAGCCTGGCAGTACCGCCAGCGAATCGGGTACACCCGCAACTGCCGGCTGGTGTTCGGAGAGGCCGATGGGCTTCCGCAGCTGATCATTGATAAGTTTGAAGATTACTTTGTGATACAAACCCTGGCCCTGGGCATTGACCGCTGGAAACCGGCTGTGGTACAGGCACTGGAGACACTCTTCCAGCCCCGGGGAATCTATGAGCGCAACGATGTGCCGGTGCGGGAACTGGAGGGCTTACCCCAGCAGAAAGGATTTCTCTCCGCCCCTTTTGACACCGATGTGCTGATTACTGAAAACGGGGTACAGTTCCTGGTGGATGTTGCTAACGGCCAAAAGACCGGCTTTTTCCTGGATCAGCAGGATAACCGCAATGCCATCCGCCACATTGTGAAAGATGCAGAGGTACTGGGCGCCTTCTGTTACACCGGATCGTTTGAAATCTGCGCAGCGCGGTTTGGTGCGAAGAAAGTTACCGGGCTGGATATTTCACAGGCTGCCATCGACCGCTGCAACCGGAACGCGGCCTTAAACGGTGTAGAAGACCGCTGCGAATTCCTGTGTGTGAATGCCTTTGATGTGCTCAAAGCCTGGTCGAAGGAGGGAAGACAATGGGACGTTGTCATGCTGGATCCGCCCTCTTTTACCAAGAGCAGGGCCAGTCTCGATAAAGCGGTATCCGGTTACAAAGAGATCAACCTGCGGGGAATGAAACTGGTGAAACCCGGTGGTTTCCTGGTAACCTCCAGCTGTACCAACCTCGTTCAGCCGGAATTGTTCCTCGACACCATTTATGCGGCCGCCCGCGATGCAAAGCGGTCATTGCGGCAGGTGGTATTTAATCCGCAGTCACCGGATCATCCCATTATTCGTGGACAGGATTATACGCATTACCTCAAATTCCTGATGGTACAGGTATTGTAAGCACAGCATCCGAGAGGCGTTGCGGATGATTTACTCTTTCAATAATGCACGGATGCTGCGTTCCAGCGCGGGTCCTTCCAGGTCAACCGCCACAATATTACCTTTTTTATTAAGCAGGAAGGTGGTGGGAATCTGGTCAACCCCATAGCGGGCCGCCGCTTCGGATGCCCAGCCTTTTCTGTCCATCACCTGGGTGTAAAGGATACCATCATCTGCAATCGCTTTCATCCAGGCCGCTTTTTTGGTGTCGATGGATACTCCGTACACTTCAAATCCCTGATCCCTGTAAGTTGTATAGAGCTTAACCACCTGGGGATTGGAGCGGCGGCAGGGCCCGCACCAGCTGGCCCAGAAATCAACCAGTACCACCTTGCCTTTTAAAGACGAGAGGCGTACAATTTCTCCTTTCTGATCCGGCAGGGCAATCTCCGGGGCTGCCTGTCCCGGTTTTAACTGGGCTCCCGCCTGCATAGATACGAACAGCAAACAGGCCATTAACCATTGTTTCATGAACAGCATTTTTTCTTGGTGAAGAGTGATACAAGGAATAAAAGTAAGCGTTTCATCATTTGATTTTTAAGCGCCATCCCATATAAAACATCCGGCCGCTCACTGGTCCCCATACCAGGGAAGCGTCAAAATACGGACCAAAAGGTTCGCCGGCTGCCACAATCACATCAGGCTGGAAGAAATTTCCCAGGTTCTCCACGCCGATATACAGATCGAAGAGCTGGTTCTTCCCGAAGCTCCGGCTCACCTGCCCGGCGAGAATGATATAATCGGGTGAGTGATGCGCCCGCTGGTAGGCAGGCGGGTTGCTACCGGTACCGGGTATTCGCTTAGGCCCGTTCCAGCTGGCGGTGAAATCCATTTTCCAGGACCCAGCCGCGTAAGCCAGGTTGGTAAAGGCCCTGTGGGTAGAGATGAATGGCCTGCTCAGCAGCTGCCCGCTGAAGGTGGTGCGTACGTCAAAGTAACGGTAAGCCATGCGGATGTCCAGTTTTTTAAGAGGCTCCAGGCTGAGTTCCGCCTGAAAGCTGTTGGACCATGATTTGCCCTGCAGGTTATAGAATTTCAGCATCCGCGGATTTTCCAGATCGGTGATCACCTGGTTGCTGAAATCATTCCGGAAGAAATCAACACTCAGCAGGGCATTTCTTCCGAACAACCGCAACTGCTGATCGATGCTGATGCCTTTGTTCCAGGCAACCTCCGGGGTGAGTCCGTATGCTCCGCCCTGCACTGAAGGGGTAATCACTACCTCCCGGGCACTGACCAGTGCTGCCATATTTTCGGCGAATATATTGGCCGTCCGCTGACCACGACCGGCACTGATATGAATCGTGTTGCCTTTGAAAGGTTGTATTTTGATGTTCAGCCGGGGTGTAACAAACCAGCCGAACAGTGTATTGTAATCTGTACGCAGGCCTGCTACTACGGTGATTTTTTTCAGGTAATCATACGTGTATTCAAAGAAGGCACCAGGTACCGCTTCGTCGCGGTGGAAGATCTGTGCCTTGTATTGCTCATGGTATCGGTCGTGCACATAGCTGAGCCCGGCCCTGAACTTATGGTCACTGCTCCCGATGATCGACTGGTAAATCAGGTTCGCATACAGGTTGCGCTGGCTTGCATCATAAGCCGTGAGCCCAAAATAGGATGCCTGTTCATGATGAATAGCTGAAAGCTGCAGGCCGATACTTTTATACTTCTTTTCCGGAAAAACGTAGCCGAGTTTGGCAAAACCTTCGTACCGGTTGGTATGGATCCCCAGCCCGTAGCGGTTGGTCCCGAATTTATCACGGCTCTCCCGGAAGTCTGTGGCGCCGCCTGTTTTCCGGTCGGTCAGTACTTTTGCACCCATTTGAAGAATTACTCCCTGTCCATCTTCATATTTCCAGCGGTTCACGAGGGAGAACTGGTTACCTGTTGGGAGGTCGCGGAACCCGTCTTTATTAAAATCCACGGATGCATTGCTGATAAAATCATCGTGCAGCAGCAGGGCAGTTGACCATCGGTTACCGATCTGTTTTGCGAGGATCAGGTTCAGATCGGTTTTCCCAAAATCATTCACATAGGCATTCGCGTAAAGCGATTCACTTTTCTCCGGCTTTTTGAGTTCCACGTTGATCTGACCTGCGATGCTTTCAAAGCCATTTACAACGGAACCGGTGCCTTTGGAAAGCTGGATGGATTCTATCCAGGGGCCTGCAATGGAGTTAAGGCCCAGTGGTGTGGCAATGCCCCGGGGGCCTGGCAGGTTTTCAACGGTGAGTTGGGTATACATCCCGCTCAGTCCCAGCAGCTGTATCTGCTTGGATCCGGTAACGGCATCGTTGTAAGATACATCCACGGAAGGATTGGTTTCAAAACTCTCGCTCAGGTTGCAGCAGGCAGCCTTGAAGAGCTCCCGTTCCGTCATTACCTGTGTACGCACCGGGCTGAGGGTGGAAAGAAAGGTGGAACGCTGGCGGGAAGTTACCAGTACCTCTTTCAGTTGCTGTCCTTCGGCGAGGATGATTTTCAGTTCCTGCTGATCGCTCACTGTTATGGTATCAGGTTGCAGGCCGGCATAACTGATGACCAGCTGGTTTTCTGTTTCGGAAGGTACCAGCCGGAACGATCCGTGTTCATCCGTTTGAGTGCCGGTGCCGGAAAGCAACCAAACCACTGATGCGCCGGTGAGTGGGAAAAACTGTCCTTTGCGGTTGGTTTGTACCACCAGCCCCTTGATAAAACTTTCGTGCCTGGATGTTTGGAGGCTGCCGGTCATTTGGACAAGGCTGTCAGTATTGACGGTTTCATTTTCTTTTTCATCTTCTTCGCAGGATGCTTTTTCAAGATCACGGTAATGACAACAATCCGGCAGGGCATTATATACGCTGATGTTGGCTTTCAGATCACCCACATCATGACCGACAGCAGCTATTTTCTGGCGGATTTTCGACGGTTTCACTTTTCCGGGTTGATAGGTTACTGTGATCAGTTTTGAGTCGACATCCCAATCAGCTTTTGTAACGCCCTTGATGGCGGCCGCGGCTTCTATCCGTTCTTCACACATACCGCAGGCACCTTCCACCCTGAACACGATGCTGGTATCTGCGGCGTTTGATTGTTGTGCGCCAGATGAGTGGTATGCGCACAGGCTTAACACCAGTAGTATGATATTTTTCATGATTGAATGCTGTTGAATAAATAAAAATGGACGTCCGCAGCGGGGAACACCGGGTCATGATTACCTGTTTTCACCAGGTATCAACAGCTTGTCTATATTCTGAAAATACACAGCATTGCCTGTACACAGCGGTCAGGCGGTGAAGGGGGAGCAGGGAGGTGGCAGCTGACGGGCAGGCAGTCTGCAGGCGGAAGCGCTGGCGCCGGGTGAAATACAACAGCGGGGGCTTCTGCAACCGGGCATTTCAGCGGATCATGGCCGGTTTGTTTATGCGCATCCTGCAGTTTTACGAATTTGTATTCATCACTGCAGCAGCCGCCTTTTTTTTCTTTCATTCCGCAGCGGCCGCAACGATCATTGTCACTGCTGAACCATTCAATCCCGGCCAGCCTTCCCATGCAGTAATGCAGTTCCATCGCGATGCCCGAGGACATCCCGAGGTACAGCACGGCGAGCAGGCTGACGAGGAATTTTTTCATCGGGGTAAAATTAGCAATTAACCTGAAATGCGGCTGTTAAAACTCTGTCTGTTGCTCAATTGGCAAAATTCCACAGAACCCCGAACCGGAAGAGAAAACCGGGGTATACATAATGCGGAGCAGCGAAGTTGCTTTTGGTGAAACCGAATCCGTTTGAAAAATCCATACTGTTCAGGTTCTCGGCACGGATATAGCCGGAAAATGACCGGATACGGAAATGCAGGAAGGCATGTACATCCGGGCGGTTGTTGAGGGTGATACTGTCCTGCGGAAAGAACTGTCCGGTTACCGGGGAATAATCATATCCTTTAAACGGGCTATGATACCTGATTTCCAGGCCGGTGCTCAGGTTCAGGTTGCGGAAGAACAGGCCTTCATAAGCCAGCCGGTTGCGGGTAAAAAACAACGGTACCCGGATGGGCGAACCGGCGCTGATTACCTGTGCGGTTAGTTCTGAATAAAGATTCCAGCGCCGGGTGAGGCGGATCGTTTTGGAACCACTGAGTTGCAGCAGGTTGATCACGCTGCCGAACTGCGCAGTCTGGTAATAACCGCTGAAATACGTGTAATTGGTAAGGAGGTAATTGGCGGCATCCAGCCGGATAAAAGGATTTTCCGCAGTGGCGCGGACTACGGTAATATTTTCTTTCGACAGTGACCGGAATCCGTTGAAATTAAACGAAGAGCTGGCATTGAATATGAAAGAGGGGGTGCGGTTCACATTACTGAACTGCAGACTTACATTGCCCCAGCGCCGGTTGAGATAACGCGAAAGACCGGCATTGATCCGGTAGTCGCCGCTGTTAAACCCCGCCAGGTAAAATTCACCCTGTACATGGATATCCCACAACTTGTTACGGGTTTTATTGCGGTATTCGCCATGCAGGATGCTGTTGTAAAAATTGCGCTCCCCGCTGTTGAACCGGCCACGGGTGGTTTCTATACGTGCGCCGGCGAGTATGTACTGCCCCTGGTTTTTAGCATCCGGAAACTGCAGGATGGAAAAATCGTTGCTCAGGGTCTGCCACTCATCAGCCAGGGTGAACTTCCGTAGGGATCTGCGCACAATCGTATCGTACCAGTTCTTGTAAATCGCCGAATCAATCACCCTTCCGCCGGTAACCGAGTCGATATAGGTATTGCCGGAGGTTGCCCAGCTGAGGGTATGCTGGAAGCGAAGCCGGGGATAGAACAGGTATTCCGTGGTAGAGTCATTGATGGCGATGGAGTCTTTTTTCCCGATATCGTAGTGATGACGGAAGAAAAGGGTAAATTCTTTTTGCTGATTACCGGTGCTTACAAAACTGTTGAAGGGGTTGGGAAGATAGGCCGACTGAAATGCCAGGTTCACGGGAATCGCGAAGCGGCGCTGGTAGATGGGGGTATCGAGGTAATCATTCCGCACCATACCACCGTTTTCTGAATTTTTGATGGTGTTGCCCATCATCACAAAGGCGGCGGCATATCGTTTGCGCCGCCCCTGGTAATTGCTGAACAGGCGGTAACTGTTGTGGTTGGCATTCTGGTTCACGAAGAAGCCCGGCGCATTCAGCAGCCTGTATTCAAAGCCAAAGTGCAGATTCGGGCGCGGGCTCTGGAAATGCAGGATGTTGATAAGCTGTTCCTTGCCGGAAGCCAGCTGGTAACCAATCTGGGTGAAGGGTTTGTTGGTCCGGTAAAAGCGGGTGCCTTCCAGGGTGAATTTATACGCGTCAAAAGCATGAAAACCAGGGTCTATCCCGGTTTTCAGCAGGGGCGTGAAAATGAGCGGATAAGCCGCGGCGCCGCTGTTGCCCAGGTACTGCATCTTCCAGGAGAGAATATAATATCGGGAGAAATCATTGATATTGGTATCTGGCCGCTGATACCGGAGTGAATCGAGGTAGCGGAAACTGTACCCCACTGAATCTTTGGAATCATCCCGGTGTACAAAGCCGATGGTGTCCTTACCACCGCCGGAAAAATTACTGCGGGAAGGGTTAAAACTGCCGGATCCTCCGGGAGAAGCTCCGCCGCCCACCCGGGTAGCCCCCTCATTTTGTGCCTGTGCGGCAACAGTCATCAGGATACAGCATATCAGCAGCAGTTTTTTCATGCAGGTGTGTCAGTCAGGCCTTGTAGGGGCAAGGGCAAAGGTAACCAGTATCCGGTTAACCACGTTTTCAAATCAACGCGGTTCGGCGCTGAAATCGTTTCCGTAAAAAAGCCTTTTAAATTCCTTTGCCTGCGGTGATAAGATGCTTCTGTTCACTATCTTCGCCAAAATTTTACAGTATGAATCTGCATGAATACCAGGCCAAACAATTGCTGAAGAAATACAACGTGCCCGTTCAGGAAGGTGTTGCCTGTAACACACCCGGGGAGGCTGAGGAAGCCTACCGCCAGATACACACCCAGTATGGCAGCAAGTTTGCCGTGGTAAAAGCCCAGATCCACGCGGGTGGAAGGGGTAAGGGCAAGATTGCCGGTACAGAGCAACGCGGAGTTGCCGTGGGTAAAAATGCGGAAGATGTACAACAGATTGCCCGCAATATACTGGGAGGCACCCTGGTAACCCTGCAGACCGGTCCCGCCGGAAAGCTGGTTAATAAAGTACTGGTGGCCCAGGATGTGTATTATGATGGTCCGAACCCCGTAAAGGAATTTTACCTCTCCATCCTGCTCGATCGTACAAAAGGACAAAACGTAGTGATGTACAGCACCGAGGGCGGTATGAATATTGAAGACGTAGCCCATGACACCCCGGAGAAAATTTTTAAGGAGTGGGTGCATCCCGGCGGCGGTCTGCAGGCTTTCCAGGCGAGGAAGATCGCTTTTAACCTCGGTCTCAGCGGGGAAGCATTTAAGAACTGTGTGAAGTTTGTTACGAACCTCTATAATGCATACGTGGGACTGGATTGTGGCATGCTCGAAATCAACCCGCTGTTCAAAACCAGCGATGATAAAATCATTGCGGTTGATTGTAAAATGAGCATTGATGAAAATGCGCTCATGCGTCATGCGGATGTAGCCGCCCTCCGGGACATCTCCGAGGAAGATCCCACCGAAGTGGAAGCCGGCAAATACAACCTCAACTTTGTAAAGCTGGATGGAAATGTGGGCTGTATGGTGAACGGCGCCGGCCTTGCCATGGCAACCATGGATATGATCAAACTCAGCGGTGGTGAACCCGCCAACTTCCTGGATGTAGGCGGTACTGCCAATGCCCAGACGGTGGAAGCCGGATTCCGTATCATCCTGAAGGATCCGAAGGTGAAAGCGATCCTGATCAATATATTCGGTGGTATTGTTCGCTGCGACCGCGTGGCCCAGGGGGTGATTGATGCCTATAAATCCATCGGCAATATCGATATACCCATTATCGTCCGCCTGCAGGGCACCAATGCGGATGTGGCCAAACAACTGATAGATGAAAGCGGGCTGAAAGTACAGAGCGCCATCCTGCTCAGTGAGGCTGCCTCCCTGGTGAACAAAGCCGTTGCATAACGTAATTACTGCATTTGCATACGTACAATCCCTCCTTCCCGGAGGGATTTTTTATTTTCCGGAATCCGGCCTGTTTCGTAAAAACGCTCTACCGCAGATCGTAGATTTTCATTTTCTGGATTATTCCAGAATCCGGACAATTTCCGCGCCGCTCTTTCGTTATAGTGCTGTGTTAAACCCTTCAACTGCCTTTAACACAGTATCTACATATGGAGCCGTATAAAATTTTTATCGTTGAAGACGATCCCTGGTACGGGGAAATCCTGGAGTACCACCTGTCGCTGAATGAAGACTATGTGATCTCCCGCTTTGCAACCGGCCGCGAATGCCTGGCCAACCTGCATAAGAAGCCGGATCTGATCTCTATCGACTTCTCCCTGCCTGATTATACCGGTGATAAGCTGTTTGAAAAAATCCGCCAGACGGATGACAGCATTCCCGTAATTGTCATCAGTGGTCAGGAAGACATAGCCGTTGCCGTTAACCTGCTGAAAATGGGGGTAACGGACTATATCGTTAAGGATGAAAACACGAAAGACCTGTTGTGGAACGCCGTGATCAGGATCCGCCAGATGGGCAGCCTGAAAAAGCAGGTGGAACAACTGAAGGAGGAACTCGGTCAGAAGTTTGCGTTTGATAAAAGTATCAAGGGCAACAGCCCCTCCCTGCAGAAAATTTTCGCGTTGATGGAAAAGGCTACCAAAACCAATAT
>WBZP01004099.1_pt2 | contig 15093 bp, 10 predicted proteins | sample 5204301 | NCBI WGS metagenome assembly WBZP01 (sample SAMN12412401, study PRJNA552823) | activated sludge metagenome | isolation source: activated sludge from nitrification reactor of wastewater treatment plant... | place: USA: Pennsylvania | collected 2017
CAAGTTGAAGGTGCTGTCCTCGCCGCATGTGATGGTGTTGGACAACCAGCAGGCGGTTATTCGGGTGGGTACCCAGCAGCCGGTTCCGGGCGGTACGAACACCGTGAACAACGTGACCACATCGGGTGGCGTGGAATACAAAGATACCGGCGTGTTTCTGGAAGTGTTGCCGCGGATCAACGCCGGCGGCATGGTGAACATGGAGGTTAAACAGGAAGTGATCGACGTCGGGCCGCTGGTGGACGTTAGTCAAGTGGCTGGAGAGTCCCGGAAAAACCGCGCGTTCCTGCAGCGCAGCGTGACCAGCAAGGTCACGGTCAAGAGCGGCCAGACCCTGGTGCTGGGCGGCTTGATCCGCGATAACCGCGCCGAGGGGCAGAGCGGCTTTCCCATTCTCTACAAGATTCCAGTGCTGGGGGCATTGTTCGGCAACACCGAAGAACAGGTGGACCGTACCGAACTGATCGTTTTAATCACGCCGCGGGTGGTCGAGAACAGCCAGGAAGCGGATCAGCTTACTGAAGAGATCAAGCGCAAGATGCGGGAAGTCGCGCCGATGATGACGCCCGCGGGTTGAAGAGCGGCAGGGAATTAAGGAGGAACGATGCAACCGCAAGCACAAGCCGCGCTGCGCCGACTGTGGCTGAAGCAGGAACAGGCCCGTTGTCAACAGCTCGGCCAGGACCGTCCTGACGACGTGCAAGTCTGGCGGCGACTGGCGCGCGCGTGTTGGGAACTGGGCGAGGCCGAGCCATCCTTGATTGCGCTCGACCGGGCTTTGGCCTTGCAACCGGACGATGGCGAGTGCCTGCTGGGCCGGGTCGTGGCCTGCTTGGCGCTCGACCGCGCCGAGGAAGCGCTGACGGCATCGGTTCGGCTGTTGGAACTGTTTCCCGATCATGCCGATGCGCTATTGCAACAGATCGAGGCGTTCCGCCGGCTGGGGCGGCCGGCGGAGGCGCTGACCGTTTGCGATCATCTGCTGGCGCTGCCGGATCTGGCGCCGGCGGGGCGCTTGGCGGCGCTCTCGGCTAAAGTTGTGGCGCTCGGCGGTCTCGACCGGCTCGAGGATGCTCTGGTGGTCGCCGAGGATGCCCTGGTGCTGGCGCCAGCCGATCCCGTTTTGAGCTTGCATCGCGCCACGCTGCGCGTGCGCCTTGGGCGATTCGCGGAGGCGTTGACGGGGATCGATGCCGCGCTGGCCGCGCCGGAGACCCAGTTCGGAGCGCTGTGCGTTCGGGCCCAGGCGCTGGCGGTGCTGCGGCGGTTCGACGAAGCCGATGCGCTTCTCCAGGATTTGCAGGAGCGCTATCCGCACCGGTATCTGGAAGCGATGTTCGAGCCGGGGCGGTTGCCTGATGAGACCCTGCCCGATAGCCTGCCCAAGCGCTACACCGCGCGCGGTTTATACCTGATCAATTTTTTCGATGCGCAGGCCCGCTGCGACTGGACCGACCGCGCGGCGGTGCTGGCGGAGATCGAGGACTTCGCGGCCGATGCGCTTCAGTACGGTTTCGTCGCTGGTCTCGAACCGTTCAGTCTGCTGACGCTACCGATCGCGCCGGCCCTGCAGGCGGCGGTAGCCCGCGCCCAGGCGACCGCGGTCGCGGCGCGCATGGCGCCGATCCGGGAAACCCTGCGAATCGAATGGCCCTCGGCGCCTGACAATGGCCGGTTGCGGATCGGCTATGTATCTGGCGATTTTCTCAATCACGCCACCGCGCATCTGACGCGCAAGCTGTTTCAGGTTCACGACCGGACGCGGTTCGAGATCGTCGGTTTCAGCCTGCGTCCCGATGATGGCAGTTCGTATCGGCGAGATATCGTTGCGGGATGCGACCGGTTTGTGGATTTGTTTGGGCTGAGCAACGCCGAGGCGGCGGCGCGCATCGTTCAGGAAGGAATTCACATTTTGGTGGACATGCACGGCTATACGCGCCATGCGCGGCCGGAACTGTTCGCCTTGCGTCCCGCGCCGGTGCAAGTCAGTTTTCTCGGCTACCCCGGTACGCTGGGGGCGGATTATATTCCCTACATCATTGCGGATCGGGTGGTGCTGCCCGATGAGTTGCGGCTCTGGTTTAGCGAGTGTCCGGTTTATCTGCTATATTGCTATCAGGTAAACGATGACGAACAGCCGATCGCGGCGACGGGTGTGACCCGGACTGACGTAGGGTTGCCGGAGAATGGGTTCGTTTACTGTTGTTTCAACCGTCTCGGCAAGATCGAGCCGGAGAGCTTCAGCGCGTGGATGCGGATTCTGGATCAGGTTTCGGGCAGTGTGCTTTGGTTGCTGGCGGGTAGCGCGCGCGGCGCTGAACGACTGCGGTGGATGGCCGAGGCGCGTGGCGTGGATCCGGCGCGGCTGGTGTTTGCGTCCCATCTGCCCAAGGCCGAACATTTGGAGCGGCACCGCTTGGCGGACTTGTTTCTCGATACGTTTACCTATAATGCTCATACCACCGCCAGCGATGCGTTGTGGGCGGGGTTGCCGGTCGTAACCCTGCGCGGCGGGTCTTTTCAGTCCCGGGTTTGCGCAAGTCTGCTAACCGCGCTAGGATTACCTGAATTGATCACGGACGGCAGGGCGGAGTACGAGGCGCTGGCGGTTGATCTGGCGCGAGAGCCGGGGCGGTTGCGGGAACTGCGGGCGCGGTTGCAAGAGCGCCGGCTGGCGGGATCTCTGTTCGATACTGGTAGTTTCGCTGGTGGCTTGGAACAAGCGTTTTGGGCGATGTGGGCGTTCCACGAAGCGGGCAGGAAGCCTAAAGTAGTTTATATTCAAAAAGATAGCGCCGTCGATGTTGTCTTTTGACGGCATAGATAATGGCCAGTGGCGATTTTGCACAGCGTTGTTGTGTTTAGGCAACAGCCCTGTTGTTCTCCGATGTGGTGGACTAAATAATAAATATAATGATAACTTTTTGAATTAAAAAGATTTATCGGGTTTGTTCTTGGAGCGGAATCCCGGTTTGCAGCAAAAAAAAGAAGTTGATTTTGGGTTGCTGTATTGACAGCAACACTTTGTTGTGTAGAATCCACAGACAGTGAGGCGTGTCTACCATAACCGTACAGACAAGCGTGTGCGTAACCGCTGAACTGTTTGTTGGGATGGTCCGAAACCTTCTTGCAGGTTTGTTTTTCGCCAACGCTTAAGGAGCTGACGCTATGAAGTTTAAGGTGAACAAAATTGCCGCCGCCGTGGCCGTGAGTCTGGGGACTTCGGTCGTTGGCATGAACGTCGCGCAGGCTGATGAAGTGCTTTTCCCGAACATTGGTATGTCCCCCACGGTGACTACCATCCTGTCGGTCATCAACGACGATGACGCGAGCGTGCAGAGTCTGCATTATCGGTACTATTACAAGCTGGCTTCAGCTCCCTTGAGCGGGCCTGGGAGCACCTGCCAAGAGGCCGACTACAAGCAAAATACCAGCGCGAATGACGTGGTGACGTTCGATGTCAGCGGTCAATATGGCGATGCCAAGGGCGTGCTGTTCGAGCCCGTGACGTCTGGCCGGTACAACAAGAGCTTTGCGATCTTCAAAAATCAGCCGCCAACCCGCGCCTTCGGCATTGTTGACAACAATGACCGGTTCGTGGCGGGCGTGAATGTCTCTGGTGAAGCGTTCATCATTGAGTTCGTGAACGGCTCGGTTTGGGGCTACCAAGCCTACAACGCGGCCGAAATCGCGGGTTGGAACGGCACCAATGTTGTCGTCGGGAACGCCTACGATTTCTCCGACCGGGTTGAAAATAACGGCGAGGTGCTGGTTCCGGTCCGCGCTGGCAGCGATCCAGATAACTTCTGGGTACCGATCGCGATCATGCCATGGGGTAAAACCATCCAGACCGCGTTGTTTGTGACGCCGATAGCGACCACTGCTCCCTACCAGTTGACTCCAGGCGGCAGTACGGCGCGGGTCGAGTTGATAGTGAATGATCCGAATAATCCTTCGCCCGACGTGATGTATGACCGCGACGAAAACCCGTTCTCCGGTTCGTTGCCGGCCGTGGTGACCTGTATTGGCCGGGTGAATGTTCCCAGTCTGATCAGCTCCGCCACCCAGCAATTTGTCAAGGACAGCGGTGGCTGGAGTAACGTTGCGGTTACCGCCGGCCAAGCCATCGTGCAGAAGCTGGAGTATAACGACACGGCCCCGGCGGATCTGGATGGCAAACCCACGGGTAGCGGCAGTTGGAACAATGGCTTCTGGCTGCGGCAGGGAATCCGTGAGTCGGTGGCGCGCGAGCTGGTAACGGTCGGTACCGGTTCCGCCAGGGCCCTCGCGGTGTATGATGTACCCGCGGACGCCCAACTCAATGCTCCGTATCCTTTGATTGACATCAGGAAAACGACGGCAGCATTGCCTTTCCCGCCAGTGTATGGGGCGCCCTCCATTCCCTATATCGGCATAGCGGCGGCACCGAGCGATAAGCAGTAAAATCTTTGCCACGGCTTGGTCCGTGGCTGGGAGAAGGGCCACTTCGCGTGGCCCTTTTTAGTTTCTAACCAATCCGCATCAAGCGCGACTCCCGTGGGTGGCAGTCGCGTGGCAGGTTTGCAAAGGTAGGTCACGATGAAACTGATTTTTGCGTTGGTGGGCATCTTGCTGGCTATGGCGGCGACGGCGGCCGATACCCTCAATCCCACGATTTTGAACGGACACGCCATCGATCGATACACCGGTTGGGATTTCACCCTCTCCGGCAAGGAGAGCCCCTGGTTCGCCTATTACGGCGTGGATGGCACGCTGTACGCGCGGCGGCCCGATGGCGCCGAAGTCGGGTTGGGCACCACCGATGCCGACCGGCCGCGCCAGCAATCCGGCTTGGCCATAGCGCCGGTTGGTGATGGGGTAGCCGTATTGTGGCGGGACAAGCTGCCGCGCAAGCATCTGTACCTGATTCCCAAGCTCGACCCTACTGGTGCGCCACCGCCGCCGGTGGTGGTGGCCGGCGAGGAATCGGAACCGCTGACCCGGTTCAAGCTGGAGCGCGCCGGGGATACGGAGTATCTGCTTTGGCTGGGCGAGAAGGGCGATCCGGCCAGCAAGGAAAAGTACCATCTCTACTTCCGCGCGGTTGAGCAGGATGGCAAGGTGTTGTCGCCGGTGGAGCAGGTGATGCCGGGTCGTTATCCCGCCTGGATCATCGATCAGGATGTGATCCCGGTGTTTTCCTGGATGGTGCATGAAGGCAAGCTGGCGATGACCCTGCGGGTGTTCGACCGCGCCAAGAAGAGCTTTGGGCCGCTGACGAAAATCGCTGATGCGCCGCCGATCACCCCGATTTTTGAAGCCTTTAAATCAGGTGACCGCTGGTTCCTGCTGTGGTTGGGACAGTATGACAATGGCGCCAAGATGCTATTGGAGGGGCTCTATTCCGATGACAAGGGTCAGACTTGGAAGCGATTCGCTCTCGACGAACTGCGTGGCCTGGATATGGGCGGTCTCAGCATCGCCACCGACCACAAGGGTCACATTCTGATCGCGCTGGATGGCAACCGGCGGTTGATCGACCCTGATGACAGCAAGGATAACGTTTATCTGGTGCGATCCACCGACAATGGCGCGACCTGGCAAAAGCCCCAGACCATGCGCCCCGATGACCTTGGACTGACCCGGGCGGAGTATCCGGTGTTGGCGCTGGGCGCACAGCCGGGGACGGTGATGCTGGCTTGGGAAGATTGGCGCGACATTCGGCCCAATGTGTACGTCAGCTATTCCAAGGACTACGGCGCGACCTGGGATCCGGCGCTGCCGCTGGGCCGACCGGGCATTTGGAACCTGGGTCTGAGCGCACGGCCCCGCTTGCTGCTCAACCGCAATGACCGTTTCTGGCTGGTTACCCGACAGTACAAGGATGATGCCTTGGAATTGGGCCAGAGGGACTATGTTTTATATCCCTTCACTTGGGACGAGGTGCGGCGGAATGCGGAAGGTTTCAGAATATCGGAGATTCAGGCGCGCGCCACCGAAGCCCGGTTGCGCGAGCGGGTGACGCAATACTGGCAAGCCATGCAGGACGGCCAGTACGAGACGGCCTATGCCCTTACGGATCCATTCTTCCGCCGTAAGCGTGACCTCAAGACCTATCTGAGCAGTACCGGCGCGGTCAAGTATCATCGTTACCAGGTAGGTCAGGTGGTCCAGAAAGGCAATCTGGCTAGAGTCCAGATAGAATTCGAGTCCGAGGTTCCCGAGTTCAAGCTGCCCAATGGCAAGAGCATCAGCCAACCGCGCAAAACCGTGACGTTTCTGGAAACGTGGGTGTTTGTGAACGATGACTGGCATCGGGAGTACTATGATGAAATGGCCGAGCAGAGTTCCACCAGTTATTAAGCGGAATCGTGGATCCCGCGCCGGATGAAGCTGATTCAACGCTTGCCCGGCGCGCTACGGCTGTTCCCGCCCTTCATCGGGCGGGAACTGCGCGAGCAATACGCCGGTTCCCTGTTGGGCGTGGTGTGGAGCGTTCTGCAGCCGGTGCTGTTTATCCTGCTGTACTGGTGGGTGTTCGCCGCCGTCATGCGGATCCGGTTTCCAGCAGGCACCACGCTGGCCGATACCCCGTTCATCGTCTTTCTGCTGTCGGCGCTGCTGCCGTGGTTTGCCTTCCAGGAAGGTCTGACCCGCGCCACCAACGCCATCCTCAACCGGCGCGATGTGGTCCGCAAGGTCCACTTTCCGGTACGGGTGTTTCCACTGGCCGCCGCCGCCGCGGCTTTCGTGGTTCATGCGGGCAGCTACCTGCTGTTTCTGGCGGCTTTCGCGGTGTGGCGGGGCGGAATGGCGCCCGGCGCGCTGGTTGCGGTGGCGATTTTGTGGAGTCTCCAGTTTGTTGTAACCGCCGGACTGGGCTTGCTGCTGGCGTCCTTCACCGTCTATCTGCGCGATATCCAGCAGATACTGGGCTTGCTGCTGGCCGTCATCTTTTATACCGCGCCGGTACTTTACCCGCTATCGCAGGTGCCCGAGGAGTTTCACGGGCTGGTTCATCTCAACCCCTTCACCGCTTTCGCCGAAGCTTACCACGGCGCGGTATTGGCCGGCGTCTGGCCGACGCCGTGGACCTGGGCGGGATTGAGCCTGTTCGCCACTGGCGCGCTTGTTGCGGGAGTCTACGTCTTTCGGCGGCTGGAGCCGGGCTTTGCCGATGTGTTGTAGGAGGCGGCTATTCACCTGCTGATTTTGCACATCGCCTATGTGTTCGGCGGGGCCGAACGCACCACCGCCAATCTGCTGCAATACCTGGATCGGCGGAAGATTCGCCGCATCACCTTGGCCGTGCCCGGAGTTCTCCGCCACCTGTTGCCGCAACAGTACGACGACTTCCGCGATGCTTCCGCTTACGGTCTGACCGGCGGTTTCGAGGATGGCCGCAAGCTGCTGGCCGATGGCCGGCGCACGGCGGTACTGTTGCGAGAGGTCAAACCGGATGTGGCGCTGGGCATGATGCATTACCCCTCGGCGCTGGTGGCGCTGGGCCGGCGGTCGGGCGGCGGTCGGGTAAAAACCGTCGCCAGTTTCCGTGGGCCGTTTTATGAGTACATGCGCCACCACGAACGCGGTTTCCAGCGGCGGCTGTTTTTGCGAACCGCGGTGATGGGAACCGCGCTGCTGGCCGATCGGATAATCGTGCCGTCGCACGGTACGGCCGACGAACTGCGGCGGCGGTTTTTCACCCCAGCCCGTCGGATCGCGGTCATTCCCAATGGCATCGATCTGGATGTCGCCACCCGCGCCGCTCAAGCCGAAATTCCGGAGCTGGCCGATCTCGACCGGAATGAAACCCCCGTGCTCTGCGCCATGGCCCGATTGGCCCCGGAAAAAGACCTTGGCCTGTTATTGGAAGCGTTTCGGCGGATTCGCGCCGCGCGGCCGGCGGTTCTGCTGATTCTCGGCGATGGCCCGGAGCGGGCGGCGTTGGAAGCCCAAATCGCTGCGTGGGGATTGGCCGGCGCGGTGCGGTTCCTCGGTCACCGCGACAATGTTTATCCCTATCTGCGCCGCGCTGATGTATTCATCCACACCTGCCAGTTCGAAGGTTTCGGTTACACCATGCTGGAAGCCCTGGCCTGCGGTACGGCGGTGGTCGCCACCGACTGCCCCTACGGCCCGCGTGAGGTGTTGGGCGGTGGAGACTATGGCGTACTGACGCCGCCGAACGATCCCGCCGCACTGGCGGCGGCGGTGTTGCGGTTACTGGCGGAGCCGACCGGTCGGCAGGCACTGACGGCGCGCGGTCTGGAGCGAGCACGGGAGTTGTCGGTCCAGCGAATGGCGAGCGCCTATGAGGCCGAGTTGATGAAATTCAATAGCACCAAGCGCGAGCATTGAATGGCATGAATGGTAACTCTCAAGTCGCCCTGCGGGTTAGCGATCTGACCAAGATCTACCGGCTCTACGATCAGCCCATCGATCGCCTGAAGGAATTGCTGTTCCGGCGACCTCGCCATAGCGATTTTGTAGCGCTGCGAGACGTTAGTTTCGAGCTGCCGCATGGCCGGACCCTGGGCGTGGTGGGCGACAACGGCGCGGGTAAGAGTACGCTGCTGCAACTGATTGCCGGAACCATGACGCCCAGCCAAGGGACCATCGAACGCGATGGCGTGGTTCTGGGACTGCTCGAACTGGGGGTTGGATTCCATACCGAATTCACTGGCCGGCAAAACATCTTCCTGTATGGCGATGTTCTCGGCCTGTCGCGCCGGTTGGTGCAGACCCGAATAGATGAAATCATTGCCTTCGCCGAGCTGGAAGCCTTTATTGACCGGGCGCTGAAGACCTATTCCACCGGTATGCGAATGCGGTTGGCCTTCTCATTGATCGCAACGCTCGATCCGGACATTCTGATCGTGGACGAAGCCTTGTCCGTTGGTGACGTGTATTTCCAGAAGAAGTGCATTGACCGGATGATGGAATTCAAGAATCGTGGCCGCACGATTATCTTCTGCTCCCATAGCTTATATCAGGTCAGCATATTCTGTGATGAGACGCTCTGGTTGCGGGAAGGCAGGGTTTGGATGCAGGGAGAGACCCTTCAGGTCATTCCCGCCTACGAGGCATGGCAGGCCCAGCGCGGCGTCCAGTGCGATCAAGCCGATGCTGGCGCGCATCCCGAAATTCCGGTACGCATCGTCAGCCTTGAGTTGTTGAACGAACTTCCTTGCCGGCGCGGCGACGATTTACGCTTTCGATTGTGTATCGAAAGCGCCAATCCCAATCTTCCCTTTCATGTTTCCTTTTCGATCAAGATGCAAAACGGTTATGGAGTATTCGCGACGGGTACTCATTTGGCTGGCCGTCCTCCCTTGCAAGGTCGAGAACATGAGATACTGATTACGTATCCCAGGATACCTTTGCTGGGAGGCGTCTATAATGCCCACGCCCGAATTTTCGACAACCAGGGCTTGATGGTTTACCACGAAAAGATCTTGAATAAATTCGATGTAAAAAAGGATTCACTGGAGTTGGGTGTTTGTCATCTGGAAAATAATTGGTCTTTTAACTCAATCGATGGTGGCGAGATTTCTCGAAACTGAAAACCTCTCGGATAAGTTTAATCGGACAAGAATATCTGGCGCAAAGCTTTCGCTGATCCTTGCCGTGAGGTGGTTGCTGTCTCGGTAAGCGACGTGTTCCCTAATGACTGACTGGCAAGTCGGTCCCACGCAAATCAGATCGGAAGGATCGATCATCGCGACCCCATCTATTCCGGCAATAGCGGCCTGCTCGGATTGGAATACTGCAAGGTTCAACGATTTCTCTCGATCAAAACCGCATGTCGACTGAATATTCTCATTACGCCATGACGCTCTGGATAAACAGGTTGGCACATCGAAACCGGGTTGTGGCGTATCGCGCAAAACAGTCACGTCAGCTCCAGAATGTCGCAAATCAGTCAGCGTTTTGCGTAGCGCTTCGCGCCATGCGTTGGCGTCGATAGCTTGTGGACCTTGCAGGTAATAAGCCGAATAATTAGCCAACACGACCATCGTCGGATGTTCGGCGGCAATACGCCGGATCACCGCCAAATGCCAGCGCGCGCATTCCTCGTATCGACGTTTAAGCTGAGTGTTATAAGGCGTTACCCCTACGGAAGGACAAGCCGACTTGGTGAGTGAAATCAGTCGCCACCCCGCTTCATGGGCGATTCGTTCAAACGTAGGAAACCACTGCGCGGCATGGGAATCGCCGAACAGGACAAGAGTTTTCGATGCTTGGGGGTTCCCATAAACGCATGGCGGTGGATTCTCCTGAAAATGAGGGAGATGACACCCATCCGCGTAGACTTTCGGCAAGTCTTCCCGCGCGTGAATGAACCGCGCCTGGTCCGGCGCGGCAAGCGCCGACTTGGCAATTGCCAATAGGGTTAAGGCGCCGCCTGTCCCGATGATGGTAAGGGCGACGCCGAGAGCAAGCGACCGTAGCGGCGACGACGTCAGTATCGGACTGAAGCGCACCCGATTTTCAATCACGGTATAAGTCAGACCCGCCAGCACGAAGGAAGCGAGTACATACCCCAGTCGCGCTATCACGCTGGGCGGGGTGGCGACCGTTGCGGCGAATACCAGAATGGGCCAGTGCCAGAGATACCAGGAATAGGAAAGATTGCCAGTCGTCTGGATAACGGGAATATCGAACCACCGGGTCACCCTCCCCGGAGCCCCAGCGCCCATCAAGAGCACCAGTACCGCGCCCACTACCGGGATCAGCGCCATGAGTCCGGGAAACCGCGTTTGGTCGTTGAACAGCATGACGGCGCCGATCATCATCACCAGTCCAGTCATGGCAAGCGCATCCGTTACCGTGCTGGAAAAACCCCTGAAGCGGTGATTGACCATGCAAGCCAATCCCCCGGCGGCAAATTCCCAGGCGCGCATGGGAGACCCGAAAAATGCCCAGGGTTGCGAAATATCCATGGTCCAGAGCGCGGCGGCTAGCGATGCCGCGAAAACCAGAGCCATTGTTGCCGCCAGTCGGGCGCGACGCCTCGACGCCGAACCGGCATATGTCCCCAATAACATCAGCAACGGCCAGACCAGATAAAACTGCTCTTCCGCCGCCAGCGACCAAGTATGTAGCAATGGATTGGTATGTACGTCAGCGGCCAAGTAGCTAGTTGCTTCGGACGCAAACCATAAATTACTGGCATACAGGGCCGAGTACAACATGGATGGCGCTAGCTCCCGCTGTTCAAGCGGAGACAGCCATATCCTGGTCGCGACACCCGTTGCTATCAACACGACCATTGCGGCCGGCAGCAGTCGCCTGATCCTGCGCGCGTAAAAAGCAACGAAATCGATGCGCCCCTGCTGTTCCAGCTCCCGTGTAAGTAAGCCAGTAATTAAATATCCGGATATGACAAAAAAGATATCCACCCCTACATAGCCGCCTGTGAAAAAAGGCAATTTTGCATGGTATAAAACCACAAAAAGAACGGCAAGCGCGCGCAACCCTTGGATATCTGCCCGGAAAAACGGGTTTTCTTTGTTATGCGTTGTCATCAATGAAGAGTCAGGCTATGGCAGGTGGCGCGAGAAAATCCTGCCCAGACGTTTTTTTAAGGATCGCAATCGACTGGAAATACTCAGGTGGTCCAAGATGACCTGCTGATTGAGCAAAGATGTACTGAGATCGCGCTTGGTCTGCCCAGTGGTTTCATTAAGCGTATTCATTTGGCTTGCCAGATGAGAAAAAGTGGTGTGCATCTGGTCAAGTCTGTCGTTCAGCCGGCCAAACTGATCGGATACGTCGGATATTTGGGCGGCGCTATCGGAAGCGGTATCCTCTGTCGATTGAGGATCTGGAGGAATTCCGTACACTGCCAGCCATGCACCCCAGTGTGGCAGGAACCGGGTAAAACCAGCGTCGCGGAGATCCTGTTCGGTCCAGTGCGAACGGTGGGTTTCCAGCGGATAGCCTTCAATCCGTTGTTCCTGCCAGTTCTTCGGAACCGAAAGTATGATAGCCCGACCGACTCGCCTCAGTTGATTGATGATCTGCATTCCCTCGTCGTGGGTCAGATGCTCGATCATGGCCAGGATCAGGACCAGATCGTATTGACCTTCCGCGAAGGTGGGCACAAGCTCCAGGGCGTTACCGATATGAATCTTGTCGTAGGCCCAGTGGGGAATGAAGGGTGTGTAAGTTTCACATCCCTCAATGCCATCGATTCGCGTACTCCAAGGTTGTGATCCGTCCAGCTTCCGATAAAACTCAGCGTCGTGGTACAAATCGAGATGGATTCGACACAGCATTCCATAAAGACCGAGGCCACAGCCGACGTCGAGTATCGAACGTGGATTCAGACGGGTGATTTCAGCCAGAATGGGCGATAGCTGTTCGGTATTGCTAAAGGGCATTGGGTTCGTTCTCTCCTAAAAGATGTCCAAATCACCCATGGTGTAATAAAGATTTCTGCTGACCTCATGGGTCGGAATCGCCAGCCGCCAGACCATGTTCGCCACCACGACTTCAGTCAATTCCTGTTGTCCACCGCCGGTTTCGCGCCAGCCGCGCGGCAGCCAGATTTCTATCTCGGTGGCGTCCACCGCCAATGCGGCGCGATCCAGCGCGGCCAGCGCCGGTTTCAGCCAGCGGCGCGGTAGCAACAGATCAATCACGCGCAGCCGGTCATCGTCCCGCCGCGTGACGGCCCAGCCGAGCAGCCGACCAGCCAGGTGCAGCCCGATCAGCTCGTAGGTGTGAAGGGGATGGGTAGCGTAGCGCCAGACCAGATAAGCCCGATCGCGAATCAGCGCCAGGGCGAAATTGGACGCCAGTCGCGCCCACAACGCATCCAGCCGCGAATCATCCCAGGCCAGCGGCCGAGTGTACAGTAGCGGGAATCCTCCGCGCTGGGCTGGCCGGCGGACGGCGAGCGCCCGTTCGATCCGACCGTAAACCCGCGCATATTCTCCCAGCCGGAACGGTCGCTGCCCGGGAAACCCATAGGCAAAGGCGTCGGGCCAGCGCTCCACCAGGTCGCCCAGCAGTTCCCGGGCCAACCGGGTGAACAGATTCCGCCCGCCCAGTTGACCGCGAGCCGCGGGATGCACCATCACATCGCAGACTTGAAAGCAGGGTAGGGGGCGGTTTTGTCGCCAGCCCCGCAGTGGAATCGCCCCGGCATGGCCTACCAGTCGCCCCGCCGGGTCGAAGGCCAGCGTCGCCAAGGGCGTTTCCAAGCCGGCATCAATGTATTTCCAGCGCCATTGCGCCACGGTCAGCGGTGCGCCGAACACCCGGCCGAACAACTCGGTGATGGCGGTTTCGTCGCCCGGCCGGTAATCACGGATATGGTAAACTTCGCGTTCGTTCAAGGGCGTGGCCAGACGGTCGGGGATGCAAGATCCGCGCTCATCGGAATTTCGGAGTAGAACGGCGGACGCGGATGAGTAGCGAGAGCGAGCTGATACCCTATCACGCGGCGCGCAACGTCGGACAGGGGTCGGCCCTGGTGTTGGCCCCGCATCCCGACGACGAGGTGTTCGGTTGCGCCGGCGCCATCCTGCGTCATGCCGCCATGGGCGACCCGATCAGGGTGATTATCCTGACCGATGGCGGTGGATGGCAAGCCGACGATGCGGAACGGGCGGTTTACGTGGCGCAAAGGCGTCAGGAAAGCCGGGAGGCTGCCGCCATCCTGGGTTATGGCGAACCCGAGTTCTGGGAATACCGTGACCGGGAGTTGAGTTGCGGCGAGCCGCTGACGCAACGGTTATGCGAGGTGGTGACGGCATCGGACGCGCGCTGGTTGTACGCCCCTTCGCCTTACGAACTGCATCCCGATCATCGCGCGCTGGCGCTGGCCGCGCTGGAAGCCGTATGCCGTCTGGCCGGTCAAGTCAACTTGGCGTTTTACGAAATCGGCGCGCCCCTGCCGCCCAACCGTCTGCTGGATATCACCGACCTGATCGAGCGCAAGCGCCGGGCGCTGGCCTGCTTTGCCAGCCAGCTTGCGGCGCAGGCCTACGACCGCCACGTCGAGGCGCTGAATCGCTTCAGAACCTACACCCTGCCGCGCGAGGTCGAAGCGGCTGAAGCGTATTGGGTGATCGAGGGGAGCGAAGCCGCCGGGATATTGCTAACACTCCAGGCCGCGGTGGCGGCCTGGTGGCGGATCGTCGATGTCCCGGCAACCAAGCCACTGCAAGCAAGGCGTGATGCGGACTCGCGGGCTGGCGAAGATCGGGAACGCGAACTTCAGGCCCAACTGGAGACGCAACGCGCCGAAATCGCCCGGATCGACCGGGAGTGGCGGGATCGTTATGAATGGATCACAACCTCGCGATCCTGGCGGTTGACCGCGCCACTGCGGGATGGCGCGCGCTGGTTGCGCGAGCGACGCGACAGGCTGGCCGAGCTGCTGGCGCGCTGGACGTGACGGGTGGCGGTTTGACCCGACTTGACATTGCCATCGTCACCTACGCCCCGGACCTGCATCTGCTGGCGCGGGTGCTGGCGCATCTCGGGCGAGCCTTGCGCCATGCCAGCCAGCACGGCGGGTTGACCGAGGCCAGGCTGGCGCTGGTGGACAACGGTCCGGGAACCGGTTGGCGCGAGCCGTTGCGCGCGGTGCTGGAGACGACGCAATTGCCGGCGACGGCCGAGTTGCTGAGCGGACAGGGCAATGTCGGTTATGGCGCTGGCCACAATCTGGCGTTTCAAACCTGCGGCGGCGACGTTCACCTGATTCTCAATCCCGACGTGCTGCTCGAAGAAGATGCGCTCAGCGCGGGCTTGGCGTTCCTGTCCGCTCATCCCGAAGCTGGTCTGGTGACGCCGGCGGCCTGGGGTGGAAACGGTCAGCGGCAATATCTGTGCAAGCGCTATCCAACCGTGCTGGATCTGGCGCTGCGCGGCTTCGCGCCAGGCTGGTTGCGGCGCTGGTTTCAGACGCGGCTGGATCGGTACCAATGGCGCGACCAAACCGGCGCTGCGGCATGCTGGGATCCGCCTATCGCCAGTGGCTGTTTCATGCTCTGTCGGCGGGCGGCGCTGGACCGGGTGGGCGGATTTCAGCCGGAGTATTTTCTATATTTCGAGGACTTTGACCTGAGTCTACGACTGGGGAAAGTGACGCGA
>WBZP01000709.1_pt2 | contig 15087 bp, 12 predicted proteins | sample 5204301 | NCBI WGS metagenome assembly WBZP01 (sample SAMN12412401, study PRJNA552823) | activated sludge metagenome | isolation source: activated sludge from nitrification reactor of wastewater treatment plant... | place: USA: Pennsylvania | collected 2017
ACTTAGTGGGTCAGAATGATACAGTTAAAGTCATAGGTACGCTATTCGCTAAAAAAATGGTTGACGCTGCTGCAGCCCAAGGTGCAAATGGTCAGGTTTTGGTTTCAGATTCACTGGGCTATTTGTATTTCAAGGATTCAGGAATCAATTATCCTATACCGGTCGAATTGGATTCACTCAGCCAGCTGGACAGTATTGAGCACAAAACAGGACTGGTTGCAACCGTTAAGAACAACGGTAGTTTTATTTCTGATGGTGAAAAATGGATAAGGATTGCCTGTAATATCCGATTATCGAATGTACAACAATTAAGAAAACTTCCCAGACAGTCTTGCCCGGTTTATGTACAATCTTATTATGATTCCATTAATTATGGAGGCGGTTATTTTCAATGGGTCGCCCATGATAAGTTGGGACATGGTGATGATGGCGGCAACATCTTCGCTGCCAAAGACACAGGTTTTTGGATGAGAGAAGAAATTAAATACAAACCATCTTACTATGGAGCTGTCGATTCCTCTGATCAAAAATACAGTAAATTTAAAACATCTACAGAGGCCATTCAAAGGTGTATTGATGCGGCAGGAAAATATGGGACCATTGAGTTTGACAACGGATTTGTTTACAACAACGGAGGTTCGCTTAATTTTAAGGAAGGACAGATCCTCAATGGCAACAATGTAATCATCAGAAGAGTCAATAGACTTCAAACCACCATAGTATCTCATAGCCAGGGAAGCGACATAATTCAGGTAGCTGATTCGACTGTTTTTGAAACAGGCATGAGTATTGTGGCCAAAATCAATGGCCAATATTCTTATACTTACAGGATAATGGCCAAAAATGGTAAGGATCTTACGCTCTATGGTGCCATGACCTTATTAGATGGAGAGGAGATTTCATTTCAGGGAGCAGAAGTATTTACATCCTCCTACCAGATTGTAGCGGTTTCTCCCAACATCAGAATTGAAAATGTAATTCTGGATGGAAATAGAGAAAACAATGCATCCAATAACCGGTGGGAATTCAGTGGTGAATTGTATTCTCAATCAGCGAACGGGAAGTTTATGAACATGAACATAATTAATTCTCCCGGAGAATCTATCAATTTGTTTGGTTCAAATCCTTTATTGAGAAACATCAATATAAGCAATGGAAATGGAAATGGCATTCATCTTGGAACCAATGACAGGTATACCATTGATAACATCAGAATTGAGAATGTCAATCTGTTGGCATTAGAAGGGGATTTTTCTTTAGGTCACGAAGGTGGAGCTATAGCAAATAGTGACAATGTTCATGGTGGTTTAGTTCATAATGTCTATGTTGAAAATGCCTTAGCGGTTGTGGGACGTATAAATGGTGAAGATGACAGCGGCAATAACTATGATAAATTAACTGGTGTAAACTGTAAGAAGGCCTTTGAAATAATACAACTTCCAGGAAGTAGTGGGTTAAAAGATATATTTATTACAAATTCCAAATTTGTCAATTGTAATAAATTTGAAATAAATTCTAATCTGAATACCGCACAATCAAGTTTTGGTAAAAATATTAAATTGAGGAATGTTGATTTAAATAATACAAGTCTAATTATTAGCAGGACAGATAGTGTATTCTTGGAATCGATATTTTTCTCTTCAACTTTGACTGATTGTTTAATTAATTTTGATGAAGTTACGAATAGCAGCCTTAATAACTTAAAAATGAATGGTGGCAAATATCTCTCGATTGGTACTTGTAACAATTTAATAATTTCAAATTTTGATATTGCTACCAATCTTGGAAATATGGCAATCAACACCTCAAATTCGGTTGGTCATATTACTATTCGCAATGGCTCTATAAAGCATGAAAATTGTCCTTCCGGATTTAGAGGAATTTACGGGGGACCTAAAACAATTATTGAAAATGTCTACATAAAAATATCAGGTCCTGCTATTTGTGGTATAGAAGTTAATACTTCAACAGAATCGCGAGCCACGATTGTAAAAAGTTGCAATATCAACACCTCACAAAATGTGCCATCCATCAGGTGTTTTTCTGGCACTCAGAATAATTATATGATTAATAATATAATTAATCAACCGGTTGTTGACAATGGGAATAATTTTGAATTAGGCTCATTGTTCATACCAGAGTAGATGTCCTTCTATTGTATTCAGTAAAAATTATTTGTCTTGGGCAAAAAAAAACTAGCCATAGTAACATATAGTCTTGTTACTGGAGGAACTGAGAAAATCACAGCTTACATTGCTAACCATATTCCATTGGATGTTTATGATGTAACATTAATATTATTTACTACAGAAAACAAGGTATGGGAAATTAACAATGGGATTACTATTGTTGACTTAAATAGAATAAATTCCAGGAAAGGAATATTGAAATTGTATTTGACTTTGGTTAAATTGAAGCCTGAAATAATTTTCTCTACTTTGACAGTAACAAATGTAATAGTTTCATTAATCAAACCATTTTTATTTTTCAAATGTAAATTTATATTAAGGGAGTCAACTATATTAAGTGTAAACAATGAGAGATTAAAAAACAAGTATTTTTACAACGGGATTATAAGGTTGATTTACCCTTCATTTGATAAAATCATTGCGCAATCTGATGATATGATTCTTGATTTAGTAAAAAATTATAATATTCCAAGTAGCAAAATAATAAAAATCAACAACCCAATTACAAATGTTAGGGGTTTGAATTCTAAAATTTACAACAGTAAACATCCGGTATTTATTACTATTGGGAATTTAAGACCAGAAAAGGGATATGATAGGATGATAGAAATGTTGGCAAGACTTAAATTTGAATTTACCTATTATATAATTGGTGATGGAGAAATGCGACACAGCGTTGAATGTGCAATTAAGAAATATCAACTTACGGAAAATGTAGTAATAACTGGTAGAATTTCTAATACACATGATTTTTTAAAATTGGCTGATATTTATTTGCAGACTTCATATTATGAAGGATTTCCTAATGCACTTATAGAAGCAATTGAATGCGGGCTGCCCGCAATAGCATATGATGCTCCTGGTGGCACTTCCGAAATAATTATTGACGGAGAAAATGGCTATTTAGTCCGAAACGGCGATGTATCTGCATTTGTAGAAAAATTATCACATCTAATTCGCAATCCGTTGGAAAAGAATAAAGTCAGGGAATCTGTAATTAACAGATTCTCTTCAGAACTTTTTATAAGAAAGATTCATGAAGCACTCCAATAGCACTAAGGTTAAGGAATTGAAAATTGGTATTTTGTTGGATAGTCCTCAAATTCCATTTTGGATATATAAGACAATAGCTAAAATCAATTCAATTTCTTCAGTTAAAATTGTAGCTTTAATATATAAAAAACCAAAACCTAATAAATCAAGTTATTTGCAGAGAATTTTCAAACTTTTTCCGCATTTAGTATTTGTTTTATATTTAAAGTTCGAAAAACTATTATTTCGCCCCGCAATTGATGCTTTTAAAATTTTATCAATTGATGATCTAAATTTAAATACAAATAATCTATCTGTCGAATGCATTGAAAAGAAATATTCTGATTTTATTACTAAGGATTCAATTAATGATCTGATGGACTTGGAGCCAGATTTATTAATAAGATTTGGGTTTAGAATATTAAGAGGGGAGATTTTGAATATACCAAAATATGGAGTTTGGTCTTTGCATCACGGAGATAATTCCATCAATAGAGGAGGGCCTGCTTGTTTTTGGGAAGTATTTGAAAGATGGGGTGAAGTTGGCGCAACATTACAAGTTCTATCTGAAAATCTGGATGGCGGCAAAGTTATTTCTCAATGTCTAACGCAAGTTGACAGATCACTAATTAGGACACGAAATAATTTATATTTAAAGTCAATAAATCTTATACCTAATGCTTTACTATCCTTAATTGATTCAGATGATTTCAGTCAGATTACACTAAAGGAAGGTTACTTTGACTATTACTCAGCAAAGCTGTATAAATGGCCTTCAAATATTATTACTTGTAAATTGCTATTTGTTCATTACATCTTGTGGTTAAAGGATAAGATTAAATATTACTTTAAAGAAGATCAATGGAGAATTTCATATTGTTTTAAGGATGAGAAATTTAATAAATCACTTTATAATTTTAAAACAATTGATCCAGGAAAGGGGAGGTTTTTTGCGGATCCGTTTATAATCTTTCACCAAAATAAATATTTTGTTTTTTATGAAGAATTAGCTACTGGGAATAAAAATGGAAAAGGAGTAATCATGGTTTCTGAATTTGATTCTAAAAATGAACTGATTGATCCGCAAATAGCATTAAAAAAAGACTATCATCTTTCATATCCTTATGTCTTTGAGCACAATGATCAAATATATATGATTCCCGAGTCAGGGGAGAATAGAAGTGTTGATTTGTATAAGGCTAATGGTTCAGTTTTTCAGTGGGACCATGTTTGCAGCATTTTTAATGATGTTGCTGCTTTTGACAGTTCTATTGTCTTTTACAATGGATTATTTTGGTTGTTTACCACAATGGTGGAATTTCCTGGCACTTCCACATGTGACGAACTATATTTATTTTATTCAACTTCTCTTGAAAATGGCAATTGGACTCCGCATCCACTCAATCCGGTTGTTAGGGATATAAAAAGAGCTAGATGCGGAGGTAGAATTTTCATAATTAACGGTGAGATCATACGACCTTCTCAAGACTGTAGTTTTAGATATGGTAGAGCTATTAATTTTAATAAAATTTCAAAGCTATCTACCAGTGAATTTGAAGAAACTCCTATTGCTTATATTAAACCGGATTGGAGCGACAAGGTAAATGCATGTCATACTTATAATCATGTAAATAATTTAACAATTATTGACATCTCTTATTCCAAGTTTAGATTTTTATAAAACGACTTTGTTGAATGTGTAGAATCACAGGTTTTTATTATTCCGGACTGCAGAATCCAACATTAAATAGATCAGCCATCATTGGCGCTATGAACCAAACGCTGGCGCACGGTGGCCCTGATGATGAAGGCATTTATGTAGATCAGCACATAGCTCTTGGACACCGCAGATTGGCCATCATCGACCTTTCTGCATTGGGACATCAACCCTATGAATGGGATAGGTACGTAATGGTCTACAATGGAGAAATGTACAATTTTGAGGAAGTCAAAAATGACTTGATCCGGTTGGGATATTCCTTCATTTCTCATAGCGACACGGAGGTAATTATCAAAGCTTATCATGAGTGGGGGGAAGCTTGTATACATCGTTTCCGGGGCATGTTTGCTTTTGCCATATGGGATAAGATAGAGGAAAAATTAGTCCTGTGCCGTGATAGAATTGGCGTAAAGCCTCTTTATTGGTATTGGAAAGACGGTTTGTTTATGTTTGCCTCTGAACTTAAGGCTTTTCATCAACACCCTTCTTTTAATAAGGATATTGACCTCGAAGCGGTCAATCTTTATCTACAAACAGGATATATACGGTCACCCTATTGTATATTTAAAAATGTCAGAAAACTGGTTCCCGGCAGTTTCCTGACACTCAAAAAAAATGAAGAACCCCATCTTTCCACGTATTGGAACATTGGCCAGAAGGCGGAGACTGCAAGACCTTGTGCCGACTCAGACAGACAGGTAATAAAATCTACGGAAGAAATTTTAACAGAAGCCTTTAATCTTCGTTTGGTGGCAGATGTACCGGTTGGTGTTTTTCTGAGTGGTGGTATCGATAGTTCTCTGGTCACTGCCTTACTGCAGAAAGACCGAGAGCAGCCTATTAACACCTATACCATAGGTTTTGAAGATAAAACCTATGATGAATCACACCATGCAGCCGATGTAGCCAAAGCTTTGGGCACGCACCATCACAGTTTTATTTGTCGTCTGTCGGAATTTGAAAGGATTACTGAGGATTTTTGTGACATCTATGATGAGCCCTTTGGGGATAGTTCAGGCATCCCTACTACGCTGGTGGCAGAAGAAGCCCGCAAACATGTTACGGTAGCCCTTTCTGCTGATGCGGGAGACGAATTATTTACAGGATATGAAAGGTATCTTTTGGCCGATAAATACTATGATAAAATAAGCAAAGTTCCCCTGGGTTTGAGACAAGCAGCAGCCGGTATGGCAGGCTGGATTTCTCCTGCAATGGCAGCTTCCGTTTTACCTAAATTGCCCGGTCTTAAGCATATTAAACACCTTGAAATCAGGTATCCAAAAATGGTGAGAGCCTTGAAAAGTAAGTCCAGACTGGATTTCCTTCAACTGGTGACAACAAGTATGACGGAGGAGGCTACAAGGGCGTTGACAGGTCAGGCTCCCATTCCCGTTTTTGAGGATCCCAACCCTTTGGCCGAAAACCAATACCTATCCATGTTTACCGTGGCCGACGCTACCTCCTATCTGGAAGGCGATATCATGGCGAAGGTCGATCGGGCTACGATGTCTGTGGCATTAGAGGCCAGAGAGCCTTTTTTGGATCACAAGGTAATCGAACACGCCTTGTCATTGCCCAATAAATTTAAAGTCCGCGACCATCAGTCGAAATGGGTGCTTCGTCAGATTTTGTACAACTATGTACCCTCTACTGCCATTGACCGCAGAAAACAAGGCTTTGGAATTCCTTTTATACAATGGCTAAAAACTTTGTATCTACAGGAAGTAAAGGATATGTCGGTCGATGCTGAATTTATTCACCACTTTGGACTCAATGCCGGCTTTCTGCAAAAGGAGACAAATCTTTTTGTGGAAGAAAAATCGGGCATGATTGAGCATGGTACATTGTGGTATCTTTTTATTCTTTATCGCTGGTACAAAAGGTGGATCAAACAATAAGAGGTTTTCGCGTAGGGATCATAGCCAATACTGCCTGGAATCTTTATCATTTCAGAGCAGATCTGATAAGGCATCTCAGGTGCCATGAAAATAAAGTATATGGTATTGCTCCTGCTGATGGGTTCGAAGGACGATTGGAGGAGATCTGTGATGGTTATGAAGAATTGAAAAAATTACAAAGAAAAGGGACCAATGCCTTTTCTGACCTGGCACTCTATCACGAGCTGGTGGCAATTATGAAAAGACAACAGCTGGATGTAGTTTTGTGCTATACCGTTAAACCCAATATCTATGGCACATTGGCTGCTCACAGATTGGGAATACCTGCCGTGAATACCATAACCGGACTTGGATTTACATTCCTTGAAAACAGGTTGATCAATAAGGTGGTAGTCCGGTTGTACAAATATGCCCTGGAAAAATCCTCAAGGGTTATTTTTCAAAATAAGGATGACAGACATTTATTTATTCGTAAAGGCATTGCCAAGGCCGGTAAAACTTCACTGATAAGGGGCTCAGGGATTGATGTTGAAAAATTTCATCCGAAACTGAATACCCGCTCCATGAATGAAAAACTGAATTTTATTTTCATTGGCAGACTCCTGTACGACAAAGGAGTAATGGAATTATTGCAAGGCTTTGCGAAAGCAGCTGATGAGCTCGGCCATATCAACCTTCATTTGGTAGGAGATACAGATGAAGGCAACCCGGCATCTGTAAGTGCTGAAGATTTGGCCAGGTATCATCATAGAAATGACATTCATTTCCATGGTTACCAGGAGAATATAATTCCCTTTTTAGCCCAATCAGATGTGGTTATTTTGCCATCCTACAGGGAAGGTATGCCCAGGGTTTTACTGGAAGGAATGAGTATGGCTAAGCCTGTTATTGCAACCAGCGTACCCGGGTGCAAAGACATGGTCAAAAACGGGATAAACGGTTATTTGGTGAAAGTCAAATCTGCCCAGGAAATTGCTGATGCCATCATTGAAATGGCCGGACTTTCGTCCGATGAAAGAGAAGCCATGGGTGAGGCAGGCAGGCAGAATGTGGTTGAACATTATTCTGCTCAGGCCGTCATAGGAGAATACGATATGGTATTAAAAGATTTAATGGGAGATAAAAAAATACGCAAATCTGATTAAAGCTGATGTCGGTAAAGAGAATCAACGACCATTTTGAACTCACTTTTGATCTCATCATTGATGTGAGGTCTCCCGGTGAGTACAATCACGCCCATATTCCGGGAGCAAAAAATTTACCTTTATTTTCCGATGAAGAAAGGGCGGTGGTAGGTACACTTTACAAACAAAAAAGTAAGGAAGATGCCATTAAGGCCGGTTTGGGTTTTTATGGACCCAAGATGCAGGACATGATTTCAACGGTTGAATCATGGCTTAATGAAAAGAAACCTATAGATGCTGCAGAAAAGTTTATTCCCGGTCGCTATACTTTATTGGTACATTGCTGGCGTGGTGGTATGCGTAGTGGGGGCGTTGCATGGCTGCTGGACTTATACGGTTTTGATGTATATGTCCTGGAAGGTGGATACAAAGCATACCGCAACCGTGTATTAGCGTGCTTTGAAAAACCCTGGCCTTTCTTTGTATTGGCGGGCAATACGGGAGCAGGAAAGACCAAGGTATTACATGAATTAGAAAAAAGAGGTGAAGCCGTAATTGACCTGGAGGGTATAGCCCACCACAAAGGGTCTGCCTTCGGCAATATCGGCATGCCTGAGCAGCCCGGTCAGGAAATGTTTGAAAACTTACTGGCAAATGAGCTTTACATTCGTCGAAACCAGCCTATCTGGATAGAAGATGAAAGCATCAGGATCGGTCATGTCAACTTACCCAAATCTTTATGGGTATGGATGGGCAAATGCCATCACTTTATGCTTGATATTCCGTTTGAGAAGAGATTGGAATACACTGTTGCCGAATATGGAAAATTGCCCGTTGAAAAAATGGTCAATGCCATCATTAGAATCAAAAAGAGATTGGGAGGGCTGGAAACAAAAAATGCCATCAATGCACTGATCGAAGGGCAGGTTCATGAGAGTTTTGCCATTCTGCTCAAGTACTATGACAAATGGTACGATAAAGCCGTGGTCGAAAAATCGTTGTCCCACGATCTGCTTACAGTAGTACCATGCGAAGACACTGACCCTAAACGCAATGCAGAAAGTCTGCTGAGCATCATTCAAAAATAAACACGATTATAAAAAAATATGGAGCAGGAAATTAAATTGACTCAATATTCTCACGGTGCAGGCTGTGGGTGTAAAATAGCACCCAACGTATTGGAAGAAATCATCAGCACCAGTATAGCCATGCCCGACAATGATAAGCTTTTGGTGGGAAACCACAGTAAAGATGATGCAGCTGTATATGATTTGGGTGACGGCAAAGCCATGATTTCCACTACCGATTTTTTTATGCCCATTGTCGATGATCCCTTTGAATTTGGAAGGATAGCTTCTGCCAATGCCATCAGCGATGTATATGCCATGGGCGGCAACCCTGTCCTGGCTATAGCCATCTTGGGCTGGCCCATCAACATTCTTTCTACAGACGTTGCCAGGAGGGTAATTGAAGGTGCTCAGAGTATTTGTCTGGAGGCAGGAATCCCTCTGGGAGGAGGGCACAGCATAGATGCGCCGGAACCTATTTTTGGCCTTGCCGTAAGTGGATTGGTGCAGATCGACCATTTGAAAACCAATAATGCCGCAAGGGAAGGAGATTTGTTGTATTTGACCAAACCATTGGGTGTGGGCATTTTAACAACCGCAGAGAAAAAAGGAATTTTACAAAATGATCATAAAGGCATTGCCGCTCGTCAAATGATGCAACTCAATAAAATAGGATACCGTATGGGTTCTGTCAAAGGGGTTCATGCCATGACAGATGTAACCGGCTTTGGTTTATTAGGACACCTTACTGAGATGGCTGAAGGAAGTCAATTGTGTGCAGAAGTGCACCATGAAAAAGTCCCCCGGATCATTCCTGACCTCGATTATTATTTGGCTCAAAAATCCATTCCCGGAGGGACAGGAAGAAACCTCAAAGCTTATGGCCACAAGGTTAGATTTGCTTCTCAGGTGGATGAGGCGTTGGTACAAGCCGTTTTGGCTGACCCCCAAACCAGCGGAGGATTGCTGATTGCCGTGGCACCCGAAAACAGGAGTGAGGTTGAAAGTGTATTGCAAGCGCATGGCATGGATGCATTTGTTGAACCCATCGGCAAAATGTCTACATACCAAAACGATGGTACTTTCATCGTTGTTAAGTAAGATGTATCAAGGTATGACAACAGAAATGCACACAAAATTGAACATTGACATCATAGCAGGTGCCCGGCCTAATTTCATCAAGATAGCAGCCATCATCCACGCTTTGCATGCACACAACGCAAAGGCTGAGAATCCTTTGTCTTACAGGCTGATTCACACAGGGCAACATTACGATGCAGCCATGAGTCAAAATTTTTTTGAACAACTAAATCTTCCCGAACCCCATATCAATTTTGGCGTAGGCTCAGGGTCTCAGGCTTATCAAACCGGACAGATTATGATGGCTTATGAAAATGCCCTGAAAATTGAGAAACCCGATCTGTGCATTGTTGTTGGAGATGTTACTTCTACCATGGCCTGCACTTTGGTGGCTAAAAAGGAAGGGGTCGCTGTTGCTCATGTGGAAGGTGGCATTCGGTCAGGAGATATGACTATGCCCGAAGAAGTCAATCGAATTGTCACAGATAGTATAGCTGACTATTTTTTTACAACTTCAAGGCAAGCCAATGAAAATTTATTATCCAGAGGTGTCAGTGAGCAACAGATATTTTTTGTGGGCAACACCATGATTGACACGTTGATGGCACAATTACCCAATTTGAAAAAGCCCGGTTTTTTTGATGACTTGAAACTGGCTGATCAGCCCTATCTGGTGGTAACCTTACATCGCCCATCCAATGTTGACAGCGTCGAAGGTTTAGATAGATTATTGACTTTGTTGAATGAAAATGCCAATGGGCATACATTGATCTTTCCTATGCATCCCAGAACAAAAAAGATATTTGAAAGCATTGGTAAAATCTATCCTCACATATATCTTACCAGCCCAATGGATTATTTGTCATTTATTTATTTGGTGAATAATGCCAGAGGTGTAGTTACCGATTCGGGAGGAATCACCGAAGAGACCACCATTTTGGGCATTCCCTGTATGACCCTGCGCAACACTACAGAAAGACCTGAGACTGTGATCATAGGTACCAATGAAATGGTAGGCACAGATGAAAACAATATCGTTGCTGCACTTCAGCAAATGACGGTCGGGAAATGGAAAAAAGGAGAAAAGCCGGAACTCTGGGATGGCTGTGCCGGCCAAAGAATCGTTGAAATAATGAATAACAGGATATTTAATAATGCAATATGAAAATCACAATATCAGTCATGACATGGATCGTAATGGGAATGGCAATAATTTCTGAATTGTCAGCGCAGGTAAACGCAATCGCTTTTTCACAAATTGACGTTTTTCAAAGTGATAACCAAACCATCAAGTATGGTAAAAGACCAAGAGCTGTTTTTTTTGGCAATAGCATCACTGAGGGCTTTGTCAAAGCAGTGCCCGATTTTTTTGACATCAACCATTACATTGGCAGGGGCATAAGCGGACAAACCACTTCACAAGGTTTGCTTAGATTTAGAAGAGATGTATTGGAACTGAACCCTGAGGTGGTTTTAATTCATTTGGGTATCAATGATATTGCCGAAAATACAGGTCCATATGATGAGGGCTTCACTTTGGGCAATCTTATTTCAATGGTTGAGCTTGCCAAAGCCAACAACATCAAAGTAATATTGGCTTCCGTTTTACCGGCTTCAGATATATATTGGAGACCCACCGTTGAAAACACAGCTGAAAAAGTAATTTCGCTGAATCAATCCATCAAGATGATGGCAGAGCAGTATGGTTTAATATACCTGGATTACCATACTGTTTTAAAAAACAAGGAAAATGGACTAGATAAAGAGATGGCGGAAGATGGTGTTCATCCAACCGTAAAATGTTATAAAATAATGGCTACTTTGGCAGAGGAAGCCATTCGCAAAGCAATGAATCCATGAAAGTAAAAATTTATACCTGTCTGTTTTTTTCGGTTTTTCTGTTTTTAACAGGCGCGCTTTCTGCACAGAAACAATTTAAAGTATTGCTTTTTACTCGAACCATGGGATGGCACCATGAATCGATAAAAGATGGTGTTGAAGCTTTTGAAAAAATGGCTGACAGGCATTTTTTTGATATGGAATGGCAGGAGAATGCCGAGTGGTTTACAGATGAAAAACTAAAGACTTATGACGTCATTGTTTTTCTGAATACTACAGGGGACATTCTGAATGACAACCAGCAGGCAGCCATGCAGCGTTTTATCCAATCGGGTAAAGGATTTGTAGGTATTCACAGTGCTTCTGATACAGAATACAATTGGGAGTGGTACACTCGTTTGGTAGGCAGGATGTTTGTTTCGCATCCGGCCATTCAAACTGCCAGGTTGCATCCCCTCAATCGTAAGTTTATGGGTATGGCCAATTTTCAATCTCCTCATTGGTTTACGGATGAATGGTATATATTATCTCCGGAGAAACAAAGCGGTCTTACGTATTTGCTTGAAATTGATGAATCATCTTATTTTCCGGGCAACCCCACAAAGGATTATCCACAAGGAGGCATGAACGGAAAGCACCCCATATCCTGGTTTCATAAGTACGATGGGGGTCGATCTTTTTATACTGCCATGGGGCATTTACCCGGTGTGTATCAAGATCCTGTATTTCTCGATCATTTATTTGGCGGTCTGTATTGGGCAGCAACCGGTAAGGGGTACAATCAGGAATAAACGTGATGAACAGTCCTCAATTTTCAGTACTCAACAAAGGAGGCCATATCACCCAATGGCAGCCCCTTGATCAGCCAGCGGGTGTACTTTTTTGCAGTGCCCTGGCAGACTTGAATGGCCCAAAAGCGATAAGAGGAGGAATTCCTGTTTGTTGGCCATGGTTTGGCCCCCGGGATGGCCATGCACAACATGGCTTTGTGAGAACAATGCCCTGGCAAATGGAAAGTTTCCGGGAATGTGAAGGCGCGATTTTTTGTACTATGTCAATACAATCTTCTGAAGATACCTTCGCACTGTGGCCTTATCAATGGAAACTGGAATTGAAGGTAGCAGCCTCGAACCATGTCATGAACATCAGCCTGATCACCCACAACCTGGATCAAACATCCATGCCCATAACCCAGGCTTTACACACCTATTTTACGGTGGGTGATATTCATAGCATAGTGATAGAGGGTCTGCAAGGTAAAACTTACATTGACAAAACCAGGCATGGTCAGGAATTTGTGCAACAGGGTGATTTAATTCTTAAGGAAGAGACAGACCGCATTTACCTCCACGCCAATGCTGCTCAACTCATTGATCCGGTGTACAACAGAGAGGTCAGCATAGAATCGGAAGGGGGCAACGCATTGGTAGTCTGGAACCCCTGGGAAGAAAAGTGTAAGACCATCGCCGATTTGAAGCCTTCAGATTATGGCCACTTTGTATGCATTGAGGCAGCCTGTGCCCCCGATTGCATAAACCTGTTACCGGGGCATCATCATGAACTTAACATGAGTATAAAAGTTAACACGATGATAAAATAATACAGAATGGTCTTAAAACGATAAAGCCGAAGGAAACTTATCCTTCGGCTTTTTTTTTGTTCTGCATTTTTTTATAATATTAGCTCAGACTTAAGTTACGAATGGCTGATTCTATGGCATTGGCCATGTAGGTACCTAAGAATTCAGCAGCATCTCTATCAGAAGGAAAACCCTCGATGTAATTGTCGAGCCTTTTCATCAGATCATTGTTTAATGCTCTTTTATCTCCTGTGTATCTTACGGCACTATCTTTAAATTCATGATGCACTGTGACAGGTACATTGCTAACAGGCAATGATTTGAGTTCTCTGTAAACCAAAACTTTTGCGTCAAGTTTGCTGTACTTTTCTCTGAAAATTTCAGATACCCATGCTTTGGTCAATACTTTGCGGGGTACAGTAATCTTATTACCCAGACTGTCTTTTACGATTTTACCTTTGTCGTCGTATAGGTATTCTATTCCATCCTCTACCATAGCCACCAATTCATAGTTGTTTACATTTTCTCTTTCAGCGCCAAACTCAGGAGTAGAAAAATCAATGACGATGTAACTATCGTAGCTTTTATCCTTGTCAAACAAGTAATATCTTTCCCATTCATTGCCCAACCTATCGAGTCTGATGGCAGCTATTTTGTCGTATATGGTTTTTGACAAAGCCGCATTTTTGTCCCATTTGACATCAATGCCTATGTGTACAATGCCCAGATCAATAGCTGTCCTTTTGAGCATGGATACGTCTCTGTAAGAAGCGGCAAATCGATCTGTTTTATCCAACCATTTTTTGGCTTCTCTGGCCAATACTTTATCATTGTATTTTCTCGCATCATTTAAAGTTTCAACTGCCTCTGTATAATAGGCTTCCAATGCTTTATCCCGGGCATCCAGACGGTAAGCAGACAAGTCACTTAAGTCCATCAACGCCTCGTAACCATCTTCACTGATGAGGGGCACCAAACCGGAAGCTTTGTCTCTTCTTGACATCATTCTGCCATAAACATCGTAGATGTCTTCCCATTTGCTCACTGCTGCAGACCTCTCAAGGGAAGCGATTTTTTTCAAATCCCGGTCATTCAATTCTCTATAAGCCTTTTCCAGACCTTTGACGTATTTGGTCTTTTTGTTTTTTTCTCCGGCCAGCTTGTCTACGGCGTAGTTGAATGCTTTTTCATATTCTCCTTTTTCTACCATGGTTTCGATTGATTTGCAGGAAACCATCGCAAGAGCTAAAAACATAGTGTATAAAATTGTTCTCATGGTAATTGGTTTTGATGGTTTGTAATTGTTTTCTCCTGAAGAGCGATTGAGCCAATCCGTTGTTTCACCCAAATGCGTAGTTTAGGATTTGCTTAACACAGTCAATGCCTTTTAATTACAAACAAAAATTTGTATCGAGATAAAAAACCCATTTTAATTTGTAAAAGTCGTTGAAACCCAATGATTGAAGCAGTCCATTCGATTTTGGCAGGATTCTTGATATATTAATATATTCCTGCATGTATAAGTAGTTGATAACTGTTAGAAGCACAATTTATTAGGT
>WBZP01004232.1_pt1 | contig 15087 bp, 15 predicted proteins | sample 5204301 | NCBI WGS metagenome assembly WBZP01 (sample SAMN12412401, study PRJNA552823) | activated sludge metagenome | isolation source: activated sludge from nitrification reactor of wastewater treatment plant... | place: USA: Pennsylvania | collected 2017
CTTCCTCACGTTCCCACCCGAAAATGTTGACCGCCTGCGCATTCCAATCGGTAACGATGCCGCCCGCATCCATCGAAATGACGGCGTCCAATGCCGTATCGACAATGACCCGGTTGCGCTCCTGGCTTTGTAGCAGCGCCGCTTCCGCCGCGCGCGCCCATTCGCTTTCCTGCTGTGCCTGCCGATGCTGATCGCGCAATCGCCCTGTGGCCCAGAGCAGCAACCCCACCATCGGGATCCACACGACTACACCCGCGATCCCGAGCTTCCACATCATTGCCCGGATCGGCAACAGAATGACGTCACGATCCATCCGCAACAGAATCGTCCACTGTAAACCGGAATACTCGCTATACCCGTTGGTTTGAGAATACCCCGTCACCACCGGAACATGTCGCCGCACATGCATTTCCTCGACATATCCCGCCTTCCCGGAGCTGCTCAGCAACACCGACGGCAGACCGAGCTCACGGAGATTGACGCGGTCGAGGCTGGAGGACGAGGAATCCACAAACACCACACCGGCCCTGGTCAGAAACTGATATTCGAAGGGACCGGCCGCGCCGTCCGTCTGCTGGATTTCGCGCACCGTTTCTATGAGCACATCTTCCAGCATCGGCAACCCGATGCGGGTGGTGACGGCGCCGAGAAACTGTCCGCTGACGCTGAGGATGGGGGCCGTAAACGCAACCGATTCGATCTTGTGATTCGATTCATGAATTTCGACTTCATCCACCTGCACGGTGCCGGTCTGGCGCACCCGCTCGAACCAGCCGCTGCGGCTGAAATCCTGGCCGATGGTAGACGAGTCCGTCGCCGCAACCATTCTGCCCTGCGTATCCGTCACCCCCAACCAGAGATAGACCGGGGCGTACGTTTCTTTCATCCACTGCAGATATTCATTGATATATTTTTTGTCGGTAGCGCGATCTGTGAACGCACGGGCCATCATGCGCACGTCGGCATGGCGTTCAAACAGTAATCGATCGAGTTTGTCCGCAATCTCCGCTGAGGCAAGCGTGAGGTTTTCACCGGTGGCCTCGACCATCCGCACTTCGATGGAACGCAGCATGACCACGCCGATGACAAGAGCCACGATGGTCATACCGACGATGAGGACCGGCAGCCAGGGGTAGGAACGGCGTGAAGAAGCAGTGGGGGACGAGGCGGTCATCGGCGGAACTCCGTCACAACATAATTCGGCAACAATCGTGCAGGATGATACCAGTGCTTGGCTCGCGCCAGACTCGGGAGACCGGAATCATCCATGGTATTGATCCAACATGCCCCTTTCGCGCGAGCTTGGCGACAGAATTCACGAAACACGAACGGTCCCAACCCCACAATATCTCGATCCGCAACTTCCAGCAAGACACAGAATACCGACGGGTTGAGCCACACACCCATCGTGTACGCCCGTATGCGCCCTGCCACTCGAACCACTGCTCCGGTCAATCCCAATTCAAAACCGGCTGACAGGGCTGTCTCATGAGCACCAGCCGCGTCTTCCAGCAGGGCCTCGGCCCAATCATCCGATCCGGCCCGTTGCTTCTGTTCACGCCATTCCTGAAACAAACTCAGGCAGGCCGTTCGATCGCGCAAGTCGTATGGTTCGAGGACTCCCCCCTGTTCACGCATGAAGCGATTGCAGGCGGCACGAGGCGAGCGATACGCTTCTCCGGCAAGGTCAGCCAGATCGGCGGCGGCATAGAGATAGTCCGGTTCCTTTCCGGTCACCTCATAACCAAACGCGCGCAACTCGGCGACACAGGCCTCCGGCACGTTTTCCATCCTGGTCACAGACGAATCGCGGTTCCGCTCACGCATGAAACGAAAGGCCGCTTCCAATGGTTGTGCGAGCGGCCCCTCCCCCAGCGGCGGTAAGACCATGAACAGCCCGTCAGGCGATTCGGCAAACAAACACAAGTGCCCGTGCAATTCGGCCCACAGGTAGGTCAACCGATGCCGCCATACATAATGATAGGCGAAAGAGGCGGCGGCGAGAGGAGTCCCCTGATAGCCGGCACTGGCCGCAAGAGCGGCCTCCAGACGGCCTCGATCTTGAAGGCCAAGGGCCTCCGTGTGCACCGAGGACTTCCCCGCCTGTACACGTTCCGTCACTCGGACCAAAGCCCGTAGCACAATGACGTCATCCTGAAATCGACCAATGAGCCGGGGATACTGCGCGAGGGTGGCCACACTGTTATCGTGCTCGATCCATTGCGCAACCGCCTCCGCTGCCTGTCCCACAAGCGACGACGACGCATCCCGCATATATGGACATTTCGTATCCCACCCGAGCACGACCTGGGTATGTGCACGGTCCCACATCAGAGCAAACGGATAGAGTCGGCAGTCCAACGGGCGCACATCATACACGCGGCACTGCGATGTCGTGCTGTCAAACGCCGGACAGATGTACCCCTCCCCTGACGGATTCGGGATCAGATTGATCTGCGTGCCATCTGGTGTGGGAAACAGTCCGGGTGCGAGACCGGCCGCCACCGCTGACTGAATTTCATCGGCCGTAAAAAAGGGCCTTAAGAAGCTGTTTTTCTCGGGAAACCGGCAACAGACATCGCATCGAAGACAGGCCGCACTCGGCACGATCTGCAGGAGGGAGTGACCTACGGGCCGTGGGGAAATCATCGGGGAGGTTGGAACCAATGGACTCGTCATGAGCTGTGGCGCATTGTAGCACTAACGTGTGCAAGCGCCTACTGCTCGACACGTTTGCCGCGGCCAGGCTCTACAGACGGCCGAGACAACGAGAGGCCGCAAAACGCTTCCTGCGCCGCGCGACTTGTACCAGTGCAAGAGGCCATGGTACGATTTGCTCCACCTCGAATCCAACCGCGACTGCGAAGCATGCGACTGCGCTGCGAGCATCGAGGATATTGCATTGGCACTGGTACAACATTCACGCGAACCGTTGAACTCCGACGAAGCCCGCCGACGTTGTCTCGCCATCCGTGATGCGCTCGTTCATGCCGGGGTCTATGCCGCGGCAGAAACAGACACCGGCGCGGCAACGGCCGGCGCCCCCATTCAACCGTCACGATTCCGCCTGGCCCCGACGCCGTTTCTGTTGTCTCCGTCCGAGGCCATGTTCTTTCAGCACCTAGGACAGGATCTGCTGGCCTTCTACCGCGCATTAAACCGTCTGTATCACGACAGTGCGCGCGGGACCCAGCCTGGTTGGGTCGCAAGCTATCTGGATCAGGGCAAGCCGGAATCACTCATCACCTACAGCCGGATGAACCGGTTTCGAACGCTCATTCCCGGCATCATCCGCCCGGATGTGATCCCCACGGCCGACGGCATGGCGATTACGGAACTCGACTCCGTGCCCGGGGGAATCGGCCTGACGGCTTGCATGTCGCGCGCCTATGATGACCAGCTTGGGCTCAGCCCTTCGCCCGCAGGCGCACCGTTCGACCGCTCTCCTCTGATCGCAGGTCGTGACGGCATGGTACAAGGATTTGCCGCCATGGTGCGCGCCCAGCAAGGCGACCATGAAGGCTGTCTTGCCATCGTGGTATCGGACGAAGCCAAAGAGTATCGGGCGGAAATGGAATGGCTGGCGCAGTGCCTGCGAGACATCGGCTGCCAGGCCTTTTGTGTCGAGCCCCGGGCCATTTCCTTTACGGAAGAGGGTCTGTTTCTTCAGCAGGAGACGGGACCGCGACGCGTCGGATTGCTCTACCGCTTCTTCGAGCTTTTCGATCTGAAAAACATCCCCAAGTCTGAGCTCGTGATGTACGCTGCCAAGAAGGGGCACGTGGCCGTCACGCCCCCCTTCAAGCCGGCCCTGGAGGAAAAGCTGGCATTCGGGCTGTTTCATCACCCGGAGCTTGCGCCGTTTTGGGAACAGAGTTTGAGTTCCGAGACGATGGCGAACCTGCAACGATTGCTGCCTCGAACCTGGATCCTTGACCCGCAACCGGTACCCCCGACGGCGGTCATTCCTCACCTCACGATCAGCGGACGCGCTGTGTCTGACTTTCGCCGCTTGGCCCACACCACCCAAAAGGAGCGGCAGCTAGTGCTCAAGCCCTCCGGCTTCTCGGAATTGGCCTGGGGCAGTCGAGGCGTCTCAATCGGACATGACCTGCCGCAGGTCGAATGGGCCGCGGCACTGGAGCAGGCGCTTCACGCGTTCCCGACAACCCCCTACGTCCTTCAAGAGTTTCACAAGGGACGCCTGTTTGAATCCGCCTATTTTGACGACCGAAGTGATACGGTGGTGCCGATGTCCGGAAGAGTGCGCTTATCACCCTATTATTTTGTCGTCGGCGACAAGGCGGAACTTGGCGGGATCCTTGCCACACTCTGCCCGGCTAATAAGAAAGTCATCCATGGCATGGTCGACGCAATCATGGCCCCCTGTGCGATCGCGCCGGGTGCTGCGTCAGCATAAGGTGAGCGTATGGCCGCAGTGATAGAATCGATCCAGTTATTGACAGCCCGGTTTTTTTCATCATAGGTACCTATGGCCCTCACGCTCTATCACGTCCAATGGTGTCCCGATTGCGCGGTGGTTCGAGATCGCCTCAGTGAACTGAACGTTCCCTACGATGACGTCGTGGTACCGGACTTTCGTCCGATGCGCACCCAAGTCTACGAGGTGTCGGGCCAGTACTATGTCCCGGTCTTGAAAGACGGAGACACAGTCCTAACCGAAACACACGACATCCTCGCCCACCTGCAGACACACTACGACAAGGCGCAGCCGTGATGAGGTCGCCTAGACCCCTACCGGCCATGCCGAGGATCACAGATAACACGAGATGCCACGGACGGGCGCAGGCCTGCACGACGCGACTCATCGGAGCGGCATCAGCGAAAGGATAGACTCGTGGAGGATTGGAAACGCATCCTGGCTCAGAGTGTGGTCAAGCCAAAGGACTTGGCTGAGCGGCTCGGTGTCGACCCGAAAGAAATCGAAGACATCGTGGGGGACTACCCCATGCGGATTACGCCCACCGTGTTGGCCACCATCAAGGAAAAAGGCGACGCGATTTGGAAGCAAGTGGTACCCGATCGTCTGGAAATGGCCGACGCGGATGCGGAAGACGATCCGCTAGAAGAAGACTTGATGAGCCCAGTGCCCCACCTGGTCCACCGGTATCCCGACCGCGTGCTGCTGATGGTCACCAACCAGTGCCCAATCTACTGCCGATTTTGTACCCGGAAGCGGCTGGTCGGAAAACCCGGCTTTCTGAAGAAAGGTGAGTTGGACCGCGCGATTGCCTACCTGCGTGAGCATCAAGAGGTGCGGGATGTGATTCTGTCCGGAGGCGATCCGCTGTTGCTGCCGGATCATCTATTGGAGCGCATCCTCAAATCCCTGCGGACCATTCCCCATCTGGAAATAATTCGGATCGGCACGCGGGTGCCGGGCAGCCTGCCGGAGCGCATCACGCCGAGACTCTGCGAGATCATCAAGAAGTACCACCCCTTCTACATGAACCTGCACTTCAACCACCCTGACGAATTGACTCCGGAAGTGAAACGCGCCTGCGGCATGTTGGCCGATGCCGGGGTTCCCCTTGGAGCACAGACTGTGTTACTCAAGGGGGTCAACGACGACCCGGAAATCATGAAACGCTTGATGCATCAGCTCCTGCTAGCACGTGTGAAACCCTATTACCTGTATCAAGCCGATCTGACGAAGGGGACGAACCATCTCCGGACTTCGGTGGAAACCGGCTTGAAGATCATCAAGGCGCTGCAGGGCCACACCAGCGGTATGGGGGTTCCGCATTTTGTGATTGATGCTCCCGGCGGCGGCGGAAAAATTCCGCTACTCCCCGCGGATTATCTGGTCAATCTGGATGAGGATAGTGCTGTGCTGAGAAACTACGAAAACAAAACCTACCATTACCCGCAGCCAAGCTCCGCTCAGGGGCGCGAGTTACCCATGGTCGGCGCCCACCCCTCCTGGACCTCGACGGGCAACGGCTGCGACGGAGGGGGAGAGCACCTGTGACACGTGCCGGTTCGTCGAAAGGGATTCTGCCCTACCAACACATCACCCAGTTGATCGTCCGCGGCGCTATCAAGTCGGACGCGCCGATCGAAGACCGGCAGATCCAGCCGGCCAGCCTGGACTTGCGGTTGGGGAAAAAAGCTTACCGCCTCATCAGCAGCTTCTTACCTGAATTGTCGGCCATCAGCAGCCGCCTCAACGTGCTCGACTTCTATCAGTCCGATCTCGTCATGTATGAGATGGACCTGACCCAGGGCGCTATTCTAGAGAAGGGCCATGTCTATCTGGTACCCCTCCTGGAACATCTCGACCTGCCCGCGACGCTCCGCGCCCGCGCCAATCCAAAAAGCACGACCGGACGTCTGGATGTGTTTACCCGCGTCGTCACGGACCTGAATGCCGGCTTCGATGAGATCCGGGCCGGCTACAAGGGGCCGCTCTACCTGGAAGTGGTCCCGCGCTCATTCGCCATCAAAGTGCGCACCGGTGACTCGCTGAACCAAATCCGATTCGTGCGCGGGGACGCGACGGTCTCGGATGCCGCCCTGCAGAAATTGCACGGGGCTGATCCACTCCTCTTTCGCAACGACTCGCCTCCGAAACCGCTCCCTCAAAAGGAGTTCCGCACGGAGCGCGGGCTGTTCTTGCGGATCGATCTCACCGGCAGCGCGCGTGAGGATCAGGTGATCGGGTATCGGGCCAAGAAGAACAGTCACGTCATTGACCTGGCCAAAATCGGACATTACGCAGCGCTGGATTTTTGGGAGCCCTTAAAACGACATCGGCAGGACAGTTTGCTTCTGGAACCGGAAGAGTTTTACATCCTGGCCTCCAAGGAACGCATCCGAGTGCCGCCCGGGTATGCCGCTGAAATGGTGGCCTATGAAGCAGCCTGCGGCGAGTTGCGCACCCACTATGCCGGATTCTTCGATCCGGGCTTCGGGTATGGCGACGGCAAGATGCGCGGAACGCAGGTGGTCCTGGAAGTCCGCCCGCACGATGTGCCCTTCCTCATTCATGACGGGCAAACCTTCTTCAAAGTAGTGTATGATCGAATGCTCACAATGCCGACCCAGGTATATGGGACGGCGCTTGGCTCGTCATACCAACGACAAGCCCTCACCCTCAGCAAACATTTTAAGGCCTGAACATGGCACCCAGCGACCTTCCGGATTCCTCCACCCGTCCATCTTGGCCCCCGCCCCATCGTCCGGATGACGAAAGCACATCCGAACGCCAGGCGCACGTCTTCGGGATGATGATCGGCACGGCGCTGATGTTCATCGGCTTTCTGGACGTGTTTCTTTCCATCAGCGGCGGATTTGAAATCAACGTGGTCCCCCTGTTGATTTATTTCAGCGGCATTGCGGTCTGGGCCAACGCCGTGGTGGAAAATCCGACGGTCCGTTATTCCTTGATGGCGGGATCCGTCCTGATCAGTTTGGCGTTCTTTCACTACGGCGAGGTCCTCTTCTGGCACAAGCAGGTGGTGTTCTGGTCCACCGTTGCCGTGGTCATGTACTTCATGTTCAAAGACCCCAAACCGGCCTCGTGAATTGCCCCCATCAGCATTAACCACCGTTCTCCTCTTTCAGTCCCGATGACCATCGCCGTCATCATTCCTGTGTTGAACGAAGTCCGTTGTATCGAACAGACGCTCTCCCACACCGCCACGTTGGGATTCAATGACATCGTCATCGTCGACGGCGGGAGTTCCGATCACACCTGTGCAATCGTCCAATCCTTCGCCGACCGGATTGGGACCGGACCCGCGCCCGCGACTGCGTCCATGCGCCTCCTGACAACGCCGCCTGGTCGCGCGCGGCAACTCAATGCGGGCGCAGCCGCCAGCCGCTGCGAAGTGCTGCTGTTTCTCCATGCAGACACCCAGCTCCCGCCGAACGCCCGACAAGCCATCGCCACTGCCTTGTCAGACCGAACCTGCGTCGGGGGGCGATTCAATGTCCGCTTCGATTCCCGTCGCCTGCCGGCCCTCGTCATCAGTCGTTTGATGAACCTGCGCTCGCGCTGGAGCGGGATCGCCACAGGGGACCAGGCGATCTTTGTCCGGCACGAGGTCTTCGAACGGATCGGGAGATTTGCAGAAATTCCATTGATGGAAGACATCGAATTCACTCGCCGGCTCAAGCGAGCCGGACGGGTCGCCGCCTTACCGGATCAGGTCGTAACTGCGTTTCGTCGATGGGAGCAACACGGCCCGGTCCGCACAATTCTGTTGATGTGGACCCTCCGCTTCCTGTACTGGATCGGGGTCAGCCCGCATCGGCTCCAACATTTTTACAGCATGGTGAGATGAATCAATGAGCGCCCAACCCTCGGACCGTAAACAGCCCGCGTCCGCAGCCTTGGTGATTTTCGCCAAAGCGCCGATACCGGGACAGGTAAAAACCAGACTCTGCCCTGCCCTGACCGAGGACGAGGCCGCGACGCTTCATGGGAGCTTCGTCCTCGATACTCTTGAGCGCACCAAAGCGGCCGCCGCCAAATTCAAGTTGTCCATCGATCGGGTTCTTGCCTGTGCCCCCTCGAGCACGCATGTGTTTTTTAGAATCATGGAAGCGCGTCATGGGGTGACACTTCTCGATCAAGAGGGCGAAGACCTCGGCGCCCGGATGCGACAGGCGTTCGACTGCCTCTTCGCCCGCGGCTATCAGCGGATTTGCCTGGTAGGAACCGATGTCCCGTCCCTGCCGCTCATCCACTATCGAGACGCAGTCGAATCACTGACCCGGCATGATCTGGTACTAGGTCCAGCCAAAGACGGGGGGTACTACCTGATCGGCATGACTAGACCGCACCCGAACCTGTTCACGAATATTCCCTGGTCGACAGACCAGGTCATGACGCTCACTGAGCAGAAAGCTGCCGCGGAAGGACTGAAGACGGCCCTCCTGCCGGTGTGGAATGATGTGGACACCGTGGAAGATCTCCAGGGCTTGATCGACGACTGCGCGGCGGATAAGAAACGCCCCAAGCAGGAGCGCGTATATTCAACACGAACAGCGGGCACTCTCGAGTTGCTCGCAAAACGCCTTCGCACACGCCAGCCCTGAGAGGACACGTATGCAGAACCATGTCGCCCTTATCACCGGCGGGGCCAAGGGAATCGGCCATGCCATTGCACTCGACCTCGCTACGGAAGGATGGTCGGTGGCCATTTGTTACCGCACCAGCGCAGAGGCCGCAGAGGAGACCCGCGCGGCTATCATAGCGCGTGGCGGCCACGCCCTTGCCTTGCAGTGTGATGTGTCCGATCCGGAAGCGGCCAAGCGGTTAGTAATCCAGGTCGAGGGGCAGTGGGGAAGGATCGACGCGCTGATCAACGGGGCAGGCCCCTACCATCGCGTGAACCTCTTCGACGAGACCACGGCTGGCTGGCGGGAGATGTTCGACGGGAATCTCCATCCGATTTTTTATCTCGGCCAAGCCGTAGCGCCAGGCATGAAGGCGAGGAAACACGGGCGCATCATTAATTTCAGCATGGCCAATGCCGATCAAATGGTAGCCCAACCGGAGGTGACGGGACACTACATCGCCAAGGCCGGGGTGCTGATCCTCACGCGCACGCTGGCAAAGCTGCTTGCCCCGCATGGCATTACGGTCAACGCGATTTCACCCGGCTTTATCGATTCCGGCAGTGCGCCCCCGGAAGAACTCGCAGGAGTGGTCAAACGGATTCCGGCCGGGTACGTGGGAAGTGTCGAGGATACAGTCGCCGCAGTGCGATATTTATTGAGCGAAGGAGCGCGCTACGTCAACGGTGCCAACCTGCAGCTCAGCGGCGGATGGGGTATTTAGGGACGTGATGGGTTATTTGGCGAAGAAAAGAATCGCACCGATCATAGCCGCCATGACATAACTTTTGGGATCCTTCACGGCGAAGACCACCGGATCATCATCCATGCGATTCCGGTACGCCAGCATCCATACCCGGCTAATCCAGTACAACATGACCGGGCACACCAACCACAGCACATCGGCATGTGCATACAACAGCAGTACGTCCTTACTGCTGATGTAGAGCGCGAGCACCAATACTGCCAGCAATCCACTCGCCGTACCGATACTCGAAATGTGCTCAAGGTCAGTCACCCAATACCCACGCCCATGCAATTCTGTGCCTTCTGCCTGGCTCATGAGGCGTAATTCCGTAAATCGCTTCACCAGCGCAAGGCTCAGGAACAGAAATAACGAAAAGGTGAGCAACCAATGAGACGGCGCAACTCCCGTCGCCGCCCCGCCGCCGTACACTCGCACGGTATAGAGTTGAGCCAAGACAATCACGTCGAGCAGCACGAACTGCTTCAAATAGAACGAATATCCTGTCGTCAATGCCATATACCCCGCCAGGACAACAAGAAAAAATGGAGGAAGCGCGAGAGCCAGCAATACGCCTCCGGCAAGGCAGACCGCAGCCAAGAGAAGTCCGAATGGGATGGAGAGGCTGCCAGAGGCAAACGGCCGATGTTTTTTTCGGGGATGCCGGCGATCGGATGGGAGATCAAGGCAATCATTGATGATATACACGGAAGATGCTGAAAAACTAAATGAGAGAAAGGCAAGACCCGCCTGCATCATCAGGGTGCGGTTAGTTACTTGATGCGACGCGATAACCGGGATAAACACCAACACATTCTTGGCCCACTGATGCACGCGTAACGCCTTGGCAACCTGCTTCAGCCATTTCACCGGCTCGCTGAAAACATGGCTGACTGTTGTGAGCGATTTGGCGCGGCTCACCAATCCGGCAGAGGCGTTAACAACAATCGCCTCGTTTGCCTCAGCCCACACCGGCAAATCGGCGGTAGAGTTTCCTGCGTAAGCAAACCGGCGAGCCCCGTACCTCTCGACCAAAAGCGCCACCTTTTGCTTGCCTTTCAAATTGATTGAAGCATCACTCCCGAACACCCGCTCCTCGAACAACCCGAGGTGCGATGCCACATCCCGGGCAAAACTCACATGGCTGGCCGTTGCCAACACAAGTTCACGCCCAGACCTGCGTTCATTGGATAAAAACTCCACCAAGTCCTGGGCGTAGGGCAATGTGCTAACGTCGAGCGTCACCCGACGAGCGATCTCATGTTTAAGATGGGCTTTTCCTTTGAATAACCAGAGAGGAAGCAGAAAAAGGGAGAGAGGATTCTGCTTGAGAAGCGCCAACAGCGATTCCCACAGCAAATCCGTCTTGATGAGCGTACCATCAAGATCGACACAGAGCGGAGATTTTCCTGTAAAAGCCTCACCCATTGGTTATGGGAGAGATTCTACCGACACGAAAGCAGTCGCGCAAGAAATTACAAGGAGTTCATTGCGGAAGCCTCGCCTTTTAGAAGCAAGCCCCCCGCATGCTGATGGGGATTCGGGGAACCGATGCCGATGAGTAACCGGCGCAGCCGTTGGGCCCGGAACTACGAATCGGCGCCAAACGCCTTCTTCAGCAGCGGCATAACCTCGCCCTTCGCTTCCATCGGATCCAGGATGTCCGTGTCACCGTAAAACTGCCCGTCGATGAAGACCTTCGGCAAGGTCGGCCAATTCGTTAACTTGGTTAATGCCTCGCGCTTGGCCGGCTGAGACAAGACGTCGATCAGTTCATAGGGATACCCGTACTTTTCAAAAAAGTGCATGGTCTCCCTGGTAAATCCGCACATCGGCATCGACTTGGTGCCCTTGCCGTAGATCAGGATCTTGTTCGCTTTAATTTCCCGCTGAATCTCTTCTTCGATCGGGTCAGCCATCTGTCCCTCCTTATTTCTTTATTTCATCTGGTGTCGTGGCGGTAATCTCCAGCGCATGAATCCGCCCGTCTTTCATGGGAACGGCCAAGGCCTGATACACCAGTCGATGGCGGTCGAGGAGATTCTTATCAACAAACCCTGTCGAGGTCACTCGCACAATTAAATGGTCCTGCGTCCCGGTCTTATCGATCACAGTCACGGCAGCGTCAGGAAACACTTGACGGATATAGCTGGTCACAGCTTCGGCGGTAATCATCAGTCAGGAGAATAACGCATCCGGAAAGCCGAAGGCAATCTGAACCGTCACCGGTCGTCGGACGCGGGCTACACAGTGCAACCCGCACGGATGGCAATTTGCCCGGGAGCCCGCTACACTGGGCCCTGGTAGCGCCCGCATGCATGCCATGCGCCCACGCAGAATGAAAGGAGAGATCCCATGGTTCAGACGGTTTCACGGCAATCTCGACCACTCGCACGCATCACCCTGTGCGCACTCCTGATCGCTCTCGGGTCCCAAGCAACCCTGTCGGTGAAAACGGCCGCCGCCGCCGGCTCCGGGTCGGAAGCCATTCAAGGCTTGGGGAGTTACTTTTTGACCTTGCCCTATGGCGGCATCAAGATGGCCGTCGCGGTCCTGGGCGCAGTCGCAGGCGGAATGGGGTTCATTTTTACTGGCGGAGACAAAGCCACGGCGGACAAGATCTGGGCACCGGCAATGGGCGGAGAGTACGTCATCACCCCGCAGCACATTCGCGGCGAGAAGGATTTGCATTTCTTCGGAACCGCTCAACCCAAATAACGCGTTCTATACGCCCAGGCCGGATATCAGTCGGCCTTCTGCCCCCTAAACCCGTTATCGTCCATCATTGCGCAGGCCTCCTGCTGCGAGACTGTGTCGGTGGTGCATTTCACAGGGGCTGGTGGATCCCAACCACCAGCCCTGGTGTCCCTCTACGCACGATTACCGCTAACAGGCTGAAATTCCGCGAGTTCTTCTGATGCGTGTCGAGGCACGTCTGTTGCTGTACCTCAGCATCAAGCAGCGCCACATTGGAAACAACAGATCGTCACACCAGAAGGAGGGGATCATGGGAGAATTCAAATCGGGTTTCTTCATGAGCGAGTCAGCCTGCAATGGTCGGGTGCTGGTCGTCGATGATGAACCGGACATCCGGAAAGTCGTGCGGATGACCTTGCAGAAGGCCGGCTACGAAGTCATTGAGGCGGAGAATGGAGAAAAGGCCATCGAGGCCATCAATACCGGAGAAAACCGACTGCTGCTGGACGTCCTCATCTGTGACATCCGGATGCCGAAAATCAATGGCGTCGAAGCCATCGCCTACTTCCAACAGGAGTGGCCGCGTGTTCCCATCATCGTCTTGACCGGTTTCCCGGACACCGACATGGCTACTTCTTTCTTGCGTAGCGGCGTCGTCGACTACCTCGTGAAACCCGTGGAAGGAGAGAAGCTTCGCACGGCCGTGGCCAGAGCCATGGAGCAACGCGAACTGGCACAACTGTAGCGACAGGCCATCTTGCAGAATGTCTTCTCCTGTTCGCGTCGGGGAGGTTGGCAGACCTCCCCGACGACGACACACAAGGCGGCGAGGACACCCTCGGACCGCATGTCGTACCATCACCCGGAATACAGGCATGACACCCAATACCATGCGGATCGCCATCATTGGAGCAGGGAAGGGAGGGATCGCGCTCCTGGATCTCCTCCATCAAATCCCTGACATAGACATCGCCGGAATTACAGATAAGGACCCCACCGCTCCCGGACTCCAGCGAGCGCGGGACCTGAATATCCCGGTTGAAGAGCGCGTTCAGGATCTCGTTCACAACCATGGCGTCACCCTTATCATGGATGTGACCGGTGATCCGTCCATGGCCGCCTACATTCACGCCGTAAAACGTCCCGGCGCGGAAGTCTTGAGCGGAGCCGCCGCGCGATTGTTGTGGAAGCTCGTTCAGCACCAGTCCAAATTGGAAGCCGAGCTGTTTCAGGCCGACAAACTGGCCGGCCTGGGATCTTTTGCAGCGGGCATCGCTCATGACATCAACAATCCGCTGCAACTCATTCTCGGACTCGCGGAAAATCTGGTGGAGGAGCAAGACCTTGGCGTCGTCCACGAACAGGCGCGCGACATCACCGAAGCCGTCAAACGCACTAGCGCCATTTGTCGCGACCTCACGCGGTATGCACGGCGCAACGGCACCGGCGAAGATGTCATGGTCAATCTCAATACTAAACTGGACGAAGCGCTGAGAATCGCCCGCTATGCCGTCACGCTGCAGGACGTGACCGTCATAAAACGGTATGCCGAAGAGGCGGTCGTGCGCGGGAACCCCGACGAACTGCTCCACGTCTTTGTGAACCTAATCACGAACGCCGTTCAAGCCATCCAGGACCACGGCACCTTGACGCTTCAGACCAGCGTCGGGCCAGACGGCCTGGTCAGCGCCTCTGTCAGCGATACGGGATGCGGCATTCCGAAGGAAGCCTTCTCGAAAATCTTTGAACCGCTCTACACCACGAAGCCTCCCGGGAAAGGGACGGGGTTGGGATTGTATAATGTGATGTCGGTGATCTCGAAAATGGAAGGACACATCTGCGTCGACAGCGACGTGGGTGTCGGCACGACCTTCCGGATCGAATTTCCACAGATGCACCCGACAACATCATGCGCGCCGCTATGACGACCACCTGGCGTCCCTTTTCCAATCCTCTCGGATGGGGGCTGAAACGTAAGCTCATCGTGTCCATGCTGCTGGTCGGCGTGGTGCCCCTGCTCCTCGGCCTCGGCATGGCCTTCTTGCAAGGCTCCAGAGAAATCCAGGTCGTCAGCGGCGAAAGCTTTCAAGCCCTGGCCACGGAGGCAGCCCGCAAACTGGATTTGCTCGTGGCTGAGGAAGTGGCCAGAACGTCGCGTATCGCCGTTCACCCGGACATTATCCGTCAACTGGAACATCACCGCGACCGGCTGCAAACAGCCGACAAAACCCAGTCCTTCGCGGCACTGACCCAACAACGGACACGCTGGGCCGCACGGGAGCCCGCCACAGTCAAAACCATCACGGAGAATCCCACCGCCCTTCTTTTGCGAGGGTTTTATGCCGGGTCACAGAACGAATCCGACCTGCTACTACCGCAAGTCGTGCGCGCCGCCACCAAGAAGCTGTTCATCACGGATGTGCAGGGCAACCTCTTCGCCGCCCTGACGACAAAACCCGGCTTTGCCCATGCGGACAACCCGTGGTGGAAGGGCGCCTTTAACAAAGGCGTCGGCCAGCTCTACATCGAAGATCTTCATTTCGATGAACAGGCCAACG